>MDTD01140026.1_pt1 | contig 10719 bp, 7 predicted proteins | sample 811221 | NCBI WGS metagenome assembly MDTD01 (sample SAMN05326646, study PRJNA326480) | marine metagenome | isolation source: seawater | place: Pacific Ocean: South West | collected 2011
GGTTTTAAGAAACTCTATATTCTCAAATTTAATCATGTATATGGGTAAAAACTTAGATAGAGGTTTTAAAGATTTATCAATATTTGAAATAGGACCTGTTTTTAAAGACTCCAAACCTGGAGACCAAAATACAGTTGTTTGTGGTTTATCGTCTGGTAAAAAAAATAGATTATCTTGGACTACCAAAGAGAGAGATGTTGATATATTTGATGTTAAAAGAGATGTAGTTCAAACTTTAGTTGAGGCTGGATATGATTCTGATAAATTTTTTATAGATAATGAGACACCGAATTATTATCACCCTGGTAAGTCAGGTAGATTATTTTTGAACAAGGGAAAAGATAAAATAGCAGCTTATTTTGGCGAAATTCATCCGTATATTATAAAAAAACTGGATATAAAATCTGATACTTTGGTGGGTTTTGAAATATTTATGGACAATTTGAAGCTTCCTAAAAAGACACTTAATGATCGAAAATCAAAATTTACTGTCTCAGATTTTCAAAAATCTGAAAGAGATTTTGCTTTTGTAGTAAATAAAGATGTAAATGCTCAAAATTTGATAAAAGCTATTTCAAGTGTGGATAAAAATTTGATTAGCAACATTAAGATTTTTGACGTTTATGAGGGAGAAAACATACCCGAAAATCAAAAATCAATTGCAATTAGTGTAACTATTCAGTCATCTGAAAAAACTTTAAATGAAAATGATTTAGAGAAAATAAATAATTTAATTATTAAAACAGTTGAAAATAAAACAGGCGCAAAAATAAGATCATAGAAATAATGGATACTATTGATCATATTAGAAATTTCGCAATTATTGCCCATATTGATCACGGTAAGTCGACCATTGCTGACAGAATTATTCATAAATGTGGTGGTTTGACAGAAAGAGAGATGAAAGCCCAAGTTTTAGATTCTATGGATATTGAGAGGGAAAGAGGAATAACTATTAAAGCACAAACAGTTAAATTGAATTATAAATCGAAAGACGGAAAAAATTATATTTTAAATATTATAGATACCCCAGGGCATGTTGATTTTAGTTATGAGGTAAGTCGATCTTTATATGCATGCGAAGGGTCTATTTTAATTGTAGATAGTACGCAAGGTGTTGAGGCTCAAACGCTTGCAAATGTTTATCAAGCTTTAGATATAAACCATGAAATTATACCAGTATTAAATAAAACAGATTTACCAGCTTCAGATCTTGACCGGACAAAAAAACAAATTGAAGATGTGATAGGCATAGAAACAGATAATGCTGTCCCATGTTCAGGAAAAACAGGTGAAGGAATCGAAGATATATTAGAAAAAATTGTAAATTTATTACCTGCGCCTAAAGGACAACAATCAGATGATCTTAAATGTCTTTTAGTTGATAGCTGGTATGACACCTATCTTGGAGTTGTGATTTTAGTAAGGGTAATAAATGGAAAATTATCAAAAAACATGAAGATAAAAATGCTTTCAACAAATCAAGATTATCTAGTTGAAAAAGTTGGTGTATTTACCCCAAAGGCAAAAGATATAAATGAATTAAATGCCGGTGAGATTGGTTTTATTACAACAGGCATAAAAATATTATCAGAAACAAAAGTTGGTGATACAATTTGTGATGCAACTAAAACTAACACAGAGGCTTTACCTGGTTTTAAACCTAGCAAACCAGTAGTATTCTGTGGATTATTTCCTGTTGATAGTTCCGAATATCAAAAATTAAAAGATGGTTTAGCAAAATTACAATTAAATGATGCAAGTTTTTCATTTGAGGCTGAGTCTTCCTCAGCTCTCGGTTTGGGCTTTAGATGTGGTTTTTTAGGGCTACTTCATCTTGAAATTATTACTGAGAGACTTGAAAGAGAATTTGATGTCAACTTATTAACAACAACACCAGGAGTTGTTTATAAAGTTAATCTAAATAGTGGAAAAAGTATTGACCTTCAAAACCCCTCAAGTTTACCAGATCCAACTTTAATTAAAACAATTGAAGAACCCTGGATTAAAGCTACAGTGATTACTCCAGATCAATATTTGGGTTCAATAATTAAGCTTTGTCAGGACAAAAGAGGTATTCAAACTAATTTAACATATTCAGGAAATAGAGCTGTCTTAAGTTATGCACTACCACTAAACGAGGTTGTATTTGATTTTAATGATAAAATTAAATCTATGACGAGTGGATATGCAAGTTTTGATTATGAAATTGCAGAATATAAAGAAGGTGATTTAGTCAAATTAGGAATTTTAGTTAATAATGAGCCAGTTGATGCACTAGCAATGATGATACACAAAGATTTTGCACAAAGAACTGGTAGAGAAGTTTGTGAAAAATTAAAAGATTTAATTCCAAGACATAATTTTATGATACCGGTTCAAGCAGCTATTGGTGGTAAAATAATAGCTAGAGAAACAATAAAAGGTTTTAAAAAAGACGTTTTAACAAAAATTCATGGCGGTGGAGCTACCGATAGAAAAAGAAAACTATTAGAAAAACAAAAAAAAGGGAAAGCTAGATCTAAGCAATTTGGTCGTGTAGAAATTCCTCAAGAAGCTTTTATTGGTGTTCTTAAAATTAATAAAGATACTTAACAGAGCCTATGGCAAAAATTTTTGATTGTATAACATTTTTTGATAATAATTTAATGTTTGAGTTGAGGTATAATATTTTAAATGACTATGTGGATCAGTTTGTAGTTTGTGAGTCATTGTATGACCATACTGGAAAAAAAAAGAAGAAAAATTTTATTTGGAAACCAAAATATAACAAAAAAAAGATAACATATATTCTATTGAAATCCCCATTTCCAAAAAAAAATGATAGATGGAAAAACCAAGCAGTTCAGAGAGATTACCTTTTAAAAAAATTAAAATTTGCGTCCGCAGAAGATTATATATTTTTTTCAGATCCTGATGAAATCATAAGACCAGAAAAATTAAAAAATTTTAAATTAAAAAAAAAATACGGAATTTTTTTTCAAGATTTTTTTAATTATAAATTTAATCTATTTAATAAATATGAGTCCCCATGGGAGGGAACACGAGTTGCAAAAAAAAAAGATTTAAAATCTATTGATTTTATGAGACAAAAAATTTTATCAAAAAACTTAAAAAAATTTTTTAAATTTAATATTGAAAAAAATATTGAGATTATACCTAATGGTGGATGGCATTTTAATAATATAATGAGCCCGAAAACAATTTCATTAAAATTAAGGACTTTTGCACATTCAGAATTTTCAGGGCAAAGGTTCAGTTCACATAAAATTATTGAGAAAAAAATTAAGAATAAACAGGATTTGTTTGAACGGGGTCACATATATAAAAAAGTAAATTTAGATAAAGATTTCCCAAAATTTTTGTTAGAAAATAAAAAAAAATATAAGAAGTTTATAATATAATTATTTTGGAGATGTGTGAGAGTGGTTTAATCAGCACGCTTGGAAAGTGTGTGTACTTTAAAAGGTACCGTGGGTTCGAATCCCACCGTCTCCGCCATTATTTTTATTATGATTATTCAATCTTTGATCAAAAAAAGTTATAGGGCAGGTAGCTATCTTATAATTTTTGATAAACCAAAATGGCATAAATCTCTCAGCTAAAAAACCATAAATTCTTATTTTACTGTAACCAGTCAATTTTTTATCATTAAAAGCTTCTTCACATTTGAAAAGCCACGGGAAAATTTCATCATAAAAATTTTTTAAAATATCATAATTTTTACATATGAACATATTATAAGGATAAAAGAGATTCCCCTTCATGAAATTCTTAAAATCTTCTTTATATTTTTTAGGCATTAAATTTACTGCTGTATCAAAAAAAAAAGACCCATGAAAAACTCGAAATTGATCTTCAAGTGTATTGTCTTTAACTAACATTGATGGTTTTTTTAAAACTTCAAATAAGTTTCGTTTTATTAACTTAATATTTTTAATTTTTTTGAAAACAACTGGATCACCCAGAATTACATCAAATTTTTCCCAATATTTTTGAGGTCTTTTGATAATAATTTTTTCAAGGTCCTCAAATTTATTAATGCTTTTTTCTATAGAAGTTGTCCAAAATCTTCTGTAAGAACAAAATCCAATCCAATCATTATAATTTGTAATTAAATTTTCATTTTGCCACAAACAATAGTGAAAACTATATTCCCCAAAATTTAAGTTTTTATTTGATATGTTTTTACCCACTTTGTCTGACAGCCAATTTTGATCAAATTGATTCGTTCCAAGTCCAACAGGTGTTAAATTTAAGTTTTTTAGTTGGTTGTAATTTTGATTTAAAATTGAAATACAAAAAATTTTCATAAAAGGTTTAGAAAATTAAATATATCATATAATTATTTTTTGTATTGATATATTAATGATTAAATCTTTTTTAATTAGAAATAAGCATTGCCATTAAATACTTTTTTAACCATTAATGATTTAATAATTGATAAAATTTAAAGTATTTTAATTAAAAAATGTTATAATTATCTTCTTCATAAAAAAAAATGACAAAAAATAAATTATATCAAGCTGACTCAATAAAAGTTCTTAAAGGTCTTGAGGCAGTTCGAAAAAGACCAGGAATGTACATTGGTGACACGGATGATGGTACCGGTTTACATCATATGGTTTATGAAGTAGTGGATAATTCTATTGATGAAGCGTTAGCAGGTCACTGTAATAATATTTTGTTAAAAATAAATTCTAATGGCACCATAACAGTTAAAGATAATGGTCGAGGCATACCAGTTGATATGCATAAAGATGAGAAAAAATCTGCAGCAGAGGTAATCATGACTCAATTGCATGCAGGGGGAAAGTTTGATCATGATTCTTACAAAGTTTCTGGAGGTTTACATGGTGTAGGTGTGTCAGTTGTTAATGCATTATCAGAAAAACTGGAACTAGAAATTAGTCGAGAAGGAAAAAAATATTTTATAGAATTTAAAGACGGCGAAGCAATAAAGCCTCTTAAAGAAATAGGTAAATCAAAAGAAACAGGTACACAAATAACGTTTCTTCCTTCGAAAAAAATTTTTTCATCAATTAAATTCAGCGGCAATATCTTAATTAAAAGAATGCGTGAATTAGCATTTTTGAATAAAGGAATAAAAATTACTTTAATAGACGCTTCTCAAAAAAAAGAAAAAACTCAAGATTTTAAATTTGATGGCGGTGTTTCAGAATTTGTTGAATTTTTAGATGAAAAAAGAGAAAAATTACTAAATAAGAACGGGAATGATTTATTTAAAAAATCAATTTATATAGAGGGTAAAAAAGATAATGTAGAAATTGAATGTTCATTAAAATGGAATGCAGGTTATTCTGAAGATGTTCTTCCTTATACAAACAATATCTATCAAAAAGATGGTGGTACTCATGTTCTAGGTTTTAGAAGTGCTTTAACAAGAATAATAAATAAGTATGCCACTGAGCATAATCTTTTAAAGAAAAATAAATTAGCAATTTCTGGGGACGACATAAAAGAAGGACTTACTTGTGTTTTATCAACTAAAATTCCAGATCCAAAATTTTCTTCACAAACAAAAGATAAATTAGTTTCTTCAGAAGTTAGAATGATTGTTGAAACAATAATAAACGAAAAGTTATCTATTTGGTTTGATCAAAATCCGTCTATTTCAAAAATAATTCTTGCAAAAATTATTCAAGCAGCGATGGCAAGAGATGTTGCTAGAAAAGCGAGAGAGAATGTTAGAAGAAAAGGTGCATTAGAGTTAAGCGGTTTACCCGGTAAATTGGCTGACTGCCAAATAGGAAAACAAGAGGGCACAGAATTGTTTATTGTTGAGGGAGACTCTGCAGGTGGATCAGCAAAACAAGGAAGAAATAGATCAAATCAAGCCGTTTTGCCTTTAAGAGGTAAAATATTAAATACTTATGTTGAAGATATTCAATTAAAGAATAATGGAAATGGAGCTGGATCCGACCAAAGAACGAAGGCCCTGTCAAAGATGATCTCATCAAATGAAATCGTAACCCTAATAAATGCATTAGGTTTAGATCCAAAAGCCCAAGAAATTGATCTTAAGGATTTAAGGTATGGAAAAATAATTATTATGACTGACGCAGATGTTGATGGTTCTCATATTAGAGCTTTACTATTAACATTTTTTAATAATAAACCATTTAATAAATTAATAGAACATGGACATGTATATTTAGCTCAACCACCTTTATTTAAAATTAATAAAGGATCAAAAGGAGTATATATTAAAGATGAAAAAGAATTAGAGCTTTATATTGTAAAAAATAATAAAAATCTTAAGAATTTGAAAAAGGGTTCTAGAGAATTTAACAAGGAAATAGAAAAAGAAAAATCTAAGATGAATATTCAAAGATTTAAAGGTTTAGGAGAAATGAATCCAGAAGAATTATGGAGCACAACACTTGATCCCGAAACTAGAAATTTATTGCAAGTTCAATATTCTAAAGATTTAAAAAAGGACCAAAGTTTAATTCATACTTTAATGGGAAATGATGTGGCCCTGAGAAAAGATTTTATAATATCTAACTCCATAAATGTTCAAAATTTAGATATATAAATGAAGTTTTTTCAAACTTCAAAATATCACTTCTTTAAAAAATCAACTTATGTAAGCTTAAGGTGGATTGGTATAATTGGACAATTGATATCTATATATTTTGTTTATTTTTATTTGAATTTTGAATTTAATTTTTTAGCTTCAAATTTAATAATCTCTTTAGGGGTTATAAGTAATTTATATTTAATTTTTATTTATCAAAAAACTCAATTATCAGATAGATCTGCATTTATTTTTTTATTAATTGATATTTTTCAGCTAAGTGCTTTACTTTATTTAACTGGAGGTGTTACTAACCCATTCGTAATTTTTTTGATAATTCCAAGTGTTTTCTCATCTTCGCACCTTAGTTTTAGAACTAATTTTTTATTAGTATCTCTCACTATAATGGTAATTTTTTTCCTAACATTTTATTCATTAGATTTACCTTTTCCTTTAAGTGCTCATTTTCATGTAAGTCCATATTATTTTTATTCTATTCCTATTGCTTTAACTATTGCATTAATTTTCTTAAATTACTTAGCAATGACATTTGGAAAACAGTCTATATTAAGAAGGGAAGCACTAGCAAAAATGGAAGAAGTGATGGCCACAGAGCATGAGTTGTTATCTTTAGGTGGTCAAGCCGCAGCAGCTGCTCATTCACTCGGAACACCCTTATCAACAATAAAAATAATTACCCAGGATCTTGTTAAACAATTCAAAGGACAAAAGGATATCGAAAAAGATATTGTTCTTTTATCAAGTCAAGTTGAAAGATGTAACCAAATTTTAAAAAGCTTAACTTTAAATCCGGTTGAAGAAGATATTTTCATTGATAAAGATATTTCTCTGAAAGAATATTTAAGTGAAATTATCTCATCTTTTAAAGAAATAAGTAAAAAAAATTTTATTCTAAATTTTGATCAGTATTCAAATCAAAAAAAAATAACGAAATCTATAGAAATCGTTTATGGGTTAAGAAACTTTATAGGTAACGCAAATAAGTTCTCTAAAGAAAATATTTATATTACCTTGAAAAGTGACAGTGAAATTACTGAAATTACAATTGAAGATGACGGCAACGGCTATCCGAGAGATATTCTATCCAAAATAGGTGAACCTTATCTAAGATCAAATGATACTGAAAAATTAAAAACAGGTCTTGGTCTTGGAGTATTTATTGGTAAAACTCTATTAGAAAAAAATTTTGCATCAGTAAATTGTAGAAATTCAAAAACTAGAAGTGGTGCTGAAGTTATTATTAAATGGAAAAATAACGATTTATTTAATATTTAGTGAAATTTTTTTTTATTATCAAACAAAGAGCTTAATTGTGATATCATAACATCGCCCAACTCATTTACATCAGTTATTTTAATTGCACGATTATAATACCTTGATACATCATGACCAATTCCAATTGCTAAAACTTCAATCTCAGTTTTTTCTTCAATAAACTTAACTATTTTTTTTAGATGTTTTTCTAAAAAATCTCCTGAATTAACAGATAAAGTTGAGTCATCAACTGGAGCTCCATCTGAAATTACCATTAATATTTTTCTTTCCTCTTTTCTTTTCTTAAGTCTAGAAAAAGCCCAATTAATGGCTTCCCCATCAATGTTTTCTTTTAACAAACCTTCTTTTAACATTAATCCGAGATTATTCTTTGCTTGACGCCAATGCGTATCAGCACTTTTGTAAATTATATGTCTTAAATCATTCAGTCTTCCTGGTGTTTTTGGTTTCTCTTGTTTATTCCAATATTCCCTGCTTTGGCCGCCTTTCCAATTTTTAGTTGTGAAGCCTAAAATTTCAACTTTAACTGAGCATCTTTCTAAAGTCCTAGATAAAATATCAGCACATATTGCTGCAATTGTGATAGGTCTACCTCTCATAGATCCTGAGTTATCGATTAATAAAGTCACAATTGTATCCTTAAAATCAAAATCTTTTTCTTTTTTAAAAGATAAAGAATTATATGGATCCATGATTATTCTTGGAAGTTTTGAACTATCTAATAAACCTTCTTCTAGATCAAACTCCCATGCTCTATTTTGTTTTGCTAATAATTGTCTTTGTAATTTATTTGCCAATTTAGTTACGACATCTTGAAATCCAACTAATTGTTGATCTAAAGATTTTCTAAGTTTATTTGCTTCATCAGCATTTTCTAAGTTTTCTGCTTTGATAATTTCGTCAAATTTTGTTGTATAAACTTTATATTCGAGGGCTATATCGTTGATATCTTTTTTTTGAATTACTTGCTCTGAATTTTCTTGTTCAGAGTCTGTATCAACTAATTGTTCATCTAATTTGTATTCATCAATATCATAATCAGAATCTAGACTTGCCTCTGTTTCTTGATCTTTATTTTCATCTTTTTTATCTTCAGTCTCACTTTCAGAATCATCATTAGATGGATTATCTGGTCCATCATTTTGATTTTCATCTTTAGTTTCCTCGCTATCCTCGGTTTGGAAAATATCCATTTCTTTAAAAATTTCTGAGAATTTAGAGCTATAAGTATTTTGATCTTCGAAATTATCTTTTAAAAAATTTATATGTTTATTAATTGATTGATCAAACTCTTTCTTCCAAAAATTAAGCATTTCCGAACAAACCGAATTGAGCTTAATATTATAAAAATTTTTAAGCATATATAATTCGAAAGCCTCATCTACTGGGACATCATCTTTTGTTTTAAACTGGTCTTTTTTTTTTAAGTCAACTATTTGATTATAATTATCCTTTAGGTTTTTTTCTATGCCTTTAAGCATATTACCTCCTAGCGTCTCATATCTAATTTTTTCTGCAATCGCATATAAAGATTTGTAATTAGAGTTTTTTGGAAGATTTTTTTTATAGATTTCATTGTTAGAAAACTTTTTTTTTAAGGCAGTTGAGTCTGTTTCTGCTCTGGCTTTGATAAAATCAGTTTTATTTTTTAAGTTGTTTAATTCAAATAATTCGAATTTGTTTGAATTTTTGATATTTTTTACATCCTTGTTTAATTCTAAATCACCAGAAATTACCTTAATTGTAGATGCTAAAGCTTGTTTGAATTTTTCTTTTAAATTTGTATCTTTATCACTCATCAAATTTGAATATTAAGTAAAGATTCAGGTAGGTCTTCACCAAAACATCTTTGATAATATTCTGCAATTATATTTTTTTCCATTTCATCACACTTATTCAAAAAAGTAACTCTAAAGGCATAGCCAATATCCTTAAATATCTCAGCATTATCAGCCCAGTGTAATACTGTTCTTGGACTCATAACTGTGGATATATCTCCAGCTATAAATCCTTTTCTAGTAAGTGAAGCCACTTTAATCATATTTGAAATTTTTTCTTTACCTTTAGGGTTATCTAGATTTTTATTTTTTGCTAAAATAATTTCCATTTCTTTTTCAAGGCTTAAATAATTAAGCGTTGTCACAATATTCCATCTATCCATTTGACCTTGATTTATTTGCTGTGTCCCGTGATAAAGACCAGTAGTATCTCCTAATCCGACTGTATTAGATGTAGCAAATAGTCTGAAATACTTGTTTTGTTTAATTACTTTATTTTTATCCAATAATGTGAAACTACCTTCAGCCTCAAGCACTCTTTGAATAACAAACATTACATCTGGCCTCCCAGCATCATATTCATCAAATACTAGAGCAATGGGGTTTTGTATCGACCAAGGTAAAATTCCCTCATTAAATTGAGTTACTTGTTTTCCTTCCTTTAATACAATTGCATCTTTTCCTATCAAATCAATACGGCTTATATGACTGTCTAAATTTACTCTAACACATGGCCAATTCAACCTTGCTGCTATTTGTTCAATGTGTGTTGATTTACCTGTCCCATGGTAGCCTTGAACTAAAACTCTTTTATTAAATGCAAAACCTGAAATTATTGCAAGTGTTGTGTCTTTATCAAATTTATAAGACTTATCAATTTCTGGAACATGATCACTTTTTTTTGAGAAAGCATCAATTTCCATATTAGAGTCGATGCCAAAAGTTTGTTTAACTGAAATTTTTATATCTGGTTGTGTATTAAGATTAGGTGTCAATTTTTTCTCTATAAGTGTTTTTTAACTGAGTATATGCTAAAGTGATTTGTTTAAGTTTTTCCTCGTATTTTTTATTTCCTGCATTTATATCGGGATGAAATTTTTTGAC
>MDTD01109805.1_pt1 | contig 10718 bp, 9 predicted proteins | sample 811221 | NCBI WGS metagenome assembly MDTD01 (sample SAMN05326646, study PRJNA326480) | marine metagenome | isolation source: seawater | place: Pacific Ocean: South West | collected 2011
GATGTTTTTACCTATCAAATATTTAAAACCCATTTTATCCAGTAGCCTAGATATAGGGAATATATATTTATCATAAATTTCTAGTGAAGATTTTGAGGGTAATGATTGATTCTTAAATATATTTAAGATTTTCCAAAGAATAGTTGTAAAGAAACCAAGAGAATCTGCGTAGTTAAGCTTTATTATTTTCAATCGAGCATCTTTACATAAATTTTTTATTCTAGATATTTCATATCTTCTATAATGCCCCACATCTTCATCTAATTTTGTCCAAAGTATCTTTTTTGCTGGTAAATATAAGAAGAGGATTCCATTATCATCCAAATGTCTTTTAAGATTTAATATTGTTAAAAAATCATCTTTAATATGTTCTAATACATTTGAAGAGAAAATAAGATCTGCTTGAAAAGAAATTTCATCTATATTTTGAAAAGTTGTAAACTTTCTTGTTTTTAAATAATTGATATTAGTCTTATCTATTTCTATACAAAAAGGTTCTTTTTTAAATTTCTCTCTAAAAATCAATGACAGAGTTCCAATTCCAGCACCAAAATCAATTATTCTGTTAATTTTATTTTTTAAAAATAATGCATCTTCCACTATGGATTTATTATAATTGTTCATTATTTCTAATTTTAAAAGCTCTTGAATTCCACTATAATCAGTTATATTTTTATCCTGCATAGAAAAGTTTTTTAATAATTAACTTAGTTTAAATTTTAACTTATTTATATAAAAATATCTCAAATTAATTTTTAAATATTTATTTTTAAAAAATTTACATATTATTTGAGAATATAATAATTCAAAGAAAACCTTTGATATAAATTACTTAAAAGCTATAAGCATAGATAATATATTTTTCAATAGTAAAGTCATTTAAAAAATTTAGGTTGATTTATTTATCCTTTAACTTTATTTGAGATCTTTATAATCAGAAGATAATTAAATAATCTCTAATCTTTTTGATAAGTCAGAACAAAAAATATTATTAGGATCCATTTCTTGTTTTATTCTTCTCCACTCATTTAATCTTTTATAAGTACTTTTTAATATTTCTGGAGATTGTCTACAATCCTTTGCCAAATAAATCCTCCCTCCAGCCTCAGCAACTTTTTCGTCAAGATAACATAATGTTTTTTGAAGGTGAGGGAGTGATGCAGGAATATCTACAGCTAAAGTCCAACCTTTTATAGGAAAAGATAAAAAAGATAAATTATTTGGGCCAAATCTTTTTAAAACTGTTAAGAAAGATGGAGTTTCTATTTCTTTAAGCAATTCTAAAGCTTTATGAATTAAATGATATGAATCATCTGGTACAACAAATTGATATTGAATAAATCCTTTAGTTCCATACATCCTATTCCAGTTTTTAATACCATCAAGAGGATGAAAAAAAGGGCCAATATCCTGTAATAATTCTGTTTGTAATTTTGGAGATTTTTTAAACCAAGCTTTATTAAAAGCTCTTATAGTAAATTTATTAAGTATTCCATTAGGGAAGAAAGATGGAGCAGATAATTTTGATTTTGTTTTATATTTCAGAAATTCAGTATTAGACTTCAAACTTTCACAATGCTCAGGTAAAGCATGATTACCACAAGTTAGTATTCCCCTATTATTTTTATCTAGACTATCAACCCAAGCAACACTATATTGATATTTTTTATCGGCCTCTATCATTGATCCCATAAGACTATCAAGATCATCATATTTAAAAACATCTGAAACAATTTTTGAAGTCTTTATTGGTATTAAATTAAAAGTCGCCTCAATAATTACACCAGTAAGACCCATTCCTCCAATAGTTGCCCAAAACTGATTTTTTTCATTATTTGAGACTTCTTCTCCACTAGATAATTTTCTTAATTGACCTTTGCCATTTATTATTACAATCTCAATTATATGATTACCAAAACTTCCATTTAAATGATGATTTTTCCCATGTACATCGGAAGCGATAGCTCCACCAATTGTTACATTACTTGTCCCTGGAGATACTGGAATAAAAAAACCTTTTGGTATTATTTCTTTTAGTAATTGATTTATAGCGACTCCACTTCCTACTGTTACTTTAGATTCTTTAATATCCAAATTAATATGATTATAATAATTTAGATTCAATACATTTCCATTATTAATTTGGGCAGCATCTCCATATGACCTTCCAAGCCCTCTAGAGATTAAAGAAAGCGGATTAGCCTCAATAATAATATTTTCTAATTCTTCATTATTTTTTGGATTTATGATTTTAGCAATAACTTTATTAGTTCCACCCCAACCAGAAATTGAACAAATATTATCAGCCTTAGAATTTTTAAATATCATAATTTTGAAGCAAATTTTGCAGGAATTAATCTCACAATAAACATAACTATTATCCACCACCATGGTAAATATTCAATACCTCTTTTATATGGCCTGCGCATTAGATATTGGGCGACTTTATCAGGTGAAATGCAAAGAAAAGATGGAGCACCTCTAGCCATTGGAGTATCAATATATCCTGCTTTAATTATGCGCACTGAAAATGGCTTATTTTGACATCTAAGCAAAATACCCTCACAAAAGGTTGTCAGAGCAGCTTTAGATGCTCCATAATTATAATTTGAAGGCCTTCCCCTATCAGAGGCCACCGAAGAAAATACCCATAGACTACCCTTCTTATTAATCCTATTTCTATTAGTGATATTTATTATCCAAGGCAATAAATTAATATAATTTACAGATTGTATCTTTAATGCCTCCAAAGCCTCTTCTTGCGCCAAACCCTCATCTCCTAAATATCCAGCAGCTATTACATAAAGATCATAAAATCCAATTTCCAATAAAGAATTTCTTTTAATTATATTATTCAGCGAAAGATCATACTTTTCTTGAGTAATATTCACTTCATAATTATTTTTTAAATATTGAATTAAATGATTATTTCTATTAAGATCTCTGGAAACCAAATGAAATCTTTTACATCCATTTTGTGCCAATTTTATACATATAGAATAAGCTACTTTACTTGAGCCTCCAATTACAAATGCACTTTTAAAAAAATCCATTTAAAAAAGATTTATAATAAATCCATAAACAATAACAATATTAATTTTAGCATTATTTTTATATTTAAGAATTTAAGAATAAATTCTCAATTTATTCTTTTAAATATAAACAATTTAAATAAGGGTGGATCACAACTTTTTTAAATAAAACTATTTTTTATTAAAAAAAGAACTTGATATAGAAAGTAAACTTACGCTCCATATAGTAATTAATCTTCGTAGGATCGATATACTTATTGCTAATAAACTTGGGACTCCTTCTTGCTGTAGCAATATTGATGAGGTAGCTTCATTAATCCCTATTCCCCCAGGTAATCCAGAGAGAACTCCAGCTAATCCTGATATAAAATATATATATATAGCTTTTTTAATTAAAATTGGATTTGGTGCTATGACAAATACTAAAAGCCATAAAATCGAAGCTTCTAATGCCCAAAAAATAATACTCACTAATAATGCTTTAATCGAATTAATAAGAAAAACTAATTTGTTATTTAATTTATAAATTATTTTCCAAAGTCCTTTAAAATTTAAAAAATATTTTTTTAAAAATAATAAAAAAATAAAAAAGGATAAAATTATAATTATTCCAAAATGATAGAAATTAAAAAATTCTTGAGTTTTATTAAAGAATATATTTGGTGAAATAATTATAAACCATATAAGTACTGATATTAAATCTAAAAATCTTTCTAAAAAGAAAATTAATAGTAAAATATCTTTGGGATAATCAAGATATTTATTTAATAAATGAACTCTTGAAATTTCACCTATTTTTCCTGGAGTGGCCGTTAAAGCAAAACCTTGAAACCAAATTAAAGCATCATGAAAATTCCATCCTCCAATTGAGTAAGAATCTAATAATATTTTCCATCTCAAATATCTAAATAAATAACTGAAAAATAAAATTAAGTAAAATAATGGTAACCAATATATTAATTTCTTTATTGAATTTTTTAAAATTATAGACTCAGATAAATCTATGGCTAAAAGTTTATTTAAACCAAAAATTAATATAGCTATCGCCAAAATAGTTATAAGATAATTTAATGCATTAGAGTCTCTATATTCTTTAGGTTGGCTTTTAAAAGTTCTATAGTGAGGAAATTTACTTGAATTTAATAATTCCTTATCACCTTTACTATTTCCATAGACCTCTAAATATTTTGGCTTTGGTAAATAACCTAAATAATCAATTAATCGAGATAATTTATCAGGACCTTTAGACTCTATATTATTAATTAAAAATTTATTTTTAGAATTTATTAATTCCATATCATTACATTCAGAAGCAATTAACTCAATATTTAATAATGCGGAAATATCTGAAATAAGAGGCTTAGGTGAAGATGATATTATTACGCATCTATGTCCTTGATTCTTATGCCAATTTAATCTTTCAATTGCATCTTCTCGTATATTTTTTTTTAAAATCAGTGGAAGTTTAATATATAAAACTTCCTTTATTTTTAAATCAGAGGTTGACTGTAAAGCTTTATTAATTAACTTTTCTTTTATATATAATTGATTTGTTTTCCCCAAAAAACATAATACTAATAAATGCGATATTCCAATAAAATCCATTATTAAATAAAATGGTCCGCGTAGTAAAAATAAAAAAATTAAGGTTGAATCTCCTTTTATTAAGGTCCCATCAAAATTAAAAACAGCTATAAATGATTTCATTTATTTGAATTACGAAAACTAATATATTTATGACCATAAAAGCTAGAAATAATTGGAATTCCTACACCTATACAATGTGAAATAAAATCATTAATATTATTATTTAAAATAAAATTACTTAAAACTTGCCTTAAAAAATTACTTACTAAAGAAGTTTGTAAAATAGCAAATATATTGACGAAGATAAAAGCAAGAAATGATTTTGTATTAGAACTAATAAAAGTTAAAAAAACATATTTCTTTGCTAAAAAATAAGCTGTTATCATTCCTATTAAATAAGCAAAAAAGACAGCTATTTGAAAATCAAAAAAAAATGATAAGATTATTCGACTTATAATATTAACTAATGCTGCAAATCCGCCTGTTAAAAGGAAAAGAAAAAACTGTTTTTTTTCGCGGATTATATTCATAAAATTTTTTTATTGTATAGGATCTTTCTAACAAGATTCCTTCCAAATTTTACACTTTCACTTATTCCTCTATCTTCTGGATAATAAGCTGAGGTGTCTACTGTAAAAAAACCAGTAAATGGTTCTTTTTTAGGCAAGGTTTCTTTATAGTTAGTTCCACATACAGGTTGCGCGAATCTATATCTATTGCATTTCGCAATAATTAAATCATCATCTTTCAAATTCTTATTGATTGATTTTATACAATTCCAAGCTTCTGATTTAAATAAATCATCATGTCTAGAGTAATCAGGATGATTTTCAGGCATATAATAAGGAATATACGTTATATGTTCAGATAAGTTTCTTAAATTACTAATTTCAATAATCCCTGGTATTGAGAATCTTGAATCATTAATATTAGTCCAAAAATTATTAGTTATCTTTTTTCTGGTTTTTAATATGACACATGCACATGAAACATATTTTAAATTTTGATATTTAGAGATAATTGAATTATTTATTTCACTTCTTGAAAAAATTTCCCCGATTAAAGGTAAAGGAATTGTACTTACAACTAAATCAAAAGAATCTTTCTCTTTAGAAGTTGTAATAATTGCTCCTGATTTTTTATTTGGCTTAATATTTATTACTGGATTGGACAATTTTATATCAGTTCCTCTTAATATTAATAATTTTTCAAGTTCATCAATTAATTGAATTGAACCATTTCTAAGAAAACCAAGATTTTCTACAAAATTCTCTCTAGATTGTCCTAATCTCCTAATTCTACTCCAAATCCACGCAGCAGAAATTTCATTTGAGTAATTATAGAATTTATATTCAAATAACTTTTCCCATAATACTCTATAACCCTTTTCACCTAACCATTTTTTTAACCAATCTACTGCAGTAATATGATCTAGATTTCTCCAATTTTTTATAGTTAAACATCTCGCAGCATGAAGTAGATATCTAATTCTTATAAAAAAGGAAATTCTACGAAAAAATAAAACTGAGGCTAAAGACCCCCACTTGTAAAGCTTATCATTATAAAAAAAACCCATCTTTGTTTTCTTCCAAACTAATTCTTTATCAAGCCCAATTTCTTCAAGAATTGTAAAAAAATCTAAATCATTCAAACAATGAAAATGATAATATCTTTCTATCATTAAACCATCAAAATCAAAACAAGCAGCCATACCGCCCAATCTATCATCAGCTTCAAAAATCGTAGTTTTATATCCTTTCAGAGAGAATTCATATGCAACCGCTAGTCCCATTGGACCTCCGCCTATAATTGCAATCTTTTTATCTTGTTTCATGATTTTTAAATAAGATAAATTAATTTTTTAAAATGGAATTTGAATTTTGCTATATTTAGGGTCTTTATAAGTTGTCTCTAATGCATTATTTAATTTAGTTGGATTTATTTTAAATATATTGGGCCAATCAATAACTTCAAATTCATCTCCAGCAATTAATGAATTTAGTTGAGAAGTAGTAAAAGCTGGTTTTCTTGATATGATTGCCCATATATTCAGAAGAAAATTAAATATAGTAAAAGGTAAGAAAACAAAAATAGTTTTTGCAGCTTTTGTTTTTCTAAGTATTCTCATCAAATCTATATATTTTATTTTTTCTAATCCTGTAATACTATAAATGCCTTGTATGGATTTATCTTTAATACAACTCTTTATAATTCCACAAAAATCTCCAACATATAATGGCTGTCTTATAAAGTCTCCCTTTCCAGGTATTGGGAAAAATGGTGATTTAAGCATAAAATTTGCTAGCCATCCAAGATGTTTTCTATCAAACCAACCAAACATTAAAGTTGGCCTTAATACAACACAATTTGGATATTCCTTTAAAATCATTTGTTCTTGTTTAATTTTCGATTTTGTATAAAGATCAAATGATTTTGAGTAAACCACAGAACTACTGACGTGAATTATACGATCAATGTAATTTTTCTTAAGTTCTTTTAAAATAACTTTTGTTGATATAACATTATTGATTTCAAATAATTTATGATCAGTAGTTCCAATCTCAGCTTGAAGCATTATACAAATATTACATTCTTTTATTTCTAATGGCCATTTCTGATTATCAGTAATTGTTAAGTCTTCACAAATAAAATAGACATCAGGAAATAAACTTTTTGCAACTTTTATAGCTTCTTTTTTTTTGTCTACAACAATTATTTCCCATTCTGGATTTGTCGATTTGATTGAAGCAATAAGATTAATTCCCACCAAGCCTGCCCCTCCTGGAAGAAAAACCTTTTTCATGAAATTTAAATTAATTTAATTAGTTTATATTAATTTATCCTTTTTTATAGATAAAGTAAATTAGATTTTTGCATATATTATTTAAGTAAAAACCATACCAATTATTAAAATTGTTAAAATCCATATCATTACTAAATTTCGAATAACATTATCATTTATCAAAATCTGTTCAGGATATTCAGTAGAGATACTTTTTTTATTAAACTTCATTATCTTAGAAACTTCTGGATCGCTTATAAATTGATATCTAAATAATCCCATTAATACAAGAGGAATTGATAAAAGCATCCATGGCGATGAAGCACCATTAAGAGAAGGTCCTGCTGCCCATAAGCTATAACTTATAAAAGTTCCAGAAGCAAGTAAATTCTCGTATCTTTGTAACAATGGAAGGGAATAATATGCAAGTATATCTCTAGTTAATATTGATGTTCGTTTATAGAATATAAGCTCAGCTTTCCTTTTCTCAACTGCCAAAAAAAGAGCTAAAAGACTTACAGTTAAAATGAACCATGGGGAAAATTCTAATCCTGTAGAAACTACTCCCGAAAGAGCCCTTAAAAGGAAACCAGATGCTATGCAGAATATATCAAACAAAGGTTCTCTTTTTAACCTGATGCAATAGGATATTTGAATTATTAGATATAATAAAATAATTATTAAAAAAATATTTGAGATAAAATAACCAATTATTAAACTGAGACCACAAAGGATAAGAGAAAAAGACATCGCTAAATAAGGAGATAGCTCTCCTTTTGCTATTGGCCTTAAACATTTTTTAGGATGAAGTTTATCTTTTTTGATATCTCTTACATCATTAAATAAATATATTGATGAAGATACCAAACAAAAACTCAAAAATGCAAAAAAGGAATATTTAAAAATAAAGAAATTTATTTTGAAAGAAAATAATATTGCTGCGAAAACAATAAAATTTTTCATCCATTGAAGTGGCCTGCATGCTTTTATCAAAGATATAAATACTAAAAGAAATTGCATTTTAAATTTTATTGATGACAAGATAATATATAATTTTTTATTATATTATTTATATCAGTAATGCTAAATACATATTTTTGTTTTAAATATTAATAAAATATAGTCTGATAATTTTTTATGCAAATTGACAATTTAATTTATATTAGTAATGTTTTATTAAAGGAAGGGGATCATAAGATCCTATTCCCCATGGCCCTAGAAAGAATATAAATAAAATAAAAACATAAGTAAAAAAATTAAAATTTTGAGGACAATTTAATTTGGATTCCTTTGCTGAAATAATAAAAATTAAATTTGCACAAACTGCTGAAGCTGCAATAAATCTTGTATGATCCATTGCTATAAAGGACAATAACAAAGGAGAAAATACTGATAATTTAATATAAAAAGGGATTCTTACAAATTTAAATAAAATATATAAAATAAAAAAATAGTAGGTTGTGATAAAAAAATTTCCTCCCAGTAGGGATTTTAATGTGAGAAGACTGAATCCCAGATCAAAATTTTCTTTTAAAGTATAAATTAATTCCATATTCATAGAGGTATCTAATTCGCTATTTATATTAGTCAAATATGAATTTAGTTCTTCCACTCCCATTTCATAACGTCCAAAAAGGAGCAAGAAAAATCCTATTAAAAAAGGAACACATAATATGGGAAATATTTTTTTTAATTTTAAAAAATTTAAATCATGGGATTTATAAAAATAAAAAGTCATTAACAAAGGCGTAAATAATAATAATGATCCTTCATGTATTAGAAGTTGTATTGAAGTACTAAAAGATAATATTATCGCCTTTGTATTATAAGAGTAAGAATTTCTTTGAATACAGATTAATGTTAGTAATGATAAAACAAGACATATCAAATCCATTCTCCCAATGTCGTAACCTAATCTTATAAATAAAACTGGACTTAATAGGAATAATGTATAAAAGAAAAATTTCTCTTTGATTTTCCAATTTTGAAAAGATGACTGTACTAAATACCAAAAGATCAGTCCAAAACATAATAAAAAAAATATATGAGAGCTTAATGTCAAAATTGAAGGACTAAGATAATTAGGCAAATCTAATAATTTAACTATTGTTCCTACCATTCCTCTTTTTATAAAACCCAAATCAAAATAATTTACATAGTAGTAACCTTTTAAAGAGGAACTGATTGAATCTAAAGATCTAAATGGCGGGATGCAAGTAATAAGCATTAAAATTATTGATAATAAAAAATAAGAAAGTTCTATAAATTTAATACTTGAAGGAAGTTTATTTATAATTTTTTGATTCTTATAAATCATGGAAGAAAATCTCATAGTTTTCAATAAAAATTTAAGGAAATAAATTTAATTTTACAGCAATCTCTTCTAATCAATAAATAATTATATTTATTAAATTAATTTGAAAGATATCATTAATAAAAAATATTAGAGTAGAAAAGATAAGATTAAAACAATAATTATCTATTAAATTATAATTAAAATTTAATAAATGAGTTTTCCATTTCTTTTTTATTTTAGATATTAAAAAAAGGAATAGAATCTTTTTTCCATATGGATAAAACCTTATCTGGATAACTTTTATTAGCTTCACTACACATCTCATCTATATTTTCAACTGGTTCAGGAAAATTAAAAGGAGGTTTTAATAGATTAAGTGTTCTCCAAGAACCTGTTGCTATATTCTTATTAAATTTTCTATCTATAAAATTTGTTGTCATAAAAAACTTGAATTTGCTTTTCTTTATATTGTTTAAAGACTTAAAAATATCCCTATAAGACAAATGTACTAAGCAATCTCTGCAAAAAATTAAATCAGAACTCGGTAGTTGATCAGTGGTAAGATCCAAGATCATAAAGTTAATATAATTATTACTAAATTTCTCTTGATTTTTTTTTATTAACTCAGGAACAATATCTCCTCCTAAATAATTAAAACCTTTAAAATCAAATTCTTTCATCCAAAAAAAATCACCACATGGAATATCTAAAATACTTTTGATATCGTATTTTAATAAAATACTCGGCAATTTTTCTAGTATATTTTTTGTTTGCTCTAGATTAGATCCAGTACCGGAATAAGAGTAATTATCATTCCATTTATTTTCTAAGTAAATTCTCCTGAAAATATCTTTCTTAGAACCAGCAAAATTTGATAAATAGATATTTTGGAAAAATTGATAAAAAAATTGCAAATTTTTATATAAAAATATATTCTTTTTTAGAATTATTTTTAATTTTTCTTTCATTTTAAAATAGTTTAAATAAATATGAAATTTGATAATTTAGCTCACTAATAAAA
>MDTD01161797.1_pt1 | contig 10718 bp, 10 predicted proteins | sample 811221 | NCBI WGS metagenome assembly MDTD01 (sample SAMN05326646, study PRJNA326480) | marine metagenome | isolation source: seawater | place: Pacific Ocean: South West | collected 2011
ACAGAGAAACAGGTAAAAGAATACGCACGATGCATGAAAGACACCATGTATTTCATACAACAGTATGTAAAGATTATATCTCTTGATGAAGGTTTAGTTCCATTCAAAATGTATGACTTTCAAAAAGAGATGGTTGGTACATTTCATAGTAATCGTTTCACTATATGTAAACTCCCAAGACAGTCAGGTAAATCAACAACAATCATATCGTATCTATTGTACTATGTGTTGTTCAATCCATCGGTTAATGTTGCGATACTTGCAAACAAAGCTGCAACTGCAAGAGACCTTCTAGGACGTTTACAACTTGCATACGAACACTTACCAAAATGGTTACAACAAGGAGTGATGTCTTGGAACAAAGGTTCACTTGAGTTAGAGAATGGTTCTAAGATACTTGCATCGTCAACATCTGCAAGTGCGGTTCGTGGTGGTTCATACAACATCATATTCTTAGATGAGTTCGCATACGTTCCATCAAATGTCGCAGAACAATTCTTTAGTTCTGTGTATCCTACAATATCATCTGGTAAGACAACAAAGGTAATGATAGTATCCACACCACATGGTATGAATATGTTCTATAAGTTATGGACAGACGCAGAGGAAAAAAGAAACTCTTACATACCGATAGAAGTGCATTGGACTGAGGTGCCAGGTCGTGATGAGAAGTGGAAACAAGAGACAATCAAGAATACGTCAGAGTCACAGTTTAACACAGAGTTTGAATGTCAGTTTCTTGGCTCAATCAATACTCTCATCAATCCAAGTAAATTGAAAACACTTGCATACAGAAGTCCTATCAAATCAAATGCAGGGTTGGATGTATATGAGAATCCACAGAAAGACAAAACTTATTTGTTAGTTGCAGATGTATCAAGAGGTACATCTAACGATTACTCTGCATATCTTGTGTTTGATGTAACACAAGTTCCGTATCGTATCGTTGCAAAGTTTAGGGATAACGAAATCAAACCTTTACTTTTCCCTCAAAAAATATATCACGTTGCAAAAGCATACAATCAAGCATTTGTTTTAGTAGAGGTTAACGATATAGGTGAACAAGTTGCAAATGCGTTGCAGTATGATTTAGAGTATGACAATCTAATCATGGCATCCATGAGAGGTCGTGCTGGTCAGGTGATGGGTACAGGATTCTCTGGTGGTAAAGTTCAGTTAGGTGTTAGAACTACAAAAGCAGTGAAGAAGATTGGATGTTCTAATCTAAAACAAATGATAGAAGATAACAAGATGGTTGTAGAGGACTATGATACCATTAATGAGTTATCCACCTTCATTGTCAAGGGTAGTTCATTTGAAGCAGACGATGGTTGCACAGATGACTTAGTTGCATGTATGTTTATTTTTGGATGGGCAACAGATCAAATGTATTTTAAAGAACTGACTGATAGTGACATAAGACAACAGATGTATCGTGAACAACAAGACCAACTTGAACAAGACATGGCTCCTTTCGGGTTTGTTGTAGATGGATTGGAAGAAGAGAATATTGGTCACATGACTGACGAGTATGGAACTCGTTGGTCTCCTGTTGTTAGAAAATACGATACTAACTGGTAACATATGAAACCTCCATTGTGGGTAAACGCAGAGATAACCTACAAGTGTCCACTTCACTGTGTATTTTGTTACAATCCATTAGACTACAAAAGTTACGGCCCTGAGTTAGACACAGAGGAATGGTTGCGTGTGTTTGAAGAAGCAAGAGAGTTGGGTGCAGTTCAGTTAGGTATCTCAGGGGGAGAACCCTTAGTTAGAAAGGACGTAGAAACTTTAGTAAGTGAGACTACAAAAATGGGTTACTATGTCAACTTAATCACATCAGGTATAGGACTCACAGAGAAAAGAATCGCATCTTTCAAAGAAGGTGGACTTGGACAGATACAGTTGTCGTTTCAAGATTCCACTAAGGAGATGAATGATTTTTTATCTAGCACACGAACCTTTGAACTAAAATCAAAAGTCGCAAAGTTAATAAAAAAATATGAGTATCCTATGGTATTGAATGTAGTCTTACACAGACTTAACATTGACCATGTGGGACAGATACTAGAGATGGCAGAGTCTATGGAGTCAGATCATGTGGAGTTAGCAAACACACAATACTACGCATGGGCATATGAAAACAAAAAACATCTAATACCAAGTAAGAAACAATTAGTTGATGCAGAGAGGGTCACAAACGAGTTTCGTAAAAGAATGGGTAATAAGATGAAAATATATTTTGTTAATCCAGATTATTATGAAACCAGACCCAAGGCTTGCATGAGTGGTTGGGGTTCTGTATTTTTAAATCTGACTGCTGATGGTCTTGCACTACCATGTCATGAGGCAAGAATGTTACCTAATCTAACATTTCCATCTGTGAGAGAAAAATCAATCAGAGAGATATGGCATGACTCAGATGGGTTCAATGCATACAGAGGTGAATCGTGGATGGTAGAACCATGCAATACCTGTCCCGAAAGGGAAAAAGATTTTGGTGGTTGTAGATGTCAAGCATACTTAATCACTGGAGATGCACGAAATGCTGACCCTGTTTGTGATAAGTCACAACACCACCATATAATCGTAGAACAGGTCAGAGAGTCACAGAACCACACAAGTAATCAAAAACAAATACTTTTTAGAACTGATAAAAACTCTCAGAGTATGTCAATCAAATCAGAGTCTAGTTTTTGAAAACAGTTTCTACATACAATTTTGTTTTTTTCTATATACTGTATAACATCTTTTTTATTGTTAGACTTCTTAGATAGAGCTCTTATCTTTCTATCGTCAGGATAAAACTGTAAACATATTAACTCAGATTCACCACAGACTTGACAGGAGTTAGTCATAAGATAATCAGTTATCCATTTGTCTTTCAATAACCGATGTCGTCTTGCAACTTTTTTAATGGTTGTTTTATATTTTTCATAATGTGTTTTCATGATTGTATTTATAACTTTGTGTTATAAACGAATACGTCTTGGAATGTTTTTTTTTATAAATATTTGGAAAGATAACTAATAGGGAGTAAAGTCATGGGTTTTTTAGTTTCTCCTGGCGTTCAAGTCAAAGAAATAGACTTAACTAATGTCGTACCAGCAGTCGCAACCTCTATAGGTGCAATCGCAGGTGCATTTGAAAAAGGCCCAGTTTCAGAAGTTACTAACATCAGTTCTGAAGAAGAACTTGTTAAGATTTTTGGTAAACCAAAAAGTGATAGTAACATGTTTGAAAACTGGTTCACGGCATCTAGTTTTTTATCATACACGGATTCTCTTAAAGTCGTTAGGGCTGAATCTGCAATAGTAAATGCTACTGCAAACGGTAGTGGATTATTAATTCGTACAACTGACCACTACTTAGAGTCCTTCGGAGATGGACAAGGTTCGGTTGGAGAATGGGCTGCAAGAACTGCTGGAACACATGGTAACTCGATAGGTGTTTCAATTTGTGCAACCGCAACCGCATACGAAAATACAAGTGCAACAACAACAGGTGCATCTGCAAGTAAAGGTGCTACCTCAGTCGCTGTCTCCTCTGCATCTTCATTTTTTGGTGTTGGAGACATCGTTCATTTTCAAGAGTCAAACGGAAGTGAATACGAAGTAACTGCTGTTGACACTGCAACTATAACTATTAAACTATTCGATGATGTAAATGGTGGTGGTTTACAATCCGCAATTTCATCTGGAACAACAATTCGCAGACGTTGGAGATTCTATGATTTATTTGATGGGGCTCCAGGCACTTCTGATTTTGCAACACAAAACGGAAGAGGAACTTCTGACGAGTTACATATAGTAGTTTATGATACACAAGGAAAAATATCTGGATTCGATGTAGATGCAAACGGTCAAAGAACTCTTGCAGTATTAGAGACTTTTGCAAACTTATCTAAGAACCCAGAAGCAAAGTCACCTCAAGGTAATACTCTATACTATCCAAACGTAATTTACAATCAATCAGAGTTTGTTTACTGGATGGATCACAATACCGCTGGAACAAATTGGGGAACTGACTTAGACGGTGCAACAGGAGGAGACTTATTGTTGGACGGTACAGATGGTTCTTCATCTGATGCTGGAGATAAGGTTCTCTTAGACGGAACAGATAGTTCTTCAAATGACGCTGGTGATAACATAGATTTAGAAAGTGGTGTTTCTGCTTACGTTGCAGTAGACACTCCAACCATAACTAATCTTGCTGGTGGAACAGATGACTACGCACTTACTGCTGGTGAAATAGAACTTGGATATGACTTATTCCAAGACACAGAATCACTAGACATCAACTTAGTTCTTGGTGGTAAAGGTGGTGGTGCTGGTGATAGTGCATCTGACCAAGACACACATGTTACAATGTTGACTACACTTGTGGAAGAAAGAAGAGACTGTGTTGCGTTTGCTTCACCTCATCGTTCTGCGACAGTTAATGTTTCAAACATAGTAACACAAACATCAAATGTTAAAACTGCATTTGACTTGTGTCCATCTTCATCATACGTTGTATTTGATAGTGGTTACAAATATTTGTACGACAAATATAACGATGTATTTAGATTTGTCCCATTGAATGGAGACACCGCTGGTCTTTGTGCAAACACTGACTTAGTTCAAGACGCATGGTTCTCACCTGCCGGATTTACTAGAGGACGAGTAAGAAACGCAATCAAGTTATCTTACAATCCTAGAAAGGCAGATAGAGATATCTTGTATCGTGCAAGGGTTAATCCAGTAGTTAACTTCCCAGGCCAAGGTGTAACACTCTTTGGTGACAAGACCGCACTCGCAAGACCAAGTGCGTTTGATAGAATCAATGTTCGTAGGTTGTTCTTAGTTCTTGAGAAAGCAATATCAACTGCATCTAAGTTCCAACTCTTTGAGTTCAATGATGAGTTCACAAGAGCACAATTTAGAAACTTAGTTGAACCTTTCTTGAGGGATGTTCAAGGTCGTAGGGGTATACAAGACTTCTCTGTTATTTGTGATGCAACTAATAACACAGGAGAAGTAATAGATAGAAATGAGTTTATTGCAGACATCTTTATTAAACCTGCTAGGTCAATTAACTTCATAACACTTAACTTTATTGCAACAAGAACTGGAGTTGCATTTTCTGAGGTAGGGGGTTAATCATGGCAAACATAGACGATTTTAAATCAAACTTAATCGGTGGTGGTGCAAGAGCCAATCAGTTTAGAGTGACGATTACTCCACCATCTGGTATCGCAATAGGACTTGATGTTCGTAGAACCTCTTTCCTTTGCACCGCTTCACAACTACCTGCATCAACATTAGGTGAAATAGCAGTTCCATTTAGAGGTAGGAACATTTATGTTTCTGGTGATAGACCAGCCCCTGAGACTTGGACTACCACGTTCTACAATGATACTGACTTCATGATAAGAAATGCGATGGAGAGATGGCAAAACGGTATTAATGATTTTGCAAATAATACTGGTGTCGTTGCACCATCTGATTATCAAACTGATGTATTTGTTGAACAGTTAGATAGAGATGACACGATTCTGAAAACTTATATCTTTAGAGCTTGTTATCCACTAACTGTGGCTGCAGTTGATTTATCAAGTGCAGAGGCAACTGAGATAGAGACATTTGAAGTTACTTGGAGATATCAACACTTTGAACCATCTGCGGTAAGTTTCTAATTTAACCCTACTAAATAGTAGTACAAATTAGGAGATACAAGATAATGGCAGAGTTCTTTGGATTCAAGTTTGAAAAAATAAAAGACCAATCGGGGAGTGACAAGTTCACTCCCCCCTCCAGTGATGACGGAACGATTGACATCGCTGGTGGTGGTTTCTTTGGTCAAGTTTTAGACACAGACGGTAGAGAACGAACTGAACAAGATTTGGTTCGTAGGTATCGTGACATTTCACAACAACCAGAGTGTGACTCTGCGATAGAAGATATAGTCAATGAAGGTATAGTGTCTGACGAAAAAGACCAAGCTGTCTCTATAGTCTTAGATAGATTACCATATCCAAAAAGTATAAAAAACAGAATACGAGAGGAATTTGACACGGTTCTAAGTCTACTTGACTTTGATACTAAAGGTCATGATATATTTCGTAGATGGTATGTTGATGGTAGATTGTTTTACCATAAAGTAATCAATAAGAAAAATATTAAAGGTGGTGTTCAAGAACTGAGATATATTGATCCTCGTAAAATTAAAAAGGTTAGACAGATACAAAAAGATGTGAAGTCTAACACTGGTGTTGACCTAATCAAAAAAGTTGAGGAGTATTATCTATACAATGATAAGGGTCTCGCAAACTATGGAACATCAGAGGGTATTAGGATTTCACCAGACAGTATCACATACTGTCCATCAGGTTTAGTAGATCAGAACAAGGGACACGTTCTATCTTATCTACACAAAGCAATCAAACCAGTAAACCAACTGCGTATGATTGAAGACTCTGTTGTCATATACAGAATATCAAGAGCTCCAGAAAGACGTATATTCTATATTGATGTTGGTAACTTACCAAAGATCAAAGCAGAACAATATCTAAAAGACGTAATGAATCGTTACCGTAATAAGTTGGTGTATGATGCATCGACTGGTGAGATTCGTGATGACAGAAGTTACATGTCAATGTTAGAAGACTTTTGGTTACCTCGTAGAGAGGGTGGTCGTGGAACAGAGATCACTACACTACCCGGCGGTTCTAATCTTGGTGAGATTGATGACATCAAATATTTTCAAAACAAATTGTATCGTGCGTTGAATGTTCCTGTGTCTCGTATGGAAGCAGAGACTAACTTTAGTCTTGGTCGTTCAAATGAAATCACAAGGGACGAAGTAAAGTTTACAAAGTTTATACAAAGACTTAGAAAAAAGTTTACTCCACTTTTCACAGATGTTCTTAAAACACAACTGATACTAAAAGGTGTGATTACTTTAGAAGACTGGAGTAACATGAAAGAGCATATTCAATATGACTTCATGCAAGATGGTCACTATGCAGAACTTAAACGTGCAGAGATACTCAAAGAACAACTAGACTCACTTCAAACCATAGAGTCTTATGTTGGAACATTCTTTAGTAAGAGATGGGTGCAGAAGAACGTACTGCGTATGACTGATTTAGAAATTGAAGATATGCAAAAAGAAATTGAAAAAGAAGAGGATACAGGGCCAGAAGATGGTGGAGTTGATGTACCTGACGATACCGATGGCGTAGTAAGAAATCCAGAAAACGGAGGGGGTGAAGAGTAATGAATACAGATGAAGTAGTAGACGCATTATCAAAAGACGATAACTTAGGTGCTGAAAGTGCATTTAAATCAGTAATGCAGAAAAAGGTTGGTGATGCACTTGAGATGAAAAGACGAGAAGTTGCAAACAACTTTGTCAAGACACCACAGGTGGATGTAGATGACGAAGAAGTTTGATGAGTTCTATGTTCCAGTTGTGGAAAAGGAAGATCACAAAAAGTCTAAGGAGTATAAGAAATTATCCCCTAAGATGAAAAATGCAGTTGATGATATTTTTAAAATCATGGACTCTAAACCTTCGGATTTCCTAAATACTTTTACTAAAACTATAACTGCAACCTCAAAAAAATACAGAGTTCCAGAAAAGGAACTTATGAAATATTTTGAACGAGAAATGTTAACAATCTAAGGAACGGATATGGCTTTAAAATTAGTAAGGTTTATAGGCAGTATTACATTAGGTGACGATAATGCCTCTGGAATCGAAATCGGTAAACTATCAGGAGGCTCTGCGTTTAGAATAAGTGAGTTTGGAGGTCAGGATATATTTTTTAAAATTACACTAAATTCAGATAGAACAGCAGTCACCGCAACAAACGGAATGTATTTAAAAGCTAGTACATCAATCACAGTAGTTCCAGAAGAAATAATAAAAAATGGTGAGGGAAAAGTATTATTAGACGGAACAGATAGTTCAAGTTCAGATGCTGGTTCTTTCTTATCAACAGAGGATGCAACTGATGCTTCAAGTAATGTTGGTAATGCGATTCAATACAATTTTGGACAAACTTCTTACTTTATCTCTATCATCAATGAAACTGCTGGTAGTAACGGTAAAGTTTACATACAAGAAGTTGCACAACATGGCACCATGTAAAGGAAACTCAGTATGAAGTTAATAACAGAGAATATAGAAGACATAGAATACATCACCGAACAAAAAGACAATGGTGATAAGGAATACAAAATAAAAGGTGTCTTTATGCAGTCTGAGATAAAGAATCGTAACGGAAGAGTATATCCGTTTGATGTTCTCCAAAAAGAGGTGAACAGATACAATAAAGAATATGTCAATGAGAATCGTGCATTTGGTGAGTTAGGACATCCTGACGGGCCAACTGTAAATCTTGAACGTGCATCTCACATGATTACATCTCTTACACCAGATGGAAAAGATTTTATTGGTACAGCAAAGATACTCAAGACACCTATGGGTAAGATAGTAGAGAGTCTTATGGACGCAGGTGCAAAACTTGGTGTGTCCTCAAGGGGTATGGGTAGTTTAGAACAAAAGAACGGTGCAAACTATGTAAAGAAAGATTTCATGCTTGCAACTGCGGCTGATATAGTTGCAGACCCTTCCGCACCAAATGCTTTCGTACAAGGTATTATGGAGGGAAAAGAGTGGGTTTGGGATAACGGTGCGTTAGTTGAGGAAGAATTAGTTAGAATGAAGAAAAGAATGAACGAAAGAGTTAAAAAAAGACACTCAATAGAGGGTGCATTAGAGTTTGCGAAGTTTTTAAAGAAGTTATAATTTATAAATAAATTAACAAATAAACTTAACTAAGGAGAAATCCCCATGGCGAATGAATTAGATAAAACCATTGAGGAATTGGAAGCGGAAGTCAGGGCAGAGTTAGATGAGGCCATGCACGATGCTCCTACAAAGGGTGCTGTTCCAGCAGAACCTATGAAAAAACAAAAGAACGGTCAGATGCAAGATACTGGTAAAGCTGTGGTTGACCCAGAACAAAAAGATGCACCTTCAAAGAAAACCACAGGAGCCGCAAAGGAGATAGGGAGTGACCCTGCACAGAAGGGTGAAGTCCCACCAGAAAAAATGAAAAAAGTAAAAGAAGGATTCACAGACAACGAGATTCGTGAGTTGTGTCATTCTAAAGACCATGACTGTGCAACAGTTGTGGAACATCCAGTTTGGGGTAAAGGTAAACCTATTTTGAGGTCACACGCAATCCCAGATGATGACGGACACGTTGAGTGGTATGACGTTCAGTTTAAACATGGTATTGAAGAAAAAGTCATGGCAAGTGACATGGACATTTTAGAAAATGCAACACATGGGAGCGATGTGCGTGATAAAGAAGATGATAAAGAAGAAGATAAGGACATGATGACAATGACTAATGCAGAACTTGATATGGAAATAGATAAGGCTGCAGAAGATGCTCATGCCATGATTGACAAAGATAAGAAAAAGGCTAAGAATGGTAAAAAGGCAGACAAAGTAAAGATGATTGCTGCTACAAAACAATATGGTGAAATGTCACATGGTGATAAGGAAGATGACGATGAGGACATGGAAGAAGCCATCGAGAAGAGAGTTCAGGAAGTTGACGTAAAAGAACACGTTGATGCTCTTGTCAATGGTGAGGGAGACCTTTCAGAAGAGTTCAAGAGAAAAGCTGCAACAGTATTTGAGGCTGCGGTCAAGTCTAAGATTCGTGACGAGGTTACTCGTTTAGAAAAAGAATACTCATCTGAGTTACAGGAAAATATAAACCAGACAAAAGAAGAGTTGTCAGAGAAGGTTGATACCTATCTGAACTATGTTGTCGAAGAGTGGATGAAAGAAAATGAACTTGCGATTGAACGTGGACTAAAAGGTGAGATTGCAGAAGACTTCATTTCTGGATTAAAGACTCTATTTGAAGATCACTATGTTGACATCCCAGATGAGAAGTATGACGTATTAGAAGCACAATCAGAAAAGATTACCGAACTAGAAGGAAAGTTGAACGAGTCTGTTAAGAGAATCGTTAACTTGAAAAAGAACAACGGAACTTTAGTAAGGGAACAGGTCATTCGTGAGGAAACTCAAGACTTGGCCGAAACAGAAATTGAGAAGTTTAAGTCATTGACTGAGGACGTAGAGTTCACTGACGAAGAATCCTTCCGTGAGAAGTTGGGAACTTTGAAAGAAAACTACTTTCCAAAGCAAAAGAAAGAAGAAACGACTGAAACAATTGATGATGTAGAAACTGGCCTCGCACAGGACGTTGATACAACCGATTCAATGAAGGCATATATGTCCGCCATTGGAAAGTTTGGCAATAGTGCAAAGTAACAGAAATTATAAATAAGTAGAAAATAACAAGGAGATACCAAATGTATCAAACAGAAAATCTACAAGAGAAGTGGTCGCCAGTCCTTGCACATCCTGACTTACCAGAGATTCAGGATTCTTATAAAAGGGCAGTTACTACTTTAATTCTTGAAAATCAAGAAAAGGCACTTAAAGAAGACAGAAATTTTCTTTCTGAGGCCGCACCAATAAACTCAACAGGAAGTTCTATAGATAACTGGGATCCGATCTTGATCTCATTAGTTCGTAGGTCGATGCCTAACCTGATTGCATATGATATCTGCGGTGTTCAACCAATGACAGGCCCAACAGGTCTTATTTTTGCAATGCGTTCTCGCTTCAGTTCACAA
>MDTD01011153.1_pt1 | contig 10717 bp, 9 predicted proteins | sample 811221 | NCBI WGS metagenome assembly MDTD01 (sample SAMN05326646, study PRJNA326480) | marine metagenome | isolation source: seawater | place: Pacific Ocean: South West | collected 2011
AACCTTAAATCCATTTCTATATTAGTTATTTCTTTTAATAAATGAACAACTTCAACTAACTTTAATCTTTTTGCTTTTGTAAAAGTATTTTCAACAATGTAAGCAAATAACATTAAAGCATCTAATTCTTCATTGAATAATTTTTCAATATCAGGTCTTAATATTTTAATAGCTACCTGTTTTTTTTCAGAACCCAATTCAATTTTGGCTAGGTGAACTTGCGCGATTGACGCAGCAGCTATGGGTTCAGTTATCTCAGTTATGTTTTTAAAAAAATTTTCTCCAATTTCTTTTTTTATAACTTTTTTTGCATCGTGAAGGTGAAAAGCCGGAACCTTATCTTGCAATTTTTCCAAATTCTTTGCTAGTTCTTCACCAATAATATCTGGCCTTGTTGCTAGAAATTGACCAAGCTTTATGAAGGTAGTTCCCATCCCCTGTAATGCTACACAAAGTTTTTCACCGGGTGGTATATTATTTTCGATTTGTTGTGATCGAGATCCTACTGATATAACATTAAAAAACAAATTAAGAGAAGCCGGTAAAGGTTGGAGTTGATTTATAGTATCGACAGCACCAGACGTAGAAAGTTTACGAGCAATCTGAAATAATTTTATCAGTCTTTTTAACATTAAATTTTCCAACCCGAGTGAATAGCTGATATACCATTAGTGACATTTCTGAATTCTATGTTAGTGAAACCGTTTTTTTTCATTAATTCAACTAATTCCTCCTGACTAAAAAACTGATCAATGCTATTAACTAGATATTTATATGGTTCATCGGAGCCTACGACTAATTTTCCTAAATATGGAATAGTTTTTGAGTATTGTTTATAAAAAAAATTCAAAATTTCATTTTCAATTTTTGAAAATTCTAAGCACATAAATCTTCCGCCAGGCTTTAAAACTCTATGAGCCTCTCTTAACGTTTTATTTATATCTGTTACATTTCTAATTCCGTAACTTATCGAATAGTAGTCATAAGTATTGTCCTCAACTGGTATTTCCTCTGCTTTTGCATTTAACCATATAATAGATTTTAAATTTCTTAATTTATTTTTTCCCTCATTGAACATTTTAATATTGGGTTCCACACATGTGATCTTACAATCTTTATTCGTTTTATTGAAAAAAAGCTTTGCTATGTCTCCTGTTCCAGAGGCAACATCTATTAAATTTGATTTAGGTTGAGGCTTCATCCAATCTAAAAATCTTTCTTTCCAAATACGATGTATGCCGAGTGACATTACATCATTCATTAAATCATATTTCTTATACACTTCTGAAAATACAGAATTGACTATTTTTTCTTTATTTAAATTAGTACTTTTCATATAAGAATTATATGCCAGAATTGCCGGAAGTTGAAGTTGTTAAAAGGTCCCTTGAGAGACTAGTTAAAAACTTAACTGTTACAAATGTTAAGATCAAAGATGTTAAATTAAGATATAAAATTGATAAAAAAAAGATTTTAGAACTTAAAGGGCTAAAATTATTAAAAATAAAAAGAAGGTCAAAGTTTTTAATATTTTATTTCAAAAATCAAAAATTAATGCTTGTTCACCTTGGCATGACTGGAAAATTTTTTTTTATTGAGAAAGATAGTAATTACAAAACAAGTTTTTACTATAATCTAGACTATCAAAAAGATCGTAAACATGATCGGGTAACATTCTTTTTTAATAATAAACGAAAATTAATTTACAACGATATAAGAAAGTTTGGTTTTATTAAATTTTTAAAAAATAATGAAATAGCAAACAATTTTCATTTAGCAAATTTAGGCCCTGAACCATTAGATAAAGATTTTAATTTTTATTATCTTAAAAATTATTTAAGTGGGCGAAATAGGAATGTCAAAAGTATTCTTATGGATCAAAAGTGTGTTTCTGGGTTGGGAAACATTTATGTGAATGAAATTCTTTTTCTTAGCAAAGTAAAACCCTTAAAACAGGTGAAGAAATTAAAAAATGAACAAATTAAAAATATCGTTTATTTTACCAAAAAAATATTATCCCAAGCTATAAAACTTGGAGGTTCCTCGATTAAAGATTTTGCTAGTGGCAAGGGCGAGAAAGGTGAATTCCAACAATTCTTTAATGTCTATAACAAAAAAGGGTTAAAATGTTCTAACGCTGATTGTAATAAAAAAATTATTCGAATCGTTATTTCTAATCGATCAACCTTTTATTGTGGAAGGTGTCAAAAATAATAAAGTTGACCCATATAATGCAGAGATATATATAGAATTTAAAAATGCCAAATACTAAATCAGCCATTAGAAGAGTGAGAAGGGTAAAAAAACAAACCCGAAACAACAGAATTAGAAAAAGTAAGTACAAAAACGCTATTAAAAAAATGGATGCCCTTTTAAAGTCTAAAGAAAAGGACAAAGCTAAAATATATTTTAAAGAATTTCAATCAATTCTAATGCAGGTTGCTAAAACTGGTGCAATTAGAAAAAAAACTGCCTCCAGAAAAATTTCTAGAGTATCAAAAAAATTATAATTTAATTTAACAATTTAAAGTTGATAAAATTTTTTTATTTGAGTCTATATTTAGATTTTCTAAACAAAATATAGTTTCTTTTTTTAGTTGTAATATTTTTTTCTATTCTTAGTTTAAACTCACAACCAAAAAAAATATTTTTTTATAATACAACCTCTACATAGTTGCCTTTTATTTCTAAAAAGCGTTTAAAGGAATTTCTAATTTAATTTAATTTTTACATGGAAAATCAAACAAAAAAAAATAATGTTTTTATTTCTGAAGAAGAAAAAACATTGAGCTGGGAAGATGTGCAATCTTCTTTTCAAAAAACTTTTGGTAGCGAAATTTATAATAGTTGGTTACAAAAAATTTCTTTGGTCAAAGAGTATAACGATTATTTAATCTTAAGTGTTCCGACTAGATTTTTTAGGGATTGGATTGTTTCAAGATATTTGGATAAAATATTAGAGCAATTAAAGGGCTTCAAACAAAGCCTCAATCGCATTGAATTTAAAATTGTCGAAGAAACTAGAGCTAATCAAGAATTTGAAAAATTACATGAAATTAATAAAGTTTCTGAAATTAAAGACTCTATTATAAATTATAATAGGCTTAATTCAAATCTGAATTTTGACAATTTTATAAAAGGAAAAAGCAATGATATAGCATTGTCGTATTCGCAAAAAGTATGTGATGAGTTATCTCGCTATAATCCTTTCTATATATGTGGTGGAGTTGGATTAGGAAAAACTCATCTCTTAAATGCAATCGGTCTCAAATTACAAAATGAAAATAACGTTATGTACATCTCTGCTGAGAGATTTATGTATCATTTTATAAAATCGATAAAAAAAAACGATATGGTAAATTTTAAGGATTTCTTCAGAAAGTCCTCAGTGTTTATTATTGATGATATTCAATTTATCAGCGGAAAAGAAAGCTTACAGGAGGAATTTTTTCATACATTTAATAGTCTGATGGAAAAAGGTTCACAAATAATAATTTCAGCAGATAGATCTCCTATGAAATTAGATAGAGTTCAAGATAGAATTAAATCTAGATTGTCAGGAGGTTTAGTTGTAGATATCGATGTACCTGAATATGATTTAAAAGTAAAAATTATCAGAAAAAAACTAGAGGAAATTCAAAATCAATTTCAAGAAAATATTAATTTAAATGACGATGTTATAAATTACATTGCTAGTGAAAGTAAGACTAGCATCAGGGAACTAATTGGTATATTAAATAGAGTTATCGCATTCAGTAGAGTTCACAAAAAAAACTTAACCATTCTTGACTGCAAAAACATATTGAAAGACATCTTTAATCAAATAAGAGTAATTACAGTTGATAAAATACAAAATGTAGTTTCAAATTATTTTAATATATCCTTAAGTGAAATGTTATCTGAAAGAAGATCAAGACCGCTTGCCAGACCAAGGCAGATAGCTATGTATCTTGCAAAAAAAATGACTTCTAGATCTTTACCTGAGATAGGAAGAAGGTTTGCAAATAGAGATCATACTACTGTAATACACGCCGTAAAGACCATTACAAGACTTAGTGAACAAGATGACGAGATGAAAAGAAATATAAGTCAAATAAAAAGTCTATTACTAGAACAGTAATGAAATGGAATTTATAATAAAAAGAGATATATTACTCAAATCATTAAATTTTGTTCAAGGAGTCGTAGAAAAAAAGAATACTTTAGAAATATTATCGAACGTTTTAATACAATTAAAAAATAAAAAACTTTCGATTATAGCAACCGATCTAGATATAATTTTCTATGATGAAATTTCAGATGTTCAAATTATAAAAGAGGGTAGCACAACAACTTCTGCAGCAATACTTTTTGATATTTTAAGAAAAATTTCGTCTAACTCAGACTTAAATTTTAATTTAAAATCAGATAATAAATTAAGTTTGAAGAGTGATAACTCAGATTTTAATCTACTTTGCTTGCCTGCAGATAATTTTCCAACTTTTTCAGATGAATTTGATGGACAAGAATTTAAAGTTGACAACGTTAAATTCTTAAAGTTATTAAATAAGACAAGGATATCAATATCTAACGATGATACAAGACATTATTTAAATGGAGTATTTCTTCATGCCACCGAGGCACATGGAAGAACTTTCCTGACAGGAGTAGCTACAGATAGTCATAGACTATCTTCAAGTAGTTTAGAGCTAAGCGATAATTCAAATTTTAATTCTATTATTTTACCAAGAAAAACTGTTTATCAAATATGCTCCATTTTATCCGAAATTTCAGATCAACTATCAATAGAAATAGGTGAAAATAAGATAAAGTTTAAATTGGGTAAAATTCAACTTATTTCAAAAGTAATTGATGGAAAGTTCCCTGATTACAAAAAAGTTGTACCAGTATCTAATGAAAAAAAATTAGTAGTTGCATGTAAAGATTTTATAAATTCAATTGAAAGAGTAACAAGTGTTTCATTAGATAGAAAAGAGGGAGTAAAATTGACAATTAATAAAGATTTCGTTCAATTATTTGTTAATAGCGCTAATTCAGGAGAGGGAAATGAAAAGATTAAAGCCCAATTTAACTCTGAGTCTATTAATATAAGTTTTAACTCAAAATATCTTTTAGACATCACATCAGAAATTGAGGACAAAAATCTAATACTGAATTTAAAAGACTCAGTCTCACCTGTGTTGATTGAAGATAACTCAGATAAAAATAGTTACTACGTTATTATGCCTATGAAAATCTAAATTTATCAATTTTAGAATTTTTTTTTATTTTTACTCTAAAACTGTTGGTACTTAATAATTCTAGAACGGAGATGGAGGTATCCGTTTTATATTATTTGAAAAAAATGATATAATTTTAAAATCTTAAAAATTACAATGCCAAAAAACTTAAATTCAAATATCAAAGAAACTTATGGTGCGGACTCGATAAAAGTTCTTAAGGGATTAGATGCTGTAAGAAAAAGACCTGGAATGTACATAGGCGACACCGACGATGGCTCTGGCCTACATCATATGGTCTTTGAAGTAATAGATAACTCAATTGATGAAGCTTTAGCAGGTCATTGTAAAAGTATAAAAGTTTCAATTAATTCAGATAATACAGTTACAGTTGAAGATGATGGAAGAGGTATACCAGTCGATATACATAAAGGTGAAAAGGTGTCAGCAGCTGAGGTGATAATGACACAACTTCATGCTGGTGGAAAATTTGACCATGACTCATATAAGGTATCTGGCGGTTTACATGGAGTTGGGGTATCTGTTGTAAATGCTTTGTCAGAAAAATTAGAGTTAGTTATTTATAGGGATAGTAAAGAATACGCGATTAATTTTAAAGATGGTAACTCTTTAAAACCTCTAAAAATGATAGGAAAAACAAAAAAAAAGGGAACAAAGATTACCTTTTTACCGTCAAAAGAGATTTTTTCTTCGATAAAATTTAGTCCAGCTATTCTTGAAAAAAGAATTAGAGAATTAGCTTTTTTAAATAAAGGTATTTCAATAACTTTGTGTGATAATTTACTTAAAAAAAACAAAGAATACGCACATAAATATGATGGTGGAATAGTTGAATTTGTAAAACATATAAATAAAAAAAAACCTATTTTAATAAATAAAAACGAAAAAGAAGTCTTTAAAAAACCAATTTACGTCACTTCTACGAAAAATAATGTGGTAGTAGAATGTTCATTTGAGTGGAACGCTGGATATTCTGAGGAAGTGTTGCCTTTTACTAATAATATACCCCAAAAGGACGGTGGTACTCATTTATTAGGGTTTAGAAGTGCACTAACTAGAGTAATTAATAAATATTCAAGCGATAAAAATAATAAAAAAAACAAAATTACTCTCTCTGGAGAAGACATTAAAGAGGGCTTAACAGCTGTTTTATCAATCAAGATGCCTGATCCAAAGTTTTCTTCTCAAACAAAGGACAAGTTAGTTTCTTCAGAAATAAGAAATATAGTTGAGCATATAATCGGTGAAAAAGTTTCTACATGGTTTGATCAAAATCCTTCGGTAGCAAAAGTAGTGTTAGAAAAAATTACTCAAGCAGCTCTTGCAAGGGATGTAGCAAGAAAAGCAAGAGACAGCGTCAGAAGAAAAGGTACTTTTGAACTTTCAGGCTTACCCGGTAAACTAGCTGACTGTCAGATACAAAAAAGAGAGGGAACTGAATTATTTATAGTAGAGGGTGACTCAGCAGGTGGATCAGCTAAACAAGGTAGAGTCAGAGAATTTCAAGCAGTCCTCCCACTTCGAGGTAAAATTCTTAACACATATGTTAATGGGAAAAAAAATGGAGAGGATCAAAATACAAAAGCACTTTCGAAGATGATGTCCTCAAGTGAAATAGTAACACTTATAAATGCTTTAGGTACAGGTTCTAAAGATTTTAATATTGAAAATCTTCGGTATGAAAAGGTAGTAATTATGACTGACGCTGATGTTGACGGATCACATATAAGAACTCTTTTATTAACTTTTTTTAATAATTATCCTTTTAATCAACTTATTGAAAATGGGCACATATATTTAGCACAACCCCCATTATTTAAAGTAACAAAAGCAAATAAAAGTATTTATATCAAAGATGAAAAAGCATTAGAAAATTTTATATTAGATACTGTAAAAATTTCTAAGAATATCAAAAAAGGCTCAAAAGAATTTAAAAGTTTTTTACAAGAGCAAAAAGAAAAATTATCAATACAAAGATTTAAAGGTTTGGGAGAGATGAATCCAGAGGAGTTATGGGAAACTACATTGAATCCAGATAATAGAACAATGTTACGAGTACAATACACAAAAGGAACAAAAGATAAATCAAAAGAAGATCAGAAAATGATTGAGGTCCTTATGGGCGATGATGTGGCGCCAAGAAAAGATTTTATTACAAATAATGCCTTGGATGTTACAAACCTAGACATTTAATAAACTATGAATTTATCAACTCTTTTTCGAACAAAAGAGAACTTAAGCCTAGATAAAAATACACTAACAATTCTAAGGTATATAGCTATTATTGGCCAAATCTTAGCAATTAGTGTAGTTTTTTATTACTTAAATTTACCTTTCCCAATCATAGAAAGTTACTTAATAATTTCACTGGGTTTAGTCACAAATTTGTATCTTCAATTTGGGATTAGAATCAATCAACTGAAAGACTTTTATGCTGCTCCTTTTCTTTTGTACGATTTGATACAACTAAGTGCCCTTCTTTATTTGACAGGAGGAATTTTTAATCCTTTTTCTTTTCTATTAGTGATCCCAGCTATTGTATCTTCAACTTTCTTAAGTATGGGAACAACAATTATATTAGGTTTGATTACATCATTACTTTTATTAACAATATCATTTTTTCATTTACCTTTGCCAGGGGAGGATATGAATTTGTTACATTTCCCAAATTTTTATAAAACTGGAATTATAATCTCTATATTAATTGGTTTAATATTTTTAAGTTATTTCGGCATACGTTTCTCTGGTGAAAAAAAGAAAACAGAAGAAGCCTTTAAAAAACTACAAGAGGTTATTTATAAAGAGTATGAATTGGAGTCTTTAGGAGGTCAAGCAGCAGCAGCAGCACATTCTCTTGGAACACCTCTAGCTACTATAAGTGTAGTTGCAAGAGAATTAAAAAAAGAAATTGGAGATAACAATGAGTTGTCCAAAGATATTGATCTACTAATAAGTCAATCTAAAAGATGTAGTGAAATTCTAAAAAGAATTTCAAAAAAACAGATAAAAGAAGATAAATTTTTTAGCTCAACAAAATTAGAAGATTTACTTGAAGAAATCATAAATTCTTTTAAAGAAACTTCTTCCAAGGAAATAACTTTAGTATCTGATAAAGATAAAAATAAGATTGATATCCAAAGGTCAGCAGAAATGATCTATGGTTTAAGAAACTTTATAGGAAATGCTATAAAATTTTCAAAGAGTAAAGTTAATATTTTCTTGACCAGCAATGATAAAGAAATAAAAATTATAGTGAATGATGATGGACCAGGATTTCCAAAAGATATAATTAAAAATTTGGGAGAACCGTATATAAAGTCAAGATCATTAGAGTTAAATCCCAACTCAGGTTTAGGCTTAGGAACTTTTTTAGGTAAGACTTTATTAGAGAGACAAAATGCAAAACTATTCTTCAAAGAAGATAAAAATTTAGGCGGTGCTTCTGTCGTAATAAGTTGGTCACCAAGAAATATATTACTTAACTCCTAAATTCAAACGTATAAGAAAGGATTTTATAGGCAAGTTTTGCAACTAAAAAATTGTAAGAATCAAAATTTTTAATTGGAGCTAACTCATTTATATCTGCACCTACGATATTTGATATTTTACAAACCTGTTTAATAATTGGTAAAACGTCATCCCAAAATAATCCACCTGGCTCAGGGGTACCGGTTGCAGGCATGATACTTGCGTCAAATCCATCTACGTCAAAAGTTATATAAACATTCTTATTTTTGAATAAATCATTGGGCTTACTTAAATCCCAATTTTTTTTATCTTTCGCCCAGTATATCTCTATTCTGTTTCGATTATTTTCATAAAAATCCATCTCAGATTTAGAAAGATTTCTTATTCCAAAGGAAACTACCTCAACGTTTTTATAATCCAAACAGCGTCTTATTGCCGATGCATGTGAAAATTTTTGTCCAAGATAACTATCTCTTAAATCTGCATGAGCGTCAAAATGAAGAAGAGTCAAATTTTTGTATTTTTTTGCAAAAGGTTTAATTGATCCAGGAGTAATAGAATGCTCTCCACCTAAGACTAAAGGAAATATTTCTTTTGATAATATTTTCTGATTGATATCAGACAACTGATTAAGTGCTTCCTTTAACTTACTTTTTATTTTAAACGGTTTCAAAGTTTTTATGCCCATTGCTTTATAAGGTTCTTTTTTTAATTCCTCATCAAACAATTCAACTTGATGAGAAGCTTTAATTATTTCTTGAGGTCCGCTTTTCGTTCCTCTGCCATAACTTACAGTTTTTTCTAAACCAAAAGGCACTACCACTACTTTTGATGAAGTTTTATGATTTAAGTCAAAACCCAAAAACCCTTTTTTCTGGTCTAAGTAATCCATCTAAGATTTAAAAATTTGTGAAAAATTTCGTTTTGTTCTTTTTTTCCAATTTTCTCTATGGAATGCATCGCTAGCTATTAATGGAAGCACACTTGTAGCCTCAGCAAATACCATTTGTTCTTTTGTTGTATCAACTTTACCCCAGGAGCTTGCTTCTTTGAGAGTAGAGCTGCTACAAGCTCCATCCCTGGTATCGGCAACAGTAATTTGAATTGCATATTTATGCATATCAACTTTCTTTCCCAATAGCTCGGCACAAACTACCGTGTCTTGAATGAAGTTTTTAGGCACACCTCCTCCTATCATTAAAAGCCCTGATTGCTTAGATTTTAGCTTAATTTCAGTTAACTCTCTAAATTCTCTAATAGAGTCAATGGTGATGTGTTTATCAGGGTTTTTTTCTTGATGCATTACAAGCCCAAAACCTGCTGAACTATCTGTGAATGCTGGACAAAATATTGGAACATCATTATCGTACGCAGTTTCAATTAAGGAACCCTTTTTTTTTGCATTAGACTTAAGATATTTTCCTAACTCTTTAATAAATTCTCTTGATGTATAAGGTTTAGGTTTTAATGTATTGGCAATATTACAAATAGTTTGGTCACAAGCTTGTAACTCTTCCTCATCAATATATGTATCATAAATTCTATCAATATAATTATCTCTTAATTCAGTATCATCTTGAAACTGGGACCCTTGATAATGTTTAAAACCTAAAGCTTCAAAAAAATCCATGTCAATAATAGATGCTCCAGTGGCTACAATAGCATCAATCATATTATGTTTTACTAAATCAGTATATAAATCCATACACCCACCAGCTGAAGTTGATCCGGCCAACGTTAAAAAAATTGAACAATCTTCATCTGCAAGCATCTCATTATAAATACCCGCTGCTCTTGCTGTATCTCTAGAAGTAAAAGACATTTTTCTCATTCCATCAATAATCTTACGAGCATCAAAAGATTTTATATCAATATGTTCAACTGGGGAACTGAGTAGAGATTTTTTATTATGTCCTAGTTTCGGACCATTTTTTTTATTCATTAAGCTACTAAAGAACCAACCTTATCATTTGTGTTATCGTACATAGATATAATTGGTTTGTCACTTA
>MDTD01098235.1_pt1 | contig 10717 bp, 9 predicted proteins | sample 811221 | NCBI WGS metagenome assembly MDTD01 (sample SAMN05326646, study PRJNA326480) | marine metagenome | isolation source: seawater | place: Pacific Ocean: South West | collected 2011
ACCAAACATTTATCGCTATAGCTGCGAACAGCAATTTTATGATAGTTGATAAAAAAAAAAATTAAAGTTTATTATATAAAACAATAAAAATTAAAAAAACTATTTTGTTGTGATAAAGTCAAAAAATGAAAAAAAATCATTTAAATAAAAAAGAAATTGATGGCATTTTAAAGAATAAATTTGTTACAAAAAGAGTTACAGTCAACAGACTAGAGAAAATACTTTATAAAACTTTTAATGTACTCGACCATGGGTTTGTTAGAGTTATTGATTACATGGGCGATGATAGTTCTATTGTTCAGGCTGCGAGAGTATCTTATGGAAAAGGAACAAAAAAATTAAATCAAGATAAAAGTTTAATTAACTATCTTTTAAGTCACAAACATTCAACCCCTTTTGAAATGAATGAAATTAAATTTCATATCAAGCTACCTATCTTTGTTGCCAGGCAATGGATAAGACATAGAACTGCTAATGTCAATGAATACTCTGCAAGATATTCAATTTTAGATAAAGAATTTTATATTCCCAAAGATAAAGACCTTAAACCTCAGTCTAAAATGAATAATCAAGGGAGATCTGGGGATATTCCAACTAATCAAAAAAAAAATTATATAAACTTAATTAAGAAGAGCTCAGAAGAAAATTTTTTAAATTATAATTATCTTCTTAACTTAGATGAATCTGGAGAAATAGAAGATGAAAATAAAACTGGTATTGCTAGAGAATTAGCAAGAATGACATTGCCTCTTAACAGTTACACTCAATGGTATTGGAAGATTGATTTACATAACTTAATGCATTTTCTTGCTCTAAGATTTGATTATCATGCTCAATATGAAATAAGAATATATGCAATGATAATGCTTGAAATACTAAAAAAATGGGTTCCACTAACTTACGAAGCCTTTATTAATAATAGAATTAATGCTTTAACATTGTCATCAAAAGGTATTGATTTTTTAAAGAGTAAATTAAAAAAACAAAAATTCGATGAGAGTAAAATTTCTAAAAGAGAGCTAGAAAACTTAAAAAAAATTTTTGAACTTTAATTCTCTATTTTTATATCCTTTAGTTTTATGTTTTCCAATGAATCAAAAAGCTTGTTCACTATTTCTTTAAAAAAAACAAAAACATTCTTTTTTTCATCATAAGATGCTGGTATTCCTTGATCTGATAAACTAGATATTTCAGATAAGATAGGAATTTCACCTAGAAATTTGATTTTTTTCCTTTTAGATTCTTTGACAACTCCATCTTTTCCAAAAATGTAGTTTTTTTGTTCATCTTTTAATTTTAAATAACTAAAGTTTTGAATTAGTCCTAATATTGGAACATTTACTTTCTCAAACATACCAATTGCCTTTCTTACATCTATCAATGAGATTTCTTGAGGACTTGAGACTACTACTGCACCTCTTATTGAAAGAGTTTGACATAAAGAGAGATGAATATCCCCAGTTCCAGGAGGTAAATCGATTATCAAATAATCTAAATTTCCCCAATCAACATCTCTAATAAACTGTTTTATTGCATTAGAAGCCATTACACCTCTCCATATCACTGCATTATCCTCTGGAATCATATTTCCGATCGACATTGACTTAATTCCAAATTTTTCATAGGGAATAATTTTTTTATCAGATGACATTACTGGTTTATCCTTAATTCCTAACATTTTTGGAATAGACGGACCATAAATATCTGCATCTAGTAAGCCAACAGAACAATTTTTTAATTTGGAAATTGCAACAGATAGGTTGATCGAGACAGTTGATTTTCCCACTCCACCTTTACCAGATCCTACAACTATAATATTTTTAATCATTAATGTAAATTTTATTAGAATTAATTAAAAATGTAATAACAAAAATATTTCTTTGCATCTAAAAAACAATTCTTATATAAACTATTCTAACAAGAAATATAAGGTATAATGGTTTGGTCATCAAATAACGACGATGAAAGTCCTTGGGGTAAAAGTAAAAAGGATAAGTCATCAGGATTCAATGGTTCGGGGAAAGTACCACCCGAAGACGATTATTTAAAAAATCTACAAGATAGATTAAAAAATTTGTTTCCTAATAATAATCCTGCAAGTTTTTCTCTAGTTTTAACGATACTTCTATCTCTTTGGGCTATCAGCGGTTTTTACAGAGTTGGTACTGATGAGCAGGGTGTAGTTACAAGATTTGGAGAGTATGTTAGGACTACAGAACCTGGTTTGCATTATCACTTACCCTATCCAGTTGAAAGTATTTCTAAACCAAAAGTAACTAAGGTTAATAGAATTGAAGTCGGTTTTAGAACTTCTCAAACACAATTTAGTCAAAATTCTCAAAGCAGACAAATACCAGAAGAAGCACTTATGTTAACTGGAGACGAAAATATTGTTGATCTTAATTTTACTATTTTTTGGATAATAAACGATGCCAGAGATTTTCTTTATAATGTTAGGAATCCTGAGATAACTATTAAAAGTATTGGTGAAAGTGTTATGAGAGAAAAAATTGGACAAACTCCAATTGATCCAATTTTGTCTGAAGGAAAATCAATTGTTGAAGAAGAAGTAAAAAATAAAGTCCAAGCTGTTTTAGATTATTATAATTCTGGGGTAATGATTACACAGGTTCAACTTCAAAAGGCTGACCCACCTGAACTGGTTATAGAATCATACAGAGACGTTCAAAGAGCTAAAACAGATGAACAACGTTTACGAAATGAAGCTGAAGCTTACAGAAATGATATTATACCCAAAGCTAGGGGTGAAGCTGAAAAAAAAATTCAGGAAGCTGAAGCTTATAAAAAAGAAGTCGTTGCAAAAGCAGAAGGTGAAGCTCAAAGATTTATTTCGGTTTATAATTCATATAAATCATCAAAAGATGTCACGAGAGAGAGAATTTACCTAGAAACTTTGGAGAAGACACTAGGGAAGATTGATAAAGTTATCGTTGATAATAAAGCTGGTAGTGGTGTTGTTCCTTACCTTCCTTTACCAGAATTAAAGAAAAAAACTTCGAATTTAAATTCACAAAATAATAATCCTAATGAATAAAACGATTTTAATAGTAATAGTTGCAATTTTAGTTTTTACTGGTTTTAACGCCTTATTCACAATGAATGAAAAGCAACAAGGTTTGGTTCTCCAATTTGGAGATCCTAAAAGAGTTGTTAAATCTGCTGGTCTACACTTTAAAATCCCTCTAATACAAAATGTGATCAGATATGATAGAAGAATTCTTGAATATGATTTACCAGTTGAAGAAGTTATTGCTGTTGATAAAAAAAGAATGTTAATAGACTCATTTACTAGATTTAAAATTGTTGATCCTCTAGAATTCTATAAAACAGTCGGAAATGAAACAAATGTTAGAAATAGGATAAATTCTAATGTTATTTCGTCTTTAAGAAGAGTTGTAGGAAGGGTGACCTTAGAAAAATTACTTTCAGAAGAAAGAAGCAATATTATGGAAAGAATTAAAGTTGAGGTTAATAATGAAGCAATAAGATTTGGTATAGAAGTTGTTGATGTCAGAATTAGAAGAGCTGATCTTCCAGAGGCTAATAGTCAAGCTATATTTGAAAGAATGATTAGTGAAAGAGTAAGAGAAGCAAAAGAGTTCAGGGCAAAAGGGTCAGAAGTAGCTCAAAAAATTCGTGCTGAGGCGGATAAAGATAAAACTGTTATACTTGCAGAGGCTAATAGAACAAGTGAGATTTTGAGAGGTGAAGGAGAGTCAGAGGCTATTTCAATTTATGCAGATGCCTTTGAAAAGGATTCAGATTTTTATTCTTTTTATAGATCAATGCAAGCGTATGGAAACGTTTTAGGTGAGGACGGCACTACCATGATTTTATCTCCTGATAGTGAATTTTTAGAATTCTTCAATAGTTCAACTGGATCAAAAAGAAATTAAACAAATAGGACACACAATGCTCAAAACACAAATTTCAAAGTTCCTTTTATTTTTCATAATTATTATTTTATCAAAAAGCCCAAAATCACATCCACTATCAGACGATTTCGCTAATTTAGTTGAGAAGTTATCTCCAAGTGTTGTTAATGTGTTTACTGTGCAAAAACCTCAAGAAAATAATAATCAACAATTTGATAATATTCCCCCTCAATTCAGAGACTTTTTTAAAAATTTTCCACCAGGTTTTCCATTTGGAGGTCCTCAACAACCGAATAGACCTCAAAATGAAGAACAGCCTCAAGCATTAGGTTCTGGATTTGTTATTGATCCCTCAGGATATATTGTAACAAATCATCATGTTATCGCGCAGGCAAACGAAATTAAAGTAAAATTTCAGGATGAAAAAGAACTAAAAGCAAAATTAATAGGTCAAGACAAACTAACAGACCTTGCCTTATTAAAAGTTGAATCCAAAGAACCTTTGCCTTATGTAAATTTTGCAAATTCTGATAAGGCCAGGGTCGGGCATTCAGTCATAGCAATTGGAAATCCATTTGGTTTAGGTGGAACAGTTACATCAGGAATAATATCAGCTTTTAACAGGGACATTAATTCTGGACCTTATGATAGTTTCATACAAACGGATGCCTCCATAAATAAAGGTAACTCTGGAGGTCCTTTGTTTAACTTAAATGGAGATGTCGTTGGGATTAATTCTGCTATTTTTTCTCCATCAGGTGGAAGTGTAGGTATTGGTTTCTCAATCCCAGCTAATCTTGCAAAACCAATAATTGAACAATTAAGAAAATTTGGAAAAACACAACGCGGATGGCTAGGCGTAAGAATACAAGAAATTACACCTGATATTGCGAAAAGCTTAGGCTTGAAGGATGAAGAGGGTGTTTTAATATCAATGGTTAATCCTGGTGAACCTGCAGAGAAAGCCGGACTTAAGGCTGGTGACGTCATTGTTGAATTTAATGAACAGAAAATCAAAGACGTTAGATCTCTTCAAAGAACAGTTGCAGAGTCTGCAGTTGAAAGTAAAGCAAAAGTGAAAGTTTGGAGAAATAGAAAATTTAAAAATTTTACTGTTAAGTTAGGCGAATTAGAAAAATTTAATGAAGTTGCTCAAGGTGAAGAACAAAAGGACGAGGAAGTTGTATCTGATGAATTAGAGTTAGATGATATTGGTCTTAGACTGTTAGGTATAAATAAACAAACTAGAGATAGATATAATATTCCAAAAAATGTAAAAGGTGTAGTTATTACCGCTGTAAAAAAAGGTTCCTTGGCTGCTAAATCTGGATTGAATGTTGGAAATGTGATATCTCAAATATCTCAAACCGAAATAAAAAAACCTGAAGATGTTAAGAAAATATTTGATAAAGCAACTAAAGATAAACTTGAGTCCTTGTTAGTACAAGTTTATTCTGATGGATTTTCAAGATTTTTAATACTTAAATTACAGGATTAAATTTGTATCCAATTGCTATTCTTATCGGAGGTCCAACCGCTTCAGATAAAACAAAACTTGCGTATGAAATATCAAATCTTTTTCCAAGCATTATTATTAATGCCGACAGTATGCAAGTTTACAAAGACCTAAGAATTTTAACAAACCGACCTACTAAAGATGATAACACTCATAATTGCAGATTGTTTGGTTTTATATCTTATCCTGAAGAATGTAATGTTGGAAAATGGAAAAAAGAAGTAAAAAAAATTTTAGATTTAGAAAAAAATAAAATACCTATTTTTGTTGGTGGTACAGGTTTGTATTTAGATAGTCTTGTAAGAAATATTTCCCCAATCCCAGAAATAAATTTAAAAGTAAAAAGAAGAGTTAGGGAGATACAAAAAAAATATGGAAATCAATTTTTATTCAAAAAATTAGAGGCTAAACTTAAGCAATCAGTAAAAGATTTAAATATAAGTGACACACAGAGATTGATTCGAGCTATGGAGGTGAAAATTTCTACAGGAAAATTTATCTCTGAGTGGCATAAAATTAAGCAAGAGAAAGAATTTAAGAAAATCATTTATGTTGTAATAAAAACTAATAGGGATTTGTTATACAATAAAATTAATAAAAGGTGTTTAGAGATTGTTGAAAATGGAGTTTTAGTTGAAATTAAAAATTTTTTGAAAAATCATAATGTAAAAATTAATCATCCAATATGTAAAGCCATTGGTTTCAGATCTTTTTATAATTTTATTTTAAAAAAAACTAATTATGACGAAACAATGAATGAATTTATGAAAGAGACAAGAAGATATGCAAAAAGACAAACTACATGGTTCAAAAATAGATCAAAATCTTCAAAGCACTTAAGTTTTCAGGATGCAAAAAACTATATTATAGAAAATGTTAACAATTTTTAATTTTTTGGTGAGTAAATTTGTATTTTAGTTTACTTTAGTATTTATGAAAAAAATTACTGGTGCAAAGATAGTTATTGAGACTTTAATTCAAGAAAAAGTAAAAATAATTTTTGGTTATCCTGGAGGTGCTGTACTTCCAATTTATGATGAATTATTTAAACAAAATAAAATCAGACATATTCTTGTTAGACATGAACAAGCCGCGGTACATGCAGCTGAGGGTTATGCAAGATCAACGGGAAAAGTTGGTGTTGTTCTTGTAACATCAGGGCCCGGGGCTACCAATACCGTAACAGGTTTAACTGATGCAATGATGGATTCCGTCCCTATTGTTTGTATTTCGGGACAAGTGCCTACTCATATGATAGGAAATGATGCATTTCAAGAAGCTGATATTGTTGGAATAACTAGACCTTGTACTAAACATAATTATCTTGTAAAGGATGTTCATAAATTAGCAGGATGTATTCACTCAGCCTTTTATATTGCTAAAAGTGGAAGACCTGGACCAGTATTGGTAGATGTTCCTAAAGATATTCAGACTTTTAAAACTAATTATTCTGGAAAAAAACAAACAAAAATACTTTCCTATTACAAACCCACATTACTACCAGATGATAAAAAAATTGATGAAATGATTGGTTTACTTCAGAAATCTAAAAAACCAATTTTTTATGTTGGAGGTGGGGTAATAAATTCAGGAATCTCCGCGTCTAGAGATTTAAATTTTTTAATAAAAAAAACTGGTTTTCCATGTACTCAGACATTAATGGGTTTAGGCGCTTTTCCAACCTCTGATAAACAATTCATTGGAATGTTAGGTATGCATGGTACCTATGAAGCAAATATGTCAATGCATCAATCAGACTTATTGATATGTGTAGGAGCTCGCTTCGATGACAGGATTACCGGCAAAGTCTCCGGATTTTCACCTAATTCAAAAAAAATACATTTAGATATTGATGCATCCTCGTTTAATAAAAGTGTAAATGTTGATTTAACGATACAAGGAGATTTGTCGAAGATCTTATCTAAAATTAAAGAAAAAATTTTAAAAAAAAAAATAAACTTTAATAATAATGATTACATAGATTGGTGGAAAAAAATTAAAAAATGGCAGTCAAAGGATTGTTTAAAATTTTCTAACTCTAAAAACATAATAAAACCACAATTTGCTCTTCAAAGATTAAATGAGTTAACAATAGCTCATAATCCTTTTTTCACCACCGAAGTTGGACAACATCAGATGTGGGCAGCACAATTTTTAACTTTCAATAAACCCAAGCACTGGATGACCTCAGGTGGTCTGGGGACAATGGGATATGGATTGCCTGCGGCAATGGGAGTGCAAATAGCGCACCCTAAAAGTCTTGTGATTGACGTTGCAGGTGAAGCTTCTATACTTATGAATATCCAAGAAATGTCTACAATTAAACAATACAGACTTCCAGTAAAAATTTTTATACTTAACAACCATTACATGGGAATGGTTAAGCAATGGCAAGAACTCATGCATGGTAATAGATTGTCAGAATCTTATATGGACTCCTTACCTGATTTTGTTAAACTTGCTGAATCCTTTGGCGCAGCTGGTCTAAGAGCACAAAAACCCTCAGATTTAGATAGTCTAATTAAAGAAATGTTAAAGATTAAAGGACCAGTAATTTGTGATATTATTGTGGATCCGAATGAAAATTGCTTCCCTATGATACCCTCTGGTTCAACTCATGATCAGATGTTGCTTGGTCCTGATGACGAACTTGATGGAGAAGTGTCTGAGGAGGGTATGGTCTTAGTTTAATCTTTATTATGAATGACTCCAGTTATAGACATATATTATCCATCATGGTTGATAATGAACCAGGGGTTTTAGCCAGGGTTGTGGGTTTGTTTTCTGGGAGAGGTTATAACATTGAAAGCCTATCTGTTTCTGAAGTTGATTCCGATAAATTTTTATCAAGAGTAACAATTGTTACTTCTGGATCAAAGATTATTGTTAACCAAATCAAAGCACAGTTAAATAAACTCATACCTGTTCATAATTTAATAGATTTAACAGAATTAGATACCTTTATAGGAAAAGAGTTGATTTTAGTAAAATTGAATGTAAAAAATAACAAAATTAATGATATTAACTATATTATAGAAAAGTTTGAAGCTGAAATTTTGTTTGAACATGGAACTGAAATAATAATTCAATATTCAGGAACACAGATTGAAATTTCTAAGTTTATAAAGAAGCTAAGACCATTTAATATAGTTGAACTAACAAGATCAGGTTTAGTTTCAATGGCCTTAGGCACAGACTATATTAAGAAAGGATTAAAATGAAAGTATTTTATGACAGCGATGCTGATTTAAATTTAGTTAAAAAGAAAAAGATTTGTATTATTGGTTATGGTAGCCAGGGTCACGCTCATGCTCTAAATCTTAAAGATAGTGGGATTTTAGACATTGTAATTGCTCTAAGAGAGGGTTCAAAATCAAGTGATAAGGCAAAAAAAGACGGTTTTAAAGTAATGGGAGTTCAAGAAGCGTCAAGGTGGGCTGAAGTTTGTATGGTTTTAGTCCCCGATGAACTTCAGTCTGATTTGTATTATGATCACTTAGAGAAAAATTTGGCAGAAGGTTCATCTCTTTTATTTGCTCATGGATTAGCAATTCATTTTAAATTAATTGTTCCTAGAAAAGATTTAGATGTTTTTATGATAGCTCCTAAAGGTCCCGGACATACAGTTAGAGGGCAATACGTTGAAGGTGGAGGAGTTCCTTGTTTAATTGCTGTTCATCAAGATGCTTCTGGAAATGCACTAGATATTGGTTTGTCCTATGCTTCAGCAATTGGAGGAGGTCGCTCGGGAATTATTCAAACTACTTTTAAAGAAGAGTGTGAGACAGATCTTTTTGGAGAACAATCAGTATTATGTGGTGGTCTAACAGCTTTAATACAAAATGGTTTTGAAACTCTTGTTGAAGCCGGTTATGCTCCCGAAATGGCTTACTTTGAATGTTTGCACGAAGTCAAATTAATTGTTGACCTAATATATGAAGGTGGTATCGCTAATATGAGATACTCAATCTCTAATACAGCCGAATATGGTGATTTAACAAGAGGACCAAGAATAATAAATAAAAATGTAAAAAAAGAAATGAAAAAAATACTTGAAGAGATTCAGACCGGAAAATTTGTTAGAGATTGGATATTAGAATGTAAATCAGGTCAATTAAATTATAAAGCTGAAAAAAGACTACAATCAGAAAAACAAATAGAGATTGTTGGTAAAAAACTAAGAGGAATGATGCCTTGGATATCATCAAATAAATTGGTAAAACAAGATAAGGATTAATATTAATGAAAAATAATTCTGAGAAAATTTTAATTTTTGATACAACTTTGAGAGATGGAGAACAATCTGCAGGAGCCTCAATGTCTGTTGAAGATAAATTATTAATTGCGAGAAATCTTAATGAGATGAAAGTAGATATTATTGAAGCTGGTTTTCCATTTGCTTCAAAAGGTGATTTTGAAGCAGTGAAAAAAATATCAGAGATTTCTGATTATTCAGAAGTATGCGCATTAGCTAGAGCTAATTTCTCAGACTTGGATGCTGCCGGTAAAGCCTTGGAAAATGCAAAAAAATCTAGAATTCATACTTTTATTTCAACTAGTGAATTGCATATGAAATATAAATTAAAGATGAATAGAAATGATGTAATTGAGGCAATAAAAAAAAGTATTGATCGTGCCAAAAAATACACAGATAGAATTGAATGGTCGCCAGAAGATGCATCAAGAACAGATTTAGATTTTTTATATAAGTCTATAGAAATAGCTATAAATTCTGGAGCTAATACTATCAATGTTCCAGATACCGTTGGATATTCAATTCCGAGTGAGTTTTCTGAATTAATCAAAAATATAAAAAATAACGTATCAAATATCGATAAGGCTATAATTTCCGTACACTGTCACAACGATTTGGGACTAGCTGTTTCTAATTCACTTAGTGCAATTTTAAATGGTGCAAGACAAGTAGAGTGTACTATTAATGGAATAGGTGAAAGGGCAGGAAATGCTGCTCTAGAGGAAATAGTTATGTGTTTAAAAACTAGAAAAGATTTGTTGCCGTATCATACTAATATTGAAACAAAAAAAATTATTAATATTTCTCACTTAGTTTCTACGATAACTGGCTTTAATGTTCAACCTAATAAAGCTATAGTTGGGAAGAACGCTTTTGCACATGAGTCTGGAATCCACCAGGATGGTATGTTAAAGAATTCAAATACTTATGAAATAATAACACCAGAATCTGTTGGTTTATCTTCTTCAGAATTAGTTCTTGGCAAACACTCAGGTAGACACGCATTTAAAGTTAAATTAAAAGAATTAGGGTATTCATTTAGTGAGTTAA
>MDTD01192456.1_pt1 | contig 10717 bp, 8 predicted proteins | sample 811221 | NCBI WGS metagenome assembly MDTD01 (sample SAMN05326646, study PRJNA326480) | marine metagenome | isolation source: seawater | place: Pacific Ocean: South West | collected 2011
GACATTCGAAAACAGGATCGCCCGTTCGCCGTCCTGCGCGAAGGCCGGGGCGGAGGCGAGCGCGCTGGCCGCAGCCGCCCCGAGGATGGACTTCAGCACCGAGCGCCGGTTGACGCCCTGCATCAGCCGCTCATTCAGCCGGATCACCTCCGGCGTATGGCACGGACAGCCCGCATGGTGGACAAGGTGCTGGTATTTGGAGCCGGCGCGCATTTCTTCCTCCCGATGCTGTGACGATTTTTTTAGTCGATTGTTTGGGAAGATCGCCGCGATTTCAAGGCGGCGATCCCGAAACGGCACACGCCGACGGTGCGTTCAGGGCGAAGGCGTTTCAGCGGCTCGCCTTGATGAGCGTTTCGCCGCTCATGGTCAACAGCAGCGCGGCGTCCGGGCCGAAGCTGAAGGCTTCGCTCGCATCCAACGCCTGCAGGAAGGCCTGTTCCTGTTTCATCAGGGCATTGTCGCAGGCCATCCGCGTGGTTGCCAGCGCGCCGATCGCGATGCCGCCCTCGCCATTGATCGAGAAGGCTCCCGTGAAGCGGTTGCACCCGGTGGTCCCGAAGATCTGGCCCTCATTGCTGACCGCGAAGGAAGGGCGGTCGGCGCCTGCAAACGGCTCGCCATCGATCTCGCCGACGGTCCATTGTGCCCCGGTGAGCAGGTCGAGCGTGTCGCCGCCGCAGCCCTTGAGCGTCCCGGTTGCCGTTTCCAGCGCAACGGTCTGTGGAAACAGCCGGCCGCTCATGTCGTCCTGACAAAGGCCGGCGCGCACACTGAAGTGGAGGGCGTATTGGTCGAAACGGTAAAGATAGGCCTGGTCGACGATCTCCGGCTCCGGCAGGCGAAGGTCCAGCCGGTCTTCGCCGTAGTTCATATCCAGCATAAATCGGTCAACTGCCATGACGGCGCGCCAGCCCGGTTCATTGCCCTGCGCCGACCACGGCTTTTCGGCTCCGGCCGGTACGAGGATGCAGTCCGGCAAATCCTGGCCATCGAGCGTCACATGCGCATTTTCGCCCTTGCTCCAGAAGACAGTTCGGCCGTCCTCCGATTGGTATTTCGCGCCATCCGCAGACACTGCGGGAGCGAGGTGGTGAATTCTCTCATCGGTGTGAAGCACCGCTTCTTCGCCCTGAAACGCAACCTCCAGGCGGGTATCGCCGCACGTGAAGGTGCTGCTGAAGGCCGCGGGCGTGAATGGCGTCAGCATAATGTCTCCTATATCGACATCATTGTCTCCCGCCGCGATCATGACCGGTTCACTTACAAAGCGGTTGGCGCCGTCGATCCGGATGGCAGCCGCAAGCTTCGCCTCGATGCCTTGCGGGATCGTCAGTTCGAACGGCCACGGCACCTGCTGGCCGCTCGCCTGATCAGTGTGCGTCGCCAGCAGAGCATTCTGGAAACCTCTGGCCTCGACGACAAGTTCGGCGTCGTCGGGCAGCGCCATGCGTTCACGCATCACAGCCGCGCCGGAAATGGCGCGCATATCTTCGGAATGTGCGGTTGTTGCTGTAAGAAGGCTTGCCAGAAGTGTCAGGACGGTGCGGGACATGGTTTCTCCTTTGTCGTCTTCACGAATGGGCGGCCTGCCGGCCCGACGCCGGACCATCGGCACGCCCCGATGAGGACGACGGCGATTGCTGCGGGCGCGCGGCACGGTTAGTGCAGCATATCATTTGTAAATCACCGGAACAGCCCGGGATGTAATTGGTGTGATAGGGCACGGGTGACCGCGATCGCCACGTCGCGACGAAGGTCATTGTTTGCCGACACTCGCGCGATTTCAAAATCATTGAATCGACCGCAACAGAATGGATCAACAAGCTCAATGTCAAACTTCCGGGGCGCCTAAGTTTGAACGATAGCATTGTTTGGCTCAGCCTCCCGGTTGGAGCTTTTTCGCATTTTCCATGCATTATCAGCGCGGGCCAGAGGAGGTAGGCTTCGCGCTCGATGTTCTCGCCAAAGCTCAGCACGGTCATGACAAGTACGATCGAGAGTGGAAGGCGGCCGCGGGGATGGGGTACGCAATCGACCAGCACGATCAAGGTTTGCGCCAGAAGCGGCGTCAGATCGACAACCAGCGTGTAGCCGGTTATGCTAGGGCCTTATCAGCCATCCTTGCCGTTCATGCCTGTCACGGCCTTCAAGTCTTCCAGCAACTGCCGGATAACAGGAATGCCAAGGGAACTGAGGCGCACATAGGCGCCGGTGGAAAGCCGGCTGATCGGCGGGTTTGTCGGGCGGATGACGAGCCCGCCGATTTCGACATGATCGGCAAGCTGCAGCGGCGCCATCAGTTTGGCGCCCAGCGCGCGCGTCAGGTCCAGGGCGGCGGCAAAAGAGGTCGAGTGGGCGATGATGCGCGGCGGCTTCAGCCGCTGCTCGGCGCAATAACGCCGCAGCAAGGGCACATTGTCGGTCGCGCCGCTATAGGCCACCCAGGAAAAGCCGGCGAGTTCGCGGGGCCCGAGCACGGGCAGTGCCGCCATTGGATCATCCGCCGCCATGATCACGGCAAGCTCGATCTCGGCCACCGGTATGGCGGTGATCAGGGCATCGGGCTCCGACGGTTCGATCGCGCCAAGCACGACATCGAGACGGCCGTCTCGCAGCATCGGCAGCGTCACCGCATTCTGGTCCGCGACCAACTCGAAGGTCAGGGACGGGTACCTGTTGCGCAGCCGGGCAAACAGCGGCGCGGCATAGCGCAGGTGAAACAGCGGCCCCGCGCCGACCCTCAGGGTTTCAAGCCCGGTGCCGGCGAGCGCCCGGATTTCCTCGCGCGCCTGTCGGTATTCCTGCTCGATCCGCTCGGCGCGGGCCAGGAAGTGACGCCCGGCCGCCGTCAGGCGCATCCCACGGCGATGGCGCTCGAACAGCTTGCCGCCGAGTTCCTCCTCGAGATTTGCCAGACGCTTGGTCAGCGAGGGTTGGGTCAGGCCGATCTTTTCGGCTGCGTCGGACAGATTGGCTTCCGCCGCGATCGCGAGAAAGGCAGTGAGGTTCCTGTCCATAAGTTATTCCATTTTTCTATCGTTAGGCCCGTAAAAATCAATTTTACAGAAAGCCTGCGATCCGACAAGTTCGTCCTCCAAGACGAGGGAGGACTGTTTGCGGACGATTTTTGTACTTTTCGATTCCCTGAATCGGACAGCGCTCGGCGCTTATGGCGGCACCGCGATCCCGACGCCGAACTTCGACCGGTTCGCCGCCCGCGCGGCCACCTTCGATACCCATTATGCCGGTTCGCTGCCCTGCATGCCCGCACGGCGTGACATGCAGACGGGGCGACTAAACTTCACCCATCGTCCCTGGGGGCCGCTTGAACCCTTCGACAACGCCTTTACGCAATTGCTGAGCGCCGCCGGCGTCTATACCCATCTGGTTTCGGATCACCTGCATTATTTCGAAAATGGCGGCTGGGGCTATGCCCAGGCCTTCGACAGTTGGGATTTCATCCGCGGCCAGGAATATGACCCGACCAGGGTCTTCACCGTGCCGCCGGTGGAGCGCATCCGCGAAAAATTCGACGCCCGCCACTATCCGACCGAAACGCTGGCGGAAGGCCGCACGGCCACGCGCGGGACGCTGGCGAAGGATGTCTGGAAGCGTTCCCGCCATGCCATCAACAAGCTCGAACCGTGGGACGAGGCGGACTATCCGACGGCGAAATGCTTTTCCAAAGCCTTCGATTTCCTTGATCGCAACCGGGACAGCGACGACTGGTTCCTGCAGCTCGAATGCTTCGATCCGCATGAGCCGTTCGATGCGCCCGAACGATTCAAGGCAATGTTCGCGACCGGCTATGACGGTCCCGTGCTGGACTGGCCGCTTTATGAAAAGTGCACCAATTCCGCAGAGGAAATCGCCGAAATCCGCGCCAATTATGCCGCGCTGGTCGCCATGTGCGACGACTATTTCGGCCGGCTGCTCGACTGGATGGACGCCAATGACGCCTGGAAGGATACCACGCTGATTCTGACTACCGATCATGGCTACCTTTTGGGCGAGCATGAATGGTGGGCCAAGAACCGGATGCCGTATTACGAGGAGATCTCGCATATCCCGCTGATGATCTGGCATCCCGATCACCCCGAAAGCGACGGCGCGCGCATCGCGGAACTGACCCAGACCACCGACCTGATGCCGACGATCCTGGACATGCATGGCGTGGCCACACCTGCCGAAGTGCGCGCGCATTCGCTGCTGCCGCTGCTGGAAGAACGCCCGTCGGGGCGGAAGACAGCAATCCTCGGCATGTTCGGCGGCCCGGTCTGCGCGAGCGACGGGCGGTACACCTATTTCAGGTTCCCCGAGACCGACGATCAGGCGGCGCTGCCGCTTTATACCCTGATGCCCAGTCATCTCGAAGACATGTTCTCTGTCGGCGACCTTGCCACCGCCGAACTGGTCGATGCCTTCGACTTCACCAGAAACGCACCGTTGCTGCGGGTGAGGCTTTCCAGAAAGCTCGGCGAATCCGGCATGGACATTCTGGCAAACTGGCAGAGCGGAAACGTGCTCTACGATCTCGCCGCCGATCCCGGGCAGACAACGCCGCTGGAGGCCCCGGAGATCGAAGCCCGCATGAATGCCGCCATCATCGAGCACTTCATGGCACATGACGCCCCGGAGGAGCTTTACGCCCACTACGGGCTGGCCCGCGATCGAACGCCGGCGGAAAGCATTGACGCCCTCGGTTGAGCGGCGAAAAATATCAAAGGAGGAGCAAATGAAAACAACGATAGCAATCACACTGGCCGCAATCGCCGCCATGCCGCTTGCCGCTGGAGCGGACGACTTTCCCAAACGCACGGTCGAACTGATCTTCCCCTGGGGGCCAGGCAACGCGATGTCCGCCAGCCAGATCCTGGCGGAAGCGATGTCGGAGGAGCTCGGCGTCTCGATCCCGGTCATCTCGACGCCGGGGGCCGCCGGCACTAAAGCCTTCCAGATCGCGATGAACAAGCCGGCCGACGGTTATACCATCCTCGACGGCTATGTCGCGCCGCTGGTATTGCAGCCGGTGCTGGGGAAGGCCGACTGGACCTATGCCGACTTCGTGCCGCTGCACGCCGCCCTCTCCAACGCGTTTGCGATTGGCACGGCGGCGGACAACGACCGCTGGGCGAATTTCGAGGAAATGATGAGCTATTGCGCCGAACACCCGGCGGAGCTTCGCTACACCACCGGATCGCGCAACAACCTGCCGCATATGGTCATCGCCAAGGTGCTGCAGAGCTATGACTGCGTGGCTCAGAACATTCCCTACACCGCCAATGGCGATGCCATGTCCGACCTCAAGAACGGCGTTCTCGATTTCGGTTTCATCAATGTCGGCGATTACCAGCAGAATGGCGACGACTACACGATCCAGCTCGTGCTGTCGGAACTGCCGGCCAGCGCCGAGGCCTTCGGCGGCGCGCCGTCGATCGCCGAGCTCGATGTCGATCTCGGCCTGAGCGGGCTTGGCCCCATGGGCTGGAATTGGTGGCTGGTGCACAAGGATACGCCACCGGACCGGCTCGAAATCCTGCGCAAGGCCATGAAGGCGGCGATCGAAAGCCCCGCAGTGCAGGAAAAGGCCAACGCCCTCGGCTTTGCCTTCCTGGAATGGGACTATGACCAGTATGACGAGATCGTCGGCCCGGTCGCAGGCCAGTTCGAGGCGATGGGCAATGCGCTCAAATGGGAAGAAGAGCAGCTTGCCAAGTACTGACATGCTGAAGTCGGAAAGGAAGAGAGGCAATCATGAGCATTGGTAAGAAGCATGTCGAATGGCTTGCGGTTGCCCTTTTCCTCGCCGTTATCGGCCTGGTCTATCAGCAGGCCGCAACCAGCATGGCAGAGCAGGGCATCGCCTCGGGCGGGCCCTATGACAACGCGGCGGCCTACCCCAAGACGGTCGCCGCCGTTCTTGCCCTTTTGACCGCGATACAGGCGCTGCTGCAAATCTTGCGGGCGCGCAGGGCGCAGGCGGCAAGCGAGGACGCCGTGCCGCTCGGCCAGCTTGCCCGGCCGGCCTCGCTCGTCCTGATATTCGCGGCCTATCTCGCGGCGCTTGGCATTGTCGGCTACCACATCGCCACGCCGATCATGCTGGCGGCGCTGATGCTGCTTTGCGGCATCAGGCGCCCGCTCGCGATCGTGGCGCCTGCGGTGCTGATCTCGCTGGGTTTTTCCTACATATTCGAAGCCTGGCTCAAAATCGTGCTGCCGGGCGGCCTCCTGCACCTGAACATTGCTTGGTGATCCATGCTCGCGCAGTCGCTCGCTGCTGGCCTTGACCAGTTTCTCACACCGCTCACCCTCACGCTGACGACGCTTGGCGTCATTTTCGGCCTCGTCGTCGGCGCGCTGCCGGGACTTGGGCCGCTGATGGGCATCGTGCTGATGCTGCCTTTTGCGGTCGACATGCCGCCGGTGGCCGCCATGGGCTTTCTCATCGCCATCGGCGTCGGCGGTTCCTGCGGCGGATCGATTTCGGCGATCCTGCTGCGCATTCCCGGAACGCCGCTTGCCGCGGCGACGCTGTTCGACGGCTATCCGCTGGCGCAGAAGGGGCGCGCGGCCGATGCTATCGGCATCGCCATCTCCGCCTCCGCGCTCGGCGGGCTGTTCGGCGGTCTCGTGCTGATCCTGGCGGCGCCGGTTCTTGCCGACTTCGCCTCGAACTTCTCGCCGCCGGAATATGCCATGCTGGCGCTGACGGGCCTGATCGCGATCGCGGTCGTTTCCGATGGCTCGCTACTGAAGGGCCTGATGACCGGTTGTCTCGGCCTCCTGATCGCGACCATCGGCACGGATGAATTCTCGACCGGCTTCCGCTTCACCTTCGGCAGTTTCGAGATGCTGAACGGCTTTCACATCGTCGCGATCGTCGTCGGCATTTTCGCGATCTCGGAAATGGCCCATCAGGTTCAGGGGAATGACCTGAATGCAAAATCCGACGTCAAGATCGTGCGGCCCGGTTTCAGAACCCTCCTGATCACGCTCCGGCACTGGAAGAACCTGCTCCGCTCCTCCACCATCGGCGCGGCATTCGGCGGGCTTCCCGGCGTTGGCGGCACGATTTCGACCTTCGCCTCCTATGCCGTCGCCAAGGCCGTTTCCAAACCGGAAGACGGCTATGGAGAAGGCGCGGAGGGCGGCATAGTCGCCACAGAAAGCGCCAACAACGCTACGGTCGGCGGCGCGATGGTGCCGACCATGGCGCTCGGCATTCCCGGCGAGGCGTCTTCCGCCGTGCTGATCGGGGCGATGCTGATTCTTGGCTTCTTTCCGGGCCCGGCGCTGTTCGAGCAGCGGCCGGAGATTGTCGGCGGCGTGTTCCTCGTCTATCTGTTCTCCAACATCTCTCTGCTGATCGTCGGCATTCTGGCAACGCCCGCCTTCGTCTGGGTGTTGCGGCTGAAGAAAAGCTATCTGATCCCGATCGTGCTGCTGCTCTGCGCCATCGGCACATTCGCCCTGCAGAGCTCCGTCTTCGACCTGTGGGTGATGATGGGTTTCGGCATCCTCGGCCTGCTTCTGCGCAATGCCGGCTATCCGCTGGCGCCGTTGGTGATCGGCGTCATTCTAGGGCCGCTTCTGGAGAACAATCTCAGGCGCGCGCTGCTGATTTCGCGCGAGGGCTATTGGATTTTCCTGGACCGGCCGGTCTCCGCCGTGCTGGTGGCCGTCAATATCGCGCTGATTGCCGGCGCGATCTACTGGACGATGCGTCAACGCCGCCGTCGCAACAGCGCCGTAACGCCCTCAGGCTGATCGCCGGCGCTTCGCGCCTGCTACGCTGAAACCTCACCCTTGTTGATCCCGTCGAGCCATGCCGCCATGGATGCCAGTGACCGGCGGCTGGCCTCACAGAACTCGAGCGCGCGCAGATAACCATGGATCAGTCCCGTTCCCTCATCCAGCGTCACCGCGACGCCGGCCTCGCGCAGCGCCTGGGCATAGGCGCGGCCGCTGTCGCGCAGCGGGTCGTGCTCGGCAACCGCGATATAGGCGGGCGGCAGGCCGGCATGACTTTCTGCCAGAAGCGGCGCATAGCGCGGCGAGCGGCGGTCTTCGACATTCGGGCAATACATCGCCTCGACCGCGCCATCCATGCGGATCATCGGTCCGTTGGGGTTTTCAAGATAGGACGGGCGGGAGGTGTCGAAGTCGCAGGCCGGATAGATCAGAAGCTGGGCCGTGAACGGCACCTCGCTGCCGCGCAGGTCGAGCGCCATCGCCGCAGCCAGATTGCCGCCGGCGCTGTCGCCGCCAACCGCGATCCGGTTCCTGTCGATGCAAAGCTTTTCCGCATTGGCATGGGCCCAGTGGCCAACCGCCGTGCATTGGTCGATCGCGGCAGGAAACGGCTCTTCAGGCGCGAGCGCATAATCGACGCTGACCACCGTCTGGCGGTTCCAGGCGGCAATGCGTGCGGCAATGTCCCAATGGCTTTCCGGACTGCCCTGCGCAAAGCCGCCGCCATGCATGAAGATCAGGCAGGGCTGCACGCCGCCGCAGGTGTGGCGGAATATCCGCACCCTGACAGGTCCTGCGTCGGTTTCGACCCAGTGCTCGCCGGCGGTATCAACCTCGGTAGGCGTCGGCAGGCGCATGGCATGGGTTATCGCTTCGAAACGCTTGCGCCGCGCGGCCGGCGTCGCGCCGGGCTGCAGAACCGACCACTTTTCGCGCCAGAGTTCCAGGAATGGTTCGAGCTCGGGATCGATCATCGGCTCCTCCTCAAAGATCGGCTGGGGCGGACCCAGCTTCTGTTCCGGCCTATCGGACGGATGCTCGTGTAATTTTTATTCTATCACTTGGACTAAATGAAACAAAACAATTATCCTCTGGTCCGGGATCGTTTGACACATAATCTGCAATGCGCCCCGGAGGCGCGGGAGGCTCGCACATGTCATCTATTGGTATTGGCCTGATCGGAACCGGGTATATGGGCAAATGCCATGCTCTGGCGTGGAACGCCGTTGGCCCGACATTCGGCGATTGCCCGCCGGTGCGGCTCGTCCATTTGGCCGAGGTCGATCGGGACCTCGCGCGCGAGAAGGCGCGGGCCTTCGGCTTCGAGAAGGCGACAGGCGAGTGGCGTGATCTTGTCGCCGACCCCGACGTTGATGTGATCTCGATCGCCGCGCCGAATGCCTTTCATCCGGATATGGCGATTGCGGCGCTGGAGAGCGGCAAGCACGTCTGGTGCGAGAAGCCGATGGCGCCCAAGTTCGAGGATGCGCTGAAGATGCGTGACGCCGCCCGGGTCGCGGGCCGCGCCGCCGTGCTCGGCTATAACTATATCCAGAACCCGATGATCCGCCAGATTGCGCGCTTCCTGGAGCAGGGGGCGATCGGCGCGGTCAATCACATCCGGCTCGAGATGGATGAGGACTTCATGGCCGATCCGGACCAGTTCTTCTACTGGAAGAGCGAGGCGAGTTCCGGCTATGGCGCGCTGGACGATTTCGCCGTGCATCCGCTGTCGCTGATCCGGATGCTGTTCGGCCGGCTGGCAAGCGTCACCACGGACATGGCCAGGCCCTATGCCGAACGCCCGCTGAAGAATGGCGGGAAGCGCGCGGTGGAAACCCATGATATCGCCAGCGTGCTGTTTCGCATGGAAAACGGTGCTTCCGGCGTGCTGATGGCCAACCGCGCCGCCTGGGGCCGCAAGGGCCGGATCGCGATCCAGATTTTCGGCTCGGCCGGATCGATCACCTATGATCAGGAGCGCATGAACGAGGTGGAGCTCTACCGCGCCGGCGGCCCGGCCGAGGAGGCCGGTTACGCCCGCATTCTCGCCGGGCCGGCGCACCCGCCCTATGGCCAGTTCATTCCCGCCCCCGGTCACGGCCTCGGCTTCAACGATCTCAAGGTGATCGAGTGCCGCCACTTGATTGCCGCGATGGCCGAAGAACCCGCCCATGTGATCGACTTCGAGAAAGGCGTCGAAATCGAACGCGCGGTCCACGCCATGGCCGAAGCGCATGAAAAGCGCGGCTGGATCGATATCGGCTATGATTGACGGCAATACGCGACTATCGCCGGCAGGCTCCAGCGGGAGCTACAAAAAAGAAGACAGAAAAGACTGGTTTTCTTTTCAACCGGCTTTGGTTCTTGTCCCTGAAGGGCCCTAAACGCGATCGCCGGCGTCGTTGAAAAAGTGGAGATGGTCTGGCGGGAGCGACACCGTGATCTCGCCTTCGAACCGAAGCGCGGCCCGATCCTGGGTGAACATCTTGAGGTCCTGGCCGCCGACATTGAGATGCACGATAATACCAAAGCCGGTTGGCTCAATAAGTTGGGTTTCGGCGGTGACGGCAGCGCTTTCGGCCGAACGGGCGACATGTTCCGGGCGGATGCCAAGCGTCATGGCGCTGCCATCCTCCATGCCGGGGCGCACCGGGAGCGCAACCTCGACGCCGCGATCAAGCGCCAGCACCGGCCCGTTCTCCTTCAGTCTCAGTTGACCCTCAAGGAAGTTCATGCCCGGCGAGCCGATGAAGCCCGCGACAAAGCGGTTGACGGGACGATCGTAGAGATCGAGCGGGCTCCCCACCTGCTGGACGACGCCGCCATTCATGGCGACGATCCGGTCGGCAAGCGTCATCGCCTCGATCTGGTCATGGGTCACGTAGATCGAGGTGGCGCCGATATTCTTGTGAAGCTGCTTGATTTCGGCGCGCATCTGCTCGCGCAGGCGCGCGTC
>MDTD01105235.1_pt1 | contig 10715 bp, 10 predicted proteins | sample 811221 | NCBI WGS metagenome assembly MDTD01 (sample SAMN05326646, study PRJNA326480) | marine metagenome | isolation source: seawater | place: Pacific Ocean: South West | collected 2011
AGCCTGTTCAAAAATATCTAATTAATAATTTGGGTGTAAATAAAAAAAAAATACATGTAATTCCAAGTGCCTCTTCATTAAAAATAAAATATTCAAGCTTAAAAAATAAAAGAAAATATAAAATTGGATATTTTGGAAGTTTTGAAAAGACCAAGGGTTCACATTTTATTATTGAATTATCTAAATTAGATTCGAATAATGAGTATTATGTATACGGTGGCGACAAAGAAAAGATAGATCAAATCAAAAAAAACAATAATCATACAAATCTTTATTTAAATGAACATGTTTCCTATAAAAATTTAAAAAAGGTGATAAGTAAAATGGATGTTCTACTCATGCCATCTAATAAAAAAATATTGAGATCAGCAGGAGGTGTTGGCAACATAGCTAAATATACTTCACCATTAAAATTATTTGATTATTTGGCTTCTGGGAAATTAATAATTACAAGTAAGCTAAATGTACTGAATGATATTGTTAAAAATAATGTAAATTGTATAATGATTGACAATTTAAAACTAATCAATTGGTTCAAAGAAATAAATTATATACCCTTAAACCTAAAAAAAATAAATCGATTAAAAAAAGGTGCCTTTAATTTGTCTAAAAATTATACTTATTACAAAAGAGCAGAAGCTATATTAAAAAATATTAAAGTTAATTAAAGAAAAAATTAAATAGTCTATGAAAAAAATTTTTTATTGGTCACCATGTTTAAATAGAGTGGGCACTTTATATTCAACAATTAACTCTGCCATATCAATAAAAAATTACTCCAAAGAAAATTTTGAACCAATAATAATAAATTCTTGTGGTGAATGGGATGATCATATAAAAATTATTAAAGAACACAAAATAAAAATTATTAGTTTTTATAAATTAAACTTTTTCAAATATTTGCCAAAAAAAGGAATAATTGGTAGTAGATTTTCTTATTTAGTTATATTTTTTTTTTCATTCTTACCACTTTTGAGACTAACATTTAAAAATAGCAATGATATTTTGATAGCTCATCTAATTACATCTCTACCTTTGAGTTTAGCCTCAATTTTTAATACCAAAATAAAGATAATTTTAAGAATTTCAGGTTATCCAAAACTCAATTTTATAAGATATTGGTTTTGGAAATTTTGTAGCAGCAAAATATCATATGTTACGTGTCCGACAAATTCAACGTTAGAAAAAATAAGATCTTTAAATTTGTTTCCACAAAAAAAAATAGTCTATCTACAAGATGCAATTATAAATATAAATAATTATAAATCCCAGATAACCACAAATAAAAAAAAAGAAAAATATATTTTAGCCGTAGGAAGGCTTACTAGACAAAAAAATTTCTTATATTTGTTAGAAGAATTTGAAAAATTTTTAAAAATTAATAAAAAATATAAATTAATTATTCTTGGTGATGGGGATCAAAAAAAAAATTTGCAAAAATTTAGCGAATTAAAAAATATTAGAAACAGTGTAGAATTTAAGGGACAGGTAGATAATGTTTATGATTTCATGAAAAGTGCAGAAATCTTTGTGCTCACATCTTTATGGGAAGACCCAGGATTTGTTATAATTGAAGCAGGATTTTGTAATTTATTTGTAATTTCAAGTGATTGTCCTAATGGACCAAAAGAGTTTTTAAAAAATGGTGAGGCAGGTATTTTATTTAAAAGTAATACAAAAAGTGGTTTGCTTAATTCTTTAATTGAATTTGAAAATATGTCTAAAGAAGAAAAAATGAAAAAAAAAATTAAATTAAAAAAAAAAGCTAAAAAATATTCGATTTTTCACCACTATAAAGTTTTAAAAGATATAATAATTACGTTAGATTAATTATTAATTTATAATACAATGTAAATACTTCTCTAAATTTCTTTTTTTTTTCAAATCTATTTAAATTTTTAATTCCTAATCTTAAAATTTGATTACATTTTTTTTTATTATTTACATAATATAATATTTTTTTATATAATTGAATATGATCACCAACTTTAAATAAAAGTCCGCCTTTACCATTTAGAAGAATTTCGTTTGGTCCAGTTCGACAATTGCTTGAAATAATCATTTTTTTAAGCACCAATGCTTCTAGAAGTACATTGGGTAAACCTTCATACTTTGAAGATAGTATAAATAAATCTGATTGTTTTATAATTGGATAAGGGTTTTTTAAAAAATTTAATATACTCACATGTTTTTCTAAATTATTTTCTTTGATGAAGTTTAATAAATTAGTTTTTTCTATACCTTTACCTACAATTATACCTTCAAAGTCTATCTTATTTTTTAAATAATTAAGTGATTTCAGAAGTGTAATTTGATCTTTTTGCTCAGTAAATCTTCCAATATTTAGTATTCTTAATTTATTTTTAGATTTAAAAAATGTTTTATATTTTATTTTTGACTTTTTATAAATTTCATCTTTATCTAAAGGATTGTAGATACATATTGCATTTACATTAAATTCTTTCTTAAGATCTTTCTTAAATTCTTTAGAGTTAACAATTGTTTTATCTGCTTTTTTTAAAAAATATTTAAAAATTTTTTTTTTTATTAAATTTTTTGACCATCCAATAGGTGCTGAATTTGACCTACTAATAACTCTAACAGAAAATATTTTACATATTATTATGCAGTATATATTTGCTTGAAAAGAAAAAACAGTTACGTTTTTGTCTGATATAATTTCCTTCATAAGCATTATTAAAGCTAAAAAATATTTTACGCGTCTTCCGAATTTGTCCCAAGCATCTGAATTAGGAGAAATAAACTTAATTGGTTTTTTAAACCTATTTTTATATTTTTTTGAGATTGTTATTAAAGATAATTTTTTAACTCTCTTTGCGAGGTAATTGCTTATTATAAACAGGTTTTTTTCAACGCCCCCTCCTTCGATAGATGGCATAAATATTATTACTTTTTTTTTCATTTAATGTTTATTATAAAAATTAGAGAACTATTAAATTTGTATAACATTTAAATTAGATTAATATAAATAATTAATATGAAGACAAGGTTATTTTTTTAAAATACACAAAATCTTAATTATATGAATATTTGTAGGAAAATTTTTTAATGAGTTTAGTAAGCATTGTAATTCCATACTATAAAAAAAAAAAATATATCAACAAAACTATAAAATCTGTCCTTAATCAAAGCTATAAAAAAATAGAGATAATTGTAGTATATGATGACGAAGATAAAGAAGAACTTAGTTTTTTAAAAAAAAATTATAAAAAAATAAATAAAATAAAAATAATAGTAAATAAAAAAAATCTTGGAGCCGGGCTTTCAAGAAATAATGGTATTAAAAATTCCAAAGGAAAATATATTGCCTTTCTTGATGCTGATGATTTGTGGAAAAAAAATAAATTACGGAACCAAATTCAGTTTATGAAAAAAACAAATGCGTTGATTTCCCATACTTCTTACGACTCTCTAGATATAAGAGGAAAAGTTGTAGGAAAAAGAACAGCGAGAAATTTTTATCATGTTGAAGATTTGCTGAAGTCATGTGATATAGGTTTATCGACAGTGATTATAGATAAGAAAATATATGGACGTGATTGTAATTTTTCAAATTTTAAGACAAAAGAAGATTTTGTTTTTTGGCTTAAGATACTAAAGAAAGGTTACTTTATATATGGACTAAATCAAAATTTAGCATCGTGGAAAGAAACTAAAAATTCTTTATCTTCCTCTATTATTCAGAAGTTAGCAGATGGTTATAAAGTCTATTATTCATATATGAAATTTAATTTTTTAAAATCATTTATATATTTAATTTATTTAAGTTTAAACTTTGTTAAAAAAGACTATTTAAAATGGAACTAATTTTTTTTTTATTATACCTAATTTTAATTTATCCAATCAATCACTTTATTAAAAAATCTAATTACTTACCAAGCCAAACCGGAGAAAGTCACCAAAATTTTTTAGGAAAAAAAAATATCCCTTTAAGTGGTGGATTTTTTATAGTGATTTTCATAACATATTTAACTCATGAAAACTTTTACTTATATTTATCTTTTATAGTTTTTTATTTATTAGGAATTTCCTCAGATAAAAAATATATAATTTCACCGAAGGTAAGATTTATTCTGCAAATGATGTTTATATTATTGTTTGTTAATTTTTTTGAAATAAGAATCTTTGATTTAAGAAATGATTATCTTTCATCTTTGTTAGAAAATAATATCATATCAATTGTATTTGTAGTTTTATGTTTTTTAGTTTTAATTAATGGATCAAATTTCATTGATGGATTAAATGGACTTCAAATTGGATATTATTTAATTATTTTAATAATTTTACTTAAAAATGGTTTTCTAAATTTTACTAATATAAACAATATAGAGGTTATATATTTAATAATAATACTCTTTTATCTGTTAGTCTTAAATTTTAACGAAAAATTATTTTTAGGCGATAGTGGGTCTTATACGTTAAGTTTATTTACAGGATATTTTTTAGTTCTTGTTTACAATAACAACCAAAATATATCACCTTTTTTTATAGCATTATTACTTTGGTATCCGTGTTTTGAAAACTTGTTTTCAATTCTAAGAAAATTCACTTTTAATAAATCGCCCTTGAAACCTGACAATAAACATCTTCACCAACTAATTTACATATATTTAAAAATACAATTTAAATTAAAAAAAAATTTAGCAAACAATATTTCAAGCATAATGATTAATTCTTTTAACTTAATTTTCATTAGTATTGCTAGCTTACATTATAAGCATACATTTATACAATTTGTCATGATTTTGTTGTTTAGTTTAATATATATATTTCTATACATAAGAATATTAAAAATAATTTCTAAAAAATCATAAACTAAAAAAAAGAGCTATCATCCCAGTTAAAATCAAAAAACCATCTTTGAACGCATTTACCTTTTTTTGTCCACCTATTCTAGACCTCTCATGTGATTTTGAAGTAGTTAATTTAAATTTTTTTTTGTTGGCTTTTATAGGTAATTCAATACAAAATCTAAAATCTAAATATTTTAATTTTAGTTGTTTAGCTTTTTTTGTTTTTCCGAGAACATAAGTATACAATATATCTGTAAGATTTAGCCTAAAAAAAATTTTTCCAAGCATAGTAAATAAAAAATTTCCAATAAAGGTAATTATTGTATCATCATCACTGCCACAATTTTTTTCATATCTTGTAGAGAACACAAAATCAGCATTTTTTGTATTGATTTTGTTCAACATTGTTTTGATTTCATTTGGATTAAATGAACCATCAGCATTAAATATGCAAAAAAATTTAGTTTTTACTGAATTAATTCCTTCTATAAGTGCTCCACCGTAGCCTTTGTTTTTTTGAAATATTATTTTACACTTATGTTTTTTTATACTGTTTAAAGTTAATCGATCTTTTTTTTCAAGAATAATATTTTTATTAATTTTAAATTTTTTTAGTTCATCTAATACCTTGGGCAAAGACTCACTTTCATTTTTTGCTGGTATAATCAATGTAATTTCAGAGTACATAAGATTTTAAATTGTTTATTATTAGAAAAAATAGAAAGTAGGTAAAAATTAAAATTTTACTTTTATATTTATCTAAATTTTTAAAGTTTATATCTATATTAAATAATAAAAAAAATAAAATTAATAAGAGTGGATCATAATATTTATGATAAACAGTTATTTGAGGATTGCTGAATATTAAAATTATAACTAATATGTAATTGTTAAATTTAAGATTTAATAAAGTTAAAACATAAAATAATGATATAAAAACAAATGTAAAAAATAGATATCTATTATCTAAGAAAACGTAAAATAATTTAAAAAAAAATCCACCCCCGGTATATTCGTATTTGTAGTCAAAGTAATTAATACATATAAAAAGAATTACCAATGATATTATTATATGTAAGATATAACTTTTTATAATATTAAGTTTAAAAATTTTTAAAATTATAAATGGAATCAAATAAAAAAATACAATAGAAGAAATTAATAAAACATTATTTGGAATATTTCCAAGGAAAAAAATTGATTTTGAATTTTGGTTTAAGACTGCTGCATTGCTTAAAAAATTATTGTCTAAAAAAAATAGATAAAAAAATGCAGGTACACTTAATATTACATTTATTAATATTATTAAAACAATTACCTTTAAATTTTGTTTATAATAAATAACAAAATTCAAAAAATAAAAAACAGCAAATAGAGAAAAATTTGGACTAAAATATGCTGATAATGAAAGGAAAATAATATTTTTTATACAGCTAAAAAATTTTCTTTTTTGTACAAATTTTAAATAATGATAGATACTTATTGTAAAAAAAGCCAAACCTAACAATCTACTATCAGGCCATATTGCTAAAGTTCTAAAAGTAGGCGATATAAATATTAAACTGACCAAGAAAAAAGTAATGTTTCTGTTTTTTATTACTAGATTGAGAGATTTGTAAAAATATACTGGTAGAATTAAACATATATTTAGATGAATAAATCTTATTAAAAAATCATTAAGTTTAATTCTCTCAAAAAGCGATAAAAAAATTGTTAAAATTGGTGAGTGACGTGTATTATAGTTCTCATAATTTAAAAACGTATCATAAAAATTATTACTAAAATCTATTGAAATAATTTTATGATTTACATAATCTTTTATTGCACCACCTGTGGAATTTTCTCCTAATAGAAAACTGACAATTAATGATATATATAATAAAATATAAAAAAAATACCACTTTCTGTTATGACTGTTTATTAGTGAGTCTAATTTCATTAAATGTATATTTTATTATTATTTACATATTTTAAGAAAAAATTGAAACTTATAAAGAAAATGTATATCAGAATAATATCAGAATATAAATAAATGCTTTGTTGAGATATTATCTTTTATAAAATTAGAAATTTTTAAAAAAATTTTAAAAATTTAAAATGTTAAAGAAAAAATTTAATACAAAAATATGGCAAGTAATAAAAAACTAAATGTTTCAGTAATAGTTGTAAATTACAATAATTCGAAATATTTGATTAGATGTCTAGATTCATTAATTAAGCAAACATATAAAAAGATTGAAATAATTTTAGTAGATGATCAATCAGTTGATTGTTCCATAAACGTTGCAAAAAATTTCTTTACTAGAACAAAATTTAAAAATTTTAAAATAATTATAAACAAAAAAAAAACAAAATTTGGTAGTTATAATCAAATGAATTGTATCGTGACTGGTTTAAATTTATCAAAAGGAGATTTAATTTTTTTTTTAGATAGTGATGATTTTTTTAAAAAAACAAAGATAAATGAGGTAATAAATTTTTTTAAAAATAATAATCAAATTAAGATTACTTTTGACCTTGCATACAAATTTTTCTCAAAAAAAAAAAAAATAAAATTTAAAATTAGTAAAAGAAATAAAAATATTATTCCTTGGCCATCCTTTCCCTCGCAAAGCACTATTGCGGTAGAAAAAAATTATTTAAAAAAAAATATTAAAAAATATAAATATACATAAATATCCAAATATATGGTTAGATTTTAGAATACTGACAAAATCATATTATGATTTTGGTGGTGTGAAATATTTAAATAAATATTTAACTTACTATCAGCAACATCCTCTAAGTGAGTCTTACAAGTTTAAAAAATATTCAAAAAATTGGTGGAGGAGAAGAAAGGAAGCTCATGATTTTATAAAAAAACAAATATATAAAAATCAAAAAAAAATATTTTCAATAGATTATTATTTGACAAATTTAGTAAATAAATTTTTATAAAAATGAAAAAAAAAATTATAATTATTGGAAAAAAAAGTTTTTTAGCTAAAAATCTGTTCAATTACTTTAATAAAAGAAGTGAGATAAAACACGTTTCTCTTGCAAAGTTTAAAAAATATAAAAACTTAAATGGCATTGACTATGTTATTAATTGTTCCTCAACTTTTAAATATGTAAATAATAAATATAAAGTCGAATACGATTATGATTACCAAATCTCAAAAAAAATACACAAATTTAAAAATTGTAAATTAGTCTTTCTAAGTAGTAGGAAAATTTATAAACCTAATAAAAACATTAAAGAGGATGGAAAGATTTTACCAAAAGAAAACTATTCAAAAAATAAATATATAACAGAGAGAAAAATTCTTAGTATTTTAAAAAATAGAGTATTAATATTAAGAATATCAAATGTTATTGGATTGGACGAAAATAAAAGAAATAGAAAACTTCATAAAACCTTTATTGATTTATTTTTAAAAAATATAAAAAAAAATATTATTTTTAATAATAAAAATGTTTATAAAGATTTTTTACCTGTCGGTATCTTTGTTAAAATAGTTTTTTTATTAATAAAAAAAAATAAATTTGGAATATTTAATGTTTCAATGGGAAAAAAGGTATTTCTAAATCAACTTGTAGGATGGTTAAATCACTATAATACCAATAAAATCATTATTCTAGATATCCCAAAATTAAATTCTAGACAATTTAATCAAGATATCTTTTACTTGAATAACAATAAACTTTTAAAAACTATCAATATTAAATTTGATTTAAATGACTTGAAAAAAGAGTGTTTAAGAATTAGTAAAAAATTATTTTATGGCAAGAAAAAATAAAAAAGCTTTAATTTTTGGAATTACAGGACAGGATGGTTCTTACTTAACAGAACTTTTGCTGAAAAAAAATTACGAAGTTCATGGAGTTATTAGAAGGTCGTCGTCGTTTAATACAACAAGATTAAATCACATCTATCAAGATCCGCATATAAAAAATAGGAAATTAATATTACATTATGGTGATATTACAGACTCAATTTCAGTTTCATCAATTATAAAAAAAATTATTCCAGACGAGATATATAATTTAGCTGCCCAATCCCATGTTGCAGTATCTTTTGAGGTTCCTGAATATACTGCAAACGCAGATGCAATTGGTTCATTAAGAATTTTAGAGGCCATAAGATTTCATAATTTTCAAAAGAAGACAAAATTTTATCAGGCAGGAACATCTGAAATGTACGGAAGAGTTCTTCAATCGCCACAAAATGAAAAAACACCATTTTATCCAAGAAGCCCATATGGTGTTGCAAAAGTTTATGCACATTGGATAACTGTAAACTATAGAGAGGCTTATAATATTTTTGCAGCGAATGGAATTTTATTTAATCATGAAAGTCCTAGAAGGGGTGGAACGTTTGTTACAAAAAAAATTGTTAATGGACTTTGTAGAATTAAGTTAGGTTTACAAAAAACTTTATTCTTAGGTAACTTAAATGCCAAAAGAGACTGGGGGCATGCTAAAGACTATGTAATAGCGATGTGGAAAATTCTTCAACAAAAAACACCAGATGATTTTGTTATTTCAACTGGAAAACAAATTACCGTAAAGCAATTTGTAAATCTTGTTCTTAAAGAATTAAATTTTGATTATACCTGGAAAGGAAAAAATCAAAATGCATTTTGCCAAATTAAAAATACAAAAAATATAATAGTTAAAGTAGACAAAAATTATTTTAGACCTCTCGAAGTGGATACCCTTTTAGGAAATTCTACCAAAGCAAGAAAAGTATTAAAATGGAAACCAGTTTATAACATTAAATCATTAGTTAAAGACATGGTAAATGAAGAATTAAATTCATTGAAAAATGATAAAAAAATCCGATAAAATATTCGTTGCAGGCCATAATGGGTTAGTTGGTAGCGCAATTATTAGAAAATTAAAATTAAAAGGTTATAAAAAAATTATTACTGTAAATAAAAAAAAATTAGATTTAACTAATCAAAAAAAAGTTTTTTTATTTCTAAAAAAAAATAAACCCAAATTTATTTTTTTAGCTGCAGCAAAAGTTGGAGGGATTTACTATAATAACAATTATAAAGCAGAATTTATCTATGAAAATTTGATGATACAAACAAATGTAATTCATGGAGCATATAAAGCAAATATTAATAATATAATATTTTTAGGTTCAAGCTGTATATATCCAAAATTTAGTAAGCAACCAATTAATGAAAAATCAATTTTAACAGGCAAACTTGAGGAAACTAATGATGCATATGCAATAGCTAAAATCGCAGGTATTAAAATGTGTGAAAGCTACAATATTCAATATAAAACAAATTTTAAATGTTTAATGCCAACAAATACCTTTGGACCAAATGACAACTATCATAAATTAAATTCTCATTTCGTGCCCTCTATAATTAGAAAGATCTACGATGTAAAAAAAAACAACAAGACAAAGATAAATATCTGGGGGGATGGAACTCCAAGGAGAGAAATTATTTATGTAGATGATATAGCGGACGCTTGTGTTTATTTTATGAACAAAAAAATTAATGAAACATTAATAAATATTGGCACTGGAATTGATTACAGCATTAAAGATTATGTGAAACTCTTCTTAAAAATTCTAATTCCAAATAAAAAAGTAAATATAATTTTTGATAAGGCAAAACCCAATGGAACACCAAGAAAGTTATTAGATGTAAAATTGGCAAAAAAATATGGATGGAAATTTAAAACTAACCTAAAGAATGCAATTCTTGCTACATATAAAGATTATTCCTCAGAAAAAAATAATAAAATAATTTATTAATTTTTTGTTTACATTTAACAAAGATTTTGTATAAAACCTTTGCCTGGTAATTATTGCGAAAGTGTAATACCCGATCCCATTCCGAACTCGGAAGTCAAGCCTTTCAGCGCCGATGGTACTTTGTCTTAAGACATGGAAGA
>MDTD01141847.1_pt1 | contig 10715 bp, 13 predicted proteins | sample 811221 | NCBI WGS metagenome assembly MDTD01 (sample SAMN05326646, study PRJNA326480) | marine metagenome | isolation source: seawater | place: Pacific Ocean: South West | collected 2011
CTCGAACTGGCACTCCCAAAAGGGCAAGGATTTTAAGTCCTTTGTGTCTACCAATTTCACCACGAGGGCACATTTATTTTTGTAATATCTATATGACATTTATATTATTATTTAAATCTTATAAAGTATATTTATCTTATGAAAAAAATCTTAATTTATAATTCTGGTGGTGGATTAGGTGACTCGATACAGACTTTTCCGTTAATTTTAAGTTTAAAAGGTCATTTTAGAAAAGCAAAATTTTATTATTTAGGTGCTCACGAAAATCATTTTAATGGAAAGTTAAAAGAATATAATATTTCATTAGAAACAGTTGATTTAAAATTAAAGTATTTTGGATTTAGATGGTGGCATCTTTTTTTTGTAAAAAAACGAGCATCTGAAAAAACATTTGGTAAATTTGACTTAATAATAGATTTACAGAGTAAATTTCGTAATTCTCTAATTCTTAGTAGAATTCCTAATTTATTGTTTTACTCAAAAACAATGAATGGTTTTTTTTCTTCTAAAAAAATAAAGTTTTCAAAAAATCATTTAAAAAATTTGAATTTATTTCTTGGAGAAGATATTGTTGAATTAGAATACAAAGTTAAAAAGCTTCCAAAACAGATTCTATCTGAGGCTAAAAGGTTACTTCCAAATTCAAGTTATGTGGGTTTTTCAATTACTCAAGGAAATGAATACCGGAAAAAAAGTTGGTCAATTTATAAATTCATTTCCTTAGCAAATAAAGTTTTGTCAAAAAATAAAACTCCAGTTTTTTTTATAGAAAAGGAAAAATTAGATTTAATTGAAAAAATTAAAAATCAAGTTCCTGGTGCAATTTTTCCAGAATTGAAATCAGAAATGGCTTGCCCAGCTCTAGTAACTGCTTTGTCTTCAAGATTGGATACAGGTGTTTCCATTGATAATGGGATAATGCACATGATGGGTCTTGCTGACATACCAATGATTGTTTTGTTTGGGCCAACCAGTTCAGAAAAATTTGCTCCTAAAAATAAATATACAAAAATTCTTGATAGTAAACTTCTTCATGATACAAAAGATATAAATTCAATCGAAGTAGATGAAGTTTTTAGTTTGATTTAAATTTTTAAAATTTTAATTTTCTTAATCTTAATTAGTTTTATCAATTCTTTATTAACTTGATCAAGTTTTAATTTTGAGGTGGATCTAGTTACAATTGAGACTCCAATTTTTCCTAATCTAAAAAATGGATAGCTTCCTATATCAGCGTTTTTTTTAAATTTCTTTTGAATGTTCCCCAATTGTTTAGAAATATTACTTTCAACAGTATAAAGGTTGATTGTTTTGCTATGCACTATTGAACCTTCTATTAAATATTTTTTACAATTATCTATCATTGAATTTAAAATCGATGGGACTCCAGGAAGTGATAAAACATTTTTTGTAATAAACCCTGGTGCTGCGCTGGATGGATTATGAATTAATTTTGCTTCACTTGGCATCTTAGCCATTTTTTTTCTCCCATCATTAAATTTTTTAATTCCATAATAATTTTCCAGTATTTTAAATGCCTCACTATGATATTTATATTTTTGTTTAAAAGCTTTGGCTATAGATTGAGCTGTAATATCATCATGAGTAGGTCCTATACCTCCTGTTGTGAAAACGTAATTATACTTTTTTGAAAGGTGCTGAATGTTTATTACTATTTTTTTTTCAACGTCAGGTATAATTCTTACTTCTTGTACAGATATACCACAATTTAAATTTAACCAATTGCACAAAAAAGCAATGTTTTTATCTTGCGTTCTGCCTGATAATATTTCATTACCAATAATTAAAATTGCAGCATTTACTTTTTGTTTTTTTTTCTTCATAGATAATTAGTTATACATGAACTTTGAAAAAAGATTAATATCAGGAGAATTTATTAAAAGATATAAGCGTTTTTTTGTAGATGCAAAAATAAACAAGGGTATTATTACTGCTCACTGTCCAAATACTGGGTCGATGATGGGATTGTTATCAAAAGGTAATAGAGTTTTTTTAAGCGAGTCAGATAATCCAAAGAGAAAATTAAAGTACACATTGCAAATTATTAAAGATAAAAAAGCTTTTGTAGGCGTAAATACACACTTAACTAACAAAATCGTTTTAGATGCATTGAAAAACAATTACATAAAGGAATTCAAAAATTTAGATAGTATTATTCAAGAAGTGAAGTTTGGTAATAATACCAGATTTGATTTTTTGGTTTCTAAAAACAATAAGAAATCTTTTATAGAAGTCAAAAATGTTACTCTTTCTAGAAAGAAAAAACTTGCTGAATTTCCTGATGCAGTGACCTCGAGAGGTTTAAAACACATTAATGAATTATTAAAAGCAGAAAAAAAAGGATATGAAATTTATCTTATGTATATAATTCAAAGGGATGACTGTAGATTATTTAAAATCGCTAAAGATATAGATGTTATGTATTACAATTTGTTAAAAAAAGCTGTTAAAAAAAAACTAAATATTATCTGCTATGATTGTAAATTTTCTGCAAAAGGAATAAAACTAAACCATAAAATTAAATTCAAAATTTAAATGAGTTATAATTATAAAGAAGCTTTTGAAAAAACAAGAATTGCTGGAAGTATAGCAGCAGGAGCTTTGGACGAAGTTGCAAAAATTGTTAAGCCTGGAACTAAGACCAAAGAGATTGATAAGCTTTGTTTTGATTTTTTTAATGATCATGGAGCTTACGCTGCTCCATTATTTTACAGAGGGTTTCCTAAATCAGTTTGTACCTCAGTGAATCATGTTGTTTGCCACGGTATACCCTCGGATAAAATTCTCAAAGATGGAGATATAGTTAATGTTGATGTTACTGCACTAAAAGATGGTTGGCATGGTGATACTAGTAGAACCTTTGAAGTTGGTGAAGTGTCAATTAAAGCAAAAAAGTTAGTAAAAACAACTTACGAAGCAATGATGAAAGCTATCAAAATTGTTAAAGCTGATATTCACCTTGGAGATATTGGAGCTACAATACAAAAACATGTTGAAGCAGAGGGATTTTCAGTTGTACAAGATTTTTGTGGTCACGGTATAGGTAAAACTTTCCACAAAGAACCAAATGTACTTCATTATGGAAAAGAGAAAACAGGGGAAAAAATAAAAGTAGGAATGATTTTTACAATAGAACCTATGATAAATCTTGGAAATTTTGAAACCAAAACATTAAATGATGGTTGGACTGCCGTTACAAAAGATAAAACATTATCAGCACAATTTGAACATACTATAGGTGTAACAAATGATGGCTATGAGATTTTAACATTATCCAAAAATTAAAAATTCTAATGATCAATAGATATTCTAGAAAAGAAATAAAAGATATTTGGGAAGATTATAATAAGTATTCGATATGGCTAGATATAGAATTAGCAGCGGCTGAGTCTATGGAAAAATTAAAAATTATACCCAGGGGTGTTGTCAAAAAGGTAAAATCAAAAGCTAAAATAAACGTCAAAAGAATTTTACAAATAGAGGAGAAAGTTAAACATGATGTAATAGCTTTTTTAACTTCAATTACTGAAAAGGCTGGTAAAGAAGCGAGGTATCTACATAAAGGAATGACATCTTCGGATGTTCTGGATACTTGCTTTAATCTTCAGTTGAAACAATCTGGCGAAATATTATTAAAAGACTTAGATCAACTTTTAATTTCAATCAAACGACAAGCTTTGAAACATAAATTTACACTATGCATAGGTAGAAGCCATGGTATCCATGCTGAACCAATTACTTTTGGTTTTAAATTACTTACATTCTATCAAGAATTTTTAAGAAATAAAAAAAGATTGGAAAACTCTATTAAAGAAATTTCAACGTGTGCAATTTCTGGTGCAGTTGGGACTTTTGCAAATGTTGATCCTAGAGTTGAAAAATATGTTGCAAAAAAACTCAAACTTAGCGTTGAACCGATTTCAACACAGGTGATACCAAGAGATAGGCATGCACAATTTTTTACTACACTAGGTATTATAGCAAGTTCAATTGAAAGATTTGCTATTGAAATAAGGCACTTGCAAAGAACAGAAGTTTTAGAAGTAGAGGAATTTTTTGGAAAAAAACAAAAAGGATCTTCAGCAATGCCACATAAAAAAAATCCAATTCTCAGTGAAAATTTAACTGGATTAGCAAGATTAGTAAGATCTAGTGTTGTTCCAGCTTTAGAAAATATTGCTTTGTGGCATGAGAGGGATATTTCACACTCCGCAGTAGAGAGAAATATTGGTCCGGATGCAACTATCGCATTAGATTTTGCTTTAGTGAGATTAAGTAATGTTGTGAGAAATTTAAATATATATCCTAAAAATATGCTTAAAAACCTTAATTTAACTAATGGAATTTTTTTTTCTCAGAGGGTATTGCTTGAATTAACCTCAGTAGGTTTTTCGAGAGAGGGTGCATATAGAATTGTTCAAAAAAATGCTATGGCAGCTTGGAATGAAAACTCATCTTTTTATAGTAAAATTGTTTCTGATAAAAAAATCACTAATAAAATACCTGTTAATAAACTAAAAAATTTATTTAATTTTAGTTACCATACGAAAAAAATTAATATAATTTTTAATAGAAGTCTGAAAAAAAAGTAATCACATGAATAAAGGTAGTAAGTTATACGAAGGTAAGGCCAAAATAATCTATGAAACTAAGGATAAAAATTTAGTTATTCAACACTTTAAAGATGATGCAACTGCTTTTAATAATTTAAAAAAAGCAAAAGTTGAGGGTAAAGGTGTTTTGAATAATAGAATTTCTGAGTACATCCTTACAAATCTTTCACAATGTGGAATAAAAACTCACTTGATTAAAAGACTAAATATGAGAGAGCAACTAATAAAAAAAGCTGAAATTTTTCCTATTGAATTTATAGTAAGAAATATTGCAACAGGTTCTTTAACAAAAAGATTAGGCATACCCGAAGGAACTATTTTGGAGAGACCTTTGCTTGAATATTGTTATAAAAAAGATGAATTGAATGATCCTTTGATCTCTAGAGAGCATATTTTCTCTTTTGGTTGGGCAACAAAAAATGAAATTAAAACTATAGATAAAATGACATTGAGAATTAATGATATTTTATCAGGAATGTTTAGAGGCATTGGAATAAAACTAGTAGATTTTAAAATTGAATATGGGAAGGTATGGAATAAGGAAAATGAGCTAAATGAGATTGTCTTAGTTGACGAAATAAGTCCTGACACTTGTAGATTATGGGATTCTAAAACTGAAAAAAAACTAGATAAAGATAGATTTAGAAAAGATTTGGGAAATATTTTTCAAGCCTATCAAGAAGTTGCAAGAAGATTGGGTATAATGCCTGAGGAAACGAATATTAGTGAAGTAAATTTCGGAAAAACCATTCCAATTAAATTCAAAAAAAAATAATTTGAAATTTTCAGTTATAATCACTTTAAAAAAAGATGTTTTAGATCCTCAGGGTAAAGTAGTACAAAATACTTTGACTAACTTTGGTATCAATAATTTAAGAAGTATACGACAAGGAAAATTTTTTGAAATAGATATTGACGAAGATGATGCTGTTAAGGCTGAAAATAAAATTAAAGAAATGTGTCAAAAACTTTTAGCAAATTTAATTATTGAAGATTTTAAAATTAATAAATTATAATGAAGTCGTCTGTAATTGTTTTTCCAGGTTCTAATTGTGATCGAGATATAGCTGTAGCCTTAGAGAAAATGCAATTTAAAAATCAGATGGTATGGCATAAAGAAACCTCTCTACCAAAATCAGATTTAATCGTGATACCTGGAGGATTTTCATATGGGGATTATTTGCGTTCGGGTGCTATAGCAGGGAAATCATTAATAATAGATGAAGTAATTAAAGCAGCTAATGCAGGTTGTTTAATTTTAGGTATATGTAACGGATTTCAAATACTGACAGAAACTGGTTTGCTTAAGGGAGCTTTGCTGAGAAACAAAAACTTAAAATTTATTAATAAAGATGTGAATGTTATTGTTACGAATAATGAAACTAAGTTTTCCTCAAAATATAAACCAAACCAAGTTTTAAAATTAAATATTGCTCATAATGAAGGAAATTATTTTACTAACATTAAACATTTAGATGAATTAAAAAGGGATAACTTAATTGCCTTTAAATATTGTGACTTAGATGGAAAAGTAGATGAAAATTCAAATCCTAATGGTTCTTTAGAAAATATTGCAGGAATTTATAATTCTAAAAAAAATATATTGGGGATGATGCCACATCCTGAGAGAATGGTTGATAAACTAATTTCTAATACCGATGGCGTAAATTTATTTTCAAGTTTGATTAATTAAATTATGGAAATTTCAGATAAGATTGTTGAAAAACACGGTTTAAGTTTAGAAGAATATAAGAAAATTCAAAAACTTTTAAAACGTAATCCAAATTTACTTGAATTAGGAATTTTTTCTGCAATGTGGAATGAACATTGTTCTTACAAATCCTCTAGACTTCATCTAAAAAAATTACCTACCAAAGGCAAACAAGTTATTCAAGGTCCAGGTGAAAATGCAGGTGTGATTGATATTGGTGATAATGATGCAATAGTATTTAAAATTGAAAGCCATAATCATCCGTCATACATTGAGCCTTACCAGGGCGCTGCAACTGGAGTTGGAGGTATTTTAAGAGATGTTTTTACTATGGGTGCAAGACCAATAGCTTTATTAAACTCTATACATTTTGGCAGCCCTTCTCATCCAAAAACTAAAAATTTATTAAATGGTGTTGTATCAGGAATAGGTGGTTATGGAAATTGCATAGGCATCCCAACAGTTGCAGGGGAAACAAAATTTAACGAAACTTATAACGAAAATATTTTAGTTAATGCAATGGCAGTTGGTCATGCACAAAAGGATAAAATCTTTTATTCTAAAGCGAAAGGATTAAACAAAGCTGTGGTCTACGTTGGATCTAAAACTGGTCGAGATGGAATACATGGTGCATCTATGGCTTCTGCTGAATTCGATGATAAGTCTGAAGAAAAAAAACCTACAGTCCAAGTTGGAGATCCTTTTACTGAAAAATTATTATTAGAAGCATGTTTAGAATTAATGAAGGGTGATTCTATTATTGCTATACAAGATATGGGTGCAGCTGGCTTAACTTCTTCAAGTGTAGAGATGGCATCAAAAGGTTCTTTAGGTATTGAGCTTGAGTTAGATAAAGTTCCATGTAGGGAGGATAATATGACTCCATACGAGATGATGTTATCGGAAAGTCAAGAGAGAATGCTTATAATTCTAGAGGATGGAAAAGAGAAGCAGGCAAAAAAAATATTTCAAAAATGGGATTTAGATTTTGTGGTGATAGGAAAAACTACTAATACTAAAAATTTGACACTTAAATATAAAAATCAAATCAAAGGCGAAATTCCAATAGATGCCTTGACATCCAAGGCTCCAGTTTATGATAGAAAATGGATTAGAAAAAAAATAATTAAAAAAAAGGTAGATTTAAAAAAATTAAAGAAGATAAAAATTGAAGAAGCTTTAAAAAAAATTTTATCTTCTCCAAATCATTCTAATAAAAATTGGATTACTAGTCAGTATGATCAAATGGTTATGTGTGACACCGCTCAAAGATCAGGTTCTGATGCTGCAATTATAAGAATTCATAATAAAGATAAAGCTATTGCGGTATCAGTAGACTCTTCAGCTAATTATTGTAAATCACATCCAATTTCTGGAGGAAAACAAATAGTTTGCGAAAATTGGAGAAACTTAATTTCAGTTGGAGCAAGTCCCATCGCAATTACTAATTGTCTGAATTTTGGGAATCCTGAAAATGAGGAAATTATGGGAGAGTTTGCAGAATGTCTCGAGGGAATTAAAGAAGCTTGTGAATTTTTAAATTATCCAGTCGTTTCTGGAAATGTATCGTTTTACAATGGAACAAATAAAAAAAATATTGATCCAACACCAGTAATTGGTGGAGTTGGTCTCATAAAAGATTTATCAAAACCTTTAAATCATATTTTCAAAAATGAAAAAAGTGTCCTGATTTTGGTAGGAAAAACTTTTGGCCATATTGAACAAAGTTGTTTTCTTAAAGAAAATTACTCTATTATAGAAGGCGCACCCCCTGAAATTAATTTAATAAATGAAAAAAATAATGGAGATACCGTTCTTGATTTAATTAATAAAGAATTAGTATTGTCCGCTCATGATGTTTCAAATGGAGGCTTAATTGTTTCGTTAAGTGAAATGAGTATTAGTTCAAAAATTGGAGTAAAAATAGATAAACCAAAAAATTTAAGAAATTTCACTGAATACCTCTTTGGTGAAGATCAAGGTAGATTCATTTTGGAAATTAATCTAAAAAATCTAGTAACGGTAGAAAAAATTCTTAAGAGTAATGAGGTCTACTTCGAAAAAATAGGTCACACGCAAAAGAATTTTTTTGAAATTGAGGGCGAAATGAAAACTGACGTAAATGACCTATTTAAAATAAACAATCAATGGTATAATAATTACTAATGCCAATTCCAGTTGAGGAAATAATAAAATTGATTAAAGACACGATACCTGACGCAACTATTGAAATTAAAGATTTGATGGGAGATAATAATCATTATACTGCGACTATAAAGTCTAAGCTTTTTAAGAATTTATCTAAAATAGATCAACACAAATTAGTATATAAATCCTTAAAAGGTAAAATGGGAAATGAATTACATGCCTTTTCAATTAATACTGAAAGCAAATAATGGAAACTAAAGAAAAGATAAATAGTTTAATAAATGAAAATGATGTTTGTTTATTCATGAAAGGAACACCAGATTCTCCTCAATGTGGATTTTCAATGGCTGTTTCGAATGTTTTAAAACATTTAAAAGTAAATTTTAAAGGTGTAAATGTTTTAGAAGATGAAAATCTTAGACAAGGAATTAAGGACTTTAGCGATTGGCCAACTATTCCTCAATTATATGTTAAAGGGGAGTTTATTGGTGGTTGCGATATTGTTAAAGAAATGTTTGAGAAAGGTGAACTAAAAAACCTTTTCACAAAGAAAAAAATTATCTGAAATTATCTTGAGTAATATTCAATAACTAAATTTGGTTCCATAACTACTGGGTAAGGAACTTCCGAGAATTTAGGTTTTCTTACAAGTTTAGCGGTTTTATTTTTATCGTCTAATTGAATATATTCCGGTACGTCTCTTTCTTTACTTTGTAATGAGCCATCTATAATTGTTAAGTTTTTTGATTTTTCTCTTACTTCAATGATGTCTGTGTTTTTAACCGCGTAGCTTGAAATATTTACTCTTTTTTTATTCACTTTGATATGACCGTGATTAATCATTTGTCTTGCAGAAAAAACTGTTGGGGCAAACTTAGCTCTATAGATTACTGTGTCAAGTCTGCTTTCCAATAATGATATTAGATTTTCGGTAGTATCACCTTTTTTTGATAAAGCTTTTCGATAGATATTCCTAAATTGTCTCTCATTAATATTTCCATAATAAGCTTTTAATTTTTGTTTAGCTTGTAATTGAACTCCGTAATCAGTTGGTTTGCCTTTTTTATTTTGGCCATGCTGTCCTGGTGGATAAGCTCTGGAGTTAAAAGGACTTTTTGGTCTTCCCCAAATATTTGCTTTTAATCTTCTATCAACTTTATGTTTAGATTTTAGTCTTTTAGTCATATCTTGATGAAGTGTTTATAAGGTTTCATATTTATTTGTCAATTATGGTTTAGTGCATATTTTTGCTCAAAGTACTAATAATACTAGCTAAAATCCTTAATTCTTTATCATTAGGCTTTAATCTATAAAACAAATTATTAATATTTAATAACATCGACCGCCTTTTTTCTTCTGGTTTAAAAAATTCTTTTTTTTCTAATAAATTTATTAAATGCTTTAAAATTGAAGAAATTTTTGATTTTGAGGATATTTTAATATTTTTCCCTGTTTTATCAAAATGACTTTTGTTTAAAAATTTAAAAATTTCAAAACAGATTATAGTTACGGAGTGAGATAAATTTATAGACTTGAAATTTTTTGATGTAGGTATCTGTAAAATAAAATTAGAAAAAGATAAATCTATATTAGAAAGGCCTGATGCCTCAGGACCAAACATTAACCCGATACTTTTTTTTTTATGTAATTGTAAAACTTTTAAGAAATCTTTGATTGTAATATGTTTTTTATTTATATCTCTTCTTCTAGCGCTTAAGGAAATAACAATATCAAAATTACCGATTGCTTTTTCAGTACTTTCAAAAACTTTTGTTCGATTAATAATATCATAAGCACCTACTGAAGTAATCTTTGTTTTATGATTGGGAAAAGAAAATTTTGGAGATACAACTCTTAGGTCTCGAAACCCAAAGTTCTTCATTGACCGGGCGCAAGCCCCAATATTTTCTCCTAGCTGAGGTTTAACTAAAATAAACCCGAATTTATTTTTCATTTAAGTTTGCGGGGGCTTTTTCTTTAAAAAGTTTATAATCTAAACTATCAATTAATGCCTTGAAAGAGGCTTCAATAATATTTGGTGATACACCTACTGTAAACCAGCTAATACCTTTTTTGTCTGTACTTTCAATTAACACTCTTGTAGTAGCCTCAGTTCCTGTATTTAAAATTCTTACTTTGTAATCAAGTAATTTCAGATCTGAAAAAAAATTATAATATTTTGTTACTTTTTTAAAATTAGATCTAATTGCATTATCCAATGC
>MDTD01036373.1_pt1 | contig 10714 bp, 6 predicted proteins | sample 811221 | NCBI WGS metagenome assembly MDTD01 (sample SAMN05326646, study PRJNA326480) | marine metagenome | isolation source: seawater | place: Pacific Ocean: South West | collected 2011
TCCTCATTGGAGGTGAACCCAAGCAACGCGTCCGGCAGGTTCAATGTTTTGTCGAAGGCACGGCCGCGATCCAAAAGATAATGACGCACCCCCAGCACAGCCATTTCGCGCGCGCGGGGCGGGGTTTCGGAAAACCCTTCTTCCCCGAATTGCTCGGCAATGAACGCGGTGGAAAATGCGCCATCGGCAAAGCGTTCATTTTCAAGGCACGCGATTAAAAAATCGCGATTGGTACGCACGCCGAAAAGCGCGGTTTCGCGTAAAACATCCACCATCAGCTTGCGTGCCACTTCTCGGGTTTCGCCAAAGGTGATGATTTTGGCAATCATCGGATCATAAAAGGGCGATATTTCCTGACCGGCCACAATGCCCGCATCAATACGAACACCGGGACGAGATGGCGTGTCGAAAAAATTGACGAGCCCCGTGCATGGCAAAAACTTATTGGCCGGATCCTCGGCATAAAGGCGCACTTCAATGGAACTGCCATCCAAAAAGACCTCTTCTTGTGGCAGTTCAAGTTCGCCGCCTTCGGCCACGCGCAATTGCAGTGCCACGAGATCCAGCCCCGTCACTTCTTCCGTCACAGGATGCTCGACCTGAAGACGCGTGTTCATTTCAAGGAAATAAAATTCGCCGCCGGCATCTAGCAGAAATTCAACCGTACCGGCACCGCAATAGTTAATCGAGCGCGCCGCTTCAACTGCGGCACCGCCCATGGCATCGCGCAATTCCGGCGTCATGACCGGACATGGCGCTTCTTCGATAACTTTTTGGTGGCGACGCTGAACCGAACAATCACGCTCACCCAGATGAATGACATTGCCGTGACTATCGGCAAACACCTGCACTTCGACATGGCGCGGTTTCACAATCGCCTTTTCCAGAATAAGCTCACCCGACCCGAAAGCATTTTCCGCTTCCGAGCGTGCGGTTGTAATGGCCGCGGCCAGCCCGTCAGCCGCCTCAACGAGGCGCATGCCGCGTCCCCCGCCACCAGCGGCGGCTTTCACCATAATCGGAAAGCCGATTTTTTTGCCCTCGGCGACCAGCGTCTCGTCTTCTTGGTCTGCCCCTTCATAGCCCGGAACGCATGGTACACCGGCCTCAATCATCCGCCGTTTGGCTGCCGCCTTGTTGCCCATAAGGTCAATCGCCTCTGCGCTCGGCCCGACAAAAATCAGGCCCGCCGCTTCAACCGCGGCGGCGAAATCGGCATTTTCCGACAAAAACCCATAGCCCGGATGCACTGCATCGGCTTTTGTTTCAGCCGCCGCCGCCAGAATTTTCTCCGGAACCAAATATGACTGCCCGACCGGACCCGGCCCGATCAACACGGCTTCGTCAGCCATCAACACATGCGGTGCGGCTACATCCGGTTCGGAATAAATCGCGACAGTGGCAATGCCCTGATCGCGCGCCGTCCGCATCACGCGGCAGGCAATCTCACCGCGATTAGCAACCAGTAATTTACGAATACGCCCCATGCCGTCGGCTCCTAGCTCTGTGTCCATTTGGGTTTGCGTTTTTCGAGGAAGGACGCTACTCCCTCACGCCCTTCATCGCTTTTTACAGCTTCGGCGAATAGCTCACCGGCATAGCGGATCATCTCCTGCGCGCCCAGTGCCTTGTTTTGCTCAAGCAGTTTTTTGGTTGCCGCATTTGCCATTGGCGCACAGCGGCGCACATCGGCTTTTATATCGGCCTCAACCACTTCCGCCGCGGCGACATCATCCACCAGAAAATCCACCAGCCCCATATCAGCCCCTTCAACTGCCGTGAAGCGCTTTGCGGTCAGCATGATGTAGCGTGCTTTAAACTCGCCAACGCGTTCGACGATATAGCGGCCAATTTGAGCTGGCACAACGCCGATCGAGGTTTCGGTCAAACCCATTTTTGTATCTTTAGCGGCAATCACAATATCACCGGCACACGCCATGCCCAGCCCGCCGGCCATCGCCGCGCCATGCAACAAAAACACAACGACCTGCGGCATGGAGCGTACAGCCAGAAAAAAGTCGCCCATTTTGGAACTGTCGCCAATAACCTCCTCCAGCGAACGCTCAGACTGGAAATTATTTTTGAAACCTTTCAAATCGCCGCCTGCGCAAAACGCATCACCCCGACCGCGAACGGTCAGCCCACGAATTTCCGAGCATGTGGCGATATAAGCCAATTGCGCACGCAAATCCGCTACCAGTTCATCCGACATGGCATTGCGGGCATCGGGACGGTTCAGCCACAGAGTTGCCCAATCAGCATCTAGCTCAAAATCAATGGTTAGGGTTTTCGGAGCGGTCATTTCTGTTTCCTTTTCGGCAAATCGAATTACATGCGCCCAACGCCAAAGGCATTGGGTTGCAGGGTGCGGTTTTTGCGCTCCCATATTGTGCCCAATAAAAAGCCAAGCACATTGCGTGTGTCACGCGGGTCGATAATGCCATTATCCAGCATCCGACCGGATGTGTAGAAAGCGTCTTCCTGAGAATTGAAAATTTCAACAATCGCCGCGCGTTGTTTTGCTAGCGCTTCCATATCCGGTTCAACCCCGCGGCGTTTGGCACTTGCCAGCGCCACGGTTTCCATCGTGCCGGCGGCAGATTCGCCGCCCATCACGCCTGTCAGCGCAGCTGGCCAGCTGAACAGAAAATCTGGCTCATATCCCAAACCCGCCATGCCGTAATTGCCTGCGCCATAGCTGGCACCGACATAAAATGTGAGCTTGGGCACACGAATATTGGCCGCCGCCTGAATCATTTTTGCGCCATGCTTGATCATGCCGGCCTGCTCATATTCAGTGCCGACCATATAGCCAGTTATGTTGTTTAAAAATACGAGCGGCACATTCGCCTGGTCGATAATCTGGAAAAAATGTGCGCCTTTGGCGGCTTCGTCCGGCCCCATCGGGCCATTATTGGCAACCAGACCGATCGGATGGCCAAATATGCTGGCCTGCGTGCATATAAGGTTGGGGCCAAAGCGTGCCTTGAACTCGGTGAAATCCGATCCGTCGACAAGACGTGCGATTAATTCGCGCGAGTCATACGGCACCCGATAATCGGTCGGCACCAGACCCAAGATTTCGTCGGCGTCGTAAATCGGCTCGTCAAATTCGCGTTGGGGCGGCGTCGGACAATGCTCGTTCCAACCCATGCGCCCAACCACTTCACGAATTTGCAAAATGCCTTCTGCGTCGTCTTCGGCCAGATATTCCATCAGCCCGGTTACTGCTGCGTGCATTTCGGTGCCACCCAGCTTGCGCTCGTCAGCCACCTCGCCTGTTGCCGCCTGCACCAGCGCTGCGCCGCCAAGTGCCGCCATGCCATTATGCTTCACGCCGACATTATAATCGGACATGCCGGGCATATATGCCCCGCCCGCTGTTGACGGGCCGTGCAGCACCGTCAGTGTCGGCACACCGGCAGCGCTCAATTTGGCAAGCATATAAAACACGCTGCCGCCATGCGCCCATAATTCGACCTTATAGGTCATCAGATTGGCGCCGGCGCTTTCCACCAGATGAATGAAGGGCAGTTTGTTTTTCAGCGCGATGCGCATCACCTCAAGGCTTTTGCGAAAGCCCATTTCGGTCGCCGCGCCTGCGTTGATGCCGCTATCGTCAACCACAATCATTACGCGCACACCGCTCACATAGCCGATACCGGCCAGCACCGAGCCGCCGGGTACGCTTGTGTCGCGGTTCGGATCGTCGACGCAATAGCTTGCCATATTGTAAAGCGTCAAAAACGGCATGCCCGGATCCAGCAGACGCGCGAGCCGATCGCGCGGGGTTAACTGGCCGCGCTCTTCAAAGCGCGGGCGCCGACGCTCGGAGGCATCCACTGCACGCTGCTCCAGCCCGCGCAAATGCGCCAGTTTTTCCAACTGGTCTGCGCGATTTTTGGCATAGGCGTCGGATTTTTTATCCAGCTTGCTCTCAAAAACGGCCATTACAAACTCTCCGCAATTTCTCTTGAAACCGGCACCGGATGGTCCAGCAAAATTTGTGCATAAGCCTTGCCCTGTGGGTCATTACGCAGGCTGGCGACGCCGCCACCGCCCAAGGCTTCGTGAATTAAAATATTCATGGCATGGGCGCCGGGCAACAAATAACGCTCAAAGCCGCTATCTGGAGCCATGAAATGTCCGAACCTGTCGCGAACAGCCGTATCGTCCAGCGCCGCCCAGATATAGGGCAAATATTCGCCCTTGCGTGCGATGATGCCGATATTGGCCTTATTGCCCTTATCGCCCGAACGCCCCCATGCAAGGCGCACCAAAGGCACCTCGACGACATCGCTCAAATCCGGCGCGTCTAGTGTATCGGGACGGGCGATCATGTCAGGTGAAAACACATCCCTTTGCTTGCCCTCATGCACGGTTTTTACACCATCGACATCAAGCAACACCGACACACCGGCTTTCGGTATCAAAAACGAAAACAACCTTACAATCGGCGACGGCTTAGCACGAGAACCGGCAAATATCGACAAACCGGCGGGCGTTGCCAGCCCCAGACCGCTTATTTCTTTCAAAAGCGCACCGGCACCCGCCATGTCAGGATGCTTGGCGGCGATTTTAAGTACTACTTCGCGTCCGCCTAACGACTGGCCTGCAGCCCCAAATTGGCTATCGTCGCCCAGCACTTCAACGCTGGTTTCCTCGAAGTCTGCCATATTGTGCTGGCGCAACAGGCGGCGTGATCGGGTAAAGGCGGCCTCGGCAAAAGCTCGGGCTTTGTCGGCAGCGTCTAGTCCTACAAAACTCATCATTGTGCCGGCCCGAAACCCGTCAAAATATGTCGCACTGACTTTATAGCTGTCCGTGGGTGGAAACCCTTTGGTGTTAGAAATTTCAACAGTGTCATCATCGAGTTGACGAATGGTGACATTTGAAAAATCGCATGTGACGTCGGGCAACATATAGGCCTGCGGATCACCAATTTCATAGAGCATCTGCTCGCTCACTGTCCCGACATTCACAATACCACCCGAACCTTGCGGCTTGGTGCATGTGAAATCGCCATTTGGCTGTATTTCGGCAATCGGATAGCCAATATCGGCAATCGTATCTTTGACCAGATGCCAGTCTGTGAAATTGCCGCCTGTGGCTTGAGGCCCGCATTCAATAATATGACCGGCCAGCGACCCGCCGGCCAGATTGTCGTAGTCCTCCGGTGTCCAGCCAAAGGCATGAATACAGGCACCCAGTGTCACTGCACTGTCTACACTGCGTCCGGTAATGACAATATCAGCACCCGCGTCCAGCGCTTCCGCGATCGGAAAACCACCCAGATAGGCATTAACGCTGGCAAGTTTTTTAACCTCCGGAAAAGCTTCTCCTGAAAACATGTCCGAATAGCCGACCGCACCCAGTTCCGCACCCTGGGTCAGCAAATCATCGCCGAGCACCACGGCAACTTTCAAATTAAGCCCCTGCTCAGCTATCAGCGCGCGCGCTGCCACGCCACAGGCTTCAGGGTTTACGCCGCCGGCATTGGTCAGCACTTTGACACCTTGGGTCGCAATATCTTGCAGGTTTGGCTTCAACACACCGGTTATGAAGTCTGTCGCATAGCCCATTTCGGGCTTGTTGGCACGCGCGCGCGCCATTATCGACATGGTGATTTCCGCCAAAAAATCATACACCAGATAATCAACATTGCCGGCTTTGAGTAGTTGGGGGGTAGCCATCATCGACTCACCCCAGTAGCCGCTGGCACCGCCGATGCGAATTGATTTTGCCATTTCCCCCTCCATACCGGACCAAGCTTACAGAACGATTGTTCTGCTTGTAAAGTAAAAATTATGTGGTTAGTCTAGGCCTTGTAGGGAGGCGGCGATGTCGGCATCAGCAAATTTGCAAAAAGCTGCGGCAAACCAAAACAATCTTAGTTCAGCAGGTACGGGCGGGGTACGCCAGCGCCAATCGCTGGAGGCCCGTCATAATTTGATAGAGGCGACCATCTTCTGCCTCGACAAATTTGGCTATGCCGACACCTCCATCGCACGCATTCAAGATCAAGCCAACGTTTCGCGCGGCGCGTTGACACATCATTTTCCAAGCAAGGAGGAATTGGTCATCGCAACCATTGACAGTTTGCTGGAAAAATTGCTGCGCCCGTCATTGCCGTCAAAAAAATTAAGCCAAACGGATATTGTCGCCGATTTGCGCTGGCTGGCTCGAAATATAACTGGTACAGCAAGCGGCCGCGCCTTGTCGGAAGTGCTAATGGCCACTCGCACGGACAAAAAACTAAGTGCTCGCGTCAGTGCACGATTAACCGGTTGGAACACGAAGCTGGACGAGGCAGTGGTCGGCTTCTATGCCTCCCCAAATGGCGATGATGACGACGTGCGCCAAATCTGGATGATTGCGCGAACCTTTATGCGCGGGTTGATTTTGCAACAACCATTTACTCCCGATCCGGAGCAAATTGGGCAAGCTATTAACCGATTTGGAGCCCTCATCGCCCCTTATCTGGAAACCAGGAAACGAGATGGAGTTAATGATGCGAAATCCCTTTGAAACAGAAGAGCGCAGAGCTTTTCACGACAGTATTTCCCGTTTCATGGAAAGCGAAATTTGGCCGCATGTCGATGACTGGGACGAGGCCGGCAGTTACCCACATGAGATTAATGAAAAGATTTGCGAACTTGGCGTGTTCGGCTTCGACATTCCACAGGAATATGGCGGGCTTGGTTTTGACGACCAACACATGCGCAAGGCCGCAGCCGTCGAAATGGGGCGCTCCTCGGCAGGCGGGGTGATGGCGAGTGTCGGTTCGCGATCAATCATGCTCAAGCCACTTACGGATTTGGCGAATGACACCATCAAACAGCGTGCCCTGCCGGAGCTGTTGTCCGGCCGCAAAGGTGGCGCACTGGGCATCACCGAACCGGGCGGCGGATCAGATGTCGCAAATATGAAAACAATAGCCCATCGTGATGGCAATGAATGGGTTCTGAACGGCCAGAAAATGTTCATTACTGGTGGCATGCAAGCATCCTATTTTGTCATTGGCGCCCGCACGGGTGGTGACGGTATGGGCGGCATTTCGCTCTTTTTTGTCGATGCCGATGCACCCGGTTTTTCCCGAACGCCGATCGAACGCAAAATGGGTTGGTGGGCGTCCGACACGGCAACGCTTTACTTTGAAGATTGCCGCATTCCCGCCGACCATCTGATGGGCGAAGAGCATAAGGGCTTTTACGCCATTATGAATAATTTCAATTATGAGCGTTACATGATGGGCGCTCAGATGCTCGGCATGTCGATCCGCCTGTTTGATGAGTGCGTGGCCTATGCACAAGAGCGCAACACATTCGGTCAACCGCTGATCAAGCATCAGGTAATTCGCCACAAACTGGCCGATATATCAGCGCGTATTGACGCGATGGACGCTTATCTCAATCAGGTGGCCGAATTAATGAATGCCGGTGAAATGCCGGTGACAGAAATCAGCCGCATCAAGTTTTTCTGTTCGACCAATCTGGAAACCATTGCCAGCGAGGCCATGCAGATTTTCGGCGGCGCGGGTTATCTGCGCGGTAATGCGGTGGAACGCATATATCGCGAAGTGAAGGTTCAGGCCATTGGCGGGGGCTCGCAAGAAATCATGCGTGATTTGACAGTCCGTCAGATGGGATTGTAGCATTTTTGTAAGGCGTAAGGGGTAAACCATGACTGCATCGGCACAACCGAGCGCGCAACAGCCGCTCGCAGGCGTAAAAATCTTAGAATTTTCAACCATGATAACTTGCGCGGTGGCAACCATGATGCTAGCCGCCCAAGGTGCAGAGGTGGTTAAGGTCGAACCGCCGGTCCTTGGCGATCCGGGGCGTCTAATCGGCACGCAGAAAAATGGCGTATCGGCCTTTTTTCACAATTGCAATCGGGGAAAGCGGTCGCTGGCGATTGATTTGAAAACTCAGATCGGCCGCGACGCTGTGAAACGCCTTGCCACAGATACCGATGTGTTACTGCACAATTATCGTCCTGGTGTAATGGATAAGTTGGGCCTGGGCTCGGAAACATTGCGCGCCTCCAATGAGCGTCTGATCTACTTGGGTGTGTCAGGATTTGGTACCAGCGGACCAATGTCCGATTACCCGGCATATGACATGGTTATTCAAGGCTTAACAGGAATTACTGCCCTTCAAGGTTCCGACAATGAAATGCAACATATCAACATGCTGATATGCGACAAAATTACGGCCTACACAGTAGCACAGGCCACCACCGCCGCATTGCTGGCCCGCGCCTCCACCGGCAAGGGGCAACATATTGACATTTCCATGTTGCAGGCGAATCTAGCCTTTATGTGGCCGGATGGCATGATGGATAAAACTATTGAAGACAGGGATGGAATTGTCGATATGTCGCCCATTTCTGATTACTACCAGACACTTGACTTGAGCGATGGCTCAATCGCTTTGGCACCGCTTAGGGACCATCATTTTAAGGCTCTCTTGGAAATGCTGGGTTATCCCGAACTTCTTGAAGATCCGCGTTTCAATTCCATGGGCGGACGCCTGATGCATATGGATCAGGTGATGGAAGTTTTAAAGAACCCCCGCAAGGGGTACACCGTAGCCGAAGCAATGAGCCTTTTAACAGCGGCTGACATTCCTTGTGCGCCCTGCCTCGCGCGCGATGACCTTAAGTCGCATGCACAAATCGAAGCAATTGAAGCACTAGAGACCTATGAGACGCCAATGCATGGCTCGGTGACAGTGCCTCGGCCACCGGCCAAGTTTGAAGGCGAAAACCCCTCGCAGGCCACCCCGTCACCTGCATTGGGCGAACACAGCAGAAGCATTCTGGAAAAGCTTGGATATAGCAGCGAAGAGATTGATGCACACATTGCCGATGGCAGCGTGGCATGCAGCTGACATCCTTTACCATGTATCAACAAACGGACGCTTACCCTTGCCGCCTTTTGTCCCGGGCGGCATGGTGCGCACCCCATTTATAATCCATTTGCGTGTATCGCGCGGGTCAATCACCGCATCAATTTCATGATACATGGCGACATTGAGGGCCTTGCCGCTTTCATACATGGCCGATAAGAGCCTATTGAACAAAGCCTCGCGCTTTTCGCTTCCTTCAGGGCCTGCCTGCTCAAGCTCTTTGCTGTACCCAAGCCGCACAGCTCCCTCCAAACCCATCGGGCCAAATTCACCGGTTGGCCAAGCAATGCAAAATTGCGGCACATGAAAACTGCCCATTGCCATGGCTTGAGCGCCCAGACCATAGCCTTTGCGTAGGCAAATCATAAACACGGGAACAGATATGCTCGCACCGGTGACCAGCATTGAAGAGGCGCGGCGCACAGTGGCATTTTTCTCGTCTTCCGGCCCGACCATGAAACCGGGCGTGTCGCATAGCGACACAACGGGCACATTGAAGGCGTCGCATAATTGCAAAAAACGGCCTGCTTTTTCAGCTGCCTCAGCATCAATAGCGCCACCAAGATGCGCCGGGTTATTTGCGATCAGACCAAAGGGCCGGCCTTCGACGCGGATGAAAGCAGTAATCATACCGACGCCATAGCCCGCGCGCATTTCTAGCACACTACCCGTATCGGCAATCAGGCCGATAGCCTCGCGCATGTCATAGGCGCGTTTACGGTCTTCGGGAATGACATGGCGCAATAGGCGCTGATCGGCACATTTATTCGCGCTCACGCGACCTTGAAAAAATCCAAGAAGCTTTTTTGTCATCGCCACGGCGTCGGCTTCATCTTCGGCCAGCAGATCGATAACGCCATTGTTGAACTGAGTGTCGGACGGCCCAACCTCAGTCGGGGCCACCACGCCGAGTCCGCCTCCTTCGATCATCGCCGGCCCGCCCATACCGATATAGCTTGATTTGGTTGCAATGGTGACATCCGCGCAACCAAACAGCACCGCATTACCGGCAAAACAAAAACCATTATTGACCGCAATGCGCGGCGCCACGCCGCTGGCTTTGGCAAATGTGGCAAAGGTCATGACATCCAGCGTCGCACCCTGCACTTTGGCAAAATCTGTGTCACCCGGGCGCCCGCCACCGCCTTCGGTGAAAAACACAATCGGCGCTTGCCAGTCATGCGCCAATTCCAGCACCCGGTCGGTTTTTTTGTGGTTGAACGCGCCTTGCGTGCCAGCCAGAACCGTATAGTCATAAGCCAAGACTGCAGCCCGCGCCTGGTCCTCAGGAAACTCATCGCCATTGATTGCGCCGAAACCGGCAATCAGACCGTCGGCTGGGGTGTTGTCGATCAGATCGTCAAGATCGCGGCGCTGGCGCTGGGCGGCAACAACCAATTGGCCGTATTCGATAAAACTGCCGGGGTCACATAAATCATCAACATTCTCTCGCGCTGAGCGAAACCCCTTTTCGTGCCGCTTGCCCATTTTTTCCGGGCGCGCGGCGTCCAGTGTGCGAGCAAGGCGCGCTTCCAGTTCACCCAGATCGGCGCGAATATGATCAAGATCAATTTGTGCATCGTCGGCTTGGGCTTCATCGGCATGTGTCTCTGTTTCAAGGCGCACCAATATCTGGCCCGGATCGACAACATCGCCCAGCGCCACGCCGACCTCGACCACGCGTCCGCCGGACACTGTCGCCAACCCGTGATGCATTTTCATCGCTTCCAACACCACCAGTTCGGCATTGGCGGCAACGACATCGCCGACCGCCACATTGAGTTGATGCACTATGGCCTGCA
>MDTD01146153.1_pt1 | contig 10714 bp, 12 predicted proteins | sample 811221 | NCBI WGS metagenome assembly MDTD01 (sample SAMN05326646, study PRJNA326480) | marine metagenome | isolation source: seawater | place: Pacific Ocean: South West | collected 2011
ACACAATCAGTTACATCTCTTCTTGAAGATTTTAAAAAAGATAGAGCTCATCTGGCTATGGTTTTAGATGAATATGGAATGCTGGCAGGACTTATTACTATTGAAGATATTCTGGAAGAAATTGTTGGTGAAATTGAGGATGAGTTTTATGAGGAAAAAACAGATGAGATTATCAAAATTAACCAAGAAGAGTTTATAGTTTCTGCAACCTTAGATATAGAAAAGTTTGAAGAGTTTTTTGAAATTAATTTAAATTCTGAAGAGGTAGAATCTATTGGTGGATTTGCTTTAAAGAAATTTGGGCATCTTCCAAAAGTAGGTGAAAATTTCGAAGATTATGATTTTCGATTTACTGTTACATCTGCAGATCAAAGAAAAATAAAAAAAATAACAGTTCGAAAAATTGATTAAAGTATTTTTTCGAGGTTTAGTAATTGGTTTAATATTCTGGTCTATTTCAATAAATTGGATCTATGATGCAATAAACTTTTACGGAGCAGGGTACTTTTTAAGTTTTGTTATTACCACCCTTTTAATTCTTTATCTCTCTCTTTTTTTTGGCTTTTTTACTCTTTTAATCAAATATTTTGAAGGAAACAAATTTTTTGTGTTATTAATACCTTCTCTAATTTTCATTCTGGAATGGATTCGTTCATGGATGATATCAGGGTTTCCATGGCTAAATATTGGGATCTTTTCAGTCCCCCTTAATTTTACAGGATACTTACCTTTTATAGGAGTTTCTGGTACCTCATTTATTTTTGGTTTAATAATTATCTTGGCTTTAAAGATAAGTATTTTGAGAATTGTAAGTATATTTTTATTATTACTAGTTGGTTTTTTAAGTCCAAATAAAAATTTATTTCTTGATGAAGATTCTAAACAATTAAAAATTGCGGTCATTCAACCAGTTAAAAATGACTACAAAATATTAAATAATCTTACCTTACAGGCAAAAAACAATGGAGCTGAGGTAATAATATGGCCTGAGGCTATAGGTAGCTATGAAAATTTTCAAGAAAAAAGGGAGTTTAAGGATATTGATATCATAGGTGGTTTCTTTGTTCAAAAGGATGAAAAAATTTTTACCTCAATAGTAAATACTTCAACCAATGAGCGATATGATAAAAGAAACTTAGTCCCGTTTGGGGAATTTCAACCTTTCGATAATTTATTAAAAGGCTTCAATGAATTTTTTAATATTCCTAACTCATCAATTACAAGAGGAGAAAAATCGCAAAAAAAGATTCTTGTTCAAGAAATTCCTTTTTCTGGGTTAATTTGTTGGGAATTATCTTTTAATGATACTTTTGTTGATAGAACCAGAAATACTGCATTTATCATTCATATAAGCAATGACAGTTGGTATGGAAAAAATATGCCAGCACAACATTTGCTTCACGCGAAAGCACGTGCAATTGAGTCTCAAAAATGGGTTGTTAGATCAACTACAGATGGTATTTCAAAGATTATTCCACCTTATGGTCATGAACAATTATCAGACAACATTCCAAAAGGTATAGAGGGTTTTAAAATAGAAACTATCTCAACTAATATGAAAAATACGACATATCTAATTTTTGGAGATTACCCATTACTGATCTTCTCATTTATTATTATCTTATTAGCTTTAATCGATAAAAGAAGAGATGAAAAATAATATTTTAGTTTTATTAATTATATCTTTCCTGATGAAATCAATAGAAATCGAAATTTCTATTACCGAGCAAAAATTATTTTTACTTGATAACAAATCTGTTGTAAAAACCTATCAAATATCTTCTTCAAAATATGGAGAGGGTTCAAAAGTAAATTCGTTTAAAACACCACTTGGTAAACATGTTATAAAAAGAAAAATTGGAAAGGATATGCCAACAGGAGCAAGATTTATTGGAAGGAGTTTTTCAGGAGAGATTTATCCTATATATGTAAATGAAAAAGTGCTTGTTGAAGATGATGTGGTTCAATCTAGAATTCTATGGCTTGATGGTTTAGAGATAGGAATCAATAAAGGCGAGGGTGTAGATTCTTATAGTAGGTATATTTATATACATGGGACTCCAGAAGAGTGGCTATTAGGAACAAAAGCTTCAAAAGGCTGTATAAGAATGTCAAATGAAGATGTTATTGAGTTATTTAATCTTGTAGAAGAGGGAATACCAGTTACTATTAATAAATAACCATTATTTTATAAAATAAGTAGCATTTATTTATAATAAATATTGATATTACATAATAAATATGTATTATATTTAATAAGTCAGTCTCTCCTCTCCCCCAAAGACTGACAACTCGGGGCTTCGGCCCCAAACTTTTTTGAAGATGAAAAAATATATTAACAATTTTACTTATTGTAAAGCTCTGCTCAGGACTGCGGTAAGCTTCTCATCTAGTCGTTTAGTTGGAGGGATCTATTTAGTCTAAGATGGAAAAGTATTTTAATAATATAATGAACAAATTTTCAGACTCCATAGAGCTGGCCACTCTCTGTTTAATTTTTGTAGTTTTAATTGTAGGCATTTCCTAAATACTTCTGTATACTTTTTTTCGGTGTGAATATGAAATATAGAATATTAGCAACAATTTTTTTATACCTCTTCTCAGGTATAATATTTTCTAAATGCGAAGGTCTCCTTGATGAAGAAGTAAAAATTTTAAATGAAAAGAAATATCTTAATCTTTGTGAATACTCTGGCAAAACTATTCTAGTAGTCAATACAGCAAGTAAATGCGGATTTACTTACCAATACGAGGAACTTGAGCAGTTACAAAGACGTTTTTCACAAGATAAATTCACTGTTTTAGGATTTCCATCCAGAAATTTTCTTTACCAAGAATTTACTAATGAAGAGGAAGTTGCAGAGTTTTGTAAGTCGACCTTTGATATAACTTTTCCTCTTTTCTCAATTACAAATGTTAATGCGGTAAATACTCATCCTTTCTTTGAAAAGTTATTTAAAATTACACAAAAAAGACCTACTTGGAATTTCCATAAGTATCTAATTACAAGACAGGGAGAAGTAAAAAGTTTTTCTCATAAAACGAATCCTTCAGACCCACAAATAGTTCAAGCAATTCAACAATCTATAGACTCATAGCTCGAATCTCTGCCTATTTTTACTGAAGTAGGCTTATTCTTTGCAAATATACCAACTTCTACAATACCAGGAACAGATACTAATTCCTTCTCTATTTTCATTGGATCAGAAATAACCATGCCATGCATATCAAGAATAATATTTCCACTATCAGATAGAAAACTTCTCTTTGTTATTTTTTCACTTATGCTTTCTAAATTTCTTTTTACTGAATGTTCTGCAAATGGAATAACTTCTATTGGTAGGGGAAATTTACCGAGGGTTTCAACCTTTTTTGAATCATCTGCGATACATATAAATTTTTTTGAAGCTGCAGCTAGTATTTTTTCTTTGGTATGTGCTCCTCCACCTCCTTTAATAAGGTTATAGTTTCTATCTATCTCGTCTGCTCCGTCAATGTAGTAATCCAACAAAAAATTCTCTGGCGCCCCTTTTGAAACCTCAAATAGTAGATCTTCTATTAATTTTGTTGATTTATTTGAACTTGAAAAAACATTAGTTATCCTGTCTTTTAAGTTTGGAAGAAATTCATTAATAAAAATGTTTGTTGTAGAACCTGTCCCAATACCTATATTCAATTTGCCATTCGAAATACAAATCTCATCAAAAGCTCCTTTAGCTGCAAAAAATTTTTTATTCATAGATTTTTTTTTCAGTAAAAATTTTATCTAATTTAGCATCATGTTTTTCTTGAAAGTTTAGATTTAATTTTTGCATTTCGAAACCTACCCCCCATAAAACAGGTCTTTTTGTTCTAGTATTAATATTAACAAAAGTTTTGTCATAGAACCCTTTACCTCTTCCTAACCTATAAAGTTTCTCATTGAAACCAACTAATGGGACTAAAATAATATCTAATTCAAATATATTTACTTCTCTTTTAGATTTGGGTTCTAATATTCCATAAGTGCCAACTATTACTCCTTTTGATATATTTCCAAAGCCTAAAATTTTATCTTTTATAAAAGGGATAAAAATTTTTTTTTCTTTTGATATTACAAGTTTGGGTTCGAAATCAATTGGCATAAACACTCCTATTTTTCTTGCTTTTTGAAAAAGCTCTTGCTTATTTAAAAGTTGTTGAATTAAGAGTGTTTTTTCACTAAGTTTTTTCTGGGAAAGTGAAAGAAATCTATTTTTTATTTCTAATCTTATTTCATTTTTGACAGACATCTGAATCATTGCTTTCAGTTACCCTGAACCCTTAGGTCAGGTGGGTAGCTCTTCTTCATAGTAAGGCTTCCTCTAAAGTAATGCACAGCTATAAAAAATCTGCTTCCCTTAATTTACATTATCGGTTCTAGAGTAAATTCTGAAAACCGATGATTCAGACTATTAAATATTAAACATTTTTTTTAATTGTATCTATTGATTTATAAATAATTTAATTTTGTTTGTAAGTTCATCTAAAGCCCTTTCATTTGTTTCACTGTCAGAAGAAAGATCTTCATTTTTTATCTCAAATTCGATGGCAAATCTAAGAGCAATTTGAACTAATGCGTGATCAAGTTTTTCTTCAGGTGCATTTATTTCCTCAAGGAGTTTTTCAATCTTTTTTTTCGCTTTTCCAAAGGGTATAAATTCATCAGCTGGTATGCTATAGGAAAAAGTCCGTTCGCCTAATTTAATATCCACTCTCTGTTCGTCATTCATCCTAAAGATTTTCCACCGTCAACATTTATATTTCTTCCTGTCATATAGGTATTTTTCGTTACTAAAAAATCAACCATCAAAACAATATCCTCTACTGTTCCCATTCGCCTAAGCGGTACTTTTTTTAATATTTCTTCCTTCTTTTGTGCATCTGGCTCATTTCCAACGTCCCATAAAATCACTCCTGGTGCAACTGAATTTACTAAAACTTCTGGTGCTAATTCAGAAGCAAGTGATTTAGTCATATTCAGTAGTCCTGCTTTTGCTGCTGCATAGGTGGCGTATCTTGCTAAACCTGATTCTGCATAAATATCTGTAATATTTACTATTGAGCCTGTATTTTTCTTTAATCTTTCTCCTAAAAATTTACAAATGAACATTGGCGCCTTTAGATTTGAAGATATAAGTACACTCCAGTCTTCTTCTTCAATTTCAAATATTTCTTTTGGGTAAAATGTTGAAGCATTATTTATTACTGCTCTTAAATTTGGTGAGATTTCCAATACTTTTTTACATAAAACTTCTACTGAGGAGTTATCATCGAGGTCCCCTTTTATAATTTCAAATGAATTTTTTCTTAATGAATTAAGTTTTTGTTTAAGTTCAATAGCTTCCTTCTCGGAATTTCTGTAATGAATAATTACATTCCAATTATTACGATGAAAGTGTTCAGCAATAGCTTTACCTATTCTTTGCGCACCACCTGTAATAAAAATCCAATCACTCATATCTTTTAATTATGCTAATTATTTTTCTTTTTTTAATTGTTTCAATTTCATCATATTTTAATGATGTTAAGTCAGTAAAATCTGTTTTTGTAATTTCATCTATAATATTGCAACAATATTCTTTCTTATCGTCAAAATGTTTGATGATTTCAAGAAAAATTACTCTATTCTTATCATTTAAAAATGATGAAAAGAAAATAAATTTATCATCAAAACTACTTTTTTTATCAAATCGTTGAATTTGTTTCCATATTTTCTGATGTTGAATAATTTTTTTTGGCATGTATTTTTTTAACTTTAAACAGAAATCAAATTCATTTGCTTGATTGACTTGAGAAAGAGCAATTTCTGGTCTTTGATCAATTATTTTTGGAATTTTTATTAATTTTGAAAACCAAGGTTCTTGAAGGTTAAAATTTGTAATCACTTCTAAAAACCTTGAGAAATCATATTTTAATGCCTTCGAAGTTTCTTCCCAAACTCTTTCACCACTTAAATAATGAAGCTCTCCAGATTGAGAAATTTTTTGCAAAACTTTTTTGGTGCTTTCATGAATTTTAAAATCAGTAAATTTGGCATAAAACCTTGCAAGTCGTAAAGCTCTGAGAGAGTCCTCAAAAAAACTTTCTGATACATGCCTAAGAACTTTATTCTTTAAATCATCTACACCTCCAAAAGGATCAATTAAGTCACCATTTTCATTCTGTGCAATGGCATTTATTGTTAAATCTCTTCTCTGTAAATCTTCTTCAAGAGAGATAGTTTTATCAAATACAAATTCAAAATCACCATGTTTTTTTCCGACTTTTTTTTCTTTTCTTCCTAATGCATAAGCCTCTTTAGTCTTTGGATGCAAGAATACAGGAAAATCTTTACCAATCTTTTTAAAACCTTTTGAAAACATCTCCTCTGGAGAAGAGTCAATTACAACCCAATCACTTTCATCAGGTGTTAATCCCAACAATTCATCTCTGATAGCACCACCAACTTTAAATATCTTCATTTCTGAGAGTCTACTGTAATAATTGATCTATCGTTTATATTGATTGCGGCTAAAGAACCACCCCAAACACAACCAAGGTCAACTCCTTTTATTTTATTATTGTTCGTAACACCTTTTAATGCTGCCCAGTGGCCAAACACAATACTATTTACCTCTTTTAAAATCTTATGTTTGTAATTAAACCAAGGTTGATATTTTTGTTTTGGCGATTTCTTTATTTTGGTATTTAAATCCAATTTATTATTTTCTGTTATAAATCTCATTCTTGTGAATACATTAACAAGGTATCTTCTTCTATTTTTCTTATTTGTTGATTTAGAAATTGCCTTTCTTCTATCACCATACATTTGATCAAGAAACTTTTCAGGATTAGATCTTAAAGAAGAAGTTAGTTCTTCATTTGCAGCTTTTACATCCTCAATGGACCAAGTTGGTAAAACACCCGCATGCACAACAAGTGTTTTTTTGGCGTCATTTGAAAGTATTTTTGCAAAAGGAAAATTTAAAAAATATTCCAATATTTCAATAGACTTATTCTTGCTTATAATTTTTGTCATGGTGTCCTTTTTGTTATTATGATTTCGAACTCCTGCAAGAATTGCCATTAGATGTAAGTCATGGTTGCCAAGTACACTTTTTATTTTATTTTTTAAAACATAATCAACTACTTTTTCAGATTCTGGACCTCTATTCACAAGATCACCTACACAGAAAAATTTGTTTTCCTTGTTTGGGTCTATTAGTTTTAGTAAATTCTTAAATTCTTTGTAACAACCTTGAATGTCGCCGATTACGAATTTAGATTTGTTGTTCATATACCTTAAGTATTTCAAAAAAATCGTCTAAGACAAGCGCCTCGGGACGTTTATTTATATCAAATGAAAAGTCCTCCATATCAAGGTTCAATGCTTTTAATCCAGACTTAATTTTCTTTCTTGGGTTTGCGAAACACTTTGTTAAAACATTTTTAAAATTAAGATAATTTAGCCCTCGATTCTTATGATTTTTAACTAATCTAATTAGTGTTGAAGTTACCTTTGGTTTTGGATGAAATGCATCAGGAGGTATATCAAATATTTTATGAATTGATCCAAAATATTCAGCTATCAAAGAAAGTTTATTTCGCTTTTCTTTTTTTGAAATAAATCTCTCTGCCATTTCCTTTTGAACAAGAAAAATACATTCAAGAGCAACAAAATCCTCTTCCAAGATCTTTAAAATGATTTGAGATGAAATGTTATAAGGCAAATTACCAAAGACTATAAGATTTTCTGAGGAAAATTTATGGAGATCTACCTCAAGAATATCTGAATTTATAAACTCCATATTTTTTTGATCAGAAAACTTATTAGTTAAGATACTATGTAATTTACTATCTATTTCAAAGCCCTTAAATTTTTTATTTGTTTTGGACAAGTAATCTGTAAGAGCACCATCACCTGGTCCTATTTCAATTATTTCAGTAGCTCTTTGCAGATTGGCACATGTGAGAATTTTTTCAATGAAAGTGTTATCTCTTAAAAAGTTTTGGCCAAGAGATTTTTTAGGCTTTATTTTCATTCAAAGCAATTTGTATTGATTTTATCATGCTGCTAGGGTTTGCTTTAAAAGCTGATGCTATATCTTCAGCTGTTCCATGATCAACAGAGACACGCATAAAAGGTAATCCAACGGTAATGTTAACAGTGCCATGAAAATCTAGTGTTTTAATTACTGGCAAAGCTTGATCATGATACATAGAAAGATATCCATCACACTTTGATGAAACAAAAGCGGTATCTGCTGGCAATGGTCCAATCAGATTAAATTTATTACTTAGCTTACGAACGGTAGGCTGAACAATATTTTTATCTTCTTGACCGTATTCACCTTTTTCACCTGCATGTGGATTTAATCCTAAAATACCTATCAAAGGATTTTGGATATTAAAAAGTTCTCTTAATCCTTTTTCTAAAAGGGTTATTTTATTAATTAATAGTTTTTCAGTAACAGTTTTTGAAACCTCTTTAAGAGGTATATGGGTAGTTGCAACCCCAATTTTAAGGTGATCGTTCGCCAGTAACATCAAAACATCTTTACAAGAAAATTTACTCTTTAAGTATTCGGTGTGCCCTTGAAAATTTTTAATTTTCGAAGAAATAACACTTTTATTTATAGGGCCTGTAACAAGATTTAATTTATTACCAAATGCCAAATCCGATGCAATATTGATGCAGTTGATAACATAATCTGCATTATTTTCGTCTGATTTTCCCACTTGGTATTTTGGACAATTCTTAATATTAATAAAATTAATCTTATTCGGTTTAGTATCTTCGATATTTGTTAGCTCATTGAATTCAAAACTATATTTGAGTTGGCTATTTACAAAATCTAAAACACTTAATGAACTTACAACTACAACTTTTTCAAAAATTTCTTTTGAATTTATTTTATATAAAGCTTTTAAAAAAATTTCAGGACCAATACCCGCAGGATCACCCAAAGAAACGATAATTTTTTTATTTATCAATATTCCTTTATTTCAATAAACGCTTCAGCTCGAAGTTCTTGCAAATCTGATTCAAGTTCTTCCTCAAATTTTCTGCTGTAAAGATAATTAAATGCTTGGTCTGCAATTCTTTCATTTGTTTTGTCTTCAATTCTTGTACCAGTTACTTCTAAAATGTGCCATCCAAAGTCCGAACGAAAAGGAAGAGAAATCTCGTTGAGATTAGATCTCATCATTACTTCTTCAAAGGCCTCTGTGTACTTACCTTCACCTGCCCAACCAAGCTTTCCGCCCTCCTGTTTTGAGCCTGGATCATCACTAAATTCTTCAGCCAATTGATCAAAATCTTCCCCAGTAAGTAGTCTTTCTCTTATAGAAATCATTAATTCTTCAGATTCATCATCTGGTCTTACTCTATTTGGTATAAGAAGTATATGTCGAACTTCCCATTCTTTTTCAAAAGAGACAGCTGGACCTCGCTTATCATTAAGGTAAAGGATATGTGAGCCTGCACCACTTTTTATTACTTCTGAAACTTCTCCAATCTTAAGTTTTTCAAGCGTACTCTGAAATAATTCTGGGAAACCAGTTATCTTTCTCCAACCTAAGTCTCCCTTATTCTGATCTTCAGAAAAATTTTCTGATAACTCTATGAAATTTTTTCCAACATCAAGAGATTTGACAACTTCGCTATACACATCATCAATGTTTTTCTGAGAATTTGTCCTTATTAAAATTTGTCTAACATTCAGTTCTGGCCCTAACTGTGTTTTAGCTTCTTCTGTATTAAGAAAATTTACTAATTCTTCTTGAGTTATTGATATTCTATTTTGAACCCTTCCTTGTTGTACTCTGTTAATTTTTAATGATCTTTTGATTTCATCTCTGACAAGCTCATAGGAATCACCCTCATCTTCGATCGATTGAATAAATTCTTCAATTGTTAATTGATTTTGCTGAGCAATTCTTTTGACGGTAACATTAAGTTCTTCATCACTTATCTTTATACCTGCTTTGTCAGCAATTTGTAGTTGAAGTTCCTCAATTATCAGAGCTTCGACTATTTCATTTCTTAAATCTTCTTCAGAGGGTACTCTAACTCCTGAAATAGCAGCTTCTTTCTTAAAATTTTTAATTTTAAGTTGAATATCCGATTCAAGAACAACCCCATCATTAACAATCACTGCAATCCTATCAACTGTCTGACTATAAGCACCAACAGATAGAGAAAGTAAAAAAATTAATTTAATTAAATAATCCATTTTCAATTATATTTTCTATTGGGTTCAAAATATTTGAAAGCCCTATCAGTTCAAATTCAAAACTAAGGTTATTTTTTACCTGAGGATTAGTCAAATTTATTATCTGCATATAAGATAAATTTACGTTATCAGTATCTATATATGGAAAAAATCTAGCTCGTTCAAGACTTAATCTTAATTTCAAACAATCTAAAAACCATTCTCCGCCAATAACACTCTCATTAATAACTTCATTTTCTTGTGAAAATTGAGCTCTGGTGAATAAAGTTATATCACCAAATTTTTGTTTTGCCTTTAAAACATAATTATTTATTCCAGATAAGGGGAAACTTGCCATAGCAAATTCATTTTTTTCTAATGAAAATAAACCCTCTTGGCTTGCATATTTAAAGCCGAACCGAACCCCCATAAATTTTTCTTTTTCAATACTATAGTTTCCATTTGTGAAATAAGAAAAGTTTCCAAAGTTTTTTTGAATC
>MDTD01199958.1_pt1 | contig 10714 bp, 9 predicted proteins | sample 811221 | NCBI WGS metagenome assembly MDTD01 (sample SAMN05326646, study PRJNA326480) | marine metagenome | isolation source: seawater | place: Pacific Ocean: South West | collected 2011
AAAAGGTAGCATTAGCCCAAGATTTAGGGGAGAACACGCTCTAAGAAGATACCCAAATGGTGAAGAAAGATGTATTGCATGTAAATTGTGCGAAGCTGTTTGTCCAGCACAAGCAATTACAATTGAATCTACTGAAAGAGCTGATGGAAGCAGGAAGACTACCAGATATGATATCGATATGCTCAAGTGTATATATTGTGGTTTATGTGAAGAGTCATGTCCTGTAGATGCTATTGTTCAGGGTCCTAATTTTGAATTTTCTACGGAAACTAGAGAAGAACTTTATTACAATAAAGAAAAGTTACTAGACAATGGAGATAGGTGGGAGTCCGTTTTGTCTCAAAATATTAAACTTGATAAACCATATAGATAAAAGAAGAATGATTGCACACGCTTTATTTTTTTATTTTTTTTCAATTATAGCAATCTTATCAGCAATAATGGTAGTGGTCTCTAGAAATACTGTTCATGCAGTTTTTTTTCTTATTTTAGACTTCATATCTATTGGATGTTTATTTATTATGGTTGGTGCTGAATTTTTAGGTATGATGATGCTCATCGTATATGTCGGTGCTGTTGCTGTTCTATTTTTATTCGTTGTTATGATTATGAATGTCTCTGAGCAGAAACTTTCTTGGTTAAGAGGTTCAAAAAAATCTACACATATACCAGTAGGTCTTATAATTAGCTTTGTTATTCTATTAGAACTTATTATTGTGGTTGGTGGTTGGAAGTATAAAGATACATTTCTTAGTACTAATTCTTTAACATTTGATAGTAATATTACTAATACACATCAAATTGGAAACGTATTGTACACTGAGTATATACATTTATTTCAAATTTCAGGTGTAATTTTATTATTATCAATGATTGGGGCAATAGTTTTAACTTACAGGAAAAGAGATGGTGTTAAGAGACAGAATTACTTTTCACAAATTTCAAGAGAAAGAGAAGACTCTGTAAAATTAGTTGATGTAAACTTTAAAGAAGGGGTAAAAATAGATGATTGAAATTGGCTTAGGACATTATTTAGTTTTAGGAGCAATTATTTTTTCACTTGGAATGATTGGAATATTTTTAAATAGAAAAAATGTAATAGTCATCTTAATGTCTATTGAATTAATTTTATTGGCAGTAAATATAAACTTAGTTTCCTTTTCAATCTTTCTACAAGATATAGTTGGTCAAATATTTACAATGTTGATATTAACAGTAGCTGCTGCTGAGGCCGCAATTGGTTTAGCAATCATAGTAGCATATTATAGAAATAAAGGATCAATAAGAGTCGAAGAAATAAATCAAATGAGGGGCTAAATGGAATATTTATTAATTTTTTTTCCATTAATTGGTTCAATATTGGGATATTTATCCAAATATTTGAATCAAAATCTTCCACTTTTTATAACTACAACTTTAATATTTTTTTCATCAATTTTGTCTATTTTAGTTTTTTATAATGGAATAATTCATAATTCGTATGGAAACTATTTAATTTTTGAGTGGATATCGTCTGGTAGTTTTATAGCAAATTGGTCAATCAAAATTGACCCACTTAGTTCAATAATGCTTGTTGTAGTGACCTTGGTATCTTTTTTGGTACATCTTTATTCTTTAAGTTATATGCGTCAAGATCCAAATAAACCAAGATTTATGTCATTCCTATCTTTGTTTACTTTTTCTATGATGGTGCTAGTAGTTTCAGACAACTTTCTACAGTTATTTTTTGGTTGGGAAGGTGTTGGTCTATGTTCATATTTGTTAATTGGTTTTTGGTATCAAAAAAATTCAGCAAATAAAGCTGCAATTAAGGCATTTTTAGTTAATAGAGTTGGAGATTTAGGCTTAGCACTTGGTGTTTTTTTAATATTTTTATATTTTGGATCAGTTAATTTCGATGAAGTTTTTAAATCTGCATCTAATTTTTCTTCTGAACACATAAATTTCCTAGGTTTTCAAATTAATTTAATCACTTTAATTTGTTTGTTCTTATTTTTAGGCTCTATGGGTAAATCAGCACAAATATTTTTACATACTTGGCTTCCAGATGCTATGGAGGGACCTACACCCGTTTCTGCTTTAATACATGCCGCAACTATGGTGACAGCTGGGGTATTTTTAGTAGTTAGATGCTCTCCATTGTTTGAGATTTCGCAACCTGCGCTTAATTTTGTAACAATAATTGGTATGAGCACTGCTCTTTTTGCTGCTACAATTGCATTGGTCCAAAATGATATTAAAAGAATAATAGCCTATTCTACATGCAGTCAATTAGGATACATGTTCTTCGCAGCAGGTATTGGAGCTTATCATGTTGCAATCTTTCATTTATTTACCCACGCTTTTTTTAAAGCTCTTTTATTTCTTGGAGCAGGATCCGTTATTCATTCATTAAAAGATGAACAAGATATTAGAAATATGGGCGGTTTGTGGAAAAAAATGCCATTCACCTGGATAGCAATGGTTATTGGTACACTTGCGTTAACTGGTTTTCCTCTGTTATCTGGATACTTCTCAAAAGATGCAATTATAGAATTTGCATATCTTTCTGATACTAATCTCGGTTATTTAGCAACTTTTGTTGGAATATTCACTGCATTTTTGACTGCGATTTACTCCTGGAGGTTAATATTTAAAACTTTTCATGGAAATTATAATAACCAAAGAATTCCTCAATCTAAAATCCATGAGTCCGACCTTACCATGCTAATACCATTAGCTATATTAACCATAGGATCCATATGTGCTGGTTTTATATTTAAGGATTTTTTAATCGGATATAATTACGATTTATTTTGGAAGAATTCAATTTTACTGACGAAAATTTTTGATCACTCTGATCTACCAAAATGGCTTTTAGTAATAACACCTATTTTGGTTGTGCTTACGATACCTCTATCTTTTTATATTTACCTGAAAAATAATCAAATTTTGGAAAATATTAAATTGAGATATTTCAAAGTTTATAAATTTTTATTAAACAAGTGGTATTTTGATGAAATTTATGATTTTGTTTTTGTTAAAACTATTAAAAAAACCGGAGATTTTTTATGGAAATCTGCAGACCAGAATATAATAGATAAGTACGGACCAAACGGTATATCAAAAATTATTAAGTTGATATCAAATAAAGCTGTCAAACTTCAAAGCGGATATATTTTTGATTATGCCTTTATTATGTTAATAGGTTTTTCATTATTATTAACTTTTTTCATAGTAAGCCGATGAACTTTCCTATTTTATCTTCAGTTACGTTTATACCATTAATTGGTGCATTTTTTTTATTCCTCACTAAAGATGAAAAGCAAGAGAGGAATACTGGTGCGATTTATGTTTCAGTTTTCACGAGTTTAGTTAATTTTTTTTTAACACTTTTTCTTTGGCATTCGTTTGATAAATCATCTTCTAACTTTCAGTTTGTTGAGGAATTTTCTTGGATAAGCGGTTTTATAAAATTTAAATTTGGAATTGATGGAATTTCAATTTTATTTATTTTGCTCACTGCTTTTATAACTCCAATAGCAATTATATCTTGTATAAATAGCGTTAAGTTAAGATTAAAAGAATTTCTAATTGCAATATTAGTTTTAGAAACCTTTATGATCGGGGTTTTTTGCTCTTTAGATCTTGTAATTTTTTATCTTTTTTTTGAAGCAGGATTAATCCCAATGTTTTTAATTATAGGTATTTGGGGAGGTCCAAGAAAAGTTTACTCTGCTTTTAAATTTTTTCTATTTACCTTATTAGGCTCAGTATTAATGTTAGTTGCAATAATAGCGATTTACTGGATAACTGGAACAACAGATGTAAATGAAATTTATCAAATTGGAATTCCAGTAAATTATCAGTATCTTTTATGGTTAGCTTTTTTCAGCTCTTTTGCTGTTAAATTACCCATGTGGCCTGTTCATACCTGGTTACCTGATGCACACGTTGAAGCCCCAACAGCTGGTTCAGTGCTTCTTGCAGCAATTTTACTTAAAATGGGAGGTTATGGTTTCTTAAGATTTTCTGTAGGTATGTTTCCGATAGCCTCAGATTATTTTATTCCACTAGTTTTTACCTTAAGTGTTGTTGCAATAATATACACTTCACTGGTTGCATTAATGCAGGAAGATATGAAAAAATTGATAGCTTACTCATCAATCGCACATATGGGTTTTGTTACTTTAGGTATATTCACCTTCAACAAACAAGGAATAGAAGGAAGTATGTTACAAATGATAAGCCATGGACTTATATCTGCAGCATTATTTTTAAGTGTTGGTGTTTTGTACGACCGGGTGCATTCAAGATTAATAAAATCATATGGAGGTTTAGTAAATATTATACCAAAATACTCATTTATATTTATGGTTTTTGTGCTTGCAGCTTTAGGCTTGCCTGGTACTAGCGGTTTTATAGGTGAGTTCTTAGTTTTAGTTGGCGCATTCAAAATTAATTACCTTGTTGCAATTTTAGCATCTACCGGAGTCGTATTATCTGCTGCCTATATGCTTTGGTTATCAAAAAGAGTTATTTTTGGAAAAATTCATAATATAGACTTAAAAAAAATTAAAGACATTAATATATCAGAGTTTTCAATATTATTTATTTTAGGAATTATAATTATATTTTTTGGTTTTTACCCTGAGCCAATTCTCGAAACAATGCGTGTATCAATCGATAATCTTCTAAATAATTACCAATTAGAAATTAATAAAAACCTAGCTTTAAAAAATTTATGATTGAGACCAAATTTTTAGCTCCAGAGATATTTTTAACTGTATCCATATTTATTTTAATAATTTTAGGTGTATTTATTAAAAATAGTTTTAATATTGTATATAGATTAGCAGGATTATCTTTATTGATTATATTACCAATCATTTTTAATGGTGAAAATGAGCCAACAAAGATTTTCAATGATAGTATTTTAGTCGATAATTTTTCAAAATATATAAAATCTTTAATTTTAATTACCTCCTTTTTTATATTACTCATGTCTAAAAAATATTTGATTGATATAAAAAATGATAAATTTGAATATCCAATCGTAGTTTTGATTTCAATACTAGGAATGTTTTTTATGGTGGGCTCAAATGATTTAATTGTTTTTTATTTAGGACTTGAGATGCAATCACTATCACTTTATATTTTAGCATCTATCGACAGAGATAATTCTAGATCATCAGAAGCAGGAATAAAATATTTTGTCCTGAGCGCATTATCGTCAGGTCTTTTATTATATGGCTGTTCATTACTTTATGGTTTTACTGGTTCTACAAATTTTGATTTAATTTTAGCCAACACAGAAAGCATTAACTTTGGTACAATTTTTGCAATGGTATTTATTTTAGTTGGTTTAGCTTTTAAAGTATCAGCTGTACCTTTTCATATGTGGACACCAGATGTTTATCAAGGCTCACCAACCTCGGTAACAGGTTATTTTTCTGTCGTACCAAAAATTGCAGGAATAGCAGTTCTAATTAAATTTATGTACGTACCTTTTTTTGATATAGTTGAGGAGTGGAAATATATTTTAGTATTTATATCTATTGCTTCAATGATATTAGGGGCTGTAGCAGCAATTGGTCAAAAAAATATTAAAAGATTAATAGCATATAGTTCCATAGGTCACATAGGTTATGCTATTGCAGGAATTTCTACAGGTAGCGAGAGCGGTTTTAGAAATTCAATAGTTTACATTACTATATATGGTGTCATGAATATTGGTGCTTTCGCTTTTATTCTTATGATGAAAAGAGGTCAAAAGTATTTCGAGGATATTGATGAATTATCAGGGGCTTCAAAGAATCATCCTCTGATGTGTTTTGGTCTTTTAATAGTTCTTTTCTCATTAGCTGGAATACCTCCTTTAGCAGGTTTTTTTGCTAAATTTTATATTTTTATGTCTGTAATTGAAAATGGCATGTATGCTTTAGCAGTTATAGGATTAGTTACCACTGTTATATCAGCGTTTTACTACATTAGAATAATTAAAATAATGTATTTTGACGAAAGTAAAAAACCTTTTGAAAACTATAAAGATTTAAGAATTCAAACCTCTTTAATATTAAGTTGCTTATTGTTAATTTCTTTCTTCCTCTATCCCTCTATTTTAAATAATATTGTTTCAAATATTAGTATTTTTTGATGAAATTGGGACTGATTAAACTTAGAAAGGTGCACAGCACAAACGATGAGGCCATAAAATTCATCAAAACAAAAAAAAAACAACAAGGAATAATAGTATCAGATATACAGACAAAAGGCAGAGGTACAATGGGGAAAAAATGGGTTTCATTAAAAGGAAATATTTTTGCAAGTATTTTTTTTGAATTAACAAATAATATGCCGGAACCAAAAGAATTTTCATTAATAAACCCGTTAATTATTAAAAATATTTTAAAAAAATACTCTAAAACTGAAATTAAAATTAAGTGGCCAAATGATCTAATTATCAAAAGTAAAAAGGTTTGCGGTATACTTCAAGAGTTAGTGAGTTTAGACAATAAAAAATATCTTATTATTGGCATAGGAATAAATACTGTTATATCTCCAAATAATAATAAATTTAGATCAATATCGCTTCGAGAATGTTCAAGCAGAATTATAAACAATCAAACAATTTTAAAAAAATTAAAAAAAAACTATGAATTATCTAATTGGAGATATTGGAAATACAAATATAAAAATTTGTAAAATAAATAAAAACTTTAAAATTACTCAAACATATTTTTTTGAGACAAAAAGTTCAAATTTAGAAATAAATCTTAAAAAAAAAATGAAAAAAATCTTAAGTAAAAATCTTAATAAAAATATACTTTTTTCAAGTGTTGTTCCAAAAGTATACAATAAAATTTCAAGATTATTTAAAAAAAGAAATTTTAAAGTTTTTGAAATAAAAAAATTTAATCTTAAAAAAATTATTGAATTCAAAATAAAAAAATATTCCCAATTAGGATCTGACAGGATAGCAAACGCTGTTGGGTCCTATTATAAATTTAAATCAAATTGTATTATAATTGATTTTGGTACAGCTACTACTTTTGATATAGTTAAAAAGCAAGGTATATATGACGGTGGTATAATAGCACCTGGAATAAAGTCCTCCATTGATAATTTGTATGCGTCCACAGCACTTCTGCCAAAATTTAATTTAAGAAAATATCCATCAAATTACGGCAAAGATACAACACAGGCACTTTCATCTGGTTTTTTCTGGGGTTATGAGGGATTAATTAACAATATCATAAAAAAAATATTAAAAAAAAATGGAAAGAATTTTAAAATTATATTAACTGGGGGGTATTCTTATTTTTTTAAAAATTACTTATTAAAAGGTTCCAAGATTGAAAATGATATTACAATGCAAGGTATAATTAAAATTTATAAAGATTTCCTATTATGAGCAAAAAAGAATTAATTTTTTGTCCACTTGGTGGATCAGGTGAAATTGGTGGCAATATGAATTTATATGCATATGGCGATGATGAGAATAAAAAATGGATTATTATAGACACGGGGGTAAGCTTTGCTGATGACTCGATTCCAGGAGTTGATTTAATTTATCCAGATCCTGGTTTTATTATCGATAAGAAAAATGATCTATTAGGTATAATTTTAACGCATGCTCACGAAGACCATATTGGAGCAATATCGCACATATGGCCAGATCTAAAATGTAAAATATATGCCACTCCATTTACATCTATTTTAATCAAAGAAAAATTTAAAGAAAAAAAAATTGATATAACACCGTTTCTTAAAATTGTTAAGCTAAATGGAAAAATTAATTTAGAAGAATTCGAAATAGAATTTATAACATTAACACACTCTATTCTTGAACCAAATGGATTATCAATTAAAACACCAAACGGAACTATTTTGCATACAGGAGATTGGAAGGTAGATCCAAATCCACTTATTGGCGATAAAATTAATGAAAAAAAACTAAAAGAAATTGGTCAAGAGAAAGTTTTAGCAATGGTGTGCGACTCAACTAATATATTCAATCCTGGAAGAGCAGGTTCAGAGAAAGATGTTCGAGATAGTTTATTAAAAATTATGTCACTAAAATCAAAAAGGATAATTGTTACCTCGTTCGCATCTAATGTTGCTAGAATGGAAAGTATTTTTTTCTGTGCCAATAAAATTTCTAGGGAGGTTTCTCTTGTTGGAAGGTCAATGCATAGGATTTTTAGAGCTGCTAGACAATGTGGTTATTTACAAAATATAAGCGACCCAATTGATCCCAGAGATGCAAAAAAATTACCTAGAGAAAAAATTGTTTATTTATGTACAGGAAGCCAAGGGGAACCAATGGGAGCAATGAAAAGAATAATCAAAGATATTCATCCAGATGTATACATTGAGCAAGGAGATACTGTAATTTTTTCATCAAAAATAATACCTGGTAACGAAAAGAAGTTGTATTCACTTCATAACGATATTGTTAAAAAAGATGTTGAGCTCATTACAGAGGAGACAGATTTTGTTCATGTATCTGGGCATCCAAATCGAGATGATTTAAAAGATATGTATAATTGGGTAAAACCACAGTCGATAATTCCAGTTCATGGAGAACATAGACACATTAATGAGCATATAAAATTTGCAAAACAGATGCAGATACCTCATGCTTTAAGAGTTGAAGATGGTGATATTGTAAAAGTTTTTCCTGGAACCAATCCACAAGTTATTGATAAAGCACCATCAGGCAGAATGTATTTAGATGGTAGTGTACCGGTTGGAGAAAACTCACAATCTATTAAGGAGAGAAGAAATTTGTCACAAAATGGTTATCTTGAGATTACATTGATATTAAATAATAGCGGAAAATTAAACAAACCTGTAATATCTTACAAAGGAATTCCTGAGAGAAATATAGATGATCAAATTATTTTTGAAATGGAGGATGAAATTTTTAATACCTGTAAAACTTTTTCAATAAATAATAAGAAACAAGAGAAAAATCTTATTGAAACAATAAAACAGAATTGTAGAAAGATCGTAAAGGATAAAACAGGAAAAAAACCTTTTACTAATATTAATATTGCTAGACTATAATGCTTTTCTCAAAAATATTTATTCCAATTACTAAAGACTTACCTTCAGATGCAAAGATTAAGTCTCATCAATTAATGCTTAGAACTGGAATGATTAGACAATCCTCAGCTGGAATTTACTCATGGTTACCTCTAGGATTTAAAGTAATGAAGAAAATTGAAAAAATTGTTAGGGATGAGCAAAATAATATTGGAGCACAAGAAATGCTTATGCCAACCATTCAATCAGCTGAAATATGGAAAGAAAGTGGAAGATATGATGATTATGGCGAGGAAATGTTAAGAATTTCAGACCGTCAAAAAAGAGAAATGCTTTATGGGCCTACTAACGAAGAACAAATTACAGAAATTTTCAGATCAAGTGTAAAATCTTACAAATTATTGCCTCAAATTTTTTATCATATACAGTGGAAGTTTAGAGATGAGCTTAGACCTAGATTTGGTGTTATGAGGTGTAGAGAATTTTATATGAAAGATGCTTACTCTTTTGATTTAAACGAAGCAGATGCTGTTTTATCTTACAATAAAATGTTTTACGCATATTTGAAAACTTTCCAGCGTCTTGGTTTAAAGTCAATACCAATGAAAGCGGAAACAGGTCCCATAGGAGGGGACTTATCACATGAGTTCATCATACTTGCTGAAACTGGCGAAAGTAATATTTTTGCAGATAAAAGAATATTTGAAACAAAAATTGAAAAATATTCAAATAATAAAAAATCATTAGAAAATATGAGAAGTGATTTTTCAAAATTTTATGCTGTAACTGATGATAAATTTAAAAAAGATGATTTTGACACAAAAGTTAAAAAAGAGAATCAAATTCAAACAAAAGGGATAGAAGTTGGTCATATTTTTTACTTTGGAGACAAATATTCAAAACCTATGAAATGTTCAGTTGATAGCAAGGATGGTAAAAAAACTTTTGTTAAAATGGGCTCATATGGTATTGGAGTTTCAAGACTTGTAGCAGCTATAATTGAAGCAAAATATAAAAATGAAAAAATGAGGTGGCCCAATCCAATAGCTCCTTTTGATGTAGTAATCATCCCATCTATAAATAAAAATGACAATACCAATCTCACAAAAGCTAGAAAAATTTATGATGAATTAAAAAAAAATAATATAGATGTTTTGTTAGATGATGTTGATGAAATTATAGCAAATAAGTTCAAAAAACATGACCTTATTGGAATACCATATCAAATTATAATCGGTTCAAAGTCGCAAAAAGATGAAATTGAATTTAAAGAAGTAGATGGAGATTCTAAAATTTTAAGTATAAATAACCTTTTAAAAGAATTGAAAAAGAATCTTGTTAAACACAATTGAAAAACTAATTACATATCGAAACCTTAAACCAAAAAAAAAAGAGGGGTTTCTTAAAGTCATTTCTATTTTTTCTTTTCTAGGAATTATGCTCGGTGTTGCAATTTTAATTATTGTAATGTCTGTAATGAATGGTTTTAGAGAGGAATTGACACAAAAAATACTTGGATTTAATTCTCACCTGACAATAAAACCTTATGATAAAAAAATAAGTAAAAAATATTACGAAAATCTATTAGAAAATTATAAGGATGCAGAAATTATTAAAACATTTAATGGTGAAGGAGTAGTTATAACAAATAATTCTGCTAAAGGTGTTTTAATAAGAGGTATAA
>MDTD01083089.1_pt1 | contig 10713 bp, 9 predicted proteins | sample 811221 | NCBI WGS metagenome assembly MDTD01 (sample SAMN05326646, study PRJNA326480) | marine metagenome | isolation source: seawater | place: Pacific Ocean: South West | collected 2011
CCTGCCCGAGGGCGCGTTCATCGTGCAGCTCGAGGGCCGCGTTCACGCGACGGCACCCGGCGCGTGGGTCTTCGAGCCCACCCAGCTCGTCGACAACGCCGCGATCAAGCCGATGGTCATCCTGCCCTCACAATCGCTTGCACGCCTGATCCAGCTCGTCGGACAGGACGCCGAGAACAACCTGGTCTCGCTCACGGGTGAGACGCTGCTGTATCGCGGGCGGAACTACCTGCTCGTCAGCGCGATCGCAGCGCACGCGCAGGAAGCGGACATCGCAACCCCCGAGCCCGCAAGCGCTGACACCTCGGCAGAAGAAGACGAGAGCCAGCCCGAACCCGCCTACAGCCAGAGCGTGCAGGACCTCATCAAAGAGCTCGAAGAAGCCCGGCACGCCGACCGCACGATCCTCCAGCCGACAACGGTGCAGGCAGGTTCGGGTCGCGCTCCGGTTCCCGAGGGGCGTACGTTCATGCGCCGCCGGGCGAGGCTGACTTACCTCACCGCGGGCGAGATCGCGCTGGCGTTCGACAACGACCCGGACCAGATCATCGACGTCCCGCTCGTCGTGCTGCCCTGCCACCTGCTCGAACGCATGGAGCGCATCGTCGAATCCCGCGGCGACAGCCTCGCTGTACGCGTCAGCGGACAGAGCTACGCCTACAACGGACGTTCCTACGTCCTCCCGACGAGCATCACGATCGAACGCCCGGGCGAGCTGACTTCTCGGCAGTAATCACTAGGACGAAAGCCCGATCGGTTTACATCGCCGGGGCGGTACCCTCGATGGGGCGATCCTCGGTGGCCAGCCCGCTCGGAGCGGCCGTCGTCACGTGCTCGCCCGGCATCGGGTTGAATCGCGAGCCGTACATCGGCACCCGGCGGTTGACCTTCTGCTTGGGCAGAACGGGCAGCAGCGCCATGATCACCAGCGTCAGGACCACATTGGCGGCCAGCAGCTCGTACCAGGCTGTCCACTGGTAGAACACCATCACCGAGGTCATCACGAGCAGGATCATCCCAAGCGGGATCATGCTCTGCCAGCCAAGGAACATCACCTGGTCGTACCGCAGACGGGGAACCGTCCAGCGGATCACCATCATGAAGGCGATCAGCAGCACCACCTTCGTGAAGAACACCGCGACCTTGAGGATGCCCGCTGCGATCGACGTTTCCTCGATCCCGAGACCGGGGATCACCGGCAGGTGGAACCCGCCCAGGAAGAGCAGCGCGAAGAACGCGCAGCTCGTGATCATGTGCATGTACTCGGCCAGGAAGAACAGCGCAAACCGCATCGACGAGTACTCGGTGTGGTACCCGCCCACAAGCTCCTGCTCCGCCTCGGCGTTATCAAACGGAGCCCGGTTCGCCTCGGCGAGGATCGCTGCGAAGAACAGGAGCGCCGCCAAAGGCTGCGAGAAGACGAGCCACCCGTTCTGGATCTGGTGCTCAACGATGCCCATGGGCATCACCGTGCCGCAAACGAGCAGGGCGCACATCAGCCCGAGCCCGAGCGGGATTTCGTACGAGACCATCTGAGCGCTCGCACGCAGGCCGCCCAGGAACGAGTACTTGTTGTTGGAAGCCCAGCCGCCCAGCACGACGCCGTAGACACCGAGCGACGCGACAGCGAGCAGGTAGACGACGCCCGCGTTGATGTTCGCACCAGCGAGCAGGATCCGTCCGCCGATCTCACCGAGCAGGGGCACCGTCATGTCGGGGATGTCGATGAACCCGCCCCAGGGGATGATCACAAAGCCGATCATCGCGGGGATGACGATCGTCGCCGGCGCGAGCGTGAAGAGCACCTTGTCGGCGCTTCTTGGCATGTAGTCCTCCTTGAGGAGGAACTTGATGCCGTCGGCCAGCGGCTGGCCCAGCCCGATCGCTCCCTTGAGGAAGCTCAGGAAGGGCAGACCGAAGTCGAAACCGACGCGGTTGGGTCCCACGCGGTCCTGGATGTACGAGCAGATCTTCCGCTCCAGGTAGATCAGGTACGCACACGTGATCAGGATCACGTGGACCATGATCAGGATGAAGGGGACGCTCACGAAGAGCTGCGTCGCCGAGATGCCTGTGGGAAGGATGTTCATGGGGTCACACTGTAGATCGGTCAAAGCTGGGGTGCCAACCACAAGACGAGCCCGAAGCGCAAGCAAGGGTGGTCATTGCGAGTCCCAAATACCCTCGCTTGCGCTTCGGGCTCGTCAGGGCTCCTTTTCCCAGTCCATTGTCATCGCCAGCCCGAGCCGCTGACCCAGCTTGCGCCATCGGCTCGCCCGGAGTTGCTCGATCCGATCGCGGAGGAGGCGGATCTCGGCCTCCTGCTCCCGGCTGATTTGGGCCAGGGTCTGAAGATCCCGCTCCAGTTGCGCCACCCGCTCGCTCTGGGATTCCTGTGTCATTCGGGCACCTCGCGGTAGTCCATCCGGATCGGCTCCTCCGACTCGACGAGGCATTCGACCGCCGTTACGGAGACCGTGCGGGCCAATTCCCGGTTCAGCAGCACGCTGAGCTCGGGACGATCCCCCCACTTGTGCGCATGGAACCGGTCCTGGTTCGCAACCGACAAGCCCGCACCAGCGAGCATCTCCTCGTACAGCCCGAGCCTCGGCTCGACCACCGAATCACCAAGACCAGAGCTCACCATGCAGATCGGCCCGTCCAGATGCGTCTCGATCGCAAGCTCCTGGCGGTTCCAGTCCACCACCGCGATCCTGGGCTCGATGCCCGACTCGCCCTCAGCCAGATCAACCACCACGAGCCGAAACGGCGCGTACCGCTCCACCTCGATCGTCTCGAAACCGTCCACCACGCCCTCGATCCCCTCGCTGGCGATGAGCCTCGGGATGATCAGGCCCCGGCTGATCGGGTCATCGGGCAGTGCGGGCTTGGGCTCCGGGTTCGCATTGACAAGCGCGAGCGTCAGCCCCGTCTCGGCGGCTGCGATCCACGTGCCCCCGCCATCGGGATCGACGGGCCAGATCGCACGCACACCTTCGACCTCACGCCACTCGGGCGGCTGCGCCCGGCTCCGCGTGCGCAACTCGTCTCGATTCATGACCAGGCGGTAGCCGAGCTTGCCCTCGTCCGTTTTGAGATTGATCACCGTCAGTGTGCACATGGATTGACTCATCTCTTCGGGTGCCACGGCTTGTCCGTCCTCGGCAAGCCGTGATCCTGCAACACGGGTTGCAAGACAACCCGTGGCACCCGGAACACCTGTCTCGCGGACAGTTTACGCCGGGTTGCTGGCGATCACGCCCTCGATGAATTCGCGGTGGTTGGCGCATCTCGGGCATTTGTGCTGCCCGCCCAGCTTGCCCCGACTGTCGAGCCACGCGTGGAACGCGCCCTCGCGCAGAACCGTGATCTTGGGCTCGGTCATCCCGAGGTTGTCCGTGCGCTTGGTCGTGTAGTCGACGTTCTGCTCTTTGATCGCCTCGTCCACAAGATCGCGGAATTTCTTTGCCCGGTCCGCGTCCAATTCAGCCTCGATCGCCAGTTCGAGCCCGGCTCGGGTGGTTTCGGAGGGATAGATCGGGGCTGCTGTGAACTCACCCACGCGCACGCCGAGGGCCTGGGCCGCCTTGGCGACCGCGTTCTCGATGTGCTCGACGATCAGGTTCTCGCCAAAGGCGTTGATGAAGAGCCTGTGTCGCCCGACGATGCGCATCCGCAACGGCCCGGTTCCGCCGTTGCCGTCAGGCCCGCCGGGGATCGTGTCGAACTCGACAACATCGCCCAGGATGTACCTGTAGAGCCCCGCGCACGTGGAAAGCACCACGACGTAGCGCACATCCCTGACGACCTCCCACGCGGCGAAGGCTCGCGGGTTGTCGCTGTGGATCTCATCGACAGGGACGAACTCGTAGAAGTTGCCGTGGTCGGCGCACAGCCGCAAACCGCGGTCGCCCTCCGTGTCCTGCAGCGCCACGAAAGCTTCGCTCGCGGGGTAGAGCTCGAGGCGGTGCGGGAGGTCCGCCTGCGCGTCGCCCTCGACCAGCTCGGCGATGCGGGGCTTGAAGGGCGCGTAGTTCACGCCCCCGTGCACAAAGAGATCGAGATTGGGCCAGATGTCGCGCATCCGTGAGACGTTTCTGCCTCGCTCCTGCGCGAGTTCGATGACACGCGCAAAGAGCACCGACGCCCAGCTCGGCATGCCGCTGACCATGCGGACGTCCTGGTCGATCGTGCGCTGCGCCATGGCTTCGATCTTGGCGGGCCAGTCGCTCATAAGCGCGATGTCCGGGCCGGGTGTGTAGACCTCGCTGATGGGCCATCGGATCAGCGGCGTGACCAACCCCGAGAGATCACCGGTCCGGATGCCGTGCTCGTTGATCGACAGGTCCGTGGACCCGCCCAGGAAAAGACACTTGCCCGACATCATGGTCGGCAGCGAGACACCCCAACTCATCAGCGTCGCGAAGATGTCGAGGCTGGCGCGGTAGTTGGATTTGAAGAGTTCCTTCGAGACGGGCATGAACTTGTCGCCCGATGTTGTGCCGCTGGTCTGCGCAAAGTCGCGGACCAGCCCGGGCCAGAGGATGTCGGGCTCGCCGCCCTCGCGCATGCGTTCGATCAGGCCCCGGTAGCCCTCGTAGTCGACGATGGGCACGGCTCTGCGGTACTCACGGAGCATGTCCAGGTCGCCGAGCTTTGCCATGCGGGCGAAGCCGTGGGCCCGCCCGAACTCGGTGCGGGCTGCTTTTTTGAAGAGTCTGCGGAGCTGGGTGAGCTGGATGAATGCGGTGTGCCTGCGCCAGAACTCGGTGTCTTCGAGCGAGGGTGCACGCAGCGCCAGGCGGGCCTCAAGGGCTGCGCCCACGAGCGAAGTCCATGTGCTTGGGGATCCCGCCTCGATCACCGCCGGACTCCGATCAGCTTCCAGCAGCGGCACGAGCGTCGAGCTCGTCCATGAATTCGATCATCGCCTGCGAGAACTTGCCGGGCCATTCCATCATCGGGGCGTGGCCGCACTCGTCGAGCCAGAGAATCCTGGCGTCGGGCAGGCTCTCCATGAACTGACGCGCCGCCTCCGGGGGCGTCACGACGTCCTGCTTGCCCCAGACGAGCAGCGCCGGGCACTTGATGTCCTTGATCCGTGCGCCGAGGTGATCGTGCCTGGCCGATCGGCTGAGCCGGACCATCGCGCGGGCGCCGCCGCGGACCGAGAGCTCGGCGTGCGCGCGATCCAGATCCGACTCGCGGACGTGGACCTTGTCGTAGAAAAGCTCCTCGAGCTTCTCGGAGAGCCACTCCCGGCTCGGGCGGATCTGCGCACCTTTGACCATTGTCTTCTCAATCAGACCGCTCGAACCGGCCAGCACGAGTGAATCAACCAGCTCGGCGTGATCGAGCGCGAGCCGAAGCGCGACGTGCCCGCCGAAGGAATTGCCCACGAGTGTCGCGGGGCCCTCGATGTGTTCGCGGAGGAAGTTGGCCGTCAGCTCGGTGACACCCGAGATGGAGCAGTCGTCACCTCTCAGGCTGAGCAGTGGCAGCTCGAAGAGCACGCACCGACGTTTTTCAGAGAGTGCCAGCGCCGCGTCTTCCCAGTGGTCGTTCAGGCCCACCAGCCCGTGCAGGAAGCACAGGGTCTTCCCGGAGCCAAACGCCTTCACGCGAGCCTCGATCGGTCGACCCGAGGGGCCGACGATCTCGATCACACCCTCCGTGGGCGTGGCAGAATCCGTGATGGAGGTCATATGTGATGACACCTGGGGCTTGGTCTCCGTCCGCTAGGATAGCGCAAACTCAGGCCTGAGAAAGGGAACATTAGTACCCACTTCAGGCCCCAGCAGCATCTGCTGCTGTTGGCTGTCGAATCAGGCCGTCGGCCATTTCAACCACGCGATCGGCTCTCCGGGCGACCTTGGGGTCGTGGGTCACCATGACGATCGTTCGTTCGGTCTTTCCTCGCATGCTTTCGAAGACATCGAGCAGCTCGGCCCCGGTCTTCTGATCGAGGTTGCCTGTCGGTTCGTCGGCCAGCAGGACGGGCGGATCGTTGATCAGGGCCCGGGCGATGGCGACCCGCTGGCGTTCGCCGCCCGAGAGCTGGCTGGGCTTGTGCCCGAGCCGGTGCGAGAGGCCGGCCTTGCCCAGCAGTTCGCGGGCCGACTCCTTGAGCTTGCCCGCCTCGCGCATGTACCCGAGCTTCCCGAGCCGGATCATCGCGCCCAGCAGGGTGTTCTCCATGACCGTGAGCTCGGGGACGAGGTGGTAGAACTGGAAGACGAAGCCGACGTGGTCGCGTCGGAACTGGTTGCGTTCGCTAGCAGAGAGGTCGCCCAGGGCCTTGCCGTCGTAGGTGATCCGCCCGCCGGTCTTGCTGTCGGGCCGATCGAGCCCGCCGAGCAGGTGAAGGAGTGTGCTCTTGCCCGAACCCGAGGCGCCCAGGATCGCCAGCCACTCGCCCGATTGGATCTGCAGCGACACGCCGCGCAGAACGGGCACCTCGACCTTGCCGAGCTTGTAGGTCTTGTGCAGGTTGGTGACCTCGATCGCGCTCATTCGAACCTCAGCGCTTTGACAGGATCCATCCGGGCCGCGCGCCAGGCGGGGATCAGCGCGCCCAGGCCGCAACTGACAATCCCCGCAGCCACGATGATGACCGCCTTCGTCAGATTGAAATCCTCGGGAATCCGCGCGAAGTAGTACACCTGCGGGTCCCAGATCGACAGGCCCAGTGTCCGGCTCATCCAGTCGTGGATCGCGTTGATATTGGTAATGACGACGTACGCGAGCACGGCTCCGAGCAGCGAGCCCACGACCCCGATCGCCAGCCCGTAGCGGACCCAGAGCCAGGCCACGCCCGGCCCGCTTGCGCCCAGCGCCCGGAGAATGCCGATGTCCTTGGTGCGCTCGCTGATCATGCTCCAGAAAATCGCGAGCACGAGGAAGACACTCGTCAGGCTGATGATCCCGAAGATAAAGAGGACGAGCGCTGTTTCCTTCTTGATCGCGCCGATGAGTGTCGCGTTGCGGTCTTCCCAAGTCAGCACATCGACCGCGCCGATCGGGGGCGCGTAGTCGCTCTGGGCCTCGAACCGGGTGTAGATCTCCATCACGCGCTGCTGCAGGTCTTTGAGCGGGATGTGATCCCCCGCTCCTCTCACCAGGACCGAAGTCACTCGCGCGGGGGTGACGCCCACGACCTCGGGCAGCTTGCGTCCGATGGGGTTGCCCTCGTCGTCGTAGATGAACTCGATCGGGCCGCCGGTCTCGACGATCTCGGCCCGGTCCATCTTGAGCATGTCCTGGAGCTCGTCGAGGGGGATGTAGATGGTCTGAGAGTCGATCTCGTAGATATTGCTCGAGAACTCGTTGCCGATCTGGAGCTTGCGGGCGACGGGCTCGAGGAAGCCGCCGCTCATGTCGATGGGCAGCACATTGAGCGTGACGTCCATGCCGGGCAGGAAGACCCAATCGAACGTGACGAAGCCGGCCTCTGAGCGCAGGCCTCGCTTGCTGAACACCTCGATCCCGAGGACAGCCTGATCGCGGTCGGACTGCGAGCCGACGTCGTAGCCGAAGAGCTCGCGTCCGAGCTGCTCGGTCATCTGGAAGGTCTCGCGGTTGTCGGGGTCGAGCCGCGGGTCTTCGCGTTTGGTGTCTCTTGGGAGGGGTTTGTCGATCGGCTTCCAGTAGAGCGTGTCGTAGTAGCCTGTCACGCGGTCGAAGCTCTCGGGGTCGATGCCCTTGATCCGGCCCGTGGTGACCTGCTGGGAGCTGAGTTTGATGAGGCCGAAGGCGTCGATCGTGGGCGTGGCTGCTTCGATCCACTCATCGCCTTCGAGCATCTCGATGAGCTTCTCGTAGTCGCCGAAGCCCCGCTGGGGTCGTGAGATCTCGACATCGCCCATGAGGGTTCGGCCCGACTGGATGAGCTGGTCGAGGAAGCCGCCCATGACGGACCAGGTGATGAGTTCCATCGCGACCGAGAGCATGACCGCCGCCGAGGCGAGCAGGGGCATGACCTTGCTGGTCAGATAACGACGTGTGAGGAGGCTTTGGAACACTGGGCGGACTGTACCCTTCTCATTGAAGTGGCGCTCGGCTTTGGCGGCCGGGCACCTTATCATCGGACAGTGATTGGGAAACCACTCCAGATCGGTGCGGTCGATCTCTCGACCAACATGCTCCTGGCTCCGATGGCCGGGTATTGCGACCTCGCGTGGCGGCTCACGTGCCGATCATTCGGGGGCGTCGGGCTGGCGTGCACGGATCTGCTCAGCCCCCACGGCCTGCTCCGCGGGACGCAGCACTCGCTCGATCTCGCCAAAACCAACGATCAGGACAAACCGGTGGGCATGCAGCTCTACGGCTCGGACCCCGAGATCATGGCCGAGGGCGCCAAATGGGCCGCCCGAAACGGCGCGACGATCGTCGATATCAACATGGGCTGCCCGGTGGACAAGGTCGTCAAGAAAGACGGCGGGTCGAAGCTCATGTGCGACATGGGCCAGGCGGTGGGGATCGCCGAGGCCGTGCGCAAGGCGCTGCCCGATGAGATCCCGCTGACGGCGAAGATGCGTCTTGGCTGGGATGAAGCCGCGTACGAGAACGACTGCGCCCCGAAGCTGGCGTGCCGATTGATCGATGTGGGATGCGCCGCGATTACGGTGCACGGGCGCACGACGGAGATGCGATTCAAGGGCGACTGCAGGCGCGAGGGCATCAAGCGCGTGGTGGACGCGGTTTCGGTGCACACGAACGGCGCGATCCCCGTCATCGGCAACGGCGACGTCAACGCCGCCGAGGACGCGCTCGACATGCTCCGCGAGACGGGCTGCGCGGGCGTGATGATCGGTCGAGGCTCGCTTGCGAGGCCCTGGATCTTCCGCGATGCGTGGTCGCTGCAGACGACCGGCGAGCTGCCCGAGCCCCCCACCGTCGACGAGATCGCGGCGATGGTGCTCGGCTTCTTCGAGCTGATGCTCGAATTCCGCAACGAGCACTACGCGATGCACAAGCTGCGCACGCGGATCAGCTGGTTCATCAAAACGATGAACACGCGGGCAATCAGCTGCAAGCCACTGGGCGAGGCGATCCGTGAGGCCAAAAGCGCGGACGACGTTCGCCGGGTGATGGATGAGTTCCTGGCGGGCGGGCATCGGCTGATCGCCGGCCAGCGCGGGACGCTCCCCGCCTGATCGGGCGAGCGCGATCGGGTGCAATCAGGGAAAATCCCAAACGGATGACAGGTCTCCTGCGTGTGCGCATCTGCGTGCCTGTCCGGTGCCACGCACCACAAGGGGGACACCATGACGATCTCACGTCGAGGCTTTGCCAGTGCGCAGTGGAAGCTCCCGGTCGCGGGTATCGCGGCTGCGGGGTGTATGGGGCTCATGATCTGGAACCTCATCCCCTCGCGCAGCGAGCGCACCGACAAGCCCAAGCCCACACTCGTCCGCGCCGACGGCACGACGCCCGAGCCCCAACGCCGAACCCGGCCGCAAGAGATGAACTGGGAGAGCGCCGCCGAGGACGAGGGACGCGAGTACACATTCGAGCGTGTCTCGGACGCGGGCGATGTCGCGGGGCAGATGGAGGCGATGTCGCAGGTCATCGGCGCACTCAACGGCGACCCGTCGAGTGGCGAAAGCTCGCTCGGCGGGAGCGTCCGCGCGTTCCTCGAACCTCTCAACTCGGGCAACGAGGCGGCGCTGACAGAGGCGGTCACCAGCCTCGGCGGGAGCGTGGAGCCCGACGAAGAGGGCGACATCCCAACCGAGGGCCTCTACACGCTCTTTTCGGGGCTGCTCCGGTTCGCCTCGCTCGACACGAGCAACATCGAGGTTCGCCCCCCCACACAGGACATAGTCGGCCAGGACAACATCAGCGTGAGCATGAACCGCAACGTCGATGCAGACCCGGTGACGGGCGAGGATGTCGAGACGGTGTCGAGCACGATCTCGGGGGCGCCGATGCGGCTCTTTCCAGACGCCGCCAGCGCCGAGGCGACGGGCAAGCTCGTCGAGCTCCGTCTGCCGTTCCTGGCCAAGGGCTCCAGGACCGAGACGCCCGACGTTGTCGTGAATCTGCAGATGCGGCAGATGTCGGGCGGCCGATGGCAGCCGGCGGGCTTTGTCGTGGATGTGCGGAACGAGGAACTGATGAACGAGGTCATGCAGGCCTTGATGTCACGCCGGGGCGGCTGAGAAAGGGACGAGGATGAAACGCGGATTCACACTCATCGAGGTTCTGGTGGTCATCGCGATCGTCAGCCTCCTGATCGCGATCACGCTGCCGGCGCTCGGCTCGGCGCGGACGACCGCCCGTCAGACGCTCTCGCTCACGAACGTGCGCTCGATCGGGCAGACGTTCTCGATGTACGCCGACACGCACGGGACGTACCCGTTTCCCGGCCAGGTCGAGGATGTCGATGTGCCGGGCGGGGAGCTGATCTACAGCTTCGAGTGGTTCCCGCGCGGGGCGATCGTGGCGACCTCGAGCATCTGGCAGTTCGGCACGCTCTGGCCCGCACTGGTCAGCAACATCACGCCCTGGGAAGAGGCGTACTCGACATGGGTCAGCCCGGGGCGCGACAAGTCGCTCCCGACGCTCGAGGACATCTTCCTGGATCTCGAGCCGCACGAGGTGGTGAGCTACGAGTACAGCAACAGCTTCCTCGCCTCGCACCGCAACTGGCAGGAGAACGCGGTGGAGGATCCCAAGCAGCTCGGCCCGAGGCGCCCCGACGAGGTGACG
>MDTD01071795.1_pt1 | contig 10711 bp, 8 predicted proteins | sample 811221 | NCBI WGS metagenome assembly MDTD01 (sample SAMN05326646, study PRJNA326480) | marine metagenome | isolation source: seawater | place: Pacific Ocean: South West | collected 2011
AGTTAGTTATTATTAAATTATTCAATATAGAGAAATTTGAATGAATTTAAAGAGTCATTTCTTATTAATATAAGATTATGAATGTCCTTGTAGTTTTTACCTATGATTATTCAATTAGAACATGGAGTGAATCAGGTACATTTCTCAAAGAAATCGAGATATACAAGTTGCTTGCAGAGAAAGGAATAAACTTTACTTTTTTGACATACTCGGAATCAGAACCAAATTTTGATATATTAGAAAACAATAATATCAAAGTAATTTCAATATATGAAAAAATCAAAAAATCAAAATATAAAAAAATAAATTATTTTAAGTCTTTCCTAATTCCATTTAGATTAAAAAAAGACTTAGACAATATTGATTTAATTAAACAAAATCAACTACTAGGTTCATGGGTTGCAATAATTTTAAAATACATACTTAAAAAACCTCTTTTGATAAGAACTGGTTATGATATGTACGAATTTAGTTTAAAAGAAGACAAAAGTTTTCTCATAAAGTTTTTATACAAATTTCTTACAAAAATTTCATTAAAACACTCCGATATGTATACGGTTAGTAGCAAATCTGATATAAATTTTTTAAGAAGTAACTTTAATATTGAAAATAAAACTATAGAAATTAGGCCAAATTGGGTTAAAGAAATTAATTATCAAAAATTGGAGAAGAGATACGAAAATAAAATTATTTCTATTGGAAGATTAGAAAATCAAAAAAATTTTGAATTTTTAATATCATCCTTTGCAAATACTGAATATGAAATTGACATTGTCGGTGAGGGTAATTTATTAGAAAACTTAAAAAAATTTGCATTCGAAAAGCAAACAAAAGTAAATTTTTTAGGAAAACTAGAAAATAATGAAGTTTTGAATCTACTTACAAAATATAGATACTATATTTCCACATCCAAATTTGAAGGAAATCCAAAAAGCACACTTGAAGCTTTATCGGCTGGATGTATAGTCTTTCTATCTGATATACCAAATCATAGTGAATTGATAAAACATAAAAGTAGTGGATTTATATTTTCAACAAGTGAAGATTTATATCAAATATTTAAGGAATCACTAAAAAAAGATTTAGATAAGATATCAAAAAATGCTATGAAATCCGTTATAAGAAATAATTCTATAGAAAAAATTTCAAATCAAGAATTTATTGATTATAAAAGTTTATAAGTTTCTATCAATATAAGAGCTGATCAAAAATATTTTCCAAAGCCTCAGTCCATTTATTCTTGATTTATAGTTAAAAAGATTATTTAGTTTTTTTTCTGAAAAAATATTTAATTTATTTATTTCTAAAGTATTGTCTAATATCATTTTTTTGTTTGAAAATATCCAATCTTCAATATTAAATACAAAACCTTGTTTAGGTCTGTTAGTAAACTCACTACCAAAATCTTGCATTAAGCTATTTTTAAAAAGACTTTTAGGATTATCATAATTTAAATAATTTGGTGAAGTTCTAAACATATACTCAACAAGTCTATGATCAACAAAAGGTGATCTGACTTCTAAGGAATGTGCCATTGATGTTCTATCAACTTTCAACATCATCATTTCTGATAGGAAAAATGAGTACTCTGAAAACAAAAGGGTCTTATATTTTGTACCAAAAGATTTGTAAAAATCAAGTTCATATTTTTTTGAATCTTTCAGATTTAAATAATTAAGTAAATTTTTATCTGAAAAATAGGACCCAGAAGCTTCGGAAAGATCAGAAGAATTTCGTAAAAATAAATTTCCTGTTCCATAATGATTAGGATAGAAATAATTAAGATATTTCAAAAAAGATTTTATTTTTTTGTTTCTAAATAATAAATAATTTGTTCTTTTATAACCTCCAATTAGCTCATCTCCTCCATCTCCTGATATTGAAGTTTTATATTGACTAGAAATATTCTTACTAATTACAAAAGATGGAACTGTTGAGGGATCAGCATAAGGCTCATCTATAAAATTAATTGAATCGAGTACATTATCTTCGAAATCAGTCAAACCTAGTTCCACTTCTGTGTGGTTAGTATTATATTTTTTAGAAACTTCTCGTGACCATTTTCTTTCATCATATTTTTTGTCTTCAAGAACAATTGAAAAAGTATTTACTTCCTTACCTCTATCAAACATATTCTTCACAATATACGAGGAATCTATTCCGCCTGATAAAAAGTTTGCAACCGGGACATCGGCTTCTTCTCTTATGCTTATTGCATTTGATAAAATTTCATTAAATGCATCTTTTTCAAAATTTTCTTCAGATACATGTTCTTCCATCGACCAATATTGTTTGTGGTCAACGTTTATATTTGATTTAGTGAATTCAAATTCTGCAAAATGCCCTGGTTTAATTTTGAATATTTTCTCAAATATAGTGTTAGGAGATGGTACAACACCATAATTTAAAAATTCATTGTAAGAATTTGTATTTAATGACTTTTTACCTCTTACGTTAGCAACTGATATTAAATTAGAACCGAATATAAGTTCAGAATTATTATAGGAATAGAAAAGAGGCTTCTGGCCAAGTCTATCTCTTAATAAAAGAAGCTTTTTATTATCGCTATTATAAAAAGCAATAGAAAATTGACCGATCATTCTATCTATAAATGTTTTACCATAATAAGACAAACCATTAAGGACAACTTCGGAATCTGAGTGGTCACTTATAAATTTGATACCATCTTTTTCCATTTCTGTCCTTAAAGATTTATGATTATAAATTTCACCATTAAACATTAAAATTGTATTTTTTTTCTTATTTACCATCGGTTGTGAAGAATTTTTACCTAAATCTACAATTGCAAGTCGATTAAATATGAATGAAAAATTTAGATCATCCTTGTTTTCAAATAATTTTTCAAAGGAACTATGTATAATTATGTTTTCATCGGGTCCCCGGCACACAATATCTTTATTGTTAGTTACAATAGATTCTTGTTCAATTGAATTATATGATATTTTTCCTATATAACCGCACACAAGAATATTTTAAATGTAAGAATTTAATAATATGTGAATATTAAATCAATTAGTTTTAACTAAATTTTCTCTATACTCAAGGTGTTAAAATTATAAAACAATGAAAAACAAAGATGTTGTAATACTGTGTGGTGAATATCCAGAAAATCACGTAGCACCAGATATAGGAAATGATCCCAACTTTGTTTTTTCAAATGATCCTAATTTTTCGCAAGTAAGACTTTTTGATAAAGATGGAAATACAGTTTTTGTTAACTCATTTATAGAATGTGAGCACTATGTGAATGGAACATGGAATTTTTATCCGGGAAAAGATGAAATAAACTTCATAACTAATATGAATATAGTTTTATTCTCATTTTTATTTGTATTTGTATTTACAAAAATATTTTCAAAAAGAAAAGTAAATTAATTTGATAAAAAATATAAACAAAATTACATTTTTTAAAATATTTATATTGTTTTTTTTAAGTTTGATGCCGTGGATGTTGATGGGGTTTGGCGCAGATGTTTCTCCTGAAAAAATTACATCTGATTTACGGTTTTATGAAATAAATACGTGTGAAATCTCGTTAATTGATTTTTTGATTAAAAATCCAAATGTAATTTATCAAGACCACTACAAAATAAGATTTAATAACTACTCATCAATGAAGTGTTTTGGAACGATCACTGGTATTGATCAAATCAATCATGTTTTTTTTATATCAATTGGAACTAGCTCCAATATTAATTTAGCTTTACAATCAATAATTTGGTTAACAATAATTTCATTTATAAGAAAAAAAAGGGATATCGAGTTCTCTATTAGGCTACTTTTGTCAATACTGACTGTACCTTTATTAATTATTTCAATGATTTATGAAGAAGAAAGATTATATTTAAAAAGTTTATATTTTCATGATTTCAGCGACTTTCAACACTTTACACAATTATTTTTAACGATATTTTTTATTGTCATAATAAGTTACTACATTTTATATACAAGAATTGATATACTTTCAAACTATTTTCCTTATTTATTTTTAGTAATTGGAGTATATAGTGGTTTTAATTTCAACTTTTTTACAATTGGTGTTCTGGTTTTTGGCACAAAAAGAATATTTGTTAATAAAAAAATATGGATTAATGGCTACTATCTTTTATTTCTTTTATTTCTATGGGCAAATAATTCATACAATAAAGAATTTTTTGTCGATCCCGATAAAATTAGAGGATTTTCAAGTTCTATTTTTACAAGCTACGGTGTATTTAGTTACTCCATATTTTTTGTTATTTTGATAAATGGATTAATTTATATATTTGAGTTACAAGATAATTTTAAGTTTAAAGATTATTTAAATAACTTTTTCTATACCTCGTTTTTAATTTTTATTTTGGGTTTTATTGGTTCAGGAATGCCTTTTGTAAATTTCTTTAACTATTACTTTTTTGGATTGAATAAATACGGAATCAATAGATCTGATATTTTTGGTTCTAACGAGTGGGGAGAGAGATTAGCATGGAGAGGACAATTTCCCAGTGCAGAAACAATTGGGGAATTTTTTGCTTTTGGATTGTTTATTTTTATTTTTTTGTGGATAAATAAAAAAATAGAATTTGATAAATTATCTATGGTTTTTTTACCTATAGCAGCAATTGGTTTGTTGGCTTCAAATAATCGTGCAGCCTTGGTATCTTTATTTATTTGTATAACGATATTAATTTTTAAGAATAATTTTCAACAATATACAAAAATTTTAATTTTTTTCATACTTTTAATTTTTACAGTAATCTTAATTGGACTCAATAACTTAACTTATTCACTTGATTACCTTGGTGATAGTTTATTAAATGATGCTATTTATTATTCTTTAGATGAGGGGGCATATTCCTCATCGATAAATTATTTCCTAGAACTTAAAGAATCAAAATCTTTTTGGTATTTTTTACTTTCGTTATTTAGTATTTTTGGTTTTTATATTAATCGTTCTGAATTATGGGGAATATTTTTTGCTCGGCATAATCCTGAATTTCAAGAAGTTTTGTTTGGAAGTGGAATCTCAAACTTTGGTCAACTTTATGGTGATATTAATATAAACCCAACGTATAGCTTTCTTCTACCACATTCAGGAATATTGAGTTTATATCTTTTTATAGGAATAATTAATTTAATAATTTTGATCTTATTTGTTTTTAAAGTATCAATATTAAAAATTAGAAATTCAAATAGCATATTTATATATTTAGCAATTTTTGCATTATTAAATCTAATAAAGAGTGATTCACTCTTATATTTTCCCAGTTTTGTTAATTATCTTTTCTTTTTTTACGGCGCACATAAATTAGAAAAAAGTTATATTTGAAATGAAGATAATTTTATGAAAATATTAGTTTTCGGAAGCAATGGATTAGTAGGTAATTCTATAAGAAGAGTGTTTGATGGAAATGAGTTGTTTGATCAGATAACTTACTCCACAAGAAAAGATACAAACTTATTTGATTATGAGGAAACAAAAAATACAATACAAGATTTAAATCCAGACATAATAATTAATGCAGCTGCAAAAGTTGGAGGAATTTTTGCTAACAATACTCAAAGAACGGGATTTTTAATTGAAAACATCAAAATCAATACCAATATTTTAGAAGCTTGTATACCGAACAATAAAATAAAGATTATTAACCTTGGAAGTAGTTGCATATATCCTCTTAACGCAAAAAATCCTATTACCGAAGAAAGTTTTATGACTGGTAAACTTGAGCCCACTAATTCTCCATATGCAATGGCTAAACTAACTGCAATAGAATTGGGTAATTCACTAAATATTGAATATGGACACAAAGTTATAAATCTAATGCCGACAAACCTGTATGGACCAAATGATAACTTTTCAGAAGAATCTAGTCATGTGATACCAGGATTAATAAGAAGAATGAGTAATGCTAAGGATAATTCTCAAGAGGAGTTTTTGATTTGGGGAACAGGAAAACCTCTCAGAGAGTTTCTTTTTGTTGATGATCTTGCATTGGCAATTATTTTCATAATTGAAAATAATATTGAAGAAAATCTAATAAATATTGGAAGTGGTGATGAAGTAACTATATTTGAATTGGCTCAAAGAATCAAAAAAACTATAAACTTTGATGGAGAGCTAAGGTTCGATTCTTCAAAACCTGATGGGAATCCTAGAAAACTTTTAGACAGTACATTAATTAAAAATTATGGCTGGAAGCCAAAAACGAATTTAGAAACTGGGCTTAAAATTTCTTATGAATGGTTTAAAAATAATTATTAGTAAGTTGAGTTTTCCCACGTAGGCTTTAAAAGATTACTTTCAATTAAAACTTTTTCTCTTTCAGCTATTTTAAGATCGCTTTCTACCATCATTTTTACAAGATCTTTAAATGATGTTTCAGGTTTCCATCCTAATTCTTTATTTGCTTTTGTAGGATTTCCTAACAAATAATTTACTTCGTTAGGTCTTTCGTATTTTTTATCAGTAGAGACATACTCTTCCCAATTAAGATCGACAACCTTAAAAGCTTCCTTAGCAAAGTCTTTAACACTATAAGCTTCCCCAGTAGCAATCACCCAATCATCTGGCTTATCATGTTGTAGCATCATCCACATTGCTAATACATAATCTCCAGCAAAACCCCAGTCTCTTACTGCATCTAAATTTCCTAAAGTTAATTTATTTTGTATGTTGTGATAAATTCTTGCAACTGCTCTGGATATCTTTCTAGTTACAAAAGTTTCTCCTCTAAGTGGTGACTCATGGTTAAATAGAATTCCATTTGCACAAAACATGTTATAAGACTCTCTATAAATACGAGTCATATTATGTGCAAACAACTTTCCTGCTGCATAGGGACTTTTCGGTATAAATAAAGATTCTTCATTTAAAGGTTCATCATTTATACCACCAAACATTTCAGAAGATGAAGCCTGATAATATTTTACGTCATTATCTAAATTTTTAACAGCATCTAATAATGTAACTGAACCTGAAGTGCTTGTTGAAGTTGAAAAATGTGGATTTTTAAACGATACCGCAACATGAGATTGAGCTGCTAAGTTATATACCTCTTCAGGGTTTATTTTTTGTATTAAAGAATTAATTGATGATGAGTCAAGAAGGTCCGAATAATATAGATTAAATTGTCCTGTTTCTTTAAAATCTGATATTAAGGTATCAATTCTTGAAGTATTAAATGAGGAAGACCTTCTTATTGTTCCGTGAACTTCATAATCTTTTTCTAATAATAATTTACTAAGATAGTATCCATCTTGTCCGGTAACGCCGGTTAAAAATGCTTTTTTCATCAATGATGATTGTATACTTGTTTAAAGTTTTAATTTAAATTTCCTTGAAATATATATTTCCTAAAAAATAATAGAAAATTAATGGAAAATGGGCATTTTCCATTGAACTATCAAAAAATGAAATCCATAGAAGAGGTAACATTAAAAATAAAATGTCTAATTTTTTTGTTTTTTTAATATATAAATTAATCAATGAAAATAAAAAATATGTAATCAGAACAAAATGAATTACTCCTCCCCTGCTTAAAACTTGAAGAAAGAAGTTATGTAAATTTTCATTTGTTTCATCTAATCCTTTACGATCATTGCCATAACCGGTGTTGTCGATGCTAAAAACATAAAGCTTATCTTTATAACCTGTACCTTGAAAAAATATATTTGTTTCTATCATGTGAGCAATTTGATCTTGCCACATCCATAACCTCCAGTTTAAATTCCCATCTCCGGAATAAATTCTGTTATTCTCAATGTATAAAATTGGGTAATCTTCTTGATAATGTTGCAATCTGTACTCACTTAGCGATGAATATGAACTCGAGATTACTTCGGCAGAAATCTCTTCTGGAAAATCTTTAGTTTGTGAAACGATCGTAGAATATGTTGAAATAAAAATAAATAATATAAAAATAGGTATATTTTTCAGTAAGAATAAATTTTTATTTTTGTAATATTTGTAAAGTTCGAATATACAGAAAATAGACACACCAATAAATGCTCCTCTGCTTCTATATAAAATTAATGGTAGAAAAAAACCAAGATTCAATATAAAAAAGTTTAATGTATAAGTTTTGTAATTTCCGTATCGATTTATTAACAAGTTCGACATTATAAAAAATAATCCTAGATCTGAACCTTTATGTGGCTCGTATTTGTCAGATATTGTAAGTATAAATTCTGATACTTCGGATGGAACGTCGTAAATTGATACTATAAATATAAAAAGTAAACCTATTTCAATTATATAAAGCTGTAACTTTGTAATTTCTAAATTTTTTGATATTACGCCCATAAAAATTAAAGATAGGGTCCAAATATAAGTACTTGCTTTATATGTATATGTGGAAAGAAAATTTGAATTGCTTAATATAGCTAAAATTAGAAAATATAAAAATAATAAAGACAATATAAATTTATAACTTTTATTAAAGATTGTAGGTTTAAAAATTTCTGAATTAAAAAATAATAAATATACAAAAATTAAAAGTGTTATTCCTATAAAAATTTCTCCAATTCTGAAACCAAATACATAGACGCCGATAAATGATCGAGAAAAAAGAAATGACAAAAAGAAATAAATTAAAAAAATATTATTTAAATATCTTAAAAGTTTATTTTCTAAATCTTTACGATTACTCATGGTTTAATTAAATTAAATTTTGTATCCAAATTATTTGTTGCATCTAATATCATCATTAAAGCCCAAACGCAAAGCAGTGTTCCATGTATATCCGCTGTATCATTACCTTGTGTTATATTTACACCGTAATAATGGGTTTGTGACTTATTTTTAAAGTAAGAAAAACCACCATCTTTTTCCTGAAATAAAGCTTTTATATCATTAATTGATTCATCGAAAATCTTTACAATCTCTTCTTTTTTATATTCAGTTTCTTTACAACATCTATATAGAACATAAATATAGTCGACAATATCACAACCTTCCATTAAAGGCTTATTTGAAATACAATAATCTATAAGTTTTTCAGGATAGTGAATTTTAGAATCAATCCAATCTAAACCAGTTAGAACTTTCATTGCCCCATTGATTATTTCTCTGGAGTGAGTTGGTGTATTTGAATAATAAGATCCTGTTTCTTTGCTTACAATTTTATTAATAAAATTAATAAGGGTCTCATGATAAATATTCGAATTGATTTTAGAATAAACACAATAAGATGCGAACTGTGCACCTGAAGTCCAAGGTGTTCCCCAATTTAAAGAATTTAAATATTCTTCTATTTGTTTAGAGGAATTAAATTGGGGCATGTATGGATCTGGACTGATATAACCAACTTCAAATAATGTTGCAATAGCTTGTTTTGTATCTGCATTAACAGCTTTTTGGAATTTAGTTTTATTCGTATCATAATTTTGATTAGTAAATTTGTTAATGGTTGACTTTATTATATCTTTTGATGAATTAAGAATTGATAGTTTTGTGTAGTGGTTGTACAAAGTGTCGTCGATAAAAGAATTTGTTGGAAAATTTTTGTAATTTTTTTTAAAAGAATTAATAAAATTAATCCATTCTTTTTTGTTTGATTCTGATAATTGCTGCCACTCTCCCAACATAAAATATAATTTTAAGCCATAAGTACTAAATCCAAGACGTAGTGACTTTCCATCTTTTGTTAAACCACTATTTGCAGGATAAAAGTTTTTATAATCATTCTTATTTAGTGTTTTTAAATACTCTCCTGATGACTCAATTGATGACGTAGCAAATTTTAAATTTTTCATCTTTTACTTTCTAAACATAGAACTTAAAAAGTTTTGTATATGAGTAAAAAAATTTGTTCTAAACTTATTTATTGTCTTATTTCTCATTAAAAGAATTCTCCCTCTAATTCCTTTTTTAAACAAGACTTTTGTTTTTTGTTTTTCTAAAATTAATTTTTCAAATAGTTTAAGAAACTCTTCACACATTTTGTCTGAGTTGAATGGATACTTTTTTAATTTTTGTAAGTACAAATCATAGTTTAAAATCATCTCAGAAAGCTTGTCCTCAAAATCTTCATTAAATGGAAGGCCAAACCCGTTGCAATATTCTGGTATTCCACCACTTTCTGTGTAAAGAATAGGTAATCCACATTGGGCAGCTTCAATATGATGATTTCCTGAAGGTTCATTTATTGATGCAGTGACATAGACATGATGTTTTTTTAACTCATCAGATAGTGATTTTCCAGCAAGAGGTTTAACAATGTTTGTATTATGAAATTCATAATCATTATTCAAATTTCCTATGTATGTAAATGATATTTTATTTTTCCAATTTTCATCATTGGTCATCTCATCGATATATTTATATACATCAAATCCTTTATTTTTATGAGAACTCCAATGATGTGTAACAATTTTTATGGGTAGAGTACCATCCCAGATTTCATTGTTTTCTAAATTAAATATTTTCTTATTAGCTCCAGCAAGAATTACTGAGGTTTTCTCTTCTTTCATTCCTATATTCACATATATATTTCTTAACCATGAACTAACAAAAACAACATGGTCTGCAACATTGCTAGCATTTAAATAAAAACTATTAATGTTCTCTGTATTTTTTCTTTCATCACATTCATTTATTCTTTGAACTACAGCAACATTTGGATTTATAAGGGCTTTATATTTCTCGATTTCAATATGATTAAATGTTGACGACGACTCTGATCTACTCCTAGGATCAGTTAATAATATCAAA
>MDTD01017207.1_pt1 | contig 10710 bp, 10 predicted proteins | sample 811221 | NCBI WGS metagenome assembly MDTD01 (sample SAMN05326646, study PRJNA326480) | marine metagenome | isolation source: seawater | place: Pacific Ocean: South West | collected 2011
AGTCGTTCTTGAGGCAGTAGCCGACAAGGTGGGAATTATCAAGGAATTGGGAGAGCCGACGAAAGCCGGTGTCTTTCCGCTTTATAAGGCTGATGACCTGACGATTATCAATTTCATTTGGGCGCCGTATATGACGCTGTTACCGCACAATCACAATATGTTTGCGGTGATTGGCATCTATGGCGGACGCGAAGACAATGTGTTCTGGCGCCGTGTTGGCGATGGTTCAGGTAGCTATGGGTCACCGGGTATCGAGGCGGCGGGTGCCGATTCGATGGGGCCGGGGCAGGCGGCGACGATGGGTAAGGACATCATCCACTCCGTTGCCAATCCAATCTCAAAATTGACCAGCGCAATTCATGTTTATGGCGGTGACTTCTTCGAACCGCCGATGCCGCGGAGCCAATGGGACCACGAATCATTGATCGAGGCGCCGTGGGACATGGACCACACCCGCACCGTCTTTCATGAAGCGAGTGTGCGCTACAAGGCCGGGGTGGAGGCGGGCGTCTAGCCGGAAATCCGTGCCAGTTCCGAATCGAGGCGGGCCGTCAAGGCGCCTTGGTCGCCCGAATTGTCGATGACCACGTCGGCGCGTGCCGAGCGTTCGGCATTGGAGAGTTGTGAAGCGATGCGCTTGCGCACCGCTGCTTCGTCGAGACCGTCACGCTTTGTCGCGCGTGCAACCGCGACGTTGGGGTCGACGATGACGACCCATGTCTCGTCGGCAAGGTCCTCCCATCGGGCCTCCAGCAACACCGCCGCGTCCATGACCAGCAAGGCATCCGCGTCCTCGCTTTGGCATTCCCCAATCCACTCGGCGAACATGCGCCGGATCTCTGGATAGAGGATATCCGTCAGTTGCTTAAGTGCGTCTGGATTGCCGAAGACTTTGCCACCTAATAACTTACGATCGATCCGGTTGTCGGCGCCGACAACATCCGCGCCGAAGGTCTCTGCGATGCGTGCGAACGCCGCCGTTTCCGGCTCGTAGGCGCGGTGTCCGAGCACATCGCCATCCATGACGCGTGCGCCTTTCGATGCGAGATGTGCCGCTGCAGTCGATTTACCCGAGGCGATGCCGCCGGTGAGACCGATGATCATGTATGCTTCTTCCCGGATCAGTTTCCTACGGAGATAGTACGGAAGACGGATAATCAATGCGTGGTTTCAGAGACTTGGACAGGTGGTGCTTGAAACAGGATTGCCGCGAGCAAACCTCTGTTTAAGGCGTTTCAAGGAGGCGGACATGGCAAGACCCAGTAAAGTCGAGATCACAGAAGTAGGCCCGCGCGACGGGTTGCAGGCGGAAGCAAATTTCATCCCGACGGACGCGAAGATTCGGTTCGTCAACGGGCTGATTGCAGCGGGTGTCCCGCGGATTGAATTTTCGTCCTTCGTGTCGCCCAAGGCGATCCCGCAGCTTTCCGACGTGGTTGAGGTGTTCGAGGGCGTGAACCGTTCTAAGCCCTGCACGCTTGCCGCACTGGTGCCGAACGCTCACGGAGCAGTACGCGCCGCCGAGGCCAAGGTCGATGAAATGATCGTTTTCATGTCGGCGTCCGAAAGCCACAACCAGAAAAACGTCAACCGTTCGATCGACGAGTCCCTGGATGGTTTCGAGCGTGTTGCACAGATCGCTGACGACGCGGGAATTCCGGTCCACGGTGCGATTGCGACCGGGTTTGGCTGCCCCTTTGAAGGGGATGTTTCGCTAGATACGGTGGTGAAGATAGCAAAGCGGTACCGCGAATATGGTTTTAAGGGCGTTGGGCTCGGTGACACGACCGGGATGGCGACACCGCCTATTGTGACCAAATTCGTGCGTGAACTTCAAGATAAGGTGCCTGAGCTCGATATCGCACTTCATTTCCACAACACGCGCGGCATTGGCCTCGTCAACGTGGTGGCGGGTCTCGACGAAGGCATCGACAAATTTGATGCATCTTTCGCCGGGATTGGTGGTTGCCCCTTTGCGCCGAAAGCGACGGGCAATATATGCACCGAGGACCTGGTGTACATGCTGGATGAAATGGGCATCGAGACGGGGATCAATCTCCGGAAAATGATGGGTATCGCTTGCGACGTCGAGGATACGGTTGGCCGGGAGATGCCGGGACAAGTAATGAAGGCCGGATTGCGTCTCGATCTCCATGGGATGGAATCCGTCGCCACGGCCAAAGGCTGATACGAGCACTGACATGAGCCAACCGGAAGGCGCGCTTGCCGGAATACGCGTCGTCGATTTGACGCGTATCCTCGCCGGTCCGTTCTGCACCATGTTGCTCGGCGACATGGGCGCTGAGGTAATTAAGGTCGAAAACCCGGGCGGCGGCGATGCTGTTCGCGGTCAGGGCGTGATCAAGGACGGCATGAGTTGGTACTTTGCCCAGTTCAATCGCAATAAGAAATCGGTCACCCTCGATCTTTATACGGATGAAGGGAAAGCGCGTCTGGCGGAACTTCTGGCGAGCGCGGACGTCTTAGTCGAGAACTTTCGCCCCGGTGTGCTTGACAAGATGGGATTCGACGAAGCGCGATTGAAAGGATTGAATCCAAAATTGATCGTCGGCAGCGTCAATGGGTACGGCTCAACCGGGCCTTATGTCAATCGGCCGTCGTTCGACTTTATCGCCCAAGCGATGAGCGGATTCATGAGCCTCACTGGTGCAATCGAAGGTGAACCCATGCGGGCGGCACCGCCAATTGCCGATTTGATTGCCGGCCTCTATTGCGCCTTCGGTGTCGTAACCGCCATCGCCGCCCGTAACCGGACGGGTGAGGGGCAATACGTCGAAGCGAGCCTTAACAACAGCCTGATCTCGCTGATGGCGTTTCTGTCCGCCGAGTATTTTGCTACGGGAAAACCGCCGGCGCGCAGCGGGAACAACCATGCCATTGTCGCCCCCTACGGCATGTTCAAAGCCAAGGATGGCGCTATTGCGGTGGCGCCTTCGAATGAGACCTATGCAATCCGCTTCCTTAACGCCGTCGGTCTCGGTGAGCTTATGGAAGATGAACGCTTTCGCACAAATGCCGACCGCATGCGGAATCGTTCTGAATTGCTAATGATCATCGATGCCGCGACGGAGAAGGAAACGGTCGATCACTGGATTGAGACAATCAATGCCGCCGGTTGTCCTTGCGGGCGCGTCATGACTCTCGACGAGGTCTTTGACGACCCGCAGGTGCGGGCAACGGAAATGGTGCTCGACGTCGATCATGGCGATCACGGCTCAATCCGCATGACGGGATTTCCGGTAAAGATGTCGAAAACGCCAACGCGCATCCACCGTCCCGCCCCCGACCTTGGACAACACAACGACGAATTTTTCGGTGAGGACTAACAACCCCTCTACATACAAACTATTATTCCCGACGCCTGAGATTTTTACCCGGTAGCGCTTAAATCCATGGCGCGTAGCATCCATCCTCACGATGCTCGACTTCCGTAGCGAGATCGTAGCCATGCAGTTCTTGTTTATGCAGAACGCTTAGCATGGAGAACTTGAACAAACTCATGCGAATGGTGCCGTTTTAATACCTGGCGCTCAGTAGATCGGGCACATCGGTTTTTTTACTCATGACGGGAAGATAATCCTCGAGGGTCGAGGTACCATGAGCTCAGCTGCAATTTGAATTGCAGTCCGACCGCTTCGGCAGAACTTACAGCAACGTTAGAGGAGCCTTTCTGCCCGGATTTTGATCCCGGCTTCCTCGCGATCCCAGGTGTCGGCGGTAATACCGGCTTCGCGCAGCGGGCCCTTTTGAATCTTGGTCGTTGGCGTCTTTGGGAGTTCGTCCATGATGCGGATGTAGCGCGGAATCATGAAGTGAGCCATGCGAGGCTGCAGGAACTTGAGCAGTGCTACCGGGTCGACTGTTTGTCCCGGTTTTGCCGCCAACACGACCATCACCTCGTCTTCTCCGTATTCGCTCGGCACGGCGATGGCAGCGCATTCCTGGACCGCGTCGTATTCCATGACCTGACTTTCGACTTCGATCGAAGAGATGTTTTCCCCGCGCCGGCGGATTGCGTCCTTGATGCGGTCGACGTAGAAGAAGTCGCCGTCCACCGTCATGCGGAAGGCGTCACCAGTATGGAACCAGCCATTGCGCCACGCTTCTACGGTGGCCTCATGGTTCTTGTAGTAGCCGTGGTTCATTGCCCAGGGCAGGTCCGTGCGCACAACGAGCTGGCCCGTCGTTCCCGGCGGCACCTCGATATCGTTCTCATCGACGACGCGCAGCGAGCCGCCCTCCCGCGGCCGCCCGCAATATCCGGGCTCGGTCGGGTTGGGCGGCGAGAAGATCGGGCAGGACAGTTCCGTCATGTTAAAAATCGTATGGACCGTAACGCCGAAGCGTTCGCGGAGATGCGTCGCTTCCTCGTTGAAGGGGACCACCATGAAGGTGTGCATCGGATGGTCCTTGTCGTCTGGTCGTGGCGCGGCCTTCAACAGGAAGGCGGCCATGACGCCCAGCAGAAAGACGACGGTGCTCTGGGTGCGGTGGACGGTCGGCCAGAAGTCTTCCGTCCGGAAACCGGCTGTCATCGCAATCGAAGCGCCCCGGCACAGCATCGAGTATAGAATGAAGCAGCCGCCGATATGGAACATCGGCATATTGATGAGATAGCGATCATCGTCGGAGACACAGGTCCAGACGTTCCGATTCATGCCCTCGTAGTTGTGGAGGTAGGAGGAAAGCACGCCTTTCGAGGGGCCTGTCGTTCCGGACGTGTAGATGATCGCCTGCGTGTCCCAAGGCTCGATCGGTCGAGACAGATCGCGCAGGTCTGCGGCTTTCTCCAACAACGCCGTGTAGGTCAGAGTATCCAATTGCTTTACCGGCATCGCCGTATCGCCGACGGTGACGACCGTCTCAAGGCGGGCCGTATCCACCTCGTTCAACCGGTCCGCCAAGTCCCGATGCACGATAGCGAGGCGCGCATCCGAATTGTCGATGACATGCGCCAGCAAGTCCCCTCGGTACGCGACATTCACAGGTACAAAAACGGCACCGATATAGCCGAGCGCGAAATACGCTTCGAGACACTCCTTGCCGTTGGGCAGCCAGACGACGACATGCTCGCCTTCCTCGACACCCATCGCTTGAAATGCTGCGCCGAGGCGCCGGGTGCGTTCCCAAGTCTCGCGGTAGGTCCAGGTTTCATCATCTTCGAAGATAGAGAATACCTGATCCGGTTTCTCCTCGGCCCATCGGTCGAGTACATAGCGCAGGACACAGACGTCGCGGGAGGGGAGGGTGCTCATCTTGTTGTTCTATTCCCGCCAGGACGGGTCTTCTCGGTCAAGTTGGTCGAGGGAGCTCGGCCAGTCGGCAACATAGCGCGGGTGCTCGACGAAACCACGCGACTGGGCGACGGCATGGGTGACCACCTCTTCGGACGGTATGGTCAGCGGTGTCCCAGCGGAGTTCGCAGCCGCCATCGCCGCGACCTGGGATCGGCAGCACTTATCCAGGAAGAACAGCAGTTTCCAGGTCTGCGCCAGAGTCTCGCCGCAAACGAGGAGGCCGCGACCGCGCACGAGCAGGGCACGGCCGTCGCCAAGCGCATCGGCGACCCCACGTCGAATCGCATCGGAATCTGCCTCCGGGTCGACGTCGAGTGTCCCTATGGCACCATGAAACATGAACGCCGCCTGTGTAATGGGCAGGAGGCCGACTTCAAGAGATGCCACGACACAGCCGGCTGTACTGGCGATAAGAGCCGCGGCAGCGGCATCCGACCGTGCCTCGAGTGCGGCAAGAACAATCGCCAAAGTGCCCGCATCAGGCTCTCGTTCTCGGGTGTCTTGATGAACGCCGTCCCGGTCGACGGTGACCATGCCCGAAGGTTTCGCCTCCTCGAACAGGGGGGCAGCGGGATGGATCAGGTAAGAACTTTGGTTCTCCGGATCGCGGGCGGCGACGCGCGCGCCGCCGATCGGGGTGAGCCGCTCGCGGGCGAGAAGGCGGCACAGGGCGGCAAGTTCGAGGCGAGCTACCTCGGTCGTCGCGGGCGGTGTCACCGCGTCGTCGTCCCAGTGCTGGCGTGTCGGCTGCATCATTCGCGGTAGCCCGGGTCGAGACGGTCCAGCAGGCGAAGCTGGGAAGCCCAGCTTTCCGTGCGAATGGCCGCACGTTCGGTTGCCATGCGAGTCTTGTTCGCCGCCACTGCCGCCGAGGAACGTGTCGCGATGGTGGCGCCCGTCGACAATGCGGCGAGATGCGCTTTGGTCGCCTGCTCGAGATCGTAAAGAATTTCCCAGCATTCTGGGACCGTTGCGCCGCACACGAGGTACCCGTGATTCTCCAGCAGGGCGGCATCGAGCTCGCCCATGTCGTCCATCAGGCGGTCCCGTTCCTTCGGATTGTCGAAGATGCCCTCAAAACTGTGGTTTGCCAGCGCGCCGTTGAAGCGCATGCCCTTCGGGGATATCGGGAGCATTGCTTCCGGCATGGCGGAGTAGGCCATCGCCGCCGCGGTATGCGTGTGCGCGGCACTTCCGGCATCGGGTCGTGCCTGATAAACCGCGCCGTGGATCGTATAGGCCGGGATGTCGTAGTTGAACCCGACGTCGAGCAGTACGTCGCCGGCGGCATTTACCTTAACGAGTGTTGATGCCGTGATTTGCTCGAACAGGCGCGGGTAGGGGTTGAGCAGGAACTGATCTGTCGTCCCCGGTACGCGTGCCGAGAGATGGCCCAGTACAAGGTCCGTCATGCCGTGGTGCGCCACCAAGCGATAGAACGCGGCAAGGTCGACACGGGTTTGCCATTCGTCTGCCGTCACCTGGTCTCGGACCGAGATGTTTCGAGCGCGGGTGATGGCGGTCATCGGTGAAATCCTCCCATGCGTATCCCAATATATGGCGATATCCCCTCATGGCTAAGCGGGTTCTGTGCCTGTATTACGCATTGGCGTGGGTACATTTACCGATAGTATGACGGCAGTTCTGCAGGAAAGGAGTCCGCCATGCCGCAGCCAGATCACATCACAGCCCTCGATATCGAGGACCGCGACAATCTCGACGAGCGGCGGCAGAAGTATCTTCGCATATTGAAGGAGCGGTTGGGTTTCGTCCCGAATGTTATTCAGGCGTATAGCTTCGATAATGCGAAGCTCGCGACCTTCGCCGACTTCTTTAGTGAGTTGATGGGGGCGGAGTCAGGATTGTCGCGATTGGAGCGCGAAATGATCGCGGTCGTCGTCTCTTCGATCAATCGGTGCTACTACTGCATCGTCGCACACGCTGCGGAAGTACGAAGCCAGTCCAATGACCCTGAACTGGGTGAGCTGCTCTCTGTAAACTACCGTGCCGCCGATCTCACTGCGCGTCACCGGGCCATGCTAGACTTCGCGGCGAAGATGACGGAATCGCCACATACGGTAGAAGAATCTGATCGTCAGTCCTTGAGGGAGGCGGGTTTTTCCGATGGTGATATCTGGGACATCGCCGCGGTTGCGAGTTTCTTCAACATGACGAACCGTATGGCGAGTGCCGTCGACATGATGCCGAACAAGGAATATCACGGACAGGCGCGGTAGACCGGCGATGACGCAGATCGAAATCAAGCGAAACGGCGCCGTACTGACAGCGACAATTACGATCACGCCAGACGGCTTTATGGACCCGGTGACGGAAGATGAACTGGGGACGTTGTTGGACCAAGTGGATTCGGACGACGGCGTGCGAGCGGTTGTCTTTACGGGCGGCATGCCGGACGTCTTCATTCGTCACTATGACGTCGGTGTCCTGTCGGCGATGGCCGAGCGCATGGCCGGGCGCGAGATGCGCTTCGAGACAACGCGGAGCGTGCCTGAATCGCCGTATCACGTCTGCCTGCGTCGAATAACAGAGTCGCCTGTCGCCTTCATTGCTGCGATCAATGGAACGGCGATGGGCGGCGGCTTTGAGCTCGCGCTCGCATGCGACATCCGGATCGCGCTCGACGGCGCCTATGACCTGGGACTGCCGGAGATCAATATCGGTCTGCTGCCCGGGGCCGGCGGTACGCAGCGCTTACCGCGCCTGATCGGCGAGGGAAGGGCGTTTGAGATGGTTGCCCGCGGGCGCACCTTGTCACCTGCGGAAGCCCTGGACTGGGGAATCGTCTCCGAAGTGGTGGCGAAGGACGTTGCCGCACGGGGTTTGGAGATTGCCGAAGAGCTGTCCCGGAAACCGGCGCGCCTTTTGTAACATCAAGCGGCTCATGCGAACCGGTTTCGACCGTCCGCTCGCGGAGGGGCTGGCGGACGAGCGCACCTTGTTCTGTGATGTAATGGTCGATGAAGAGACTATCGCCCGAATGGCGGATCTGAACGACGGGAAACGGGATATCCGAGACCGCGATTGATCGCTGAGGCAATCCGTCAGGCTGGTCGGTCACCGCGCAGGATGATGCGCCAGAGCAGGCGTTCTTCCGACATATCGTATTCTGGGTCGGCGCGATGCATGGTGCAGCGATTGTCGAACATCAGCACGTCGCCGCTTCGCCATTTGTGACGGAGCGAGTTTTCTGGCCTGACCGCTTGTTCAAGGAGGCCCTCCAGAAATGGACGGACTTTCTCAGTGTCCATGCCGACAATGCCGCGCGCCTTGGTGATGTGAAAATAGAGCGCCTTTCGGCCGGTTTCGGGGTGCGTGCGTACCATGGGCTGCGTGACGCCCTGGTCGTATTTTGCCCGATCCTTATCGGAATAGACGGGATTGTCTGCTTCCATGTGGTTTACGGTCTGCATGCCGTCAATCGTAGCGCGCGATGCGTCATCGAGGTTCTCAAGGCCGTCATACATGTTGGCAAGACAGGTGTCGCCTCCCTTGGACGGTAATTTACGGGCGTACAGCACGGTCGCTTTGGGTGGGCGCTCGTGGTTGGTGTGATCCGTGTGCCACATGGACGCGGGGCGCATTTTCTCGCGATTGATGATGCGGCTTACGACAGGAATGCCGGGCAACTGGAACCGCTCGTTATGCTGCTTCATCGGCTCTCCGAAATTGGAGACGCCGTCCCGATATTGTTCCGCCGTGAGGTCCTGACCCCGGAAGACCAGGGCGATATGCTTCAAGAACGCATCATTGATCGCGTCTCTGGTCGCATCGTCCATCTGATCTTTAAGGTCGAGCCCGACAACCTCTGCCCCAAAGGGGGCGTCGGGTAATGCGTTGACCTTGAACATTGCGGACCTCTCTATCCGATCGCATAGTGTTGCAAGTGAAATTCTATCGCGGCGAAGTATCGACAAGTTCGGAGCGCCGTCTGACCGCATTGGTGAGGGCGCTTAAGTCGACAGTCTGCTCGATTGATTGTGCCAACTCGTAGATTTCGCTCGCCTGTGCGTCATCGATAATTCCACGGCAACAGTCATCGAACTTCGAACGCAGCTTTTCCTTCGGAAACCAGCGTTCAGGTTTGCCGACGGCGAGGGGAACAATCTCTTCCAGCATATCTCCGCTTTTCGTGGTGATGGTCACGACGGCGCCGAATTCCGTATTACCCTTGACCCTATCATCCAGTTCCATCCGAACTTTCTCGCCGATGCCGGATGCGTTGATTCGCGGGACTTCGCCGTCCTCGAATGTCTTGAGCGTCACATCACCGTCCAGCAATGCGGCGGCGATGCAATACCCCATGCAGAACTTGGCCTCGAGGCCGGTTGACGCGGTGTCGTAGATCATCGGCTCGAAATGCATCTCCGTCACGCCGATGCGGATGTCGCGAATGTTTTCGACGCCGCCCACGATCCTTTCGCGAAGCCGGATAGCACTTTCGATCGGCGGATGGGCGGCGCCGCATGCAGGATAGGGTTTCAGGCCAAGGCCGAACTCGGTCAGTATCTCGAGAGGATCACCCCAGGTTTCGAATTGTTTCCAATCGATTCCGTCATGGTGATTGAACACTTCGGCGAACCCATATGGGTGTTCGAGGACCTCCGGATTGGCTGTGACACCCTCCCGCGCCATTAGCGCTGCGAGGACAGCATTGCGTGCGGCGTATCCAACGTGGAGCGGCTTCGTCATCGTTCCGAAATTGGCCCGAAGACCGCTCGCCGCCGAGGCGGCAAGCGCCAAGGTGCGCGCAAAAGCGTCGGCGTCGAGGCGGAGCATGGCGGCCGCGGTCGCGGCGGCGCCCATCGTCCCGAAGGTGGCGCTCGCATGCCAACCGTTCTTGTAGTGCGCGGTATTCAATGTACGGCCGAGCTTGCTCACCATTTCGATCCCGACGATGTAGGCGGATAGGGCTTCAGCCCCCGACACGCGTTCGAAATGCGCTGTCGCGAGGATCGTGGGAACAATGGAGGCGCCGGGATGCGCATAGGCGGGGTGGGTCACATCGTCGTAGTCGATGGCGTGTGCGAGTGCGCCGTTATAGAGCGCGCTGTCTTGAGGTGAAGCGTGTCGGCCTGCGATCGCGAGCGGTGCGCCCTGGTCTGCCGGAACATCGAACACCAACGCGTCCAGCATGCTGGCAAGATGTTCTCCCGCGCCCGCGACCATGCAGCCGAGCAGGTCCGTGATGGCGTCGATCGCCATCGCGCGGGCCTTAGCAGGGAACGCGGCCTCGCGGGAAGCGAGCGCGAACTCGACGAACCCGGCTGTCGCGCGGGTCACCAGCCGAGGCTTTCCCGCACCTCGGCAAATTGCTCGAGGTTGCGGTCATGATCGCCACAGAAACGAATCATGATGTGGCTGGCACCTTCAT
>MDTD01164040.1_pt1 | contig 10710 bp, 7 predicted proteins | sample 811221 | NCBI WGS metagenome assembly MDTD01 (sample SAMN05326646, study PRJNA326480) | marine metagenome | isolation source: seawater | place: Pacific Ocean: South West | collected 2011
CAAGTGCTTCGGCATCACTATTGTAAATATTCAGTATAGTAGTGAGCTGCAGGAGGTCAAAAATTCCATAAACTTCTTCAGTCAGAGAGCTAAACTTAATGTCGCCACCGGCTGATTGTGCTTTCTTATAATTGGACATGATTACGCCGAGATGGGTAGAAACTATAAAATTAACTTGCGACATATTCAGAACAATTTTGAAATTACCCGTATCAAACTCATCGGCAAAAACATTCTTAAAATCTTCTAATGCATTCATATCAAGACGACCTTTTATGTGTAGCAGAACAGTGTCATCATTCGCCTGCTTTTCTCGCCTTGTAATCAAAGGATTTGTCATAGTTGCAGAACCTTTTCTAAGCCATTTTTATAACGAATTCATACTAACACAGCACTAAGTTTGATGCCAATTATGGGTGCTTAATTTCAGATTCATAGATCACTTGATAGCATGAAATCGATTTGCCATACTAAGAAAGGTATGCCCAAAAAAAGTTTTGTCTTATTTATTATACTTAATATTGCAGCTCTTACTTTTTTAGTAATGTTACTGAAAAGTGATTTTGCAGGTGCTTTAGGGGACGCTCGTTTAGAACTTCACGATCAACTCATGACTGAGCAGCGAAGAGTTGAGGCGGAGTATCTCAATTTCATTGAGAATCACAAAAAAGAGGTGGTATCAACTTTCATGAGCAAGGATGTTCAAAAGTTACGTAGGGCAAGTTTGAGAAAAAAATATTTTCGTGCGCGTAAAGCTGATCGGATACAGACTACTTTGCGTTTTGCAGCGTACACTATCAAAAAGAAAGGATCAGACCTTACTGTTCGCCCCGTTTACGAAACATTTCAGTCTAAAATTTTTTGGGATAAACTGCTCAAGATGCTTGCAAAACAAGCATTTATCTCCACCAATGAAATGTCCGCGACATTAAATTCGAGTGGTGGTGAAAAATTCACTGAGATTATAGGTATTTTACTAAAAGATGCGGGTTTAAGTGCTTTGGAACGTCCTGGTAACTTTAATGAATTCACGATGCTTGGTGAAGATAGCTTTTTGTATTGGGATATTATTTATAAAAAGTGCAATGCGTCAGTTCGCCGTGCAACCGGAAGTAAAAAATGCGTAAAAGGGATTTTTGTCGCTGAGATTGATCGTCGCAATTCAGTGAGAGATTTTGCATTAAACTGGCAAAAAAATACTAATGCTAATGTTGAAGTTGTTACCGAATTTGGGCAACTTGAACGAAGTTTAAATCAGAGTTTTATTGAAGCTTACTGGCCTCTTAGAGAGCATTCCAACAGTATTCTGGGGGTAAATTTAAACAAATTTATAAATGATTCGGGATCGCGATTTTTTAAACAAGGGGACGAATTGAGCCTAATCCGAAAATCGCAAGTACTACCAAACGCATTATTGGTTAGTAAAATTAGGGTCCACGAAACTTATCATTTTGCTTACCTTATGACTTCAATAATATTGTTGTCAGTCACGATCTTAATGTCTTTCTGTTTTATTCCAAGATCCTAAATCCAGTCTGGTAAGCTGGTCTGGTTAACTGACTTCGTTGGACTTTGGACATCCTTCCTTAAAGGGTGTTTTGAGTTTTTCGATGACGGAGTATTGCTTAACTTTGTATCTAAGTTTTTATTGTTACTGTTTTTGAATAGTTGATTTGCAAGAGGAAGTATTGGCTGAACGGTCTTTGTTGGGTTATTGCTTAGCCACTTTTTGGACTGTCGCGATTTATGTTTCAAGATTTGGAATCGAATGGTCTCTTGATCAACAAATTTAGCTATTTTATTCTGAAAGGATTTTTGAAGTTTCTGATAATTGAGTATTTCTGTACGGTTCGCTTTGCGCCTTGAAGGTAGTTTTTTGGAGTTTATTTTATCTCTATTGACAAGTATTTGGGATTCAGCATAAACGTAATTTTGTTTAATTTGTTTGAAGCTTTTAAGCTTTTCTCGAGTCAGATTTTTTATTTCTGTAATCAGTACAGCTTGCTCTTTTAGCGATATGTTTTCATAAGACTTTTCCCAATGCTTTATATTGATAGATTCGACCTTTTGAATTATTAAATCCAATTCTTTTACTAAGTTGTTTAACTGGAAGGTTTGTAAAGTTGCAACATGATCTACGTAAAACCCTAGGGTATCCATTAAAAAGTTCACCCTAGCTTGACTGGTTAAAAGTTTTGAGTAGTACGGAGTTTCGATAAATTGAATTGAATTGTTTTGTAAATCAAGCGATAAGTCTTCCATGAAGTGAGTTACTTTAACTAATTGTTTTCGGATTTGAATTGATGTTTCTGATCCTTGGAGTATCGCATTGCGTAGTTGCTGTGTACGAATCTTAAATTCTTTGAGACCTAGTTCAGGTCGTAGTTTCAAGAATTGAATCCAAAATCTAAAAATCTGAACATTTTGTAGGAAGGACTCATGGAGGTTGCGGAAATATTCTAGGCTCAATGACTGCATTTCCCCTAGTCTACTGCGTTTAAGTTGAACATGTTCTGAATGATTCTTTTTTTCCTGAGAAATACTGTTTAAGTTTAGTCTTACTTGTTTCAATGGTTTTGCTGAGTTAGTCTTTGCTGCTCTTAAATATTTAGCATAAGTACTTATGCGATCTTTGAAAGGTTCTTTCCTGATTTCTCTCAGATCACTGAAACAATGATGAGATACTAAAAAAAACGATACAAAAAACAGAGGTTTGAAAAAGCGCTTTTTGGACATCATACGTTTTATTTCGCCTAATATATTCTTATAATTAATCCAATTTGCTCAAATTTGTAAATTAATGCATTTTTCAAAAGTAGCTTGCTTATAGTTATCTATTATGGTTAAATCCTCGTCTCGATATTTCCGAGTCGGAGTTTTAAAATGTACGCATTAATTACAGTCATACATATCTTTGTGGCTCTGCTGCTTATAGGGATAGTCCTTTTCCAAGCTGATGAGGGTTCAGGTTTAGGCGGAGCTTTTGGTACCTCTATGGCGGGTGGGGGTAGTGGCTCTATGTTTGGGAAGAAAGGTGCAGTGGGTGTTTTAACCAGATTCACTGCCATATTAGTTACCATATTTTTGATTACTTCATTTGCTTTGACGATGATGATTTCAAGGGGCATGGTAGACTCCGATAAACTCTCTGGCAACTCAGCGGTTAATGTTCAAATCCCCGCAAGTCAGTAAAACTCAGTAATAGTTCTATCGATTTGGCAAATTAGCTAGATTACTTACACTTTTCATTCTTAGATTCGTTATTTGTTCAGCTCGGAAATTATGAAAGTTTTTGGCTGTATTGTTGTTCTTTAGCCAGACCGATACTGGGATTATGAAGTGGGCTTTAACACGTGTTTTCTCTATATCTTTCTTTACAATATATTGTAATTTTGGAAGTCCATGCATTCAGTGGGTTTTCTATAGTTCAAGTGAGGCTAGCAAATATTTTCATGACGAATTTGTTAGGCAGTATCATCTTTTATTTCCGGAGCATCTGGAAATAGCCTCTCAGTTAGCCTGTTCATCCCAGTGGCGAGTTGAAGGGTATATTTATCGGAACGCTTTGAAGGTTCCCGCTGTAGATTCTGTGTTTGGAATACTGGGTGCCCGAAATCGCATGCGGACAGAAATAGCACAGCTCAATCTATCTATTTATGATGTGCAAATTCCGGATAGGGATGCGGAGCACATTTTGATTGAATATTCAGTGTCCGACCAACAGCTTAAAAAAGAAGAGATTATTTATGAATTGGCTAAAGCACTCAACAAACAATTCATTAATGTAATGCAAGCGCAGATTGTAACGGGTCCAATACAATTGCGATCATCTACAACAGGCGCCGCTCAGGATGATTTAGAATTCTGGCTTGAGCAGGAGCCTGCTTTTAAGATCCTACGTTAGTTCACTGAGGTCTGAAGGTTTTCTGGTCTATTACGTGAGGCCATGCTTCCTCTAGGGTTATTTGAGCCGTGTGAATCAAATCTTTTAAGGTTTGATCTAGTGAAACCATACCATCTTTTTTAGACGTTTCAATCATGGTAGGTAATTGTTCGGTTTTGCCATCTCGGATGATATTTTTTACCGCTGGGGTATTGATCATGATTTCGCAAGCAGGAATTCTTCCTCCACCCGTTTTACGTCTCAGCAGGCGTTGCGAAACAATGGCTTTAAGATTAAATGCTATTTGTTTACGTATATGCTCTTGATGTTCTGCCGAGAAGAAATCCATGAGCTGCTCTACGGCTGAGGTACAAGTGGGAGCATGTAATGTTGTGAGGACAAGGTGACCGGTACCAGCTAGGGTGATTGCAGTTTCTACACTTTGTTCATCCCGTAATTCCCCTATTAAAATTACATCTGGATCTTCACGTAATGTTGCCCGAATTCCACTGGGGAATGAGCTTACATCTCTTAAAACTTCTCTTTGCGAGATATATGACAATCTGGATGTATGTAAATACTCTACCGGATCCTCAATACAGATAATATGTTTATGTGCTAAAACGTTAATGTAATTAATCATCGAAGCTAGAGTACTGGATTTTCCTGATCCTGTGGGCCCCGTTATAATTACCAGACCATTTTCCAGAGTGCTTATTCTTTGCATAACCGAAACAGGTAATCTCAGGCCCTCGAACGTTGGAACCTTGTCAGATATAAACCTACCTGCTAACTCGTATCCGACTAAAGTTTTATAAATATTTATTCTTAGACGAGTTCCGCTTACAGTTTGATATGAAGTATCCACTTGAAAATTTTGCTCTAGCCGTGCAAGGTGCTTATCTTCTAGGATTTGTTTCGCAAATAGAACCACATGTTCGTTATTAATCTCAGATTCACGCATGCTAGATAATTTGCCGTTAACTCTTATGATTGGTGCATGTCCAACTTTTAAGTGAATGTCAGACGCTTCAAGATTAAAAGCTTGCTCTAGTAAGTTATTTAGATCGATTGGGTAAGGTTCCGATTGACTGGTGTCTGGTAAAGGTATTCTATCTACAGTGTCATTTGAATGTATTTTAGCTGCCGAAGCATTGTGTTGGTTTGTAGGAATAGCTGCTGGTCGGTGGGCTACCGATTGTGTGGTATTTTCTTTGATTGATTGTTCTATCTTGAACAGTACAGGATTTTTTTTGCGTAATTGCTGGACCAGAATATTTTGATCGGCCAATTTTAAGTTTCGGATATATAATTGAGGTGAGTCAAAACCTTGGTTAATTTGCTCAATAAATGCTTCGGCACCGGTTAGCTCCATTCGCTCAATAGTCTTTAGTGACCAAAAACGGATATTTTGATTTGGCGAACAACAACCGGTTAAAAGGTAAACGATTGGGTAATGGCTGCAATCTGGAAATAATTCACTGGCTCTTTGTCGAACTTCCCAACGATCATTATCAAATGCTTCAAGAAAAATTTCACAGCATTCATCTGTATCTATTTGAGAGATGGTTTCTAAGGCAAGTAAGCGTAATTCCTTGTCCGTTGAATGAAGAAGTGCGGAAATACTGCTTAACGTAGTTGGCTCAGCGATAATCCCCAAACTGTTTAAGGCCCAATATACGAGATCTTTGTTAGAAGATTTTAGGGTTTCTAAAAGTGGGCTGATGGCGTAAGTTTGTAATTGGCTTAACTTTTCCATTGCAACTTTTCGAATGGCATAACGTTCGTCTATAAACCTTTGAATGAGTATTCGTGCGGTATCCTGTGCCTTAAAGTTTCCTAAATGTACCACAGCTAGATATCGAGTTTGAGCGTCTTTGGAATCAAACAGTTCTGATAGGTCTGAAACAACTTCGTGGCCGTAGCAATTGGCGGTGACTCTAAGCATAGTCTCCAGCGCTAAACCATCCAATTTACTTTTCAATATTTTAATTACATCAGTTCTATGATTGATGGCGACTTTGCATAGTGAGCGAAAGACTTGTTCACGAATTAAGAAAGAGTCAGTCTTGAGAAAATTTAACAAACTTTTGATTACCCTAGGATCATTAATTTCACCCAAATTTGACACAGCATATAATGACATCTTTTCATCATCGGGTACCTCTTTGATGAACTTAGAGAAGTACTTTACAGCATTGCTGCCTAATATTTTGGCAATAATTTTAAAGGTCCAAAATTTCTGGTGATCGTTACTGCGATTAAAATTCCTTTCAAGGATAGGAACAACCTGTTCATTCATTTCGATTAGATTACGAGAAGCTCTCTCACGAATCTCCCAACTGTCATCGGCTAATAATCCATATAGAAAAGGTGTAAATTCCTCTCGACCTAGATTGGGGTTATTGTCCAAAATCATTTTACGAATATGATGATTTCCGAATTGAAACAGATCTTCAACAAGTTTTACTGGGATTCCTGATTGCTCACGTATGATCGTCGTGAGCCAGTAACAAAGCGTTTGTTTTCGTTCTTGATCGGACTCGTCTGAAATTTGAAATAGTAGAAAATCATGCGCTTCAATTCCACCCTCAGAAAAAATTTGACTGGCTGTTTTACGAATGTTCCAGTCTTCGTGAAACAAGTACAGAACCAATTGTTTCATTCCTTCGGAGGAGTCTTCTTGGATGTTTGTTCTAATTTCGTCGAGCATTTGATCAAGAAATTGCTGACACATCTATTCCGCCTTTATTTTTGAACTGTTAAGCTGAGTGCTATACATATTGGAATAGAAAGCATTCTACCTTTAATTAGTTTTGGAATCCAATGAACTGGAATTGCTTGATAGTTGCATGTAGCATACAGCCTTGCAAAAATACTTAGCAAAGTAGCGTAAATGTCAAAAGATGAACTTATTCGAGTAGGTATGATTGATTTTTTAAATGGTGTAGTGCCAGATTATCAACTCGATTTACCTCAATGTGAAAAATTTTATGGAATGCCCTCAGTTTTGAATAATCGATTAAGGAGTGGCGAATTAGATATTTCCCCGGTAAGTTCTATGGAGTACCTCTTGCACTATTCCAATTACGAAATTCTACCTAAATTATGCATTCGAGCTGATAGGCGGGCGGCAACAGTAGGTGTTTTTAGCTCTTTGAAACCTGACCAATGGCATAAAAGAAAAATCTATTTATCTGGTGCCTCTTTGACTTCTGTGTATTTGCTCAAATTATTATGTAAAGCATATTACAAAGTTGAGCCCTTATTTATACAGCAAGCTTCTGATCGAGTTAATCATGAGAATCTTAGCGAGGTTCTTAAGACCAATGATGCGATGCTTGTTATTGGCGATCGCGCTTATAAAGAGCAGAAAACAATGGGAAGCGATATTGACTATTATGATTTAGCTGAGGCTTGGAGAGAGTGGACAGGATTGCCTTTTATTTTTGCTCTCTGGCTGGTGCGTAATGAAGTAGTGCATCTGCGAAGATCCTGTGTTGCTGAAATTCATCGAGCTTTTTTGAGATCGATTAGCTTAGGCTTAGAAAATATTGATGATATTTGCAATAGATTGTCAAATAAATGGCCTCGCGAGCAAGTTAGAGAGTATTTCAAAGTAAATTTAGCTTATGATTTAAACGAACAAGCGGTTGAGGGGCTTACAACGTTTATTAGAGAGCTCCATCGTTATAAATTAATACCTCAAAAGGTTCCTTTGCAATTTTTTCATATATGACCTAATGTGCTTTATCAGTTTGCAGACTATTCTTTAGACAGCGATCAAGTGCACTTAACAAGTCTTGTCCAGAGCAGGGTTTCTTGAGGAACTCCCGAATGCCTAAAGATTTAAAAATTTGTATATAATCATCACTGAGTTTGCCGCTAAGGACTATGATGCTAGGTTGGTCACGTATGAATTTTTTAACCAGAGTTTCGCAAAGTTTAACACCGTCGAGCGGCGGCATTTGAACGTCGGTTATGATGACATCAGGAGGCTTGTCGGTTGAGTTTATGGCCTGCATAGCTTCATTACCATTTCGAAAATTGGTGACGTTTCTGTAGCCCGCTGATTTAAGTATGGTAGTCATTAATTCAGTGATCGCTTTTTCGTCATCAACCAAATAGATAATCGAGTTCTTTAGATAGGTTTCATTTTTCTCATCAGAGATGGGTTTCATCAAGTCATTATTAGATTTGTGAATAGGTAGAAAAATCGATATTTTGGTCCCTGCGCCGAGGACTTGTTGCTCGAACTTTTCTTTCAGATTCACGGGATCGCTACAAGTGATTTCCTTGCGTGTAGCCGTTTGAACCTGTATGCGGCCTCCATGGGATTTGATTATTGAAAAGACCATTGCAAGGCCAAGTCCAGTGCCCTTACGAGAGTCTCGATTTTTGGTGCTAAAGAATGGGTCGAAAATACGGGGTAGAATTTCCTTATCAATTCCCGTGCCCGTGTCTAATACATTAATTATAATTTCATTTTCTGTATGCTTCGCGACAATACTGAATCTCATTTGAGATTTAGATTCGGTTTGATTGGAAAGCTCTTCTTCCATTGCATGCATGCTATTGGCTGCAAGGTTTATTAGGGCATCGCGAAGTTGCCCCCGGTCGAGATAGCAGGTTGGTGAATTCCCTAAAACTTGCACGTTAACATCAATACCTCTAGTTTCAAGTTGATGCTTCATGATTCCCATTGCATCATCAATAACTTGTTGGATATTTGTGGACTCTACTTTGGATATATTTGATCTTCCTAAGGTTAGTAATCGACTAGTAAGGTCACTAGCTTTCTCAACGTATGACCCGATATTTTTTAAGTTAGTAAATATTTTATCGTTAGTTTTACCTTTTTTAAGCATGGCGCTAGCTACTTCCGAGCTCAGGCCAATAGCAGCCAGAATATTATTGAAATCGTGAGCTATGCCGGCTGCTAAAGTTCCAAGTCCAGCGAATCTCTCGGCTCTAATTAAGTCCCGCTTGGCATTTTCTAGTTTTTGTTCAGCGAAGTACTTATCTGTTACGTCGCTTATGATTCCAATAGTCCCATTGAATTTTGGATTGGATGAAAAGTCTTTTGTCCAATAACCACTAGCGTTAACTTCTGTGAAAAAACAGGCTTCATAATTTTTGGGTAAATTGGGGTAGAGATCGGTGAAATTCACATGAGGGCCAGGAATAATTCTTACTTTTATTAGCTTGGTTCCTCTTTTTCCTGAGCGTCTCTCGTCGAACAGGCCAGGCGCTCGTTTGTCTCCGGTAGTTTTACCGGAATACTTAGGTAGAACTGCGTCTCGTGCAATATTCTTAAAGTCGTCGCTATGGATTATATCCTTGAAGTGGCGACCAATTAAGTCTTCACGCATGTAGCCCCATTTAATAATTTCTTGGCTGACGAATAAGAAGTTACCATTTTCATCAAGGCGGTATAGGACTTCTGGGATTGTTTCTAGCAGTGATTTCAATTCAGTTTGGGTAGCTAAATTTTCACGCATGAACTTAAAGGTGTTTAAATGACTCGATAAAGTACGCGATATAGTCTGTATGTGTTTTGTGTCCAAGTCATTGAATTTTCGAGTACTATTGAGTACTTGTAATACACCAAAAACTTTTTTCCCAACAATAAGGGGTGTAACTAGAGCAGACTTGGTTAGGAAGCCAGTTGTCTGATCTACTGTTTTTGAAAAATCGCTTCTGTCGTAAGGTTGATTGGTAAAAAACGTCTGCTTAGTCTTAAGGCAGTTACCTACCAAACCTTCATTCTTTTTTACTACTATCGGGTCATGAAGACCTTCGGCGTGAATGGATTGGAGTATATCTCCATGAGCATTATAGGCAAAAAAAGTAGTGCGTTCAGCACTGAAATGTTTGCTTATAATGGGGCAGCTTAGTGCGATTAGTTGGTCAGGTTCATGAGTTTCGATATTACCTTGAAGAAGTTTATTCAGGCTGAATCTAGTTTTCATCAGAGCCAGATCTTCTTGTTTTGATTGTAGTTGATAGGCTACAGCTATATGAGTCATTACTCGTTCTAACAGGCTTATGTATTCGCTTTTGAGTGACTGACCACGGAAAAGAGTAAAGCCGAGAACTTTTCGTCCGTGTATCAGCGGGAAGTAATGTAAAGTTTCGTCCGAATGATTCTTTGTAGAGTTGAACCCAGCCTTAAGCCACTGAGTACTGTTCCAACTCATATATTTTTTAATTTTGATTAATTTTCTGAAGATCTTAAGTGGATTTTTGGACTGGATGAATAGGCATTTATTTGGATTTCCATAAATGCTTAAAAGAGAGTGATGACTCCGGCTTACTAACCCAAATGTATTGCATTTGATGGATGTGGATAGTTTTTTTAATATTCGCTGCAGATAGGTACTAGATTCTCTACCAGATAGGAGAGCTGTTTTCAGTTCGTCATTGATTTCTTCAAGATTGGCTAAACTTGTTTGTCTCATCGAAGCAGATTAACTGTTGCCTGTTTGAGATTCCTCTAAAAATCTCATTTCGAATGCGACTTTGAATGAGCGCCATAACTCTTCGAAAGATTTTACTCGTCCTAAAGCTCGGAGTACATAGGATGGCCTGTAATAGAACTCCATGTATGCTTTATGGCATAGGTCTTGGATTTCTTGATCGGTCATATTACATCCTGGTCTGGGGATTGCTATTTGAGATGTTGGATTTTTGATGTAATCTTTCCAGTAATCTTCCTTAAACTCCTGTAAATATAGTGCATACAGCTGTGTGGCCGGCATGGGAGTTACTTTTGAGAACTGTGCGTAATCCAGATCTAATGTTTTTGCAAAATCGATTGTTTGCTG
>MDTD01183499.1_pt1 | contig 10710 bp, 9 predicted proteins | sample 811221 | NCBI WGS metagenome assembly MDTD01 (sample SAMN05326646, study PRJNA326480) | marine metagenome | isolation source: seawater | place: Pacific Ocean: South West | collected 2011
ATCCCTTTTTCGTGTTCTTGATTAGTTTTACGGCATTGGTTGCGGTTACTTCGGTGGGCGTTGCGATTTGGTCAAGAAAGACGTCGAGCCGCTCAGAAGAATAAATGCGGCGCAGTAAAAGGCTCGCCCTAGCCAGAATCTCGGGCTACGGCGAGCGCGTTTGGCTACTAAACTTCCTTTTATTCAATCTCCGACACCTATGTCGTCGTCATATGCCTGAAGAATTAGTAGCTGTTCCCGTCGTTCGTGTTGACTTAGGTCATTGTGGAAGCCGTCAAACTCACGAGCGACCTGCGTGAACGCGACGTGCAACGCTCCGCGGTTGTGCAGCGTCCAGGTAAACGTGACTAGCTCTGAAACTCGGTGCTGCAGCTGTGCATGTTCCTGAAGGAGTTTGTCGGCAGTATCACTTAAACGCGGGGCAATATCGATGGGGCCATCGAAATAACCGAAGGCCTCCTCGAGACTGAAATCTGTTGCCAGTTGATCGCGTAGTCGAGTCAGCCGAATGCAGAAAAAGGTACAGCCCTCATGGGTCTTCAATCGGCAGCTGCAGGCAACGGCAATGTCTTCCGCCAAATCCCACAGTACGTGATTGAGCTGTTTGATTTCTTCTAATAATGCCGAATTGATAGCAGGCGTTTTTGTTTGGAGCAACATGCGAAACATCCTGTAATAAATCCACTCGCAATATGAATTGCGTGGTCGTTGCTGTGCTCAGGTGTCAAAGAGTCGTTTACAGAGCTGAGATGAGCTTGAGCAACGATCAAACAGAAAAGAATTAAGTTCGGCAGCAGAGAGGAATCATGGTCGGTGAGCTGTAGTGTATTAGCGACCTTATTCAGACGGTAAGGCATTAAGCCTGCATTGCAAGAAAAAACTTTGTGAACCTTTTCACAAGATCTCGATAGCTTTGCCGTCGCTAGCTCCGGGTGCTAATTATATTGAAAAGAAACCGGGATTCTGTCCTGTTAGTGGACTCGACGAGGAGTGAAAAAAACGTTGTCAAAAAAACGAGAAACATCCAGCAATGTACCGCATGCCGACTTGCAGCAGCGAATTGGGGCGACCCTGCCTCATAATATGCCGTTGTATCTCGCAGCTGTTTGGCAATGTGAATCGACGCAACAGGCAGACAGTTTGCTTGCCGGTGACCTGGACGGTTACGTTTACCAACGTGACCGCCATCCCAATGCAGATTTGTTTGCCGAGGCTTGTGTCGAGCTTCATCAGGCAGATCATGCCGCCATCACTTCGTCAGGGATGGCAGCCATCTCCTTAGCAGTTTTGTCACAGTTACAGGCAGGCGATCATGTTCTTGTGAGTAATCAACTCTATGGTCGTACCACGTTACTGCTTACTTCGGAATTAACCCGTTTGGGAATTGGACATACCTTGATAGATCCCTGTGATCTGGACGTTGTACGGGGGGCAGTGACGACCGAAACGAAAATGGTGATCGTGGAAACGATCGCGAATCCACTACTGCGAGTGGTGGATATTGCCGGCTTGGCTGATATCGCTCATCAGGCGAATGCCGTATTACTCGTGGATAACACTTTTGCCACACCGGCAATATGTAAACCACTGACATTGGGCGCCGATCTGGTAATGGAAAGCGTCAGTAAATTCATGAATGGTCATGGCGATGTCATGCTGGGCATGCTGGCGGGTAAGGCTCAACACTGGGATCGCGTAGAAATGGTCAATGCGGCCTGGGGTTTCGGCAGCAGCCCACTGGAATGCTGGTTAGCATGTCGGGGCGTTTCGACGCTAACGTTGCGGATGAAGCAGGCTAGCGCGAGTGCCCTAAAAGCGGCAGAGTTCCTTGACGGCCATACGCAGGTGGATTCGGTAGAGTATCCGGGATTGTCTCAGCATGTCGATCATGAGCTTGCCAGCAGGCAGTTTCAAAACGGATTTGGTCATATGGTGACATTTCGTTTGGCAGGAGGTCGTGCAGCTGCTGACCGCATGATCGCCACCGGTGAGATTCCGTTTTGTCCTTCCTTAGGCGATGTCGCCACCACGCTCAGCCATCCGGTTTCGACCAGTCATCGTGGCTTATCTGAATCTGCGCGCCAGGCATTGGGGATTACCGAAGGTACGATTCGTCTGTCGCTGGGAGTTGAATCAACTGAAGAGGTGTTGAATTCGCTTGGTACTGCCTTGCACCAGGCTACAGAATAGTCAGAATTTCATGAATCCAGACTGGTGATACTTATGGCTGTCCCGTAAACTCAATGAATACAAAATACTTATCGAATTGCCCCTAGTTTTTGGGAACCTGAATGAACAAAAAAGAAGAAGCACTTGAAGTCGAAGGCACTGTGACCCAGGCATTAGCGAATACTCGTTTTCGTGTGCAATTGGAAAATGGTGCTGAGGTATTGGCACACGTCGCCGGACGCATGCGTAAACATTTTATTCGTATCGTACCCGGTGATAAAGTTCGTGTTGAACTTTCGCCTTATGACCTGACCAAAGGTCGTATTACCTACCGCGAGCGTTAATTCGAAGTTCATTTAAAGAATGCGATAAAACATCGATGCGATTGCTGTTTTGCAGTGTTGAATGGCTATCGGAATTATCGGTTCAGATAGAAGCCAGAGATCCTCGGTTTGTGGCGACAGTCGTATACAGTGAGGTGACTGTTGGAATCGAAGTAGTGTGTTTTGTTCGGCATGGAAGCTAACACCGAATTCTCGGTTATATTAATAACAATGCATTGTTGTGATTTAGTGAGAATCACTGATAAGGACAATGCTCTAACGAATCATTTTTGACTGCAGGAGAGTCCCCTGATGGTGAAACTAATCAAGCAACAATGGTTAGCAGTATTGCTAGTACTCAGTGCCGCAATTCCAGCGATTGCACAGGTGCCATCTGCCAAGCCCATGGCAGTAATTGCTATTAATAACTACAACGATCTGTCGAAAGACATCGGCTGGGTGGCTGATCTAGTAGGCCCTCCGGGATCCTCTGCCATGATTGCTGCTCAAGGCCAGCAATTTGCTCAAATGTTTGATACGACCAAGCCGATCGGAATCATCGTGCAGTCAGATGGTGTTCTGGGAGCGAAAGTTCTGGGATTTCTGCCAACCAATAATGCAGATCAGCTGATCGGCATGCTTGCTTTGTTCGGGATCACCGGGCAGGAAGTGGATGGACTGATTGAATTACAGACAGGTGCTACCCCAATCTATGTCAAGAAAGCACCCGGTTGGGCGTTTATCTCGAATACAAGAGAGACGTTGGCAACGACGCCTGCTGACCCGGTACCCCTACTTGGCGGACTGGAAAAAGAATATGACATTGCACTCAAAGGGAACGTGGATGCGATTCCCCCGGTGTTTATGCAGTTGGCGATGAGTCAGATTCAAGCAGGAATTCAGGCTTCGACAGCTCAACCTCTTCCAGGTGAAACAGAGCAGGCTTTTGAAGCGCGACGAGCTCAGGCATTGCAATCCATGGAGGCTTTGCAAAAGTCTATCAACGATATGAAGTCTTTGGTATTTGGCTTGAATATCGATCAAACACGCGAGTCGGTTTCCATCGATTTCGGAGCAGACTTCAAAGAGGGATCTGAAACAGCAGCTTCGATGGATTACAGTGATGTGACGACCGATCTGGCAGGTTTTACTAGTGACGGTGCTGCCGCAACAGTTGCGTTGGCTGGAAAGATTGATCCGGTTCAGGCAGCTCAGGCAGCGGCTCAGTTCGAAGCCCTTCGTAATCAGTCGTTAGGTCAACTACAGAATGACCCAAATATCCCGAGTGAAGAGTTGCGTGCTTTGGCGATCAAGACGGTTTCCACCGTGGTTGACGTTGCTAAAGGTACGGTTGCTTCCGGTAAAGTGGATATCGCCGGTAGTGTTTCTCTCGATAACGGCATATCTCTGATCGGGGCTGCTAAAGTAGCTCAAGCTAATCAGCTCGACGGGGTTTTCCGCGAATTGGTGGAAACCGCTAAAGAGCAGGATCCTTCGTTCCCGCCCGTGCAGTTGGATGCCTTAAAGCATGCTGGCGCTTCGTTCCACACATTGAGTGTTCCGGTTCCACCTTTTGACCCGCAGCTGCAGGCCATCTTTGGCGAATCCTTAGAGATTTCTTTTGGAACCAGCGAGGACTACATTTACTTCGGTGCCGGTAAAGGGAACCTTGATAATATTAAAGCTGCCATCGACACTTCGGCTCAAAACAAAGGCGCCGAAGGAGAATCCATGAAGATGGAAGCTTCGGCTTCTAAGATTCTCACCTTTGCTGCCGAGCAGGCTCAGGACCCAACGATGCAGCAGGCTGCAGCCGCAGCTTCTGCCGGCGGTAAAGACAAAGCTCGCATGCAGATCATCCCGATTGAAAACGGAGCGAAGTTTCGAATCGAAGTTGAAGCGGGAGTTCTGAAGGCGATTGCTGTAGGAGTCCAGGCTGCTCAGTCGCAGGTTGATGAAAGTCCTTTCTAAGACTTCTCAATCAAATTGATTACTCAGCGGTGTCGGACAGATGAATCGACACCGCTGTTTTTTTCGTTTTCATTTATTTAAGAGTTAATAGAGATATGCCTACAGTAGGTAGTTTTCCAACTTCACGACAGGACATTGCTGGTGTTTCGATTGCAGAAATAGCTCAGCAATTTAATACGCCCACGTTTGTTTATGATGCAGCAGTTATCGTGGAGCGAATCGAAGATCTCAAATCGTTCGATCTGATTCGGTATGCACAAAAAGCGTGTTCCAACATTGCTATTCTGGATCTGGCCAGACGGAACGGAGTCGTCGTTGATGCAGTCAGTGCCGGTGAAATTCATCGTGCACTACGAGCGGGCTATCAAGGTGGAACCAGAGAAGATGGTGTACACGAGATTGTCTACACAGCCGACATCTTTGACGCCGATGCGTTGGATCTGGTGGTTGAGCATGACGTCCATGTGAATTGTGGCTCGCCTGATATGATTGATCAACTTGGTGCCCGCAAGCCGGGTGCTCAAATCACACTACGGTTGAATCCGGGATTTGGTCATGGCCATAGTCAGAAAACGAACACCGGTGGCCAGCAATCCAAACATGGTATTTGGTACGAGCAAATAGAGGATTGCAAACAGCGAGCGGCTAACCATGCCATTACGATTACCGGTTTGCATATGCATATTGGTTCCGGTACGGACCTGGAACATCTTGCACAAGTATGCGGAGCGATGGAAAAAGCCGTTCTGGAAGTAGGTAACACGATTACTACGGTAAGTGCTGGTGGCGGGCTGCCCGTACCTTATAATGCCGACCAGTCGTATGTCGATTTGGACGAGTATTTTTCCTTGTGGGATAACTCACGAAAGCGACTTGAAACAGAGTTGGGCGGTTCGATCAAACTGGAAATCGAACCCGGACGATATCTGTCCGCCGAAAGTGGTAATCTCGTAACAGAAATTCGGGCCGTCAAGATGATGGGCGAAAACACGTTTTACCTTGTCGATGCTGGTTTTAATAATCTGGCTCGGCCAATCATGTACGGGTCGTATCATCCCATTTCTGTGGTGACTGCGGATGCCGTTGCACGTGAGGAAGTGAATGTTGTGGTAGGCGGGCCGTTGTGCGAATCCGGTGATATTTTCACTCAGGAAGAAGGTGGCTTTGTTAGCAAACGCAGTCTGCCACAAGCTAACGTTGGTGAATTCCTGGTGCTCGAATGTGCCGGAGCTTACGGTAGTGTTATGGGTTCGAATTACAATTCAAAGCCGTTAGCAGCAGAAGTAATGATTGTGGACGGTCAGGCTCATTTGATTCGTGCTCGACAGTCCTATGACGATTTGATGCGCGGTGAGAAACTGGTCGATTAAAGGTGATCGGTTGGCAGGCAGTCATGAAATGAGAGCCAAAAGTGATGCGATTAAAAGCGTCCATACGCTTAGAAACGTTGTGGGTGGTGTTTGCCGGCAACCGATGAGTATCTATAATAAAGATGTTCGGGGAGCAGTTATTTATCTTCTCCTCCTAAAACAAACGTAAAAAGGATTCACGCCGATGAGCAAAAAGAAAGCTCCTCGCAAAAAAGTACCTAAAACCCTGGCGGTCATCAATGCTGACAACTGCACAGGTTGCGAATCATGTCGCGAAGTGTGCCCGGTTGATTGTATTGATTTCAATCAGATTGGTCTCGGCACGAAAGGCAATCAAAGCTGGTGTGAAATCGATCTGGAACGGTGCGTTGGTTGTGAAGTCTGCGTTCATATTCCTGCTCCGAAGTCCAATCCTTACGAATTAGTGGTTTGTCCCTGGGACGCGATCGAAATGGTTCCCACCGAGCAGGTCGCACAGGTTGTGGCTCAAATTGGTGGTCCGCCAGAATACGTTTATGAAAACTGGGACCGTCTGGTTGGTACCGCACAGCACCTAGCCGAACTCCGCGCAAGCAGCTAAGCAGGCTCTGAGTCGACGATTTTCCGCAGGACACTCTGTCCTTTAGTCCGCCTAAGAATGTAGTACAATGCAAGTTCTAGCGTGCGCGAATTTTCCAACGTGTGCGGCAATGGTGAATTTGCGAGTACAGTCATTGAGCGGTTTTGACGAGATCAGACAAGGCGATTGTGTGGCAGGGCTTCGTGCTCTCGCCGATGGATGCGTGGACTTAGCTTTCGCAGACCCACCCTTCAATATTGGCTACGATTATGATGTCTATCAGGACAATCTCGACAACGATGAATACCTGAACTGGACGCGGGAATGGATGACGGAAGTCAAACGCGTACTAAAAGATGACGGATCATTCTGGCTGGCTATAGGAGATGAGTACGCCGCAGAATTAAAGATCCTCTTACAGCGTGAACTGGGGTTTAACTGTCGTAGTTGGGTAATCTGGTATTACACATTTGGAGTGAATTGTACGAAGAAATTCAATCGCTCACATGCCCATATCTTCCACATGGTAAAGGACGTTAAACAGTTCACTTTTAATGCCGATAACGTTCGTGTACCATCTGCTCGCCAGCTTGTTTATGGAGACAAACGAGCAAATTCGAAAGGCAGATTACCTGATGATACCTGGGTGTTAAGACCACAGGACCTCCCCGAGGGCTTTAGTGCCGATGATGACACCTGGTATTTCCCCCGTGTTGCCGGGACGTTTAAAGAACGTCAGGGTTTTCACGGATGCCAGATGCCAGAGCAGTTGCTGGGACGCATCATACGAGTCTCCAGCAATGAAGGTGAAGTTGTGCTGGATCCGTTTGGCGGAAGTGGCACAACGTTGGCGGTGGCGAAGAAACTGAATCGACAGTATTTAGGATTTGAACTGTCGTCCGAATATGTGGATGCAATTCAAAGGCGATTGGATAGTATCCAAACAGGAGATGCTTTGGAGGGGTCACCCGAACCTCAGGTCAGTGCTCCTTCCACTAGTAACGGTCGCCGAGTAAAGCAACATACGGCTCCCACCAAACAGGACGATCAACAATCATTACCAGGAATGGATGGATGAAATACGCAATTTGTAACGAAACGTTTCAGGATTGGCCTTTCGAAAAGGCCTTTAAGTACGCCAAGCAATTGGGGTATGAGGCGTTGGAATTCGCGCCGTTTACGATTCATGAAGATGCCTATCAAATCTCAGCAGAACGTCGAGCTGAAGTTCGGGGATTAGCCGAAGATAATGGGCTGGAGATTATTGGTCTCCATTGGTTACTGGCCAAGACAGAAGGATATTATCTGACGACGCCGGATGATCAGGTTCGTCAGAGTACTGCCGAATACATTGCGGAGCTTGCCAGACTTTGTAGTGATTTGGGCGGCAATATCATGGTACTCGGTTCACCTCAGCAGCGAAATCTATTGCCTGGCATTAATCATGATCAGGCACTGGATTTTGCGGCGGACGTGTTGAAACAGGCTGCTCCGGTTTTTGAAGAACGAGGTGTGATCCTGGCGGTCGAACCGCTTTCTCCACTGGAAGGAGATTTTCTGCTGACCGCCGATCAGGGAGCGGACTTGTGCAGCCGGGTAAACCACGACTTTGTGCAACTACATCTGGATGTCAAAGCAATGTGCTCGATGGGTGAGCCCGTACCGGGGATTATTCGCAAACACGCAGGTATTACGGCTCATTTTCATGCTAACGATGAAAACCTCAGAGGACCCGGCATGGGGGATGTGGATTTTCTACCGATCATGCAGGCTCTCAAAGATACTGGCTATGACGGTTGGGTCAGCGTGGAAGTGTTCGACTATGAACCAGGTGTCGAGACACTTGCCAGCGAAAGTATCCAACATCTACGTGAGATTGAAAGTCAGCTTGTCTAAGTAGTTTCCTGAAGGAGTGACACGATGAGTGAGTGGACGGACATCCTTTTTTGGGTGACGGTGTTTCACTTCTCTTGTGTGCTGGTGTGGGAACTCTTAGGGCATTATGCGTTCTTTCGTATTGCTCATTTGCGGAGCAGCGAAATGCCACCACCAAAAAAGTGGCCGAGTGTGGCGATTATTTTCGCTGCTAAAGATGAAGAGCGAGAAATTGAAATGGCCGTTCGCAGTATGCTGCAGGTCGAGTACCCCAACCTTCAGTACACGGCGGTTAACGATAGATCAACAGACCGTACTGGTGAAATCCTCAATAAACTGGCTATAGAAGATCCACGATTAAAAGTGGTTCATGTCGAGGCATTGCCGGATGGCTGGCTAGGTAAAAACAACGCCTTGCAACACGCCGCAGCTGCGACGGGTACGGACTATCTTCTTTTTACTGATGCAGATGTCTCCTTTGATGTTGATTGCGTGAAGAGGGCAGTTGGCTATGTCGAGCATCATCAGGTAGACCATCTGGCGATGTTCCCCAAAGTGCCCATGCCCAGCTTGATTCTCAATGCATTTGTTATCTTCTTCTTCAAGACGTTCGTGGTCTATTATCGGGCGTGGAGAGTAGCGAATAGAAAGAGCTCGGCATTCCTGGGAATCGGTGCTTTCAATCTGGTGAGAAATTCGGTTTTTCAAGAGGTGGGTGGATTTGAGCGGATTCGTATGGAAGTGGTGGATGATTTGCTACTGGGAAAACTAATTAAAACAAGTGGCTTTCATCAGCATGTATTGGTTGCCCGTGAAGACCTCAGCGTACCGTGGTATGGCTCGGTCAGAGAAATGGTTGTTGGGCTGGATAAGAACACCTTTGCCGGAGTGAATTACAACCCGTTCATCCTGATGACCATGATTGGTTCGGTGACATATGCATTCTTGTGGCCATTTGTCGGAGTGTTCCTGTTTGCTGGCAGGCTGCAGTTCATGCTGGGAGCTATCTGTGGATTGCTCGTGCTTTCCTCGGCCTGGATGGCTATCCGGATGCGACTCAATCCGTTGGCTGCACTATTGATCCCTGCAATAATCGGCCTATTCAATTTCACAATTGCTCGGGCTGGAATTATCTTTTACGTACGAGGTGGGATAAAATGGCGGGATACGTTGTATACAAAAGAACAGTTAAAAAATGGACGTTTATAGAAAGTAATAGTTGTGATTTTTCGACGCCTGACACTCTTTGTTTTTACTCTCCTTGTGACAGCACCAGCGTTAGCCGCTCCGACATGGGAAGCTGGCTCCGCTCGAATTAACCTCACGCCCAGGCAGTTTATGTGGATGTCCGGGTATGGTGGGCGAACCGTACCGGCCGATGGGAAACTGACAGACATTTGGGCAAAAGCTGTTGTGCTCAGAGATGCTCAGAAGAACGAAGTTGTTTTGATTACAGCAGACCTGGTTGGGATTGGAACAGAATCCACGAAGTGGGTTGCTGAACAGCTTAAGAAGAATCACGGGTTGGAACGTAACCAATTTGCCATTGCGACTTCGCATACCCATACCGGGCCGGCGTTGTCGGACAATCTGGTGCCGTTGCATTTTTTGCGAGCGGACGAAGCTCAACAAAACCGAATTGCTGAGTACACACAACAGATGCGGCAGATGCTAGTGGATGTGGTGGGACTGGCCTACAAAGAAATGGAGCCGGCATATTTAACTTCCGGCAGCGGTCATTGCACGGTGGCTGTAAATCGACGTACAAACCGTGAAGCTGAAGTGCCTCAAAAGCGGCTTGAGGGAAAACTTAACGGGCCGTTTGACCATGATGTACCCGTGCTCGCGATTCGGAATGCTGAATATGAATTGAAAACCGTTGTCTTTGGATATGCCTGCCACTCCACGGTATTGTCATTTACTCAATGGTCCGGTGATTATCCGGGCTTTGCTCAATTGGAACTCGAGAAAAGATATCCGGGAATCGATGCCATGTTTTGGGCTGGATGCGGAGCTGATCAAAACCCACTACCTCGACGAACTGTAGAGTTAGCTCAGCACTATGGACAACGAGTGGCTCAGTCTGTGGATAGCGTTCTACTGGGAGCGATGGAGAGTGTTGAAGGTGGTTTGTCGGCACATTATCAGGAAATTGCCGGGAAGACTCAGGAGCCAATCAGCCGTTCAGACCTTAATGAACTGCTAGAAAATGGTAACCAGTATGAAAAGCCATTTGCTCAGTATGTGCTTGGTAAACGCGATAATGTGAATCCACCGCCAAGGACCTACCCTTATCCCGTGCAAACCTGGCACATTGGTGATATCAAAATGGTTTTTCTTGGGGGCGAGGTCGTTGTTGATTATGCTTTGAAGATTAAGAAGACGGCAACTTCAGTAAGTGACAAGAAGATTTGGGTTGCCGGGTATGCCAATGATGTCATGG
>MDTD01135460.1_pt1 | contig 10709 bp, 7 predicted proteins | sample 811221 | NCBI WGS metagenome assembly MDTD01 (sample SAMN05326646, study PRJNA326480) | marine metagenome | isolation source: seawater | place: Pacific Ocean: South West | collected 2011
AAGAGAAGATGTAAATATACAGGCACCTGGTGGTCTACAGATTGATAACAACCTTTGCCTCACTGGTACCCTTGATAGTTTTGGCTCTGACCAAACTCGAGCGACGTTTTCCCATGAAGGGGCTCCACGGGTCGATATTATGCGTAGAGATCCCAGCATCTTTGGTAATGACGAGCTAGGTGTCTTAAATTTCTTCGGTAGCACAGATGGTGGTGTAACAAGAGCGGGTGGTGCTAGTATTCGAGCTGTTGCATCGTCCGGATACACTGGGGTTTCGAAACCGACGAAGCTTGATTTCTATATAAGCAAGACCAACAGCCAGGCTTTAGGAATGACGCTTACTGCAGATAGAGACCTTCAAGTTGGTCAAAAGATCAAGGTCGGTGGGAACATAATACAGAACGGTTCGGACGAAAACGCGCTGGTGTTTGATTCCGGGATTGACCCTAGAACGGACGTTCAAGGTAAGATAAAAATATCAGGTAATGAAATCCAGGACAGCTCGGGCAACCCTGCCATTACCTTTGATGGATCGACGATAGCGACTGTCAATTCCGGAATATCCGTAAAGCAGTTTGGGACTGCGGCCCTCGACGGCTCAGTAATAAAAATGAGTAGACAGCCGACCGATGAATCCATCGGCGCTGGAGATGTTCTTTCAGAAATAAAGACCATCGGAGAAAACGCGTCAGGGCAAGAACCTGTTGGGGCCGTAATCGAAGTCACTGCGGTGCAGGACTGGGATTTCTCCGTTGCGAATGCAGAGAAATGCGGTGCTTCGATGGCATTCTGGGCTACCCAAAAAGATGCCACAATACCAACTAGAGCGCTGCTAATAAACGGTGACAATCCGTTTGCGCTAGCAATAACAAGCTCTGTTAAAATGGAGCATCTGGATAGAGTCTCAATCCTCGACGCAAGTGCTACCCAGACCCCTCAATTACATATTCATGACACCGGCACAGGTTTTTCCAACGCTGCCCGGTTAAGCTTTACAACAGGACATGGTAACGATGGTGGTCGGATAGACGGATACGGAGACGACTGGCAACTTGAGGCGTTTTGTGAACCACTTGCCGATGCCGCCGACGCAAAATTTGTCTTTAACTACTCTAACGCGGACGGGGATGGAAGTAATAGAGACCTACTCACTGTCATGCCTGTCGGTATAACTGGATCAACAGGAATAAAAATTGTTCAGGACATGGCGGAGGTTGACAACCTCGGCCGTCAAGCCAAACCCCTTAACTCCGCCGGCGCATTCGCACAAAATCCTTCAGATTACGCATTATTCTTACAGCAGGAACGAGTGGACGCTCTCGGTGGAGTCGACCCGGCTATCGGTATTGGGTTCGGCACAACAGGTGCCCATACTGGGGCAGCTATCGTTTTCAGGGACACAGGTGATTGGAGTTCGGGGCGGCTGGTATTTGCTGTAAAGAAAAGCACTAGCCAGAATCAACCACCGGTCAACGCGCTTGAGATATCTGGGGATGGAGATGGAATATATTCTGAATTCATTAGACTCTCGACAACATCAAGTCCTGCAAATGTGAGAGTTGAATCAGGATCAGGCAAGATACGAAGAGTAAGCTCAGATCGAAGAATTAAGAAAGATATAGAAGATCTAGTTACAGACTTAGAACTAGTCTGTCAGCTTTCTCCAAGGTTATTTAGAGACATCGAAGACACTAACCCTGAAAGTCTTAAAACGCCGGGCTTGATTGTGGATGAGGTGGAAGGAATAATCCCAGAATTAATAGACGGTGTTGATTTACCCGCTGAGGAACATAAGGGTATTTACTACGATCGTCTGGCTGTGTACATTGTCAGTGCTCTTAAAGAGATCAAAGAAAGACTTGAGGCTCTTGAAGGATGAGGCAAATCTGTAGCTTTGTCTTATTGATTAATACTTTAGTATTTAGTTAAATAGAATAGATTTATTAGTAATAAGTTTAAACAGATTATCAGTTATTCAGATTCAGTTACAGAATATATTAGCTGATTAAATTCGCTTTGTACAAGAAAAAACTCAAAAAATCTGAGCATATACATTACGACTCTACCCTCTATTATTGACAGAGTGAGGTGTAATATATGTTTGACAGTCCATTCAGTAGCCCAAAAGCTCCCAGCATAGACAAAGAAGCTGACGTTATTTTTGTAGCTGATCTATTCGTTGAAGACTATGTTGGTGGAGCAGAGCTAACAATCCAGGCTCTTATCGATTCTGCAAAAGATATCAATGTTCAGAAGCTTAGGTCTTCTGAAGTTTCTATGAGCGCCCTTAAAGAGGGTAACGAAAAGCATTGGGTCTTTGGCAATTTTTCCAATTTGGCTCCATCCTTAATTCCCAGCATCATTGGTAACTTATCTTACTCTATAATTGAGTGTGATTACAAGTTTTGTCAGTATAGAAGTATAGAAAAGCATAAGTTGCAAACAGGCGTGGATTGCGACTGTCATGAACAGCTCCACGGCAAAATGGTATCGGCGTTTTTTCACGGAGCAAAAACATTATGGTGGATGAGTGAAGCTCAAGAAAAGAGATACCTTGAACGTTTCCCTTTCTTACAAAAAAACGAATCAGTCGTGCTTAGCAGCGTATTTGACGACGACTTTTTTGCTTTTGCAAATTCTATTGATGATAAAGAGGCGGAAAGAAGCGGGTGGATTGTACTTGGCTCCAATTCCTGGATTAAGGGTTATGAGCAAGCTGAGGAATACTGCAAGTCAAACGGTTTAGAATATGAAGTCGTTTGGGGACTACCATATAAGCAGCTACTTGCTAAGCTAGCTAATGCCGAAGGATTTGTTTACCTTCCTGAAGGTGGAGACACATGTCCTCGGATGGTTATTGAGGCGAAGACTTTGGGATGTGAGCTGGTCTTAAATGAGCATGTGCAACATGCGAATGAAGAATGGTTTACAGGCTCTAAAGAAGATATGCTTGCATATCTCTATGGTGCTCGTGAAAGATTCTGGAGAGCCATTAAGTCAGTACATCAACATGTACCAACGATAAGTGGATACACAACGGTACGTAACGCTACTCAGATGAGCTATCCCTGGAAGTCGACTGTGACATCGATGCTCGGATTTTGTGATGAGGTGGTTGTTGTCGACGGAGGATCAAGTGATGGGACTTGGGAAGAGCTACAGAAGATGGCTGCCGAACAAGAAGACAACCGACTGATAATTCACCGCCATGAAATTAGCGATGATCATCCCTCATTCGCATATGAGACAGACGGCAAACTAAAGGCAACAGCCAGAAGTTATTGCACAGGAGATTTTTGCTGGCAGATGGACGCTGATGAAATTGTACATGAAGATGACTACCACAAAGTACACCAGCTTCTTAGAGCGTTTCCTGTTCACTGTGATATTGTTTCGCTTCCAGTTATTGAATACTGGGGTGGCGATGAGAAAGTCAGGATGGACATCAACCCCTGGAAATGGAGGGTTAGTAGAAATCTAACGCATATCACACAGGGGATCCCTAAAGAGCTGGTTAGGACTGGCGATGATGGCAGCATATATGCGGCTCCTGGCACTGACACCTGTGACTATATCCACAACGAAACTGGTGAAAGAATTCCACACATAGGTTTTTATAATGAGCAAGCCCATAACGTGAGGGTAGCCGGTTTGTCTGGTAACGAAGAAGCCCGCCTAGCCTATCAAGATTGGTTTCAGAGAGCAGTTGACCAGCTTCCTTCTGTGCACCACTATTCTTGGTATAACATACCGAGAAAGATACGCCAATACAAAATGCATTGGGCTTCATTTTGGAAAAACCAGTATAGACATGATGCTGAGGATACTGCTGAAAATAATGTCATGTTCGATAAGCCTTGGGCTGAGGTGACAGATGAAGACATCGAAGTGTTAGGAAACAAGCTGGCTTCAGAATTAGGAGGCTGGATATTTCATGAAAAAGTTGATTTTTCTTATAAAATACCTTATGTCACAATCGAAAGAGGTCATCCCGCAGTTTTTTTGGAGACAGGGAATACCGAGCAAAAGAGTAGCGAATGAGTAAACCACCCCATGTACCACCTGGGTCGAATGTCCCCTGTGATGGTTATACGTATCATATGCTTTCATACATCAATAAAGTGGTGACAGAGAGAGGTCTACAGTCTTTACAGCTACACGCTCCTGATGTTACTTTCATGATACCTTTCGGCACCGACTCACAAAACAGGGTTAAGAACATGAGCTGGACCCTAACGTGGCTATTAATGAACACCAATTCCAAGATTATGATATACTGGTCAGAGACTGAAGATACGATCAAGTCTTTCGATGCAGTTTTCGGTGGTATTAAGACAGGTGGAGCGACTAACTACAAAGAAGTCTTTAAAGCAATGTCTAATTCTTGCGGCGCGGGTTCTCAACCACTAGAGGGTTCGATGCTTGAGGCAGGTCAAGAATCGATTCATGATTTTTTTGTGTCCATTGCGATCGATAATTTTAAGCTTCCAAAAGACAACCATCATTTTAACCCCTATTGCAAGGCTATATCGGGTACAACGGATCCGACGGCTTTTTACAGACCTACTTTTGTCGAAGCGCTTAAAGATGAGATAACTAAGAGAGTAAGTTTGTTTGTGGATTACCGAGATGATCCTGCTTTCCATAGAATGAAGTATATTAATAGAATGCTAAGATGGGCAGACACCACATATGTCTGTAATCATGACACAGATGTTTTGATTGATAAAACAACTTTGCTCAAAACTATTTCCGTGCTTACTGAAACAGACGTTGATTTTGTGTATCCTTACGATCACCAGGACACCGGCAGACGCAGTCAATACAGGGTTTACCATGCTGATTCAGAAAGCCGGGAGTTGCACTTTCTTTCTGTTTTTACTGGTGATTTTTCAAAGTCCATTGCGTATGGAGAAACCTCAAGATCAATCAACGCATGGGGTTGTACTGTTTTTGCCAGAGCAGAGTCATATCGCTCCGCCGGCGGCGAAGTTGAACAATTAGTCTCATGGGGTCCGGATGACGTTGAGAGAGCAACTCGATTTTTTAAGCTCGGATACACAGTCGCTAGAATACCTTACGGCATTGTTTTTCATCTAGAACACCCAAAATCTGAAAACAGCGGTGGAGAACAACAAAAGCATTTTTCTGGTAATGAGCGGTTGTGGCAATCAATCCGCGCACTTGATGAGAATTCTTTGTTATTATTTATGAAAGAACGCCCTCATGTGTTAGAGTATGAATGGGATGTAAAGAGAGGAAGAGTAGGATGACTTGGTTTCCAGAAGGTATACCGGAAACAACTAACGTTACCAAAGAACTAGACTACATAGCATATCTTGATCAGATGCTTAGTCCAGAAAATGGTTTGCAACTAAATACAGATGATTTGACATTTATCATTCCTCTCGGTCTTGACTCTTATACTAGATTGAATAATGTAGGGCTAACCTTACTTTGGATATTACGAAATACTACCGCTAAGGTTAAAATCCACTGGGCTCAAGATGAGCAATTTCTTAAAACCTGCGAAAGAGAGGGCACTTTTAGGTTCCCTTTGCTAAATGGTGAAAAGTTTGACGTCACAGCAGACTTAAAAAAATTCAGTGGTAAAGACATTGATATCATGAACTCTAGCGAAGCGCATGAAATTACCCGAGGGTTAATGTCTGCATTTTTTCTTGAGAGGGTTTTCAACAACGAAAACTGGAATCCATGTTCCGGATCACTAGAAATGACAGCAGCTTTGTCAATGGTCAATCCTAACAGACACCCAAACGACACCCTTGAATGCATCTCTGCATATTTAGACAATGCTAAGAGCAGAGTTTCTATATATTACGAGGATAAGGATATAGAAGCTCCATTCCATAGAACAAGATATCTTAATCAATTATTAGATAAGGTTACGACTAAGTTCGTTTGTAATCATGATGCAGACATTATATATCCATTTTCCATGACGGCTAGAGCGTTAGGGTCTTTAAGAAAAGGGTTGTCTGATTTTTGTATCCCGTTCGGACACTTTAGCGAGACCTCAGGACTAGTCAAAGTCTTTGTTGATGATATTGGTGGCGCAACCGCACACCCTCATAATACTGCTAGATCCGCTTTCAATGCTTGCTTGACTGGTGATTTTTCTGACCTACACACTCGTGGAATTATTGCGGGATTTGGGGCTGGATACGGAGGTAGTGTCTACGCTAATACAGAGAGCTATAAGTCATGTGGCGGAGAAATTGAAGATCTGGTCTCATGGGGTGCCGAAGACGTTGAGCGCTACACAAGGTTCATGAAAATGGGCTATGCTGTCTCTAGAGTAAGTGAAGGCAGGATGTACCATTTAGAGCACCCACGATATAAAGACAGTGGAAAGCAGAATCCGTTCTTTAAGAGGAACGAACAAGTGTGGTCTAGTATTCAAAAAATACACCCAGAAAAGCTTCCTGAATTAATGCGCCTGAGTGTTAAGACTTACGGATGGGAAATTAAACCAGGACCGCATTATCAACAGCTCCTCGCGAGGTTTCGAAGGTAAGTATTATGGTTAGCGTTTCGGTTTTGATACCCGTATATAATTGTGAGAAGTGGATAAGAAGATCGCTAGATTCAGTAAAGGCACAAACTTTTACAGATTTTGAAGTTGTTGTTGTGGACAATAACTGCACAGATGACACAATTAAAATCATAAAAGAAGAGTACAGTGACTGTTTAGATCTAAAAATAGTCGAATGTAAAGACAAAGGAATAGAGGCCGCTCTAAATACGGGTCTTAGGAATTGTTCTGGAAAATGGATTGCTAGACAAGACGGAGACGATCTGTGGTATCCTGATAAATTACAGAAACAGATTTCTTTCTTGGACGAAAATCCACACATACAGATATTGGGTACCCAGATTAGGTTACTAGATGTAGATGGGGTAGTTCAGGAAGAAGGCACCATGGGTAAAAGCTTTACCTACCCAACTGAATCTAACGATATTGTGGTTGCTATGCTATACGGTCAAAACCCAATCTGCCATCCTTCTGTCGTTTTTTCTAGAGATCTAATCAACACTGTTGGCGGATATGAAAAGCTCTTTACTCTGGCTGAGGATTTACACCTTTGGCTGAAGTGTGTTCCACACTTTAAGTTTGCCAACCTTTCTGAGGTTTTAGTTGACTATACACAGAAGCTTGATGATAGATATGACGCTAGAACTCCGCTTATAGCTGCTGACATGTATTACAACCTGTATAAAGCCGTTGGTCTCGTTCAGGGGGAAAGAGAAGAAAGGGTTTGGCACTGGCAGCTAGATCCAAACGCTCATGGCAATAAGACGGGTGGGTGATGAAATGACAAAAATGAAAATAGTGGTTCCCACCTACAACACAGAATCCTGGATAACCGGCTGCTTATCATCAATAGCAGCCCAAACATTTAGGGATTGGGAGTGCTTGGTTATAAATGACAAGTCCACAGACAGAACAGGCGAGATAATAGACAGTTTAGACTTTGTCAAAAAAGATCCTCGCTTTACAGTCATACACAACCAAGAAAATGTTAAAGCCCTACAAAATATAGTCGATGGTTTCAATATCTTAGGTTGTAAAGACGACCCTGAATGCGTAATGATGGCCGTAGATGGAGACGATCACTTATTTTCTGTATTTAGTTTAGAGACGATAAACAATGTCTATTCAAGCTATCCAGAGCTTTTGTTAACTTACGGAAATTGGGTCGGTTGGCCTGACGGTACAAGAAGTAATTGCTTTCCTTATGATGCAGAAACTATTCAGAGCAGATCTTTTCGTAAAAAGCCTTTTGTGGCTTCACACTTGAGGACCTTTAAAAGCTCCCTTTGGTATAACATCAAAGACGCTGACTTACGTGACGAAGAAGGTAAATACTTTGAGACGTCTTGGGATGTTGCGTTTATGATGCCAATGCTAGAAATGGCCGCCGAGCGACATGCGTACATAGACAGAATATTATATTGCTATAACCGTTACAATCCGATATCCGACTTTAGAATTTATGAAGATGATCAACTTGCGACAGTGGAGTTGATAAAAGGAAGAAGAGTCTACGACAGACTCAAGGTCGGAAACCTATGACAAAAGTAGCTACATATTCTACGCTTGGAGAAAATGGCCGTCTAGGAAACCAGATGTTTCAGTATGCCACCCTATTTTCAAAAGCCAAAAGTGGAGGATGCAAATTTGCTGTCCCTGACCTTGCTTTTGAGAATGGAAAGCTTTTTAGGTATGAGCTACTGAATACCTTCTCAAATCTAAGCGCCGACATTGTCACCAGGGAAAGTATACAAGATATTATGTCACAGCAAAGAGGGGTCTATAGAGAACCGTCTTTTGTATATGATCAAAATTTCCATCTAATATCGTCACATGTAGATTTGTTTGGGTATTTTCAGTCCGAGATGTACTTTAAAGACTGTCGTTCTGATATTATTAACGAATTTTCGTTCGATCAGAAAGTAAAGGCGTCTGCACTAATGATGCTACAAGAGTGTAGAAAAGCGTACCCTAAGGTGTGCTCTTTACATATTCGAAGGGGAGACTATTTAAACCTTTCTGACTACCATACAAATCTAGACGTCAATTATTACAACCCTGCGATACAGCACATAATGTCACTAACACAAGGTAACGTATCTTTTCTAGTTTTTTCTGATGATATTGAGTGGGCCAAGACGTTTATACAGGACAGGACGCGAGTTGTATTCTCAGAATCGAAAGACCATTCAGTCGATATGTGTGCTATGTCCTTATGTGATTATCACATTATAGCTAATTCATCATTTAGTTGGTGGGGAGCATGGTTGTCTAACTCTGAATGTACATTGGCACCTAGCCAGTGGTTCGGTCCTCGTGGGCCAGCTGAATGGGATAGTGTATATTGCCAAAATTGGCTCATTGGATGATGATACTTAGACATATTAGATTTAACTCAAGGGCACTTTAATGGAAAATAAAAAAAATCATACCGCTGTAATCTTTATAGGCACCTCAAAATACGCCGATTTCTTTGACGCTTGGTTTAATGGTGTGGATAAGCTTTTATTTCCTGATCAGCAAAAGACTGTTATTGCTTTTAGTGACAGGATAAATGAGCCAATTTTTGATCGTAGCGGAAGTCAATGTAGTTCTAATATAGTGGGCGTAGAGATAAAGCATGTAGGATGGCCATACGTTACGCTATCTAGGTTCGCTTACATAAAGAACGCACTAGACCAACTTGCCGAAACTGATTACCCTGCTTTTGATAACTTGCTTTTTTTGGATGCTGACCTAATCGTAGAATCTAAAATAACTTTTGACGAAGTTTTTAGTAGTGATCCTGAAAAGCCCCTAACTGGAGTCCACCACCCCGGACATCTGGAAGGTATTGTTACTGGTACCAATTGGGAGTCTTTTATAGTCAATGGTATTTCAAATGCGAACATTAGGAATATCACTGGTTTTGAGGACTACGATCCCTCTGGTAAGATATACCACCAGGGATGTCTTTGGGGCGGTGTGTACAAAGAAGTAAAAGATATGATTGATGAATTATCTTCATTGATTCGCCAAGACTTAGAAAACAATGTCATAGCCGACTGGCATGATGAATCCCACATGAATTGTTGGTTTCTTAGAAATTATGAAAAGGTGCACACAATTCCCTCGAACTTTGCCTGGCCTGATGAACCACACTGGCATGGGTTTTTATCGAAGCATTTTGACGGTCCTAGAGCGGTTCACCTAAGTAAGCCTCTTTCAGAGTACCCAAGATTCAAAGGCGCTAGAAATGAGGTAACGCCTAAGATGATTGAAGCGTTAAAGGAGACCATGCTAGAAAGGGGTTTTGAAACGCTTGTTAATGCTGAGAACCTTATCTGCAGAAGATGTGGGAGAGAGCAAAAATTCGAGAACCTAACCCAGGTGTGTTTACATGATTGGCACTTTCCACAGGCTCAGCGACGTAACAAAGACACGAATGAGTTTGAACCAGATGGGTACCATTGTCTTTGCGGCCCTTGTAAAGCAATACTTGAAGATGAAGGAGTATTTCAACGCTGGGTAGAGCTTGACGAAAAGGATAAACAATGAAGATAGCTATTATAGGACCTGGGATCATGCCTATTCCACCAACCGGCTGGGGTGCAGTGGAAATACTAATACATGACATGAGATGCGCTTTAGAAAAACTTGGTCATGAAGTTCATATAGTAAATGTCAGGAACAAAAATGAAATTGTATCTCAAACAAATTCACTAGACGTCGACTTTGTTCACGTTCAGTACGATGAGCATATAGATGTTGTCCCTCACCTTAAGTGCAGGAATGTAGCGATAACTAGTCACTACGGTTATTTTGAGCAGCCGGCAAGGTGGGACGATGGATATAAGGCAATTGCCTCCGCTTTCTTAACGACAGATGTGGATATCTTTTCCCTTTCTCCAGGCATAGCTAACCTCTACAAAGGTTTGGCCAGCATGAACCCAAACGTTTTGCATCCAAGTTATTCTGATGAACGTATTCATGTTGTACATAACGGTGTTAGAGACGACTTGTTTAGGTATGACAGCAGCTGCAAGTATCCAGATAGAACGCTATATCTTGCGAAGGTTGATTTTAGAAAAAGGCAACACATATTCCAAGGTATTCCAGGGTTGTATTTCGCAGGAAATCTTGCAGATAATCGTTTTGATGCAAGTTCGGAAAG
>MDTD01043994.1_pt1 | contig 10708 bp, 7 predicted proteins | sample 811221 | NCBI WGS metagenome assembly MDTD01 (sample SAMN05326646, study PRJNA326480) | marine metagenome | isolation source: seawater | place: Pacific Ocean: South West | collected 2011
AAAATCATGGAGTTTCTCCAGTTGATTGAGATTGCGGGAGAGCTGATCCAGCGGATGCGGATCCCACAGTGGGAGGGTGCACGAGGTGATAAGTGATTCGGATCCCCCAGTAATTCTGGAGGCGGTGAACCTGTCCAAGTCGTTTGGGGGAAAGCCTGCTCTGCGAGATCTCTCTTTTACCGTCCGGGAGGGAGAGATATTCGGGCTACTGGGACATAACGGGGCGGGCAAAAGTACAGCCTTGGGAATTTTACTGGGCATGGTAGAGCCCGACCGCGGTGAAGCCAGAATTGGAGGACACTCCGTGCAGCGTAAAAGAGCGAACGCTCTTCGCTACGCTGGTGCCATCTTTGAATCTCCTGCCTTTTATGACTATCTTAGTGGCTGGGACAATCTCAAGGTCCTGATGAGTTATTCCGGGGGCTTTGAAAAAGAAGCCGCCCTGCAGGTGTTGGAGGAAGTTGACCTCAAGGACCGAATTCATTCCCGGGTTTCGACCTACAGCCACGGCATGCGCCAGCGACTGGCGCTCGCCCAGGCGTTGCTTCCGGAACCCCGCCTCCTTTTACTTGATGAACCTACCGACGGGCTCGATCCAGAGGGTATCAAGTGGTTCAGGGACTTTATTTTACAGCTTCGCGAAGAAAGGGGGATCACGGTGCTCTTCAACTCTCACCTTCTTCCAGAGGTGGAGCAGATGTGTGACCGGGTTGCAATCGTTCGACAGGGAAGAAAGGTCTATGATGGTCAGCTCGGTGGAATTGCGGACGAGCAGGTAACGCTCGAGATCGAGGCGGATCCATCTGCGCAGGCGGAGCTCTGTTATGGGAGGCTGGGAGGAGAGAAGCAGAGGGGTTCCTCCCGAGTGGTTTTTCCAGAGGGAACGGATCCTTCTGTTGTCGCCAGCGAGCTTGTCGGCGCAGGAGTGGCCTTGCGAAAACTTACTCCCGTCCGGCGCTCACTTGAGGATGTGTATCTCGAGGTCAGCAGCAGGGACTCCGGAAAGGAGGCGGAGGAATGAGTCTCTTCCTCATCCAGATTCGGAGTGAGTTGAAAAAGCTCTTTGCCCGCCGGCGGACTTACATTGGATATGGTGCATTCCTGATCTTGGAGCTGGTGATCCTGTGGGTGTTTCACCTTGATAAGCCAAGAGAGGAAATGGCGAAGCTTCTTTCAGACGCAGGGTTGGATGTTGATCACTATTACTCAGCCCTGACTGTGACTTACTGGATGATCGGCTTTAGCATGGCGATGCTTGGCGCGATCTATCTCGCTCTTGTGTCCGGAGACATCGTCGCCAAGGAAAGCGAGGACGGAAATCTCAGGATGGTTCTGGCGCGACCTATCAGCCGGCTCAGGGTCCTCATCATCAAGTATGTGGCGGTTCTCGTCTACACCCTGACCTTCGTATGGTTTGTAGGCATTTCAGGTTACCTGATGTCGGCCATCGCACTGGGCTGGGACGGTGGCCTCTTTGTATGGAATTATGAGCTCAAAGTCTTTGCCTTCTTCCCTGAATTGAGTGTGGGCGTCGGGCGTCTCTGCCTGGCTCTTCTCCTCCTAAGTCTCAGCATGTGCACCCTCTCCTCGATCGGATTCGCTTTTTCCTGCCTCAAAATCAAGCCCGCAGCTGCCACCATTCTGGCCCTCAGCGTTCTTTTTGTGGATTCGGTCCTGCAGATGCTGCCATTTATGGCCCCATATCGGGAGCATTTGCTTACCCATCGGATGAGTAACTGGGTGTTTGCCCTCGAGAACAACATCTCGTGGGCCAAGCTGGCAGAGAGCTATACGGCTTTGGTGGGTCTCGACCTGACCCTGTTTGTGCTTGGATGGATGGCTTTCAGGATCAGGGATATCAAGACCTAAGGGGAAAGGCCGCGCGGCCTGCGGGCGAAACTGATGTCACATTGACCCGTGACGCATACTGATCTTTTTCTGGATTTGCGGGGATGGCTGGTTGTGCTTGAGTCCTCTCGTGACCAGAAGAGACAAGGACTTTTTGTTTGAGTTGCTGCGGACCCCGAGCCCGGTGGGATTCGAGATGCCAGGCCAGAGGGTTTGGGCGCGATATCTTGGTAAGACAGCCGACGCAGTGGAGTGCGATGCTTACGGATCAACCTGGGGAACTCTGGGGGAAGGAAAAAAGAGTGTCATGCTGGAAGCGCATGCTGATGAGATAGGCTACATGGTTAAGCAGGTAACGCCTGATGGATTCCTGCGGATTGACCGCCTTGGGGGAAGTGATAGCGCTACTGCTCGCGGTCGCCGCTTGCGTATCTTCGGGGATAAGAAGGAGGTGGCTGGTATTATTGGCAATACTGCGATCCATCTGCGACGCGATCTTGCCAATGAAAAGTCTCCTAGACCTCATCAGTTGTGGGTTGACGTGGGAGCGAGTTCGGCAGACGAGGTAGCGGATCTTGGTATTCGTGTCGGGCACCCAGCGGTCTACGCCGATGAGCCCATGGAGTTGACCAAGCAGAGAGTGGTGAGCCGTGCCATCGATAACAGGATCGGGGGCTTCATAATCGCCCAGGTCATGAAGAAGGTAGCAGCCGCAAAGTCAAAAACGGCTTTCCGTTTGATCTGTCTCAATGCAGTGCAGGAGGAAATTGGTGGGAATGGCGCGCTGATGGCGACTCATCGTCTCATGCCGGATATCAGCCTCTGTCTCGACGTCACTCATGCGACGGATACCCCGGGCATCGATAATGCTCAGCATGGGCACGTGAAATTAGGTGGAGGGCCTACTCTTACGCATGGAGGTGCGAACCACCCCCTCGTTATTGAGCGCCTCGAAAAGGTAGCTCGCTCGAAGAGAATCCCGATCCAGCATGAGGCCTCCAGCCGGTTTACTGGTACGGATACCGATAAGATCTTTACGGTAAGGGAGGGCGTGCCGAGCGCTCTCGTGTCTCTTCCCTTGCGCTGCATGCACTCAGTAGTCGAGACAGCTGACCTTGGTGACGTGCAGAATACCATTAACTTGATGGCGGGCTTTGTAATGTCTCTGCGGGCTCGGGATAGCTTTCATCAGGAATTGTGAAGCAGAGTGCATGGTTTTTCCGGCTGGTTCCCTCGATGGTCTTTCTGTCGGGAGCAGGTTTCGCCTCGGGGTCGGCTGGTCCCGGAGAAGAGGCGCTTGACTTCATGTTGGGTCTTCGTGACGAGCAGCGTGCTCCGAATGAGCTTCTGGAAGCTACGGTCCTGTCCCGTCATACCGGAGCGGTTCGCCGGTCTGCAATCTCTCAGCGTCTTTCGCTTATTGGGCGCTATCTTCGGAACAACCGGTATGAGCTCAAGGTCTCCAGTGAAAAGCGTGATGGCGATCTGGCAGCGGTCACTATTAATGCGGTAAGCAGCCAGGATCCGCTGGAGGTCGATGTCTTCGGTCTCGGGTTGTGTAACAGGGGTGCAGATGGCTGGGCCGTGGCGCCAGTTCCCGGGAGTTTTGACAATGTAGATCTTGGTTTTGATCAGGCTCTGGAAGAGCGGGCTGATGCTCTTGAATTATGGATGGGAAAGGAGAGGCTGCTAAAATTGCGCGAACTAGAAGATGAGGTTCTGGAAGGCCTGCGCATGCGTATGAAGAAGGCAGAGCCAGCAGCTTTGGAGGCTGCAGTCAGTCCCCGTCAACTAGTTAAGGCATTCTCGGAGGCTTGCCAGAGGGGCGATCTGCCAGCCGCGATGGTCCTTCTCGGCAAGTTTGAGGGCGATCTCTCAGAGGAAGAACGACGTCTGCAAAGAGTGGTATCCCTCGGCTTGCAGGGTCTCGATAGTCGGGGTTACTGGCATTTTCTGACAAGGAGCGATGTGGTTCGGGTGGTGGTGCAGGAAGAGGGAGGTGATGACCTTGATGCCGAAGTTTCCCTTCTCGTCTTTGATCCCCGCCGGGGAAGGCCGGTAAGCCTCATCCGTTTTGTTCTGTTATATGTCGGAAAGCGCTGGACCATCGAGTTACCAAGTGGCTTGCGTCTCTCCAACGAAAGCCGGGAGACTTTTCGCAGGGCGCTTCTTCGCGACCAGAATTACGACGAAGATGATGCCCTGAGAAATAAGTTTGAGAAGGAGTTCGAAGAGCAGAATGCTCCGCTGAGGTCTGCTACGATTGCCGCGGCCGCAGAGGAGATAGAAAAAATACTGAGGGAGGGATCACTGGAGGACTTCTTACGTTTCGCTCATCGCAGCTCAGAGCTGGCTGAACCAGAAAGGCGTGCTTGTTACCGATATCTCGGAGCATTCTGGAACCAATTCCATCAAGACATGAAAGCTGCCTCTGACGGGAGATTGCTGGATGTGATCGAGCATGGAGATGCTGGGGCCCTAATTTTTCGAATCGTATCTACTGCTCAGGACGCACATCTGGAGCTCAACCCGCTTATCCTCATGCGGGACAAGGAAGGATGGTCAATAGCGCCGGGGGTGACCACTGGTGGAAATTTCGTGAACTTGGATAAGGCCAGTCAGGAGCAGCAAGCTGAAGTGTATCGTCGCTTTGAGAGCCGGCGCGAGGATTTGACGAAAAAGGCCACGGCGAATCTCCGGAGCCGCTTTGGCAAAGCTGCTCCGGTGGAAGGGAGAATTATAAGAGCCGAAGAGGCAGGCGAACTGGTGCGTAAGTTCCGAAGTCTGATACGAAAGGGAAACCTTATGGAGCTGCTGTCCTGTGGTGCGCTACTCGACTCGAGCGATGGTATGTGGGAGGCCTTGAATGCAATGAGCTATGAATATCGAGGAGCTAAGCGCTCGGCAGTGCTCGATCAGCAGGTCCACGTACAGTCCAGGAAAAGCTGGGCGGCAGTTACCCTCCGTGTTGATTCTGGACAGGGAAGTAGCCCGAGTTATCCCATGTATCTTCTGGTCGCTACCGATGAAGGTCCCCGTATCGTGGTAGATGTGGGTTTGCGTCTCGCAACAAATAAAGGTCGCGAAGTCCTGAATGAGAGGGTTTGGGAACGGATCGACTTGTTCCTGGAGGAAGAGGAGAGCGCTCTTGTGCGATTGCTTTTTGAGAGACATGTTGCACGGAGTAAGACTGATCTGGATGCATGGATGAAGAGCAACACGATGGACCAGGGACGCTGAGCCGTAAGGGTTTCGAGAAGGCCTTTGAGGCCGCTCGCCGGTTGGAGGATTCCGTTGGAAGAGTCGTCGTGGGGCATGGCCCTGTGGTTCGCAGGGTCTTAGGGTGCCTTGTTTCAGGGGGTCATCTCCTTCTGGAGGATTTTCCGGGAACTGGGAAAACCACTCTCGCCAAGGCAATAGCGGCCTCGATTGGTGGAGCAGATTTTTCACGGATTCAGTTTACTCCGGATCTGCTGCCCTCCGACGTGCTCGGGGTTTCAGTGTATGATCAGAAGAGTGGAGAGTTTCGTTTCATGCCGGGTCCTGTATTCACCGATATTCTTCTTGCGGATGAAATCAACAGAGCTTCGCCCCGGACGCAGAGCGCACTTCTGGAAGCCATGGCGGAGGGTCAGGCGACTGTAGATGGCAAGCTCTATAAGATGGATGGGATTTTCTTTGTGGTGGCGACACAGAACCCGGTGGAGTTCCGGGGAACTTATCCTCTTCCAGAGGCTCAGATGGACCGATTTACGATGCAGTGCGCTCTTGGATATGTGGGCGCTCCGGAAGAGGTTGCTATAATCTCCAGCCAGACACATGACCACCCTCTTGATCACCATGAGCCTGCAATGACCAGAGAGGAGTTGCTGGAACTTGTAGCTGCGGCACGCGAAGTTCGAATTGCTGAGGAAATCAAGGAATACATAGTCGCACTGGTCTCTGGGACCCGGGTCTGCAAGGAAGTCCGATTGGCCGCCAGCCCCCGCGCTTCTCTTGCTCTCATGCGAGTATCGCAGGCTCTCTCTCTCTTCGAGGGACGTGATTTTGTTGTGCCAGAGATAATCCAGCAGATCGCGGTTGATGTCATCGCCCACCGGCTAGTGCTTGAACCGGAGGCAGAATACTCCGGGCGGTCTGGCCGAGTGATTGTAGAAGAATTACTGCAGACCATTCCGGTTCCCTCCTGATGGGGCATCTGGTTTCAGAGAAAAGAGGGAGGTCAATGCTTCGCCGCCCCACTACCTCTCAGGGGGGGGGGAAGGTGTCGTGGTTCTACCGTGCTCTCTACCGGAGTTACTCCCTCGGGACGATCGTCTCCCTGTTCTTCAATCGCAGAGTCACTCCGGTGGGATGGGGAATTCTTTCGCTGCTCCTGCTGACTGCGATCCTTGGAGTCGACTTCTCCAAGTCTACTCTTTACCAGCTGTTTGCTCTTATCGTGGGCGCTTTGGCGGTTTCACTGGGATGGGCGTGGTGTCGTCGTGGGCGATTGATGGTGGAGCGTGAGTTGCCAAGATATGCGACGGTAGGAGAGAGACTTTCTTATTTCGTGACAGTTACGAATCTGGGGCGGTATGCCCTACGAGGATTTTTCCTCGATGAATGGCCTCCAGATGCAAGGCCCACGATGATGAATTTTGCGCGTATCGGAGAGCCGGGCGAGGAACAAAGAAACGCCTTTGACCGGGTTTTCGTGTATTATCGATGGCGCTGGCTGATGGAACGACGGCTGCTTTTTGAAGCAGGAAGAGGAGGAGGACAGTTGATGGTTGGTTCAGGTAATTCCCTCAAGGTGAGAATGGAGATCCTCCCACGAAAACGAGGAATCATCCCGCTGAGTGACCTTCGACTTCGCCTGCCTGATCCTCTCGGCTTGTTCCAGCGGTGTCGTAAAGTGCTCAGCGGCGATGATTGTGTTACAGTCTTTCCGCGTTATTACCGTCTTGCTCCCATGAAGTTTTCAGGTCAGGCGTGTTTTGAGCACGGTGGGGATGCTCTTTCGCATACCGCTGGACAATCAGGAGACTTCCTTGGGCTTCGAGATTATCGGAGTGGTGACCCCATGCGCCGAATTCACTGGAAGGGCTGGGCACGGACCGGGCGTCCGATCGTAAGAGAGTTTGAGGATATTTCCCTGCCTCACTATGCACTGATCCTCGATAACTTTGTGGAGCATGGAGACGAGAATCTTCTGGAGGATTCCATTTCTGTAGCTGCTTCCTTTGCGAGGGCTATTGATGCAAGGCACAATACGGTCGATCTGGTTACAATGAGAGATCAAGCCATCGTCGTTCGGGAAGGACAGGGTGTGGGACGGTCGGAAAACATCATGAAGGTGCTCGCGGAAATCGCAGGTGATCCGGAGGAACGTCTCGAAGATCTTGAAAAGGTAGTCATTCGTCACAGCGAAAGGCTGACCGCAGGTATCGCAGTTTTTACAGGATGGAATCACGCCCGTGCAGATTTTCTGGGACGACTGGCGATGACGGGTTTGGAAATCACCGCGCTGATCCTCTGCCGGGATGCTTCGGCTGTCCGCTCCATAATCGCGGGGAGGCCACTTCCTTGTCGGCACTACCTGCTTGAACCTCCGGCCATCGAGGAGGAATTACTGAAAATCCAAATATGAGAGATAATCTCCAGCATTTTCATGAGCCACCCCGAATTCTCGAGGGTGCAGCTCTCCTTTTCTGGGGTGGGGTGACGGGTCATCCGGTCATTGGACTTCTCTGTGCTCTTCTGGTCGAGGCCCGCTCATGGACAGGCCTTCGGTGGACATTCGGCGAGCGCGGTTTCGTTCGCGCGTGGTATCTTTCCATTGGGATGGGGTTGGTGGTCTCTTCCTGGGTTTGGCTGGAGAGTGCGAGCCCAATCTTTCTTTTTGAGGCTCTCGTTTGGATTCCAGTTTGCCTGTTGCCGGTAATTCTCGCCCAGAATTACGCCACAGAGTCAACCATGCCACTCAATACCTTTTCGGTAGTCGCACGGCGAAAGATGCTAATTGATCGGAAGGCAGGTCGGGAGGTAGAGCCAATTCAATTTCACATCGGCTATCCTTACCTCTGCTTTGTCATGGTTGCTTCAGCAATGACTCGCATTGACGAGATAGCTTTTTTTGTAGGGGCGGGGATATTGATAGCGTCAGCGTTGTTTTTTGCCAGCTCAGTCAGCCGGTTGCGCCCAAACAGAACCGTGATTGCACTGTTCCTTGTGATTATCCTTGGGGCAGGAGGCTCGGCTGGTTTGAAGAGCCTGTGGCTGCGCCTCGATGGCCCTTACAGTCGGATGAGCGCTGGGTTTACCTCGGGGGACCTATCCCAGACCGCGATTGGGAAGCTGGGAACACTCAAACAATCCAAGGCAATCCGGTGGCGAGTAAAGGAGGCTCCGGCGGAGGGGCCACGCCTTTTCAGGGAAGCAGTCTACAACCACTACTCGGACGCCCAGTGGTGGCATCGGCCGGTTCCTGATAGAGGGGGAGACGGCGAGGGAAAGAGAATAGAGGCCTACGGAAAGGGTAGGCAGGAGAGCAGTGATGTCGATAAAAGGGAGGGAGACTACGAGGCGTTATGGGACCGCGTGTCAGAGGATGGGATTCGTGAGTACGCCTTTGACGAAAACGAGTTTGCGCACAATCCAGACATATGGCGCAAACTTACGATCAGAGGCAAGGTCGATACCAAGACACCCCTTCCGCTTCCGGAAGATGCACAAAGAATTTCAGGACTCCAAGTCACGGACGGGGGGGTAGATGTCAATTCTCTGGGCACCGTCCGCCTCGAAAACCCAGATCATGGAGTCGCTTCCTTTGAGGTCTTCGTTGGGGGCAGCCCTCTCCATGAAGCATTACCTGACCCTGAGCGTGATTTGCAGGTTCCGCTGGCTGAGCGTGCTCCCGGGCGTCTCGACAGTAATGAGCGGTGGGTCGAAGATCCTGCGCGAACAGGCATTCGCGACGTTTGTGAAGCGTGGGGGCTGCGAGGGCTGTCCGCAAGTAAGGCGATTGAGGTAATCAGGGCGAAGTTTTTTGGGAACGAGTTCACCTACAGTATGTTCCTGAGGGGTGAGCACCCGAGCCAGAAGAGTTCGGCTGTTGCGAGGTTCCTTTCGGATACAAGGGTTGGGCACTGCGAGTATTATGCCACTGCTGCAGTTTTGCTCCTTCGCGAGGCTGGCATCCCGGCTCGTTATTGTGTGGGGTATTCCGGGCAGGAGAAGACCGAGGATGGAGAATGGCTTTTGCGGGGGAGCCATGCTCATGCGTGGTGCCGAGTATGGCATGGAAGAATTCCACCCGATGAAATTCCTGATGGAACAGATCTTTCGTCCTACGGGCGTTGGAAGGACTTCGATGCAACTACTCCCAGATGGCCTGAGCTGGAGGGGACGGGGAAAAAATGGTCGCAGCAGTTAGTCGACTGGTGGCACAACATTCGAGAGGATGCCCTTATCTGGAGAACCTCACCAGGGAATGCCGGGAAAATTAACTGGGTGCTCCTGATCGCAGGGGTGGTCATGGTGGCCTACCTCACCATGCGTCTATGGACGGGTCGCACACACCGGGAAGAATATTCCGGTTATCGTTGGAAGGGAGAAACAAGGTATACCCCTCTTCATGAATTGATCCCTCCCGCAGAAAAGCTTCTAGGTTCAAGGGAGGAAGGCAGGACTTTAAGTGATTGGATTCTTGGCCTTCTCAGGTTTTTTCCCGGACTTGCTCCTGATCTGCACAGGGCTTTGGCTTTTTATTGGAAAGCGCGATTTGATCCTGCTGGACTCTCGCAGGATGAGACCACCAAATTCGAAGAGCTGGTCCGAGAGATGACTGGTCGTCTAAGCGCCGAGATTCACGTATCCGAAGAGGGCGAAAGCGCGATTTCGGGCGCATAAAACAGTCGCCAGGCGAAGTGGTTTTCTGGTCGGGGTGACAGGATTTGAACCTGCGACCTCGTCGTCCCGAACGACGCGCGCTACCAAACTGCGCTACACCCCGAAGGCGGGGCGCGAAGGATGCGCATTATCCGGAGGCGAGCAAGGTGAAATCCACCTATCGGCAGATAGTTGCGAGAGAGAATTTGGAGTGATTCCAGCTGTTTGTTATTGTCTGCCAATACCTGTTGGGGCCGGAGAAGGTGAATTTTTCGGCCTATTTGAAGGAATTCATCAATTGCTCGCATCGTATGCTCTCTTGCGGTGCGACTGCAGAAATGCAATTAATTTGCATTTGATCTCGACCTGTCTCTGATGTTAATCCCACGCCAGTGGAACATATCCGTAATACTCCTTTCCTCACGCCTTGGTCATTTTGGCCGGTTGGCGGAGATCGAATTGGGGTTTTTGCCTCGGTGCTTTGCGCAATCCACTGTGCGGCGACTCCCTTTCTTTTACTCTTTCTCCCAGTATTCGGGAAAGTGTGGGCGCATCCGGCTTCGCACTGGATCATGGCTCTCCTTGTGGTTCCGCTTGCTGCGGTGACTGTAGCTAAAGGCTATAAACAGCACCGCAGAAGGTGGGTCATTGTCAGCGCACTACTTGGAATCGGATTTGTCCTTCTGGGGGCGGCGGCACCGAGTTTTGAATCGAATTCGGGACAGAATACGGGCAATTTCTCCATTGCTGGGGCACCTGAGAGCGCATCGAAAGGCACTAGTGACGATTCCAACACCCCGGCGAGACTCTCCGAATCGGAGGGGAGCGTCTTTCAGGAGTCTTCATCGTCTGCGGAAACGGCCTCAAAGGGGGGCGATTCAGACTCAGAGGCGGGAGAATGCGTTGATGCCTGCTGCCCTTCTATTCAGGCGACCGCAGACGGAGGGTGGAAGCTCCATGTTCCTTTGGCGAGTATCCTTACGACGAT
>MDTD01046875.1_pt1 | contig 10708 bp, 10 predicted proteins | sample 811221 | NCBI WGS metagenome assembly MDTD01 (sample SAMN05326646, study PRJNA326480) | marine metagenome | isolation source: seawater | place: Pacific Ocean: South West | collected 2011
GGATCCGGCATCGAGGTGCGTGCCGGTGACATCGAGGAAGACATCGTCGAGGGTCGGTGTACGAAGGCTGAGCTCGCGCACCTTGATGCCGGCACTCCCGAGCGCGATCGCCACCGGACTCAGCGCCTGGCTGCCGTTCTCGGTGCCGACCCGAACCTCGTCCCCGAAGACGTCAACACCCTCGATGCCGGCGATGCCTTCCAGTACCGCCTTGGCGGCGTCGGCGTCGCCGTCGACGACGACGGTGACGACGTCGGTTCCGATTGCTCGCTTGAGCTCGCCGGGAGTGCCCGCGGCGACGATCCGTCCTGCGTTGATGATGCCGACCCGGTCGGCAAGCTCATCGGCTTCCTCCAGGTACTGCGTGGTGAGAAACAAGGTGAGACCGAATTCGCGGTTGAGTCGACGGACCTCTTCCCAGACGCGGAGTCGACTCGGGGGATCGAGTCCAGTGGTCGGTTCGTCGAGGAAGAGCACCGACGGGTTGTGCATCAACGCGGCGGCGAGGTCGAGTCGTCGAGCCATGCCGCCCGAATAGGACGAGACCAGTTGATCGAGCGCCCGCATCTCGAGGATGGGCGCCAACTGCTCGATGCGTTCGGCGATCTCGGAGCGGTTGAGACCGAATAGTCGCCCCTGGGTTGCGAGAATCTCCCGTCCGGTCATGTTCTCGTCGAGACCCGCCTCTTGGAGCGCAACGCCGATCGAGAACCGGACATCGTCGGCCTGGGCCACCACGTCGAGTCCGCCCACCCAGGCGCTTCCCCCGGTGGGTTCGAGCAGGGTGGTGAGCATCCGAACCACCGTGGACTTCCCGGCGCCGTTGGGGCCGAGAAAGCCGTAGATCTCGCCGGGTCGGACGTCGAGATCGATGCCGTCTACCGCCGTGAAGTCACCGAAGGTGCGGCGAAGGCCTTCGGTTTTCACGGCTGCAGCATGGGGGGTGCTCATGGCCGCCAACCTAGCGGCGAAGGGAAACATGGCGTCCGGGAATCGTCGAGACGCCTGGCGGGTTGACGTCTCTACACTCGTCGTTTCCCCTCTGCTCTGGAGTGCGTCATGTCCGGAACCACCATCAACGCCGTCCAGTTCTACTGGCGCCCCGGCTGCGGCTTCTGCGCTCGGCTCGACCGCGCGCTCGAGCACGCAGGCATCCCGATGGCGAAGCACAACATCTGGGAGGACCCGGCCGACGCTGCGGTCGTGCGTTCCCTCGCCAACGGCAACGAGACGGTCCCGACCATCGTCATCGACGACATCGGCATGGTGAACCCGAGCGCCGACGAGGTCATCGCGGTGCTCTCGTCGAAGGCCCCGCACCTCGTTCCCGAGGGCTGAGAGCCCCCGCAACCGAGTCGGCTCGAGCAAGTGGCCCGCCGGCTCCTCCGTGACTGATCGCCGGCACGAGGCCGACGGCGGCCCCTACTCGAGAAAACGACCGCACTCCGGCCACGGCTGCGGGCCGCGCCGGGCATACAGCTCGCGGGCGCGGGCATCCTGTTCTTCCGGTGGGGCCGCCGCCGGATCGCCGGTGCCGCCGACGGTCTGCCAGGTCGGGTAGTCGAACTGGTAGGCGCCTCGGTACTTGCCGCTCGGAGAGATCGCCTCGTAGTTGTGGGTCGACTCGCAGAAGCGAAGTTGTTCCCACTTGTCGTTCGGCGCGATGCCCCAGGCACCCTCCGCAATGGCGATGGCCGCTCGATCCCACGCCTCGGCGAGCGGCATGATCTCGTCCACGGCGGCGTCGCGGTCGTCGAGGAGCGCCAACTCGGTTTCGAGCACGGTGATCTCGATACGGAGTGCCTCGGCGAGGGCGATGCTCTCGAGCACCTCGCTGTCAGCCTGCTCTCGCAACGTGCGAAGCCGGTCCACGGCCACCCGTGACGACCCAGCATGAGAGCGCACCAGGTGCCGGCGCCACGAGAAATCGCTCGCGTCCTGAACCGCCGCGAGGTACTCCAGCGTGCCAACCTCACCGCCGATGATGAAGGCCTCGACGGCGACCCGGCGCAGGTTGGTCGTGGTGGCCTCGATCTCCGCAGCCAGCCGGCGTTGGGTGTCGTCGAGTTCGTCTCGGCGGAACATCACGTCGAATAACTCGCCTTCGGTGGACGCCCGCTCGGCGAGTGCCTCCGCACGCAACTCGGCGACCTCGGCCTGCTCGGCTCGCAGATCGTCGCCGGTGGGAATGTCGCCGCGCAGATCATCGACGGACTGGGCAGAGGCACCGAGTGCGTGCGTGGCCGCCACGACGGCGAGCACGGCGAGCACAGCGAGCAAACGCCGCAGTCGGGCCAGTCCCGACGGCAGGGCGAGATCTTCCGGACGCGCCTCGACGGCCGCTGCGCCGGATCGCGTGTCCGCTGCTGGGGTGGTGAATCCGGTCATCTGCGTTCGGGAAACCGATGGCGGGCGGCGCATGCGGCTGCCGACACAAACGCGTCAGACGATCCTCCACCCGTCGGTCGGGCAATCTAGCCAGGCGCCGAACGATTCAAAAGGCGAGCGACGGACCTACAGTCCGAGCATGGTCGATCTCCCCTACGACGCCATCCTCCTCGTGAGCTTCGGCGGACCCGAAGGACCCGACGACGTGATCCCCTTCTTGGAGAACGTGACCCGCGGTCGTGGCATCCCACGCGAACGGCTCGCCCAGGTCGGTGAGCACTACGCCCACTTCGGTGGGGTGAGCCCCATCAACGAGCAGTGCCGACGTCAACGAGTCGCCCTCGAGCGCGCCCTCGCGGACGCAGGCATGGACCTCCCCGTCTACTGGGGCAATCGCAACTGGGATCCCTATCTCAGCGACGAGGTCGAACGGATGGCCGAGGACGGTGTGACTCGTGCGCTCGCCGTCTTCACGTCCGCCTACTCGTCCTACTCGGGCTGTCGCCAATACTGCGAGAACATCATCGCTGCCCGCGACGAGGTCGCGGAGCGTCGACCCGACCTGACCATCCCGCACATCGACAAGGTTCGGGCCTACTACGACCACCCGGGATTCATCGAGCCGTTCGCCGAGGCGACCCGCACCGCCGTCGACGAACTCGGGGAGGACGCACGACCGACGCTGGTGTTCACCGCCCACTCGATTCCGATGTCGATGGCGTCGACCTCCGACTACGAGGCGCAACTCGCCCAAGCAGCCCGCCTCGTCGCCGAGCGGGTCGCTGATCCGGCCCCGCCGCACACCCTCGTGTGGCAGAGCCGATCGGGTCCGCCCCAGATCCCGTGGCTCGAACCCGACGTGAACGACGAAATCCGGCGGCTCGCCCACAGCGGGGTCGAGTCGGTCGTGATCGTGCCGGTCGGGTTCGTCAGCGACCACATCGAGGTGATGTGGGATCTCGATGCAGAAGCGGCGGCCACCGCTGCCGACGCGGGAATCTTGTTCGCTCGCGCTGTGGCACCCGGAACCGAACCCGTGGGTGCCTTCGTTGGGATGTGGGTTGACCTCGTGCGTGAACGCATCGAGGCCGAGCGAGGTGGTTCACCGGCCCGAGCGGCGCTCGGAGCGCTTGAGGTACGACCCGACGTCTGCCGCGTCGACTGCTGCCCTGCCCCGCAGCGGCCCGTAGGGCGGCCGGGTGGACCTCCCGGCCAACAGAGCTAGTCGCGCACTTTGCGCGACCAAACACGCGCTCCGCGCGATAGATCGCGCGCTTCGCGCAAGAATCCACCATCCCCCGCACTGCATTTCGTACCATCGCGTCCACGCCACGGGCGGGCGTTTCCGATGGATGCTTCGGCACCAAGGTGGTCCTCCCCGGCGTGATCCACGAAGCTCGGGAAGGGGCGAGAAGGTGAACCACGCAAGAATCGCTGCCGAAGCACTGCGCTACCGGCTCGACCTCGTCCGCGGTCCCCTCGTGAACCTCACCGACTGGGACATCGAGACCATGGCAGGCATGAGCGTCGCCGCAGCAGACCCCAACGTCGATGGCGCCATCCGCCGCATCGCAACGGCGTGGGTTCGGGCCGGACTCCCCGAGGAAGGGCTCTGCAAGCCGTGGGCATGCCCGGAGGCCCGGGCCCTGTTCGAGGCCAACCCCCACCTTGTCGACGCGCTCGACGACATCGTGCGGGTCGCCACGCGCTCCCAGGCTGCCTGAGCCGCGACGGTTGCCTCGACGCGGCCTCCACATGCACGACGACCGGCCGCTACCGTGACCGCCGTGCCAGTCGTTACGGTCGTCAATCAGAAAGGTGGGGTCGGCAAGACCACGATCGCGCTCGGCCTCGCGGCCAGCGCCTGGTCACGCAGTGTCGACACCCTCGTGATCGACCTTGACCCGCAGGGAAACGCCACCACCGGGCTGGGAGTCTGGGAACCGCCGTTCACTGCCGACCACGCCCTCGCCGAGGAGCGAGCCGGCTCGATCGCCGGCCTCCGACTGACCAGCGGTTGGCCCACCGAGTCCGGTTCCGCCCGACCGCCATCGGTTGTCGCCGCCACACCGGCGCTCGCCTTACGCGAATCCCAGCTCCTCATGGATCCAATCGGGGCAAACGACCGCTTGGCGGTGGCCCTCCAGGGAGTGTCTCACGAGTTGGTCATCATCGACTGTCCGCCCTCGCTGGGACTTCTCACCGTCAACGGCCTCTTTGCCGCCGACCGGGCACTCATCGTCACCGAACCGAGCGCGTGGTCCTCCGATGGCGTCGGCCAGATCATGCGCACAGTCGATCGCATCGCTACCCGGCGAGGCACTGACGGGCTCCGACTCGCCGGCATCGCCGTGAACCGACTCGGCCGGACGCGCGACGCCAAGTACTGGGACCAGCAACTACGAGACGAGCACGGTGACCTCGTGCTGCCGCCGGTACATCTTCGTGCTGCGATTCCCGAGGCATCGGCAGCGTCGCTGCCGATCCACGCCCTGGGACCGCGGCCCGGCGCCGCCGAGGCCGCGGCAGAGATCGACACCCTGTTCGAGGCGGTCGTGCCCGATATCGCCGATCGTCGAGCCGATCTACGCTGATCACGCCATGGCCTACGACCCCCAGGCGAAACGACGCCGACCCAAGCCCACCGAGAAGGATCCGGCTCCCGTCGATGCCCTGCTCGGCGACGAACCGACGGAGCCTTCCGTCGCGCCAACCGTCGAGGACCCCCCACCTGGACCTGGCGTCACGCCGACACCGGCCGATCCCGTGCCGGACTCGTGGGTGCTCAGCACCGGCATGGGCGCAGCGGTCGGAGCGATCATCGGGCTGGTGACACTGCGATGGCTGTGGAAGCGCAGCCGCCGCTCGGGCGTCGCCGAGTGATCAGCTGACCACCCACTCGTCGCCGCCACGCATGGCGGCGACGTCGGCGTCCTTCTTGGCCTGCCGCTTCGCGACCTCCTTGGTGCCTTCGGGGCACCGGTCGACGTAGGGACACCAGCCACACAAGGGCCCCGTTCGAGGTTCGAACTCATCGGTGTCGCACGCCGTGTTGATCGCCGCCCAGGTGCCAGCGAGCTTGTCGACAACACTGTCGATCTCTTCGCGGGTGACCTTGATGCCGACGGGCCGCTGACCGAGATACAGCAGCCGGGCATGCACCGGCATCTCCCCCGTTGCCTGCTCGACCGCAGCGGCATAGAGCAGTACCTGATCGAGGCGCCCACGACGGAACCGGGCCGACGGGGCCTTCCCGGACTTGTAGTCGGTGACGACCAGCCCGTCGCCTTCTTCATCGAGGCGATCGACGATGCCGCGGAACGGGACACCGCCCAGGTCAGCCTCAACGTCGTGCTCCGTGGCCCGAACGTCGACGGCTTTCGGATCCTCGAGCGCCCAGAGGCCCTCGATAGCCTGCCAGGCCTTCCACCGGAAGTGCTTGCTGCCGGTCTCGTCGAAGCCGAGGGCCCGGAAATCAGGATCGGCCTCGACGCCCGGCCACTCGGCGCGAGCGATAGCCTTGGCAATCTCCACCGTGCGCTCATGAGGGTCGCGCTGCATGAGCAACTCGAGCACACGATGGGCGAACGAACCCGCAAGCGCCGCCTCCCCCGGCGGATCCGGGAGGCGCTCGACATAGCGCAGACGCCACCGGCGAGGGCATTGCTCGAACGTGCCGGCGCCCGACGGCGACAAGCGCCGTGGCGGAGTCGGTACCGCCCGCTCGGAACTGTCGCTCACCGGGTCCATGCCGTCGTTCTACCCCACTGGTGTGACACGGGCACGCTTCCCCACCTAGCTTCTTCGCCATGAAGACACGTGCCGCCGTCGCCTACGAAGTCAACGCCCCGTGGCAGGTCGAGGAGTTCGAGATCAACGACCCCGGCCCCGAGGAGATGCTCGTCAAGATGAGTTTCGCCGGGCTGTGCCACTCCGACGAGCACATCCGAATGGGTGACTTCACCGAAGCGGCCCTCCCGATGGTGTGCGGCCACGAGGGAGCCGGAGTCGTGGAGGCGGTCGGCGACCGCGTGCGGGGCTTCAAACCCGGTGACCATGTCGCCGCCTCGTTCATTCCTTCGTGTGGCCGCTGCCCGTCCTGCGCAAGCGGCATGCAGTACCTCTGCGACAACGGCGCGGAGATCATGGCCGGCAGCGACAAGTTCTTCGGCGAACGCGGTCCGGTGAAGGCGATGTCGGGCATCGGCACCTTCTCCGAATACGCCGTCGTCCACGAAAACTCCGTCGTCCCCGTCGGCGACTGGTACCCCCTCGAAGCGGTCTCGCTGTGCTCGTGTGGTGTCGCCACCGGCTGGGGGTCGGCCGTCAACGTCGCCGATGTCTCCGCCGGCGACACCGTGGTCGTGGTCGGCACCGGCGGTATCGGCGTCAACGCCGTCCAGGGCGCAGCGATGGCCGGGGCGGCCAACGTCATCGCCGTCGACCCGATCGAGATGAAACGTGAATTTGCGCAGACGATGGGAGCCACCCACGCCGTCGCCTCGATCGAGGAGGCCACGCCACTCGTGCAGGAACTGTCCTGGGGGCGCGGCGCCAACCAGGTCATCATCACGGTCGGCGATGCCACCTCCGATCTCTTCGCCCCGGCGATGGGAATGGTGGGCAAGGGCGGCAGCCTGACCCTCACCTCACTGAGCGACATGATGCAGAACGACATCAGCCTCAACACCGTCGATTTCGCCATGAGCGGCAAGCACCTGCACGGCTCGATCTACGGTTACTGCAACCCACGCGCCGACATCCCGAAGCTCCTGCGTCTCTACGACCAGGGAAAGCTCAAGCTCGACGAACTCGTCACGCAGAAGTACGCCCTCGAGGACATCAACGAGGGCTACCGGGCACTCCACGACGGCGAGATCATTCGCGGCCTCATCGACTTCTCCCTGTAGCCGGCAGCGAAGCGGACAGCGGCGACTACCCTGCACACTATGGGTCGCATCCGAAACACCATCGAACTGGCCAAGACCTCCTGGGGCGTGCTCCAGAAGGACCGTGAACTGGTCGTCCTCCCCGTCCTCAGCTTCCTCGGCGCAGCACTCGTGCTCGCCATCTTCGTTATCCCCGGGGTCCTGGCACTTCCCGAGGAGAGCGCCGGTTCGGCGGCTGCGGGTGAGGAACAAGCCCTTCCCGCCCTGTCGCTGATCCTGTTCGTGCTCGGCTCGCTCGCCGCCACGGTCGTCAGCGTCTTCTTCACCGGAGCCCTGGTCGCCGGCGCTCACGAGCGCATGAGCGGCGGTGACCCGACCGTCGGCAGCGCCATCGGCCGGGCCACCCAGCGGATTCCCGGCCTCGTGCCCTGGGCGCTGCTCACCGCCACCGTCGGCATGATCATCCAGGCGCTGCGCGAGCGAGCCGGTGCCGTCGGCCAATTCATCCTCGGCGGCATCGATCTCGCCTGGAACGTGGCGTCGTTCCTCACCATCCCGGCGATCGTGATCGACGACAAGGGGCCGATCGACGGCTTCAAGTCGTCGGCCGGGCTCCTCCGTCAGACCTGGGGCGAGAACCTCGCCTCGCAAATCGGGTTCGGTCTGGTCGGCTTCCTTGCCGTGATCCCGGCGATCGTGCTCATTGCGATCGCCGCCGCGCTGAACGTCACGGCGCTCCTCGTGGTCGCCTTCATCATCGCTGCCGTCTGGATTGCGCTCGTCCTCGCCGTGGTCAGCGCGCTCGGCGGCATCTTCAAGGCTGCGCTCTACCTGTACGCCACCCGAGGTCAGGCTCCCGAGGGCTTCGAAGGGGCCGACCTCGCCGGGACCTTCACCCGCCGCTGACGCTCAGACATCGAGGGTCGAGGTATCGACCAGCGCTGAATTCTTCACGAGGAAATCGCGCCGCACACCGACATCGTTGCCCATCAGGACGTCGAACATCTTCGCCGCCTCTTTGGCCTGCTTGGCGTCATCCATCGTGAGGCGCTTCAAGGTGCGGGTGGCGGGATCGAGTGCACAGTGGCGGAGCTCGTCGACGTTCATCTCGCCGAGACCCTTGAAGCGCTGCCACTTGATGTTCTCGCGCTTGCGGTTGCCCTTGCAGAGCTCGTCGGTGACGGCCTCTCGCTCTTCGTCGGTGTACACCCGGTAGATCTGATCGCCGACCTTGGTGGTGTAGAGCGGTGGCTGCGCGGCATACACGTTGCCCGCTTCGAGCATCGGCTTCATGTACTCGTGGATCAGGGTGAGCAGCAGACAACGGATGTGGCTGCCGTCGACATCGGCATCACACAGGATCACGATGCGGCCATAACGGCTGTCGTCGAGGTTGAAGTCGCGACCGGCGCCAGCGCCGACGGATGTGAACAGGGCCTGGGCCTCGGCGTTGTCGAGGACCTGCTTCTGGCTGGCCTTGGCCGCATTGACCACCTTGCCCCGCAGCGGCAGGATCGCCATGGTCTCGGAGTCGCGCCCTCGCTTGGCCGGACCGGCGGCGGAGTCGCCCTCGACCAGGATGATCTCGGAGTCGGGGCCGTGCGTGCGACAGTCGGCCAGCTTCTCGGGCATGCCGGTCGAGCCGAGCTTCGCAGCCTTGCGCTTGTTCTCGAGGACCTGCTTGGACGCCACCCGGTTCTGAATCGCAGTGGCGAGCTTGTCGGCGATCGCCTTGACATGGCTGCGTGGACCCCCGCCCGGCTCGAACCACTCCTTGAGCTGCTCGTAGGCGATGCGACGCACGATCGACTCGATCGCTGGCGTACCGAGCTCCTGCTTGGTCTGACCACGGAACTGCGGTTCGGGGAAGGTGACCTTGATGGCGGCGACGAGACCTTCCTGGACGTCGTCCTTGACCGCCTTGTGCTTGTCTTCCTTCTTGAGCTTCGCCAGCTTGCGGTTGTCCTTCAAGACGACATTGTTGACCGCCTGCGTGAGCGCCTTGTCGAAGCCGGCCTGATGGGTGCCGCCCTGACTCGTGGGGATCGTGTTGACGAAGGAGACGATCTCGGTGTCGTAGCCACCCGTCCACCGCAGGGCGACATCGACACGGCACTCGCGCTCGACGTCGGTCATCTTGCCGTTGACGGGGACCTTCTCGGTGAACGTGTCGATCCCGCTGCACGTGATGATCTGATTGACCGGGACGCCGGTCGACAGGTGCTCGACGAGATCGGCGAGTCCACCGCGACTCACGAACGAGAACGGCTCGCCGAGCCGGGTGCTCTCGCCTGCCCCTGACGCGCTGCGCTTGTCGGTGACGGTGACCTTCATGCCGGGCACCAGGAAGCAGGCCTGGGTGGCGCGCCGACAGATCTCTTCGACGTCGATGACGGCGTCGGGATCGAAGATTTCGAAGTCAGGCCAGAACCGCACCCGCGTGCCGGTCTTGTTCTTGGAGATGCGCTTGGCCTTGACCAGCGCATGACCCTTCGAGAAGCGGCCGGTGCCGGTCGAACCGTTGGCGAACTGCCCTGCGACGCGCTCGTTGAACCCGAGAATGTGGGTAGCGCCGTCGCGATCGACTTCCGCCACGAGTTTCTGCGCGAGTGCGTTGACGACGGAGGCACCGACCCCATGCAGACCGCCCGACGATGAGTAGGCGCCACCGCCGAACTTGCCGCCGGCGTGAAGCTCGGTGAACACGACCTCGAGGGCGGAGACCTTCTTCCGGGCGTGCAGGTCGATCGGAATGCCTCGCCCGTTGTCGGCGACCTCGATCGACCGGTCGCGATGCAAGGTGATGTCGACCTTGTCGGCGAACCCCGCCGATGCCTCGTCGACGGCGTTGTCGATCAGCTCCCAGACGAGGTGCATGAGACCGTCGGAGCCGGTGCCGCCGATGTACATGCCCGGGCGCTTGCGAACGGCCTCCAACCCTTCGAGGGTCTGGATGGCGTCGGCGTCGTAGCCCGAGGTGCTGGTCTTCTTCGCAGGCATCAGGCCGAACGTAGCAACGCCGTGTGACGAGGCGGTGGCACTGCGACGTGCTGACGCTTTGTTCAGGCCGGTGCGCCGACGACGACCGTCTTCGAGCCGTCGACCCCGTTCATCGCGCACAGCCCGTTCCAGGCCTGCAGGATCGACTGGGCATCGGTCACGCCCGTGACCTGGCCGTCGTCGTCGACGTTGACGTTGGCGCCGTGGATGGCGAACCACACGTCGGTCTCGCCGTCGTTGTCTTCGGGCACGACCAGCGTGTGGACCGAATGGGCCGGCTCGTACAGGTACGAACCAGGCCGGTTGAGATACTCCGGGTACTCCTCGTACCCCCACGAGCCCGCCAACGTCAGGGCGTAGACGGGACCCGTGTGGTAGTGCCGCTGCACTCGGTAGCCCGCCGGGAAGCGGTTCCGAAGAATCCAGAGGCC
>MDTD01185681.1_pt1 | contig 10708 bp, 12 predicted proteins | sample 811221 | NCBI WGS metagenome assembly MDTD01 (sample SAMN05326646, study PRJNA326480) | marine metagenome | isolation source: seawater | place: Pacific Ocean: South West | collected 2011
AGCTCAAAAATTAATATAGTATATATAACTTTTGTCGCATAATTAAATATATAATATTAATATGATTACAGGTAAATATCCATCATTGAGACTTAGAAGAAACCGTAAATTCAGTTGGACAAGAAGATTAATAAGAGAAAATGATTTGTCCACAAATGACCTGATCCAACCAATTTTCCTAACTGAAGGTAAAAATAAAAAAAATAAAATCAAAAGCATGCCAGGCATATTTAGGTACTCGGTAGATATGCTTCCAAAAGTAATTGATAAAGCTTTGAAGAATAATATACCGATGGTGGCTTTTTTTCCAAATACTCCGTTAAACAAAAAGAATACACTTGGATCAGAGGCTATAAATGAAAACAATCTTGTTTGTAGAGCACTGAAACTAGCTAAAAGAAGATATAGAAATGAAATTGGATTAATGACAGATGTTGCATTAGATCCTTATACTTCACATGGTCATGATGGTTTAATTAAAAAAAATGTTATTTTAAATGATGAGACTATCAAAATTTTAACAAATCAATCTTTACTACAAGCTGAAATGGGTAGTGATATATTGGCTCCATCAGATATGATGGATGGGAGGATAGGTAAAATTAGGAAAAATTTAGATAAAAATAATTTTAAAGATGTACAGTTATTGTCTTATGCTGTTAAGTATGCATCAAATTTCTACGGGCCTTTTAGAGATGCTGTGGGATCTAAGTCAGCATTAAAGGGTGATAAAAAAACTTACCAAATGGATTATTCTAATTCAGATGAAGCTCTTAGAGAAGTTTCTCTTGATATAAAAGAAGGTGCAGATTTAGTTATGGTTAAACCAGGTATGCCTTATTTAGATATAATTAGAACAATTAAGAATAAATTTAAGATACCAGTTTTTGCATATCAAGTTTCTGGGGAGTATTCTTTAATAAAAAATGGAATAAATAAAAAGATTATTAACAATAATGCTATTATTGAGAGTTTAATTTCATTTAAAAGAGCTGGTGCAAGCGCAATTGTAACATACTTTGCAAATGAAATTGCTGATCAATTAGATTAAATTAGTTTGATAAATTCAGTTCTTGATGCAGGATAATTTATATTATTTGGAATTAAAATCGATTTATTTAAAAAATCACCAACAATTTTTAGACCATTTTTAAGTTCATCATTATTAATTAAGTCATCATTTTTCTTTAATAGAAATGAAGGAATTTCTTTTTTTCCATCTAATGTTGGAACGTAAGATGATCTATCGTTTACTTTATCAATATTTACATAATCATTAAAATTTATGTCGTATCCAACTAATTTAATTATTTCTAGTTCCCAAAATATAAACTTTTTAATCCATTCATTTTGATTCAGAAGTTCAAATAATTTGTAAAATTGTTTATATATATTTTTATTTGATTGAAATTCTACAGTAAGTATCTTTATCAAATTCAAAGAATATAAAATACAATTTAATTTTATTTTTTTATCAAGGAAAAAAGGTGTGAAAATTTTTTCTATTTCAATTTTAAAATATCCTGCTTTATTTTGGTTTTTTGAATTAAATTGTATATTAAATTGATTTCCCACAAAAAGAAAATTCTTTATTTTTGACGATGTTGCACCAAATATTAAACCAGAAACTTTACCATGGTTTTCAGTAAAGAATTCGGCAATAACTGAGTTTTCATTGTACTTATTTTTATTTATTAGAAAACCTTTATCTTCAAATTTCATTTTTCTTTTTCAATTATATTAAGTAATTTTGTTGCAGCTGCCTGTTGTGCTAATTTTTTTGAAGAACCATCAGCTTCGATATATGATGTATCTTTTAACTTAACTGCTACTTTAAAATTAGGTTTATGCTTTGGTCCAGTATCAGAAATAAATTTATAAATTGGTAATATTTTATATTTTTTTAATGAATATTCCTGAAGTTTTGTTTTTGCGTCTACAATATTAATATTCTTATCATTAATATGTTTATCCCAATTTTTTAAAATAAATTTTTCAGCAAAATCAAATCCTTTATCTAAATAAATAGCACCTATTAAAGCTTCACAACAATCAGATATTATTTTTTTTTCAATTATTACTTTCTTTGACGTGAGATTCCCAATTTTTACAAATTTATCTAATTTTAGATGTTGACCTACCTCAAAGCATTTATTCTTATTAACCAAAGATGCTAATTTTTTATCAAGAATTCCTTCTTTTTCATTAGGATAAATTTCAAGTAATTTTTTTGAAATACAAAGACCTAGTACTCTATCACCTAAAAATTCAAGTTTTTCATAATTTATAATTTTATCAAAACTTTTATGAGTTAATGCTTTTATATAAATATGCATATCATTTATTTTAAATCCTAAATTATTTTCTAATTTATTTATTATTTTTTTCATTAGTTAAGTCTCTTAAAAAATCTGTCATATCTAATTATATTAGGCCATTTCCAAATTTGAAAAATACTTCCTTCTCTGCTTTTAGAAGAAAAAAATAAAATTTGAGCTTTACCTACAAGATTATCTTTATGAACAAATCCAACCTCAGATAAAAATCTACTATCTTTAGAACAGTCTCTATTGTCTCCAAGGAAAAAATAGTGATTTTTTGGTACTAAATATTTGTCAGAATTTTGATAAGAAATATCATTTCTGTATGACACTATGTAAGATTTATTATTTGGCAACTTTTCCTCAAATGTCGACACGCTAATTTGTTGTGAACCACAATATATTTTTTCATTGTTATTTATTAACGTAGTCAAAACTTGATTATTATTAATATATAAATTTCCATTAATAAATTGAACAATATCACCAGGCAAACCTATTAACCTCTTTATATAATCTGTTCTGTTATCTGAGGGAGTTTTAAAAACTATTATATCACCTCTTTCTGGTGATTTTTCTAAGATCCTATTGTCAAAAATAGGTGGACTAAAGGGAAATGAATGTTTGCTATAACCGTATGAATATTTAGTTACAAATAATCTATCTCCTACTAGAAGATTAATTTCCATAGATGATGACGGAATATAAAAAGGTTGAATCAATAAAGATCTAATTATTATAGCTATTATTAATGCATAAATTAATGTTTTTATATTTTCAGTAATAGTCTTTATTTTAATCATTATTTTTCAATCACAACATATGCTATTGAGTATTTTTTTTCATCTGAAAGTGATAGGTTTATCTTAAATGACTTAACATTAAATTTTTTTTTTAAAAATATTAATGTTGATTTACTAAGCTTTATAGATGGTTTTCCAATTTTATTGTTTTTAATTTCGATATCCTTAAATGTCAAATTATCAGAGATACCAAAACCGGTTGCCTTTGAAAATGCTTCTTTAGCAGCAAATCTTTTTGAGAAATAATTAACTTTATTTTGTAGTTTTAATGAAAATTTTTGTTCTGAAACTGTAAATACACGTTGAAGAAAGTTCTTATTTTTAATAAGTTTTTTAAATCTATTATTGTTAACTATATCTACACCTATCCCAATAATTGACATTCTATATTTTATTTTTTTAAAATTTTTTTAAATTTTTTAATAACGTTTTCTAAACCATAATTAATAGATTCACCAATAATAAAATGGCCTATATTATATTCTGTAATTTGACTTATTTTTTTTAAAATATTTGTTGTTTTGTAATCTAAACCGTGTCCAGCATGTATCTCTAAATCTAAAGATTCTGCGAGTAGAGCACATTTTTTTATTTTGTTGAATTCATTTTTATATTTTTTTTTTCCTTTAACAAGACTCGAAATTTTTCCAGTGTGAATTTCAATACATTTTGCTCCTAATTTCTTTGCAATTTTAATATCCTCTAGGTTTGGATCTATAAATAAACTTGTTCTAATTTTTGAGTAATTAAGCTTTTTAATTGTGTAAATTAATTTTTTTTTATTTTTTTTTAAATTTAGGCCACCCTCTGTTGTGATTTCCTCTCTTTTTTCTGGAACTATACAAACATAATTTGGTTTATATTTGAGCGCAATTTTAAGCATTTTAGAGGTTGCAGCAATTTCTAAGTTTAAAGGAACTTTTTTAATAGAGGAAATAATTTTTAAATCATTATCCTTAATATGTCTTCTGTCTTCTCTTAAATGAATTGTAATTGAATTGGCTCCATATTTAATTGCATTGATTGCAGCTTTATATGGAACAGGATGATCCTCACCTCTTGCATTTCTTACAGTTGCAACATGATCAATGTTTACACCAAGATTTTTCATCTCAATCTTCTACTTCCAGGAGATGTAACAGGAATTTTTTTTAGAAATTCGGGTATATTTTTTTTATCGTACGTCGGTATATCTAGCTTTATTTGAGAAATAATTTTTTTTTTAATTTTTAATTTCTTTTTTGTTGATCTATCAATTATACAAGCAAAACCTCTTAAATTTGCTTTAGATTTTTTAATTAAGTCTGAACATTCCAGGCTTGATTTGCCTGTGGTAATTACATCTTCAATTATTAATACATTTGATTTAGGTTTAATACTAAATCCCCGTCTTAGTTTAAATTTACCTTTTACTCTTTCACAAAAGATTGTTTCAATTTTGAGAATTCTTCCAATTTCATAACCTATAACTATACCACCAATAGCTGGAGCTAATATGACATCAATCTTTTTAAAATTTTTTTTAATTTTTAAAGCTAACGATCTACAAATTTTTGATGCTTTGTTAGGGAAGCTTAAAAGTTTTGCACATTGAACATAACGAGATGAATGAAGTCCCGATGACAGAATAAAATGACCCTCTTTTAATGCTTCAGTTTTTTTTAAAACCGCTAAAGAGTTTTTTGAAGAAAGCATATTTTTTGTTTTTATGTCTTATAATTTTGAATTTTAATTCTTTTTGTTTTAGCTCACTGATCAAATTTGTAAAGTTTTTCAAATCATTTATGATAAGATTAAATCTAAAATTTATTGTATTTTTCGTTTTTTCAACCATTTCTACACTTGAAATGTTCATTTTATTTTGTCCAATTAAGCTTGTCACATCTCCTAATTGACCTGGTAAATCAGGCAAAGAAATCCATAGTGTAGTGTTATATTGTTTAGATTTTAATAGTTTACTATTTTCTTTGAATTGCCAATGTCTTCTGATTGCAGCTCTTGCTTTTCCAGTTTTAGTGGTGCTAATCCAATGCAGCGATGGTGAAACTTTTTTTGATGTTATTATTTTGACAACATCTCCATTTCTTAAGATAGATTGAATTGGGCTCTCTTTACCATTTATTTCACATCCAACAGCGGTATCACCAACTTGTGTATGGACTGCATAAGCAAAATCTATTGGCGTTGCATCTTTTGGCAATTTTATTACAGATCCTTTCGGAGTAAAACAAAATACATTATCCTGAAACATTTGAAGTTTAGTATACTCATAAAAATCTTCTGGATTTTCATTTTTATCTAAAATTTCAACCAAATCAGCTAGCCAATCATATTCTTTCCAAGTTAAAGAATTTACTTTTTCAGATGATTTATATTGCCAATGTGAAGCAATCCCTCTTTGAGCAAACTCATGCATTGACATAGTTCTTAACTGAATTTCTATTGGTCTTTTGTTAGGACCTATAATTGCAGTATGTATTGATTGATAATTATTTATTTTAGGTGACGATATATAATCTTTAAATCTTCCTGGTATACAATTGTAATTACTATGAAATATTCCCAATGCTTTATAACATTCTTCAACATTACTCATTATAATTCTAAAACCCATTATGTCAGTTATTTGTTCTAAAGAAGTTCTTTTTCTTTGAATTTTTCTCCATATTGAAAATGGTGTTTTTTCTCTGCCAAAAATTTTACAATTTAATTTATTTTTATTTAGAAGATGTTGAAATTCTACTGATAAATTTTTAAAGCTTAAAAGATTTTTTTCTTTAATATCATCTAATCTATCTTTAATCATTTTTTTTGCTTTAATATTTAAAACTCCAAAAGATAAATCTTCAAGCTCATCACGGATTCTATTCATACCCATTCTATCTGCTAATGGGGCATAAATTTCCATTGTCTCTTTTGCTATACGTTCTTTTTTATCAATATTATCTATTGCCCCTATAGTTCTCATATTATGAAGTCTATCAGCAAGTTTAACTAACAGAACTCTAATATCTTTTGAAGTTGCGAGAATTAATTTTCTAAAATTTTCTGCTTTGGTTGATGTGTTTGCTTGATTTTCTAATACACTAATTTTTGTTACTCCATCTACTAAATCTGCAACCTCTGAACCAAACTCTTTCACTATTGTATTGTATGTTGCATGTGTGTCTTCAATAGTGTCATGAAGTAATCCAGTTGCAATTGTAGCGCTGTCTAGTTTTAATTCTGTTAGTATGTCTGCTACAGCTACGGGATGTATTACATAAGGATCTCCAGAATGTCGCTTCTGATCTGCATGAGCTTTTACTGCAAATTCATATGCTTTAGATAAAGTTTTTGGATTTAAAAATTTGTTATACGTTTTGACTTTATTTATTAAATCATCAGATTTTAACATGTGATTATTATACCATTAAATTTATACAATTCTAATGTCAGAAAAGTCCACATTTCTGAATTGATTAATGATAGAATTGATATTTGCCTTTGTTTTTGGATGAATCCAGGATTTATTAACCTCATGAAGTGGAAAAATGACAAAATTTCTCTTATGCATTCTAGGATGGGGAGTAATAATTTCTATATTTTTAGTTCTATATTTTAAACATAAACCCCTGTAATCAAGAATATCAATGTCACATACCCTTGGGTAGTTTTTATAAGATTTTTTTCGTCCAATTTTTTTTTCAATTTTTTTAATTATAGTAAAAAGATTTAATAATGAAGTTTCAGTTTTTATTTTAATAACTAAATTTAGGTATTTTGGAAAATTTTTATTTGGCCATGAGGGTGTTTCATAATAACTAGAACAATCTTCAATTAAAATATTGTTTTCATTTAATAACTTCATGGTCTTTTTTATATTTGAAAATCTATCTCCTAAATTTGACCCAATACCCAAGTAACTTGATTTAGCTGGTTTTTCTAAAATATCTTGCTTTATCACGATTCCAATCTCTTGTTTTTTTTGTTTGACGTTTGTCAAAGTTCTTTTTTCCTTTAGCGACTGCTATTTCTATTTTTGCCTTACCTTTTTTAAAGTACATTTTAGTTGGTACTAATGTTAACCCATCTCTATTAATTTTACCAATGAGTTTATTTATCTCTTTTTTGTTTAGTAATAGTTTTCTCTCAGCATAAGGATTATGATTGGAGTAACTTGCTTGCTTGTAAACAGGTATATGTGAATTAATTAAATATATTTCACCATCCTTTTCGATACCATAGGAATCGGCAATATTTACTTTTCCATTTCTGACAGATTTTATTTCTGATCCTTTAAGAACTATACCTGCCTCTAATAAATCAATTAAAAAATAGTTAAAATTAGCTTTTCTATTTAAACAAATGATTTTTAAACCATTGTTTTTTTTTATATTCATTAATTAAATTAATTTGGCTTTTTTTGAAATTTCTTCTAAAATTTTTTTTGTTTTATCTGTACAAGTAACAAGGGGCAATCTAACAGCATCGTCACATAAGCCCATTAACTTTGCAACATACTTTACTGGTGAAGGGTTACTCTCGATAAATAAATTTTTATGCAATGGTTGAAGTATATCATCTAACCTTTCAGCTTCCTTAAGTTCATTTTGATTATCAGATTTTGAAAATTTCTGAAAATCTGAACACATTTTAGGAGCAATATTTGCTGTAACACTTATTGTTCCAACCCCTCCTCTTTTATTAAATTCAAAAGCATTATCATCATTGCCAGTTAGCTGAATAAATTCATCTCCCATTTTTGATTTTTGTTGATCTACTCTATCTAGATCTCCTGTTGCATCTTTCACTCCAACAATATTTTTTAGTTCAAAAAGTTTTGCCATTGTGTCAACGGACATGTCAATAACTGATCTAGATGGTATATTGTAAATTATTATTGGAATCCCACAATTATCGTTTATTGCTTTATAATGTTGATACAAACCTTCTTGAGTTGGCTTGTTATAATAAGGTGTTACTACTAGAGCAGCATCAGCACCGGCATTTTCTGCATGTTTGGTTAAGGAAATAGCTTCCTTTGTAGAATTTGATCCTGTTCCAGCAATTACAGGTATTTTGCCATTTGATTCCTTTATACATAACTCAATTAGTTTTTGGTGTTCATCATGAGACAATGTTGGCGACTCACCTGTAGTACCTACCGGAACAAGACCATTCGTGCCATTTTCAAGATGAAAATTGATTATTTTAATGTATTTTGCCTCATCCACTTTATTATTCTTGAATGGAGTTATTAAAGCTACATTTGATCCTTTAAACATAAATCCTTATAACATAATTTACAGATTCATTATAAATATATGAACCTTAAAATATTAAAATTAATAGTAATTAATATCATTATTGTAAACTATTTTAATTACGCATTAAGTTCAGAATTAATAATACCCAAAAGTAAACCAATAATTCAAAAAAACGATATTGAGCTTAACAAAATCAATTATTTACTCCCAAAAAATAAGCCTGATTTAACTAGAGAAGAATCAAAAGAAAAAGAAGAGGAACAAATAGAAACAGAAGTTGCAAAAAAAAACAATGATCTCATTCTACCACTTCCTAAACCAATTGTTGTTACAAAAATCAAACCATCAAAAAAATCAAAATTTTATTCTAAAAAGGATGTTGCAAAAGCTAAAAGAGCTATAAAATTAATGGAACAGTCAAAATGGTATGATGCTCTAAAAGAAGCTTGGAAAGCTAAAGATAAGTCAATATATAATTTTATTCAATGGAAGCATTTATTGACAACTGGGAATAAAGCTACATTCAATGAATATGCAAATTTCATAAAAAAAAATTCTAATTATCCAAGAATCAACAGAATTAAATATTTAGCAGAACATAAGTTGGGTACTGATAAAATTACTGACAACCAAGTTATAAATTGGTTTACTGGAGATCAACCTTTAAGCGGTTATGGAAAAATGATTTTAGGAGAAAGTTTTATTAAAAAAGGGCAAGTAGAAAAAGGTATTTCTTTAATAAAATCTGGATGGATTACAGCAGATTTAACAAAAAGCGATTTAAAATATTTTCGTAAAAGATTTAAAAAATATCTTAATTCAAATGATTACATTAAAAGAGCTGACCATCTTGCGTGGGAAGGTAAAAATTGGGATCTTAGAAGAATGTTAAGATATTTACCAAAAGATGAAGAATTACTATATACAGCAAGGCAATTACTAATGAGCAAATCATACGGAGTTGACCAAGCAATAAGTAAGGTGCCTTTTAAATATAAAAACGATGCTGGATTAAATTATGATCGTTTAAAATGGAGAAGAAAGAGAGGACGTGTAGACAGCTCTGTTGAAATTTTAACTAAAATAAAAAACTCTAAAAAATATTTAGTGAGACCGGATAAATGGTGGAAAGAAAGAGAAATAATTTCTAGATCATTAATTTATAAGAAAAAATATGAACTAGCATATAAAATATCTAGCAGACATGCACTTACCGAAGGACCAGAATATGCCGAAGCTGAATGGATGAGTGGCTGGATAGCACTTAGTTTTCTAAATGATGCACTTTTGGCAGAAGAACATTTTTTAAATTTTTATAAAAATGTATCATATCCTATAAGCTTATCTAGAGGTGCATATTGGTTAGGGAAAACTTATGAAAAATTAGGTGACAATGAAAAAGCTAAAGAATGGTTTAATGAAGGATCAAAATATCTGACTACATATTATGGACAACTGTCACATATGAAAATTTATCCAAACAAGTTTTTTGAACTAAATAAATTAATGGAAGTGGAAAAAAATACTATAGAAAAATTTAATACAAATGAATTAGTAAAAATAATTTACCTTCTGGATGAAATAGATAAAGACAAATATACAAAACATATACTTAGACACATTGCACTAGAAAATATAAATTCAGGAAGTGAAATCTTGGCTGCAAAATTAGCAACCGAAATTGGTAGATATGATTTTGCTATACAAATTTCTAAAATAGCTTCTTATGATCATAGGTTTCATAATAAATATAATTATCCAATCATAAGTACTCCTAAATATATTAATGGAAGAAAAATTCCTGAGACTGCATTTATATTGTCTATAATTAGACAAGAGAGTGAATTTGACCTGAGTGCTAATAGTTGGGCAGGTGCAAAAGGCTTGATGCAACTAATGCCATACACCGCCAAAGTTGTGGCTAAACAAGCCAAGCTACCCTATTCAAAATCTCGATTAACAACTGATCCTGAATATAATATAAATCTTGGCTCTCATTATATTGCTGGTTTGATATTGGAATATGATGGTGCATACCCTTTTGCAATTGCTGCATATAATGCTGGACCTAAAAGGGTAAGATATTGGAAAAAAATAAACAAAAATCCCCAAAAGAATCAAATTGATTATGTTGATTGGATTGAATTGATTAGGTTTGAGGAAACTAGGAATTATGTTCAAAGAGTTTTGGAGAATTATAATGTCTATAGATACATATTAGAGCGAAAACCAATTATACTTAAAGATTTCTTCAAAAACGACCCTTTATATTAATGGCGGAAGGAGAGGGATTCGAACCCTCGGTACGCCTTTTCAAACGTACGGCGGTTTAGCA
>MDTD01027860.1_pt1 | contig 10706 bp, 3 predicted proteins | sample 811221 | NCBI WGS metagenome assembly MDTD01 (sample SAMN05326646, study PRJNA326480) | marine metagenome | isolation source: seawater | place: Pacific Ocean: South West | collected 2011
GTCCCTCCTCTCGAAAGGCTTGAGAGGAGGGAAGAGCCGAAGGCTCAGGGGGGTGAGTTTGTTGAGGCGTATGTTGCAAAGCGCACGAAGCAAATAAGCCCGAACAGGGCGCTTGCTTTGGACGCAAGTGCAACGTCCGCCGGAACAGAGTTCTAGTTTCTCTCGTATCTATCGGTTGGTTTGTCTCTATTCTCGAAAGGATTGAGAGGAGGGAAGAGCCGAAGGCGAAGGGTGGAGAGTTTGTTGAGGCATATGATTGCAAGCGTATGAAGCAAATCAGCCACGAAGAGAAGCCTCTGTAAGAAGGGCTCTGTCAGTGGTAAAGTCCCAACCCCGCAGGGGTTCAAATGCGGTCCAGCGCGCTGCGCGGGTGCAACGTCCGCCGGAGCTGTACGTTATTTTTTGTCTTTCTTTTTCTTTTTGGGTTGGATGATTTTCAGCGGTGGGTGTTTTCTGGGGTTGAGTAGCAATTTGAGGCTGTTGTTTTTCTTGAGGTCGCGAAGATCATTTTTGGAGCGTAGGCTGTTGATGATGTCTTCGTGAGGTTCGGTGCGTTTGGTTGGTGCTTTTGTGGGTGGAACGATGGGGGCTGGTTTTTTTTCTGGGAGTTGGATGATCTTGAGCGTGTCAGGTGCACCTGCGTCAGCTTTTGTTGCCTCCGGTGTTTTGACTTCTTCGGGTTCTGTTGGGAAGGTCTTGATCACAGGTGGAGTGGGGAGCGCTTCGTCTGTGACGCCGGCGTCATCACTTGTTGTCTCCGAAGGTGTTGTTTCTGTTGTTGGCTCAGAGGTTTCTTCGGTTGTTGGAGCAGCCGCCGCGAGATGGAGAGGAGGCGCTGTGGGAAGTGGATGATCTTTCCAATAGCTAAGCAAAGAGAAGAGGATCAAGCAGGCTTTCCCTGATGAGAGGGACCATCGCTGATGCCCACGGAAGAAAGCCCGTGAGAGTCGTCTGTGTTGTCGTTTGAGCCGATTGTTGGATGCACGCAAATTGTATGCTTTTTGTCGAAGTTGACGTGCTTGTTTGACATTTCGAAGACGGCTCTGTGAGTAGCGTCTGTATTTGCCATAATGTGCTTGTGTGCGTCGGACTGCACGTCGGTACAGAGACGTATACTTTCGAAGGCGTTGTTGATTGAGTCTGTTTTGCTGGTCTTTTTGTTTGTAGATCTCCACGAGTTTTCTGTAGGAGAGGCTGCGTTTGCGGGCTTTTCGACTGCGTGAGAGGTAGATTCTTGCCCAGTAGCGTTGTTTACGGGCTGAACGATACAGTCGCTTGGCCTTCGCGAAGAAGCGTCGTACACGCAAGTCATTCGACTTAATCGTCTCTTTTCGTTGATAGTATTCCTTGCGCAGTTTGGCGTACTTTGTGACGGTTTTGTTAATAGCCTCAAGTTTACGTTTGTATCGTTCGATGAGCTGGCGTCTTCGACGACGTGAACGCTCACTTTTGAGCGACTCAAGCTTCTCTTTGTGGTAGTCAATGCGTTTTTCGTAGAGCGCAACTTTACGACGTATTGAGCGCTTGAGGCGGTAGACTGTCAGTCGTTTGTTGTTGGGGGTGGAGAGCGTGACAGCTCCTGCGCGATGACCTAAGAACCCAATACAACTTAATCCACGGGTCTTTTGTACGGTACCTGTTTTTGCGGCGGCTTCTGCGAGGATCTCTTTTCCGTACTTTTTCTTGAGCAGACGGCCTGCTTGTGTCGCGGTTCCTTTTTCGAGGACGCCTCTCATCGCTTGTTTGACGTCTTCGATGGCGTTGGTTGGGACGGGAGGTTCCTGGGGCACGGATTTGTGCAGGTAGATGGGCTTTTTGTCTCGTGTAATGGCGCGAATGAAGTAGGGCTCGACCAGTTTTTGTGCGGCGATAAAGCTAGGGATTCTAGCGAGTTGTTGTGTCGTGGCGTCATTCACACCGAGGGTCATCGTCAGGACTGGTTTGAGGTTGTTCTTCTTGATGTCAAATCCTGTGATCTTTTGCGCGAGTGTGATGATATAGCGCAACCCCATCTCCATTCGTAGCTCCCGTGACCACGTCAACTCTTCAAAGGAGAGAGGCCCCTGGAACTTCTTTGTATAGGCATCTTTATGTGCGAGTAATGTTTGCTGTATTTGTGGTGCATATGTGCTGAGGTCTGTGTTGGCTTCTGTGGTGAGGAACAAAGCCAACTGCTTTTTGTCAACCTCTGTGTTGGCCAGAAGTTGTTTGATTGTCGCTGCTTTCGCGGCTTCAAAGATCGCTTGCTCGCGCAGACCTTGCAGGTAGCGTTGGTATCCAAAGTGACGGATCAGCTCGATACGAAGACGTTTTGGATCGTTAAGAAGGTCATCGACTTTGCGTGAGACATCGGCGTCGGAGAGCTGACGTTTGAGTTGGTAGAGTTGAACGAGTCCTGCTTTGAGCACTTTTTTCCAGACGTCTTGCTCGATCAGCCAAGTCCAGCGCAAAGACATATACGTGAATGCGATGTTTGCAGACTCAACGAGAGCTTGTTTTTTGCTCATATATGTCGGCATTTTGTGGCTATTACGTACCCAGTGGCCGCTGGAGCCTTTGGGAGCGTGGTAGAGGAAGCGTCTGCGTTGTGTGCACGTCTCTGGTTTCTCAACACAAGTTGGTTTGCGAGAGTATCCCTTCCCGAAGTTGACGAGTGGTAGGGGAGCAGGCCAATGAGAGCCGACAAGAGAGGTGATGACTTTAAAGACTGAACCCACTACAGGCTTAGGAGACAGAGACATATCAAAGCTGCTGTCACCACCGTACTGTGAGACGATTTTGCCATCTCTTGCGTCGATCAACGAGTACGAGATCTGAATGTTCTCAATGTCTTGCCTGTAGAGTTTGGCGTATTCGCGGACGATATGGATCAGGCCTTTGTCATTGGGAGTCGGTTTCCACTTGAGGACGTCTTTGATAGACTTGGGTTTTTTGCTCAACTTACCAACACTAAGCTCACGATCATAGGTGACAAAGACACGTGAACCACCTGTCCATTTTTTGTGTTCATCGGAGAGCCCATCAAGGACCCAGTTTCGTAGGTGTGTATCGTGTGCTTTGTACTTGTTGGAGATAGCGCGTAGTTTGTTGAGGCCATTTTTGAACGAAGGTAATTCTTTTGGGACCTTGATGCCTTTTCGACGCATTCTGTTTTTGAGGTGGTTGATGCGCTTGAGCCAAACCTTGTAGACACGCTGTCGTCGCTTGCTTGAGCACTTTCCTTCTCGACAACTCTCCAAATACCACGGGTTGAGAGAGTAAGGGTTCGGCAGAGATGCTGCGAGAACGGCTGCTTCATTCCAGTCGAGTGTGGAGAGCTTGCCTTTGTCGAAGAAGTGCAGAGAGAGTCGATGGAGTCCATAGTTTGATTTGTGTCCTGCCCACAGTGTCGCCTGATAGATCGACATCATCTGTCGAGGAGAGAAGAGTTGGCACATCACATACGCACGAGGCATTTCTTCGAAGAGTTTCATGCTGACCGTGGAGAGAAACCCTTTGTTACGACGTTTGAGTCCAAAGTCCATAAAGTTTTTGGCGGCCTGAAGGGCTGGTGTACTGCCTCCGACCTTTCGTCGTTGTTTGATAAAGTAGTAGGGGATGCGCAAAAAAGCTTCGATGGAGAAGGGTTCGCACTGCAAACGTGATCCTGCTGGGAGGTAGCGCCACCACCACGCAGGTTTCTCAACAGGTCCCTCTGACAGAGCGATGGCCTGAGTGACTTTCCAGTCGAGCAATTTGGGGTCGTTGTAAGCGCGACTCCAGTCACTCTCTGTCTTTGTGTACAGCCCAACATATTTACCTCTTCCATCGTACAAAGAGGTGAGCTCGATCGACTTGAGCAAGTGGCTGCGTTTGAGTACTTTACTGCGGACTTGTGGTGTCACGTAGGTGTAGTACCACCAGTGAATGCCACCAAGGAAGTTGCCTCCAACCATACAGAAGATACCGATGGAGATGACGATGGTGGCGACGAGACGTCCGAGCGAGGTCTCTGAGAAGCCGTGTTTGACGGAACCCTGAAACTCCGCGTGCAAGAGCATCGCGATCAACAGCGTTGTGAGTGTGTAAAAACCGAGGACGCCAAGCGCTGTCGTGCTGAGGACGAACCACCAAAAGTGCTGCGGCACAAAAAAGGTGTAGACAAGTACACCTATGATGAATGCGACGCTTGTATAGATCATTCTGGCTTTCAGACGATCGTTTTGGAAACGTAGCTCAGCAATGCTTTCACTGACACGTGTGCTGCTCCAGGTCCCAAGGACGCTCAAAAGAAAGCACTCTGCTGCGACAATGGACGCAAACGCGAGGCAGATATCCGATGGAAATCCCAAGAGGGTAAACACCCCCCACGATCCCAAGCCGCTCACTGCGATGACGATGAGAAAGAGTATCAAATGTCGCCGTATCAATCCGTTTTGATCTTGCATATTCCTGTCTCTGTTTTGCACGTCGCGCCCGGTTCCATGGGAACTACGTGATGTAGATGGTTTGCTGAGGCTTTTCGCTTCCAGTGTGTGTAAAGTACGGAGCAATAGAGCGAATGACAAGTATTTTGCGCATTCATCTAAAGGTAACGTGTTGGGTCTGTGAAAGGAGTGTGAAAAATAGAGTGGAGGAGAGAGGTCAGGGAGTCAGCGCACGAAGGACATTATTGCCTCGGTCTGCAATGAGCAGATAGCCCAGCGCCCAAATGATTCCTCTTGGGGTGTTGAGCTTCGCTTGTGACAACGGTCCTTGGGCATCTCCTGTTGTCGTCCCAATCAGCAGCGTGAGTTGCTTGGTGTTGATGTCGAGCTTGTACAAAGAGGAGGTCGCTGGTTGGACACTGTCGCAGGTGATATACATGGTGTTTCCGTGGAGAGCGAGGCGAAAGGGCTGTCCACGGAAACCATTGGCGCCATTTCCATCGAAGAGTGTGGTGACCGCTTTGGTTGCAATCACGATCTTGCGGATGGAGAGGTTACCTGCGTCTGCTACGTAGAGTTGGCCCTTTCCGTCATAAGCGATCCCTTGTGGTGTGTCGAACTCTGCGTTTGTGCCTGTCCCGTCTGCCGAGCCCTTGGTACCACCTACGAAGGTTGTGGAATTGCCTGAAGCGTCAATTTTGCGGATCTTGTGTGCGGACATCTCGACGACGTAGAGATCATCATTGCCGCCAAAAACCAAGTCCTTCGGAGCTGCAAAACCTGCGGCTGTTCCTTTTCCGTCTTTGGATGTGGGGATTCCTGAGCCTGCAAAGGTTGTGACGACCCCTGCGGTGGTCGACTTTCGGATGCGATGATTGCGAAAGTCCGCGATATAAAGGTCGCCTGCGCTTGAGAGTGTGATCCCCGTTGGATAATTGAATTGTGCTGTCGAACCCGTCCCATTCGCGAAGCCTGCTTGTGTACTTCCGGCGATGGTTTTGACTTTATACGTGATTGGGTTGAACTCCCTGATCGTGTCATCGTCGGTGAAGTACACAATACTGCTGCCATCAGAGGTGAGCCCATACGGGCTGAATAAGCCTGCGGAGAGGGCGATACCATCTTTGAGTTGGTTTTGGCCAGAGCCTGCGATTGTAAACAAGCAACCACCTGTGGCGTTGTCTATGATGCCATCACAATCATCATCTTTTCCATTACACGTCTCTGTTTGTGGCCCTTTTTGACCTGTGCAAGAGCCCCACATACCACTGTCACATGATTGGGTGCCTTTTTGGCAGCTCCCAACACCGGTCCCACAAGGTCGACTGACCCCCGAAGTGCAAGGACATTTTTCATCGATCTCGCCGTCACAGTCATCATCTTTGTTGTTATCACAGACCTCTGTCTTGGCTTTGACTTCTCCTACACAAGCCCCCCATTTTCGGGGGGATGTACTGCTGCAGGTTTGGGTTCCTTTTTGGCACTCACCAACATCAGATGCTCCGCATACTCTTGTCTCTTTGGCGTTGCATTCGTCACATCCGTCGTTGACTTTGCCATCACAGTCGTCATCGGTTTTGTTTGCGCAATTCTCTTTGGCTGGGAGAGTTTGTCCGGTACATGTTCCCCATTTGCCTTTTGAACAGGTCTCTACACCGTCTTTACAGATCCCCACGCCACGTGTTTGTTTGGAGCCAGTGTAACAAGCTCTGGTGAGTGCTTCGTCGACACTTCCGTCACAGTCATCATCCTCTCCGTTACACGTTTCTGATTTCGGGGTGATTTGTCCTGTACATTCGCCCCACGCACCATTTCGACATGTTTGTGTACCTTTTTGACAGATCCCTTCATCTTGACCACAGTCTTGTGTTTGTCCATTTTGGCACGGGCAGTCTTCATCTGCTTGGCCGTCACAATCGTCATCCTGGCCATTGCAGACCTCTTTGATCGGGGTGATCTCACCAAGACACAAATCCCAGGAGCCGAGGCTATTGCAGGTCTGTTTCCCTGCACGACAGGAGCCCACACCAACGCTACCATTGGGGCCTGTGTAACACTGCCTCTCTTCGCTTGGTTGGCACTCTGTGGTGGGTTCAGGGGGAAGCTCTTTGGGGCCGGCATCCTTTGTTTTTTCCGGTCGCTTGATGGGTTCAGAGACGTAGGGGATACATGTATTTTGCAGTGTACACGTGTGCGCTGTGGGGCAGTCTTCGTTGATCGAGCACTCCTTGCACGAGCCGATCAAACAACGCTTTGTGGTGCCTGAACAGTCTGTGTCTTCCTGGCATTCGATAGGCAGTGTGCAGCTCAGATAAGATGCAAGAGCGACACAAGCACACAGAAGAAGGAACGAAAAATGAAGTTTTGTGTTGTATGTGTTGGATTGGGGTGTGGTCATCCACAACTCTCCATCAAAAATCCTGTCTATAAGAAAGGGCGTTTTGTACTCTTTGTCTATTTGGCGAACATCTTCGGTAAATGCAAGGCCCAAAAGAGTCTCGTTTATTTTGTGATGCCACGTATTCGCTCATTATCTCGATCGGCAATGTACCCCAACCCTTTTGCACCAATGACGATCTGACTTGGGTTGCGAAACAGCGCTCGACTGAGCTGACCGTTCCGATATCCATTACCTGAACCTACGAAGTTCGCCTTCGAGCTTGCAAGGTCGTAGACGCAAATTCTCGATGAGTTGTTGGTCACGTACAGGGTGCCTTTGTTGTATGTGACGTTCGCAAGATTGCCAAAGAACAAAGTCAAGATCAGGGTGATCGTTGCGCTTCTCCCTGTTGGAGGAATGACGCGAATACCGACATCTTCGTCTGCGACGTAGAGTGTGGTCGTAGAAGGATCGATGCTGATGCCTTTGGGTTCTCTGAACAGCATCTGTAACCTGAGGTCGTTTCTGGTTCCGCCGTTTCCTGTCCCTGCGTAGGTAGATACGACACCAGCAGGTGTGATCATTCGGATGCGGCGGTTGCCTGTGTCAGAGACGTAGAGATTGCCACTGCTGTCGATGGTGATGCCCCTAGGGGTGTTGAACATCGCACTTGGCCCTGTCCCATCCTGAAAACCTTTGATGCCTCCAGCCAAAGTGGTCACGACTCCACTTGGTGTGACCTTTCGGATCTTGTGGTTTTGTGTATCAGCGATGTAGAGGTTGCCTGCGCTGTCTATGGTGAGACTTTCGGGTTGATTGAAGCGAGCTTGCTTTCCTGTGGCATCGACGTCGCCGAACAGAAGACTCCCTGCGATCGTGGTGACTTTGTAGTTTGTATCCATCTTGCGGACGATATTGCTGTCGAGGATGTATACATTGTCAGAAGCATCGACTGTAAGAGCTATTGGTTTGATGAATTGGGCGGCGGTGCCTTGTCCGTCTGCATAGCCCTGATTGCCACCTGCGAGTGTTGTGACACACCCAGGGGCACCTTCATCGACTTGTCCGTTACAATTGTTATCTTTCTCATCACAGCTCTCTGTTGTCTTGTAATCTGCGCTGTGTTTTGTGTAGTCCGCGTTTGTGCAGACTTTCCAAGCACCTCCAGTACAGGCCGCGCTTTGGCTGCCTGCACAGACCCCTTGTTGGTTTGCACAATTGGGTGGGTTGACAGGGTTGTTGTCAACTTGCCCGTCACAGTCGTCATCTTGCCCATTACACGCCTCAAGCTGAGGAAGCACTGAACCTATACATGTCGACCATGTCGCAAACACACATGTCTGTTGTCCTGCCTTGCAGATCCCTATGCCTTTGTAAGTTGTAGGACCAGCGTAGCAGGCTTGCTTGCTTCCATCCTGTGTGCAAGCTGTTGGTGCGCTGAAGGTGACCTTGCGGAGACGCTCATTGCCTTGATCTGCGACGTACAAGTTGCCTGCCGTGTCTGTGTGTACTTGCTTTGTATCCCGGAATCTCGCGTTGTTGATGGGGCCGTCCTGGAGACCTGAAATCCATCTTTGGTTGAGTGTTGAGACTCTTTGGGTTGTCGGATCGATTTTGCGGATGGTGTCGTCGTCTGAGACGTACAAGATCCCCATGGGAGTATATGTGATGGTGTCGAGTCTACGAAACCCTGCGTTGAGCCCAACGCCGTCCCGAATGCTCGGTGTCGTTGTGCCTGTGTATCTTCGTCCTGCGAGCGTCGAGACGTTTCCATTTTCGAGCTTGCGGATCAAGTAATTGCCCTCATCGACGATGTATAGGATCCCTGTCGGTGTGACGACGAGATCGGTTGGGTTGTTGAATCGGGCGCGACTGAGGTTACCATCAAGATAACCACCGCCGACACCTGCGACGGCAGAGACGACGCCTTTTGTGTCGATTTTGCGGATGCGGTTATTGTTTTGATCGGCGATGTACAGCTCACCGCTGTTTGTCAGGAAGATACCAGGGCGATCACCAAAGCGCGCAGTGAGCGCTGGTCCATTGGTATTGCCGTTGGTTATTTCGTGTCCCGCGAAGATTGACACTTTTCCTGTTGTGTCGACTTTGTAGATAGCACCGCCTCTTGAGGTGACAAAAAGTTCACCTTTTGGTGTGACTGCGAGGTCGCGTAGATCCTCAAAGCGTTGGAGACCTGTCGTGGTGAGTGTTTTGCGTGTGATGGTTTGCTCAGGTGTGATCTGTAACCACGCAAGTGGGTTCTCTTTGATGGTGTGGATGGTTCCATTTGGTGCGACTGCGACGATGTTGATGTTTTTGAGGACTTCTTTTGTGAATGAGATGACACAATCGGGGGCATTTTCATCGATGAGACCATCACAGTTGTCATCTTTCCTGTTGCATAATTCGATCGCGAGGAAGCCTGGGCTGGTCTTTTTGTAGTCTGCGACAGTGCAAGGTGCCCACTTGCCAGCCTTACAAAGAGAAGAGCGAGCGCCGCTGCACGCGCCTTGTTGTCGAGCACAGAGGGCTCCTCGATCTGTCACGCTATCGTCGACTTGTCCGTTGCAATCGTCGTCTTTCCCGTTACAAAGCTCGACGGAGGGCTTCACCTCTCCCTGACAGGCGAGCCATTTGCCAGCAGCACATTGTTGTGTTCCAGCAGCACAGATCCCCTTGTTTCGTGTATTGGCAGGACCGGTGTAGCAAGATTTGGTGATACCTTCATCGACCATACCGTCACAGTCCTCGTCTTTGCCATCACAAGTCTCTGCACTTTGGGGAAGGATTGAACCCTGACATGCGCTCCACTTACCGGCTTGACAGAGCTGCGTACCATCCTGGCAGATGCCTTTTCCACGTGTGTTGGCGGGTCCTGTGTAGCAGGCTTGTTTGACATTTTCATCGACTTGGCCGTCGCAGTCATCATCCTTACCGTTACAAAGCTCGGCGGAGGGGGCTGTGTTGCCTTCACAAATCCCCCAGGCTGGAGGCGTTCCAGCTTCGCAAGTCTGTGTACCTCTTTTACATTCTCCAGTGTCCGAACCACATGCTTGTGTTTGGCCGACTGTGCACGGGCATTTTTCATCGATTTGGCCGTCGCAGTTGTCGTCTTTTCCGTTGCAGTCTTCTTTGCTTTTTGGTGTGACTGCGCCTACACATGTTTGCCATGCGCCTTCTTTGCATGTTTGTGTGCCGGCTTTGCACTCACCGACGTCTTGTGTACCGGCGGGACCTGTGTAACAGGCTTTGGTGAGTTGTTCGTCGATGTTGCCGTCACAGTTATCATCTTTGCCATTACATTCTTCGGGGGCTGGGAGTGTTTGGTTTTCGCAAACACCCCAGGTGTTATTTTCACAGATCTGTGTGCCTGTCTTACACACACCAACGCCTTCTGTGTTGGCCGGACCTGTATAGCACTTTTGTGTTTGTCCATTGGTACATGGAGCCGCTTCTTTTGGGGCTTCAGGAGTGTTCTCTTTGGGGAGGGCATCTGGCGTTTGCTCTGTCGTCTTTGGCTCTTGCCCAGGCTCTTGATTCCACTCTTTGTTTGCCCCGGCATCGGCGCGGGGGGCACATCTTCCGGTGCTCAGGTCACAACGTTGTGTTGTGCTACAGTCTACATCTGAGACGCACAATTTACACTTGCCAAGGACACAATATTTAAGAGGAATACAATCCTCTGCTTGCTGACATTCTACGGGAGCAGAGCAACCCGTGAGGACGATTTGCAGCCAACCCACAAACAGAATGTATATGAAAGGGAGCGCAATTCGGTGGTATCGGTGTATTTGCTTGTTCATCTCTGTACCATTTAGCGTAGCTTTTAAGGCTATCGGATGGAAAAAAGCGAAGACAAGAGGGCAGTGGATGGGGCCTCAGGCAAGGCATGAGGAGGAGGCATGGCAGGGCCATGTCGA
>MDTD01155704.1_pt1 | contig 10706 bp, 8 predicted proteins | sample 811221 | NCBI WGS metagenome assembly MDTD01 (sample SAMN05326646, study PRJNA326480) | marine metagenome | isolation source: seawater | place: Pacific Ocean: South West | collected 2011
CCTTCACGTTCACGCCGCTGAACGCCCCAATATCATCCTGGTCGTGGTCGACGACATGGGCAGGGACTGGGTCAGTTGCTACGGGGCCACGCATTCCACCCCAAATATCGACCGGTTAGCGGAGCAGGGTGTTCGATACGAAACGGCGTGGTGCACACCCATTTGCACCCCAACCCGCGTTACCCTCCTGACGGGCCTATACCCCTTCCATCATGGATGGATCCAGCACTATGACGTTCCCCGTTGGGGAGGTGCTGGATTACGACCAGATCGCTTTACGACCTTTGCCCGACTGTTGCGCGAGGACGGATACTCTACCGCTATCGGCGGAAAGTGGCAGATCAACCACCTTGGCAAGGAGCCCGACGCTTTGGAGAAGCATGGATTTGACGAACACTGCGTCTGGCCTGGAGTCGAAGATGGCCAACCAGAAACTCAGGAACGCTTCTGGAATGGGCTGGTGGTTACCAACGGCAAGCGCAGCAAATCTTCCTACGGGCCGGATACGATTAACCGCTTCCTGATTGATTATATCAAGCGCCACAAGGACAGACCTTTCCTGCTATACTACCCCATGCTCCTTACCCATGGACCTCATGCCGCCACACCAATGAACAAGGCGGAAGCCCCAGAGGGAAAACCGGCATTGTATGCAGGCAATGTCACTTACATGGATCATCTCGTTGGAAAACTGGTCCGCACGGTCGATGACCTCGGACTTAGAGAGAGGACGGTCATCATATTTACGGGAGACAACGGGTCTGCTTTACCGGGCAACCTGAATGGAGAACCATACCCCAAGGGCAAGGGCCGGCAGGCAGACTGGGGCGCCCATGTCCCATTCATTGTTCGGGCCCCGTTTCTGAGCAGCGGCGGGATTGTTTCACGAGACCTCGTTGATTTTACCGATCTCTATCCGACCTTCCTTGAACTGGCCGGGATAGAACCCCCGAAAGCTATCAAACTGGACGGGAAATCCTTTGTGTCCGGGTTGCGTGGCGATGAGGACCCCTTCAAGAAGCGCAGCTGGATTTATTCGCAGATCGGAGACTTCCGGATGATCCGGGATTGGACCCACATCCTCGACAGCAAGGGGGCCTTTCATAATCTGCTGAAGGATCCACGCCAGGAACAGGAAGTAAGCCCTCTGGACAAGATTGCTCCTGGAAGACGCCAGCGCCTGCAGATGATTCTTGATAGATTCCCCGGGAATGCCCCCGCTCCGTTTCCGGAATTCAAGATTCGTCACCCGTAACCATGGAACCCTCCGCGCTTTCACGACGGTGGACGTGGGCAGCGACGAAACCGTGTGAGGAACTATTTCTGAAAATACTGGAGCATCAAAGGCTAAGACGTAGATACGAGGAGAGAGGATAGGAAGTAAGGCGCACCCCCTCCAGCTTGGAGCACTGCATGCCTCCCTCATCACTCGATGACGACGGAAAACTGGGCGGTGTTGGATTTCAGCTTCGTACGCTTTCTTCCCGTTCTAGAATTGAACTTCATGACAACCTTATAGTCCCCGGCCTTGGTGATGCTCCAGCGGCTCATGTTGCGTATGCCATGGGCCAGGCCCCTGATCTCGAACTCCTTGCTCTCGCCGGCACTGATGGTGACTTTTTCGCCGATGCGATAATCCAATGTCATAGGCCCACGATAGGGAATGTTGATCGCACCGGGGCCTTGGATTGAAAGGCTATTAGTGGATTCATCCCCCCCATGCCTGATTTCGATTGCTTGTTTTCCGGTGTTGGTGATGCGGTAACGCAGCGTAATGCCCTCCACGGGGCCTTTGGCACCGGTGCCCGCTTTCACCAAGTCGGCTTTGCTGAGAGTTACCGGTTCCTTGGGCGCGAATAATTGCAGCTTCAGCGACGAATCCGCCATGCCGAGTGGACTGGCGAACAGGACAAAGAGGAAACTTGGAATCAGAGTCTTCATACTCATAGAACACACGGGATTAAGAATCCTTAGATCATTTCAGGGCGAACATACTCCACGAAAGGACTCCCTATGAAGTCGTCTTTGATATAATCGGCCAAAAATTATCCTTCTATTCACTGATCCTTCCTTTCCTAGCCACCGACCACAGATGATCAGGAAGTAGCCGTCTAGTGAGCGTAGTGTTTCTGCAACGGGGGCAGAAATCCCTATAATCACCAGCCTCACACCGTCCCAGGTATCCGTAAGACCCCTACTCGAGCTTGACAGAAAAAAAAACAGGGTTACCAGAGTGCTGTGAAAGCGTTCTTGGCTATTATCACGCTCCCACTGCTGCTGATGCTGTCCAGCTGTGGCGATTCCCATGATGGGAATAATCCACCGAAAAAAGCAGCAACATGAACAGGGACGTGAAAGAAAAATCGCGGCAAGGTCTTGCCCGAAGAAGTTAAAAAAGAGCCCGCGGAAAAAGAATAGCGGTCTGAGCAGACGGGCATCCGTCACTCGACCCCACAAGCACTTCTGCGGAGAATCTCTAGGAGTCCCCTTGACACTACCGGAAGTCTCCCTTCGCTCGGCTCTGGACGCTACGAGATTTTGTGATTCGTCGGCAAAGGCAACCCTCGATGGGGTGTTCCTCTGACTGAAATCCCTTCCTGTTCCCTGAGGACATCGGAGAGCAGTGCTTCTTCTGAAAAGCCTCTTATAGCCTCCCGGGTATTCCCTATGGAATGATTACTCTGAGAAAGCCTCTCAGGGCGCTCAGAGCCTGGGTATGGCTCAATCTATTTCCGTTGCCTGTTCGCAAGGATCCGACATCCGTCCAACTTTGTAAATCGGTCGATCGCTGCACCTGGTAGCTACCTCCTTTGTCTGTCTGCCAAGATATCGTTAGCCTGTTCCTGTTGAGCTCCACTCCCGACAAACTCAACACTTCCGGCTCAGGTTCCGTTTCTGGGCCAATCTCAAACGAAAACCACACAACGCCACCTGCTCCAATAGTTCCCCCAGTGGTCTGCCCCCCGCCATAGGTCAGCGTGAACACACCTCCAATGGGCCCAATCACAAAGAAACCATCTTCAAAGATTGTTTCAAACTGCCCAGCTGCGAGATAATAAGTCCCATTCGGGAGTCCGAGAGGAGTCACAATTTGACTCTGGAGAGTACCGTTTATGTCATCATTTTGGGCAAGAAGGATTCCATTAGCGTCAAATAGACCCAGCTCCGTATCAATGATGGAGCCAAAGGTATTAAAATCCAGAGCCCGGGTTCCATCACCAAGAATACCTAGAGAGATTGTATTTTCAGGCGGGGTGAACTGGGCAGAACCCATGCTGATTGCCACCGTCATACACGCCAAAATCACCAACAGTACTCTTTTCATTAGATCCCATACATACCATGCCTCCACCGGGAGCTACAAGCTTCCTACGCGCTCCAGTGAGCCGATAGATAGTGGCACTACAAAAAAATGTCCGTTTTATAATGGCCCCCTTACGGTTGCTCCAATCTTTGAGAAAAGCGCAAGACAACAGAAGCAATCATACTGAAGCCCTCTCCTCCTCCTTGCTCACAGGCATCGAATCATTGGTATCCTGCCGATCAGCGCGTCCCATAATACCGGCACGAGGCTTGCTACTGCACGTTGATCTCCACATTGTCGATAGACCATCCACTGAAGTCATCGGCGGTATCGTCACTAATAAATTGGAACTCGATGACGATGGTTTCTCCAATTGCGCTCGCCGGCAAGGGTACAGTGAAATCGGTCCACTCAACATCGAACGCGGTAAGGTCTGCGTCGAACGCAAACAATTCGCTAAGGTCCGCCGATCTCAGCACCCTGACATTACCCCTGTCGCCGAAACCATCAGCGTCACGAAACTGCTGAAAACTAAGAGTGGCCTCTGTGAGGCCCTCCGCTGTGAGATCGATCACTGGAGAGCGGAGCGCAATGTCTGACTCCGGTTCGTATTTACCAATATTTGTAGTGAAAGCGTTCCCAGAGCCATCTGCGCCACTGAGCGGACCGGTGCTCGCATTGGGGCTTCCCAGTTCCCAGAGGGTTGCACCCACTACGTCATTGACGCTGGTAGTCCATCCTTCGGCTCCGTTCTCAAAGTCCTCTGTGAAGAATGCTGGAGCGACTTTTTCCACAAGAACAAAAAACCGATTAGGGTCAGAGGGCCGCAGGAAGGTCTCGACGTTTTCTGGCGGGGTCGCGTTGATATTCTCCTGCCAGACCTCCCACAAAGAGGGATTAGGTTCGTTTTCCGGGTCATTTGAAGTCAGGATGTCGTAAACCTTCCCGGGTTGGCTTTCGAAGGTGAAAATGAGATCGTCACCGAGGCCTTCAATCTCAAACCGCAGAGGAGTACCCGGCCCGAACTCGCCGCCCAGCTGAATCTCTGCAATTTGCATGCTGTTGGCAGACGCTGAATTCTTAACGGTTGGGAAGACAATCAGGTAGGAGGTATAGGCCTCAGAATTACTGAAAAACACATTCTGCGAGTTCTCCTCGTCGAGATCGGCATTCGCCCCTTGGTTACGAGAGTCCGGAAGCGCAAGATCCCCGGACGAGATGAGAGTGAACTGGTCAAGGTCGAATGGACCCGCTCCGGACACATCGCTTGTCGTTCCATAAAGCTCGTAGCTTGCAGGGTCACGAGGGATGGCATCATTGGCCGTCCAGAGGGTCATGGAGTTTGCAACTGAGAGTCCTCCCGAAGGGGTAACCAGAACCCCGCTATTGAATTCGGCGAAGTTGAGATACTTTTGCCCCACTCCGTCGATGGCGAACTCCGGCCCTTCATTGGCTGGCCAGCTATTTATTCCTTCCCCTCCTCCGGGGTTCCCAATCTCGAATCTATTGTTGGTGATGCTTCCTCCAAGAATGGTATCACCTGGCATGAAAATGGTCGGTGGAAGCGGATCCGTAAAGGTGGGATTTCTACCAACTAAAACTTCCTCTCCATCGGAGACAGTATCGCCATCGGTATCCTCGAGGTTGGGGTTGGTTCCTGGCTGAGACGTGGGATTGCCAGGGTCGAAGGCCAGTGATGGATTTTCCACGCCGTCGAGCAAGGTGTCGTCATCAGAGTCCGGATTCCGAGGATCCGTCCCAGTGTCAAATTCGCTAACCCACACTCCGGTTCTGGTTTCCACGCCATCAGTAAGGCCATCCTGATCAGAGTCTTCATCTTGGGGGTCTGTTCCAAGGTCCCTCTCTTCCGTGTTGCTCAGGCCATCTCCATCCGGATCCCCAAGGGCTCCGTTGGGGCCGTCCATGGCACCCGGAGAGGATTCCCCAACAGTACCGTCATCATTTGCATCGAGTCCATTGGCATTTTCATAGTCATCAGAAAGGCCATCCCCATCGAAGTCACCCAGAAGTCCTACCGATCCATCAAGCTGGATCTCAGCGATCTGCATGCTGTTTGCGCTTCCAGCATTCTTCACGGTGGGAAAGATGATCATATAGGAGGTGTAGGCCGTTCCATTCCCGTTAAATTCGACAACCTGTAGATTGGCATCATTGAGCGTGGCGCCGCCGCCGGGATTACGACTACCTGGAAGCGCCAGATCGCCTGAAGTAATCAGGACGAAGCTGGACACCGGAAAGGGGCCATTGCCGAGGACGGCATTCGTCCCATAAATCTCGTAGCTGGCAGGATCACGTTCCGGGGCATCATTGGCCGCCCAGATCTTGAGGGAGGTGGCCACCGAGGGTCCGATACCCGGAGTGACTACAATTCCTGTGTTGAACTCCGCAAAGTTGAGATATTTCTGGCCAACTCCGTCTAGCGCGTTCAGCGGCGCCTCACCACCAGGCCAGTTATTGGCACCAGCCGCAAACCCGTTCATCCCCACCTGAAAGTTACCCCCGGTGAGCTGCCCTCCAAAGACGGTGTCGGATGGGCTGAGAAGGTCCTCGGCCATGGAAGCACCAGTAAGAGTAAGGACAAGAAGCGCTAGCTTGGACATTAAAAACATTTTGGAGAACATATTCGTAAAAGGAAGGGAGTTATGACGCGGCAGAAATACTCAAAAACTGAAGACTTACGGGCAAGCAGAAACCTCAGAGGAGGACCTGCTCTGGACTGGGCTCCAGGCTCCTCTTCTCTGTCATCAGCCCTCAACACATCGCCGCGTCCTTACTGCGGTCGTAAGGCCCGTCACAGAATGACGCTTACCCAAACACCTCGAATGTGCCTGTTACCGCCATCATTGAAACGACCAGCTAAGGACTTCGACATTAGGATTTTCATCCGGCGGGAGCTTCCCTTGTTTCCGATCTCTGCGCTGGAGCTATCTCCCCGATCTGCACTTTGTGAGAGAAATCCGGTGAGTCCGCTCTGTAAGCTCTGCTTTGAGAAAACGCCTCTTTTCTACAACGTCGTTTCACTACCGCGCCCGAACTCTTGATTGACGTGAGTCGCTCGTTCTCAGGTCAATGCTTGACACTAAGCACTCGCCTATTCCCCACATGGCCGACGGGTTCCCGTCTGAAGATAAAGGAGTGCCTTTTGATAGCTGGCTCCAGTGAGAAAGTGGTCTAAATTCGCATCAATTTTACTCCGGTGTGTTTCGTGCCAGGAAACGATTTCTCCGCTCACGTCCTTGAGGGCTTCAAGATGAGCCTCGGGATCCCGGTCCCGGAATTCGTGATCCGCAATCACCGCGATACGCGCTTCAAGAAGCTCGGCTAAATCAGGGAAACTCATAAAGACGGACAAGAGTCCCGATAAAAGGGTCCCCCGACAACTGAATTCCAAAATACCTTCGCACGCGGAGAGCTTCCAGTCCTGCTTGCCTCACTCACTGATCCTCTTCTTTATCAGCCCCGAAAGTCGCAACTCCCCCATCCTGCCCCGCTCCAGCACACACTCGCCTCCCCTTTTCTCTGATCTGTCAGCAAGAATCGGTTTGCGGAGTAGGAGCTTCTTGCGAAAGAATTCCCGAAACCGCATTAAACCTCCGAATCAACCTGATCGAGGAAAGAAACCTCGGGACCACTTCGCAACCTTGGCAACACCTCAGCATGACCCGCGCACTTTTTCTTATACTCATCGCCACGAGCTTTCCGCTCGCAGGAGAAACAAAATACTACGCCTTCTTTATCACTGGTGACCCTCAGTATCTCGCGGACAAGTCTCCCCGACCCACCAAACTCGACCCTTATTCTGAAGAAGCAAACTCTCGCTTTATCGCGATTCTAAATGAGCTTCCGGGGCAGTCCATTCCTGAAAGTATCGGCGGAGGCCATGTTGCGAAAAGTATCCTTGGCGTCATCGTCACAGGCGATCTTGTCGATAGCTTTGACAAAACCGGTGGCCACTATGACGCCATGGGAAAATACGAGTGGCGCCGCTATGTCGACGACTACGGCCTTACCGGCAAGGATGGAAAGATCCCCTGGCCGATCTACGACCTTCATGGAAACCACGATGGGCCACAGGGCGACACCTTCATCACCGACGCCCTGATCGAGCGCAATAAAATCCGTCCCCACGTTCAGCACATTTCACCCAACGGCCTCCACTACTCATGGGACTGGGGTCCCCTCCATGGAGTCGCCGTCGGGATGTTCGCCGGTGAAGGCGAGAAGCGCCAGGAGGGCCACCACTATGCGGCCCGGGCCAGCCTCGAGTTCCTGCGAAAAGACCTCGCTGAAAAGGTCGGCAACTCTGGGAGACCCGTCATCATCTCATGCCACCTTCACCCTAACGGTCCCGAATACGATTGGCCCGCCGAAGACCTCAAGGGATTCTGGGATACCTTGACCAAATATAACGTAGTGGCCCTCGTCCACGGTCACACCCACGGATCACCGCCAAGCAAACTCACCTGGGACGGAAAAACGTTCGGGCGCGATCTACCAAACTCCATTGACGTCTTCAATCCCGACGACTCTGGCGCCGCCAAAACCGACCGCCGTCATCCAGGAAAAGCAGTCGGCATTAACCATGGCCTGCTCTACGCCGAGCTCGTCGATGCCCCGGGCACGCAGAAGGACGCTCTCGTCGTGCGCTCCTATATCACCAAGGACAACTGGGCCACCCACAGCTGGCATACCAGGTGGGAGCGGGCTGTCTCAATCCCGTGAGACGCAAGGTATTGGCAAGCTGAAGCACAGAAACAGCATACTGTTTCCTGCCAGTTTGGAAACTTGTCAGCACCCTCGATCTCCAGCACAACCGTGACAGGTTCGACCAGTTGACATGCGGCCCACAAGACCCAGAATTCTATCCATGAAGCTTTCCATCCTAACCCTCCTTGGAGTATACGCTCTGCTGCTGTCTCTTCATGCACAAGCGCAGTCGCAACAGGAGATGAACGCCCAGGCCCGCAAGGACTTCAAGAAGGCCGACACAGAATTGAACACGGTATACAAAAAAGTCATCGCTCTGTTGCCGGATGAAAAATCAGTCGATCTCCTACGAAAGGCTCAACGGGCGTGGGTCGCTTTTCGCGATGCGAATGCAGCGTTCCATGCCGATGAGATGCGAGGCGGCTCCGCAGCCCCCCTTTTGTTCTACGGACAGCAAACCCAGCTTACGAAGGCGCGCATCAAGCATCTTCAGCGCTACCTCAAGGATTTTGGAGAGCCCTAAAATTCGCTTCTGCTTACGCCAGGCCTGACCACCCCGAGAGAGAATCTTTTCCTGGGATCCGGGAAAGGCGGGAACACTCGAAGTCTCATTGCGGGCAGAGGCCCCCAGGAGGAGCAAGGTGTGATTCACACCTTGTGAGCTTCCACTACCACTTGGCCCAGCGGAGATTAACCCTTGGAATCTGTGACGGAACCGCCGCACCTTTTCGATCCCTCTGGCACGCGATCCACTTATAACCAAGGCATGGACCTAAGGATTCCAACACCTGATCGCCGAAAGCTGATCGATCCCTTCGCCCTCTCTCAGTCCAGCGCACTCCCTTATAAAATCACCGAAAACCGCATCATGATCTGCCTGATTACCTCTCGGAAGAAAAAGCGCTGGGTTTTCCCGAAAGCGTACTTAGAAGGAATGGACCCTAGGGACACCGCTCGTCGTGCAGCCAGGGAAAAGGCTGGCTTAACGGGTCAACTGAGCACCTCCCCAATAGGTCGCTACCGACGGTTAAAGGATGGACAAATCTGCGAGGTGTCAGTCTACGGACTCAAGGCGGACCAGCTTGCCGGGGAGCGGAGCGAAACATTGTCTCGACATCGCAAATGGGTCGAAGCCTCAAAAGCTGCGGATTTTCTCGTAAAGCCCGAGCTGCAGGACATGCTATGCCGGGTTCTGAGAAGGCTCTCTCCTGGTCAATTAACCACATGATACGGGCATCACCCCTCTACCTCTGTTTCTTTCCTAACTCTGGAGAGAACTATCATTCTCCACGGTTACCCGGATTCTCAAACCATATGACATTCTCGCTCTGCTGCCCCGCTACAAGGATGTCCTTGTCCCCGTCACCATTAAGATCCGTGATCATTGTGTCGTAGGCCATCTGGTTACGACTAAGGACATGTCGGGTGAAATTCCCCCGTCCGTCATTTTCATACCAAGCGGCGAGCTTCGAGCCAAAACCAACGCTGGACAGGTCTATATCTCCATCCCCGTCAATATCTCCAAAATCCGTGGAGTGAGGAAACAGGATATCCTCGTCGATCACGTGCTCCTTCCAGTCCGGCCCTTCGAACCAGACCACCCCGTTGCCGTGTCCCCGGCTCGCAAGGATGTCAGGCTCTCCATCACCGTTGACATCAGCCGGAGCCGCATGTGTGGCACCGGTCTGGCCTCCGGGATCGGGAAGGAACTCCCTGCGCCAGGGCTGGGCGGGATCTTCAGGGGCATAAAAAACGGCAAAATAGTTTCCGTTCGCAAAGGGTTTTCCTTTTGCACCGAGGGTGAAGTCCGATCGGCCGTCCCCATTGACGTCACCGAAATCAAAATAGTGACTTCCTCCCGGCGCACTACCGCGGGCGATTGGTATGACCGACCACTTCATCTCATCGGTCACGGACGGAGTTGCTGGCTTGAGCCAGCAAATTGATCCTGAATACGGACCCTTACCTTCCGTAAAGTCGTTGGCGATCAGGTCCGGGACTCCATCCCGGTCAATATCGAAAGACCGAATGCAATGCACACCGTGAATCTCGTCGGTGATCTGGTGAGTCTTCCAGGTAGCGGTGGTGGCCTTGCCCCCCGGACACTCAAGCCAGAAGAGGCCACGCGCATGAGATCCCACGAAATCCAAGTCCCCATCGCGATCCACGTCGTGCAGGACACAGTGGATACACTGAGCTTTTGACTTCGGGCGTTTCGAATCAAGCGAGGCCAGGATCTGCTTCGTCTTATAGTCAGGCCCATGAAACATGAACACCTTGCCGGCGGCAGAAAAGATAATCTCCTGATACCCATCACCGTCGAAGTCAGCGGCCGTGGCAGAGTTGACTCGCGCGCCCGAGTAGACCTCGTGACCAACCCAGGAAACACCTTTGTCAGCCCTGACGTTGGAAATTCGTGCTACAGTGAGCGTAACAACAAGAAGGCTGACTGCCAGAGCTACCGGCCACACACGAGAGGGGATCATTTTCATACGTCTTTTTCCTGCCCGGCGACATCAAAAGTTTCATTGCCTCGTAAAGCAGAGGAGTGGTAGCGCTTCGCTATTCAATTTGTCAGCCATCCCCCGATTCTAATGAAGCGGGTCCGCTTAGCCCATTTAAAAAAGAGTCTGGTCAAGACTCAATTACATTACCGTGTCGAATTGCCTCCTTC
>MDTD01002684.1_pt1 | contig 10705 bp, 11 predicted proteins | sample 811221 | NCBI WGS metagenome assembly MDTD01 (sample SAMN05326646, study PRJNA326480) | marine metagenome | isolation source: seawater | place: Pacific Ocean: South West | collected 2011
CTCGTTTAATGATTTACTTTTAATATCAGTTGGAATATTTTTCGTTTTCATAAAATTTATAATAATCTTAATATGAAAAATATCTATAAAAATTCTACTCAAAATTTGAACAAAGCAAAAAAAATTTTAATGAAAAACAATATAATTGCTGTACCTACTGAAACAGTATACGGTTTAGCAGGAAATGCTTACTCGAATAAATCTGTAAAAAAAATATATAAACTTAAAAAAAGACCAAAAAAGAATCCATTAATAATTCATTATTATAATCTTAAATCTTTAAAAAAGGATGCTTATTTAGGAGGCGAGTTCTTGAAACTTTATAATAGATTTTCACCTGGTCCTTTAACTTATATTCTAAGAAAAAAAAAAAGTTCCAAAATATCACCCTTGGCAAATTCTAATTTAAAAACTATTGCAGTGAGGTTTCCAAAAAATGTTATTATAAGAAAATTATTAAAAAATTTAAATTTTCCATTAGCTATTCCTAGTGCAAATATATCATCTGCAGTTAGCCCTGTAAGTAGCAACGATGTTCTAGATGAGTTTGGTAGTAAAATTAAATTTATTTTTGATGGTGGTAATTCTAAAATTGGACTGGAGTCTACAGTTATCAATTTAAATAAAAAAATTCAAATACTGCGACCAGGGATGGTCAGCATAGAAGACATAAGAAAGGTTTTAAAAAAAAAGGTATATTTTTTGAAAAAAACAAACAAATTAATTTCTCCTGGTCTTTTAAAAAGGCATTATTCACCAGGTATACCTATCAAACTTAACTGTGAGAGAATAGAAGATAAAGCCGCATTAATTGTGTTTGGAAAAAAGTATATGAATAATAAAAAAAACACTTTTAATTTGAGTAAGAATGGCAATATAAAAGAAGCTGCGAGAAACTTGTATAAAACTTTGAGAAAAATTAAAAATCTAGGCTATAAAAAAATAAATGTGGTTAAGATCCCGAATAGTAAAATTGGAATTGCGATAAATGATAGATTAAAAAAAGCATCATATTAAATGTTTATTGAAATTAAAAATCTTACTAAAAAATTTAAAAATACTTTTGCCGTAAATAATATAAATTTTAGTATTGATAAGAATAAGACTCTAGGTTTGCTTGGGCCAAATGGATGTGGAAAAACTACATCAATAGGAATGATACTTGGTCTTATTAAGCCAACAAGTGGTGAAATAATAATTGATGAAAAAAATTTAGAGTCTTTTAAGAGAAATGATATTTTAGCAAGAATAAATTTTGCTTCACCATATATAGAACTACCAAAAAAACTTACCGTGAGACAAAATCTTGAGGTTTACGGTAGACTTTATGGTATTAAAAATCGAAAAGAAAGAATAGAAGAAATATCTGAAGACTTGGGCATAAAAGATTTTTTTGATAGGAAAACTGGTGAATTATCATCTGGACAAAAAAATAGAGTATCTTTAGCAAAGTCTTTGATTAATAAACCGGAAATTTTATTACTTGATGAACCCACTGCAAGTTTAGACCCAGACATAGGGGATTTCGTCAGAAGTTATATTCAGGATTATAGTTTAAAAAATAAAGTAACAATACTTTTGGCATCTCATAATATGTCAGAAGTAGAAAGGTTGTGTGACAGTATAATAATGATGAAGAGCGGTAAAATTATTGATAGAGGAACCTGTAAAGAAATTATTGATAGACATGGAAGAAGTAACCTTGAAGAAACATTTTTAAAGTTAGCAAGGAGTAATGATGAACTTTAGCAAGATTTATGCATTGGCCTTACGACATTTATACTTAATAAGTAATTCCCTACCAAGAATAATTGATTTAATTTATTGGCCGACTGTTCAAATTTTTCTATGGGGATTTATTTCTAAATTTTTTACTCTTAATTCTGAATATTATAGTAACACAGTTGGAATAATTTTGACTGCAGCGATTTTATATGATTTTTTATTTCGAGTTAGTATCAGTTTTAATATGATGTTTTTAGAAGAAATTTGGAGCAGAAACTTCACAAACTTATTTATAGCACCTATTACTATTAGTGAAATGATTACATCTCTTACCTTAACAGCAATATTACGGGCTATGATTGGGATGATTCCTGCAGCAGTTTTGGCAATACCTCTCTTTGGTGTATCTGTTTTTAATCTTGGGCTGCCACTTTTATTTTTATTAATATCACTATATCTCTTTGGTATTACTCTTGGTCTTTTGGTGACTTCAGGTTTATTAAGATTTGGACCATCCTTTGAAAATATTGCATGGGCGAGTTTATTTTTTCTGGCTCCACTTGGATGCATTTACTATCCAATTGAAATATTGCCCAATTCACTTCAAATTATAGCAAAAGCACTTCCACTAGTTCATATTTTTGAAGAAATGAGAAGTATTTTGATTAATGGAGACGTGAAGTATTTCGACATAATTAAATCAATTTCTATATCTATAGTTTACTTTATATTAGGTGTGATAATTTTTTATGCCTCTTATTTTGGTGCAAAAGTTAGAGGAACATTAATAAATATGGGAGAATAGTTTTCTGTGCACAAATTACTTGATGAAATAAAAAAAAATGAGGGAGAAACTAGGGTAGTGAAAAATTTCTTTAACACTAACCAGGTAAATGCTTTGTTAGAACTTTATAAAAATTTACCTGTTGAAATATTTAATAAGCGACAAAATATCATAAAAAAGAAGTGGTCAGATAATTTTGAGAATGATCTTCAAAAAACTTTTATCGATAAATTGAAGTTAGAAATTGGCGATTTTTTTATGGACAACCCTAAAACTAAAGACAACCTTAATAGCCTCGGCTTATTTCAAGAGAGTTTTTTACCAGTAAGTGTTCATGCTGACACAGGGTTTAATTTCGATAAAGTTATTTACAAACAGACTTTAATGCCGCTTACGTCTAAGGGAGAAACGGTAATTTTTAAAAATAAATTTTATGGTTGTTCTACGACATTTTCAATCGATCCAAATGAATTGAAAGCTAAAGGATATAATAAAAGATCGTCAGAACATATTGATATGTTTGATAAAAAAGAATTTGATAAGGAAATACATAAAAAATATTTAGCTCATGAAGACATTAAAAATCTTAGGGGCCTAGAAGTAGATATGATATACAATTGGAAGCCTGGAGAACTTTTAATTTTTGATAGAACAAGATTACATTGCTCGTCAAGCAATTTGCCAGAAAAGAAAATTGGTTTCACAACTGCTACTAGTAAGAATTAAATATGAAATTAATTGATTGTTTCATGTATTTTGATGAGGATTTAGTTTTAGATATTAGACTAAACACTTTATTTGATAAGGTAGATAAGTTTATTATTGCTGAAGCTACAAGGGATCATGCGGGAAAAGAGAAGAAATTAAATTTTAATATTAATAAATTTGTCAAATTTAAAAATAAAATTGAGTATCTAGTTATTGAAGATCTTCCAATTAAAGTTTCAGCACACAAAAGTAATTGGCATGAAAATCATCTTAGAGACCAATTTCAACGCAACTCACTATCAAAAGGTTATGAAAAATTTGATGATGACGACATCATAATGATATCGGATATAGATGAAATTCCTGATCCAAATAAAATATCTTATTTTGAACATAAAAGAAAATATGCTTGTTTCTTGCAGAGAAATTTTCAGTCAAAATTAAATTTATTAAATATTAGTGATGGTTTTTGGGCGGGTACAAAAATTTGTAAAAAGAAAAATTTAAAATCTCCTCAATGGTTGAGAAATATTAAAATAAAAGAAGTTCCTTTTTGGAAATTTTATAAACCTAAACAACCACAATTAATTGAAAATGGGGGTTGGCATTTTAGTTTTTTAAAAGACCCAAAAGAAATTGTAAAAAAGATCCACTCATATTCTCATCAAGAATTTAATAAACCTGAGTTTGTAGATATAAGTAAAATTAGAGAAAAAATTAATAATAAAAAAGATCTATTTGGTAGAGAAATAAATTACAAAAAAGTTGAGGTTGATAAATATTTGCCTGATTATATTGTAAAAAATAAGGATAAATTTAGAGAATGGATTGTATAATTTTTTTACAAGTGTGGTGCGCCCGGAAGGATTTGAACCCTCAACCTTCTGATCCGAAGTCAGACGCTCTATCCAGTTGAGCTACGAACGCATACATCCGTTTTAAACTATAAATGAATAAAATTAAAACATTTTCAGTCGAAGAAATTAGTAATAATACAAGATTAGATAAGTTTCTAGCTAACAAACTCACTCATATTACTAGAACACAAATTAAAAAAATTATAATTTCCAAAAAATTGTTAATTAATAATAAAATTGTTTCCTCCCCATCGCAAAAAGTCAAAATAGGTGATGAAATAAGTTTTTCAATTCTCGAAAATAAAAGTGAATATATAAAACCTGAAAAAATTAAGATTGATATTATTTATGAAGATGATGACTTGATAGTGATAAACAAACCAAGCGGAATTGTTGTTCACCCTGGTGCAGGAAATAGAAAAGGAACTTTAGTTAATGGTTTAGTTTATTATTATAAAAAAAATCTTTCTGATTTAAATGGAGTTAACAGACCAGGTATAGTTCATAGAATCGATAAAGATACTAGTGGGTTGTTAGTTGTTGCAAAAAATAATTTCTCACATGCTAAACTTGCGAATCAGTTTAGTGAGCACAGTATAAAAAGGAAATATCTTGCATTGATTTGGGGCGTTCTTAGACCATTGAAAGGAAGAATTTCAACACTTATAGCAAGAAGTAAAAAAAATAGACAGCTTATGTCAGTAAGTGAAGTATCTGGCAAGAATGCTATTACAAACTATAAAACAGTTAAAATATTTGCAAATGAAGAAATACCAAAAATTAGTTTGGTAGAGTGTATTTTGGAAACTGGTCGAACACATCAAATTAGAGTTCATCTTGCGCACAAAGGCAATAGCCTTATCGGGGATAAAAAATATGGTAAACAAAAAATGAAATTCAAAAAGATTAACAAAAAATTTGAGGAAACTTTAAAAAAATTTAACAGGCAAGCTCTTCACGCCAAAAGTTTAGGGTTTTTTCATCCATCAAAAAATAGACACGTTGAATTTGAGTCAAAATTACCCCAAGATTTTAAAAAAATACTTGATATACTTAACAATTTAACCAATTGAAAAATTTTATTTAGCAAATATATATACGTCTATATATGAATACAAAAAGTGAAATATCAAATTTACCAATTTTATCTGGAGAGGGCGGGCTATCATTATATCTTGCTCAAATTAAAAAGTTTCCAATGTTAGATGCCGAAGAAGAATATATGTTAGCAAAAAATTGGAAAGACAGTGGAAATTTAAAATCTGCACATAAACTTGTAACAAGTCACTTAAGATTAGTAGCAAAAATTGCAATGGGATATAGAGGCTATGGACTACCAGTAAGTGAATTAATTTCTGAAGGCAATATAGGACTAATGCAGGCTGTAAAAAAATTTGATCCAGATAAAGGGTTTCGACTTGCTACCTATGCGATGTGGTGGATTAAAGCTGGAATACAAGAATACGTTCTTAGATCATGGAGCTTAGTTAAAATGGGAACAACAGCTGCACAGAAAAAATTGTTTTTTAATTTAAAAAAAATAAAAAAACAAATCGCACCCAGTGAAGAAGGAGATCTCAAAAAAGAGCAGGTGAAAGAAATTTCAAAAAGACTTGGTGTAAAATCTGATGAGGTAGTTTCAATGAATAGGCGGATGATGGGTCAAGAAAAATCTTTGAATGATCCAATAAAATCTGAAGAAAAGGGAGAATGGCAAGATTGGGTAGTTGATGAAAATATGGATCAAGAACTTTACATTTCGCAAAAACAAGAGTTAGACGAAAAAAAAGACTTGCTTAAAGATGCTATAAAAATTTTAAATGATAGAGAAAGAAAAATAATAGAAGAAAGAAAACTTGCAGAAAATCCGAAAACTTTAGATGAATTAAGCAAGAAATATAAAATTAGTAGAGAGCGAATAAGGCAAATTGAAACTAAAGCTTTCGAAAAGCTTCAAAAGGCAATGATAAATTCAAACAATTCAAAAAATCTTCTTCCTGCAAAATAAAATTACTTTAAAAAGGATTCTCAATTAAAATAGTATCAGATCTTTCAGGGCTAGTTGATATGCTTGATATTTTTGTTTCAATGAATTTTTCAAGTTCCTTAATATATGCTTTTGCATTATCTGGTAATTTTTCAAATTCTTTTACCCCTTTTGTTGAACATTTCCATCCCTTAAAAGTTTTATATATGGGCTTTACTTTAAGTTGATCGTCTACAGCTGCAGGCAAATAATCTATTTTTTTACCATTTAGTTCATAAGCTATAGACATTTTAATTTCTTCAAGTTCATCTAGAACATCTAATTTCGTGAGTGCTATTCCATTAATGCCAGAAATTTTGATTGTTTGTCTCACAAGCACACCATCAAACCAACCACATCTTCTTTTTCTGCTAGTCACTGTTCCAAACTCTTTGCCTCTTGTTCCAAGTAATTCACCTATTTTATCTTTTAATTCTGTTGGAAAAGGACCCTCACCTACTCGTGTTGTGTAAGCCTTTGTAATACCTAAAACATAATTTATTGTGTTAGGACCGCATCCAGATCCTGTGGCAGCTGTTGCGGCAACGGTATTTGATGAAGTCACAAATGGGTATGTACCGTGGTCAACGTCTAAAAGAATACCTTGTGCACCTTCAAATAATATTTTTTTACCTTTTGCTTTATATTCATCAATTTTTTTCCAAACCGGTTGAGAAAATTTTAGAATTTGTGGTGCAATTTTTAAAAGATCTTTTTTTAATTTATCTTTTTTGTAGACATGCTTACCTAAACCTTTGCGTATTGCATTATGGTGAATAAGAACTGTTTCTAATCTATGATCTAAATTGCTCTCAGAAACTAAATCCATTACTCTAATTGATCTTCTTCCAATTTTGTCCTCATATGCGGGACCAATCCCTCTTCTTGTTGTTCCAATTCTTGCTTTACCTGCTGCGTCTTCCCTTATTTCATCCATTTCTTTATGAAAAGGAAGTATTAGATTTGCTGACTCTGATAAAATTAAATTATTTTCATTAACATCAACCCCTTTTGACCCAATTTCTTTTATTTCGTCGAGCAACGCCCATGGATCAACAACTACACCATTTCCAATAATTGAAATCTTATTTTTTCTAACTATACCAGACGGTAATAATCTTAATTTATAAGTTACTCCGTCAATTACTAATGTATGTCCTGCATTATGACCTCCTTGAAATCGAACTACTACGTCTGCTTCGCTTGAAAGCCAATCAACGATTTTTCCTTTGCCTTCATCGCCCCACTGAGAACCTACGACAACTACGTTTTTCATTAATTGAATATCCTGTTAATTTTAATAGAGCTCAAATGATTAATTGGGCCATGGCCTTTTCCATACTTAAGATTAGACCTGATAGACTGATTAACATATTTAATCCCAAGCTCACAGGATTTATTTAAAGTTTTTCCACATGCAAAAAACGTTGTAATTGCACTTGATAGAGTACAACCAGTACCATGTGTATTTTTGGTATTAATTTTTTTATTTTTGAATATTTTTAATTCTTGCTTATTCAAGAATACATCCTGCATTATTTTTGTATTCCTATGACCACCTTTTATTAAAATATTTTTAACTCCAAATTTAAGTAAAATATTAGCGGCATGAATCATGTCTTCTAAACTTTTTATCTTTATTTTCGTTAAAACCTCTGCCTCTGGGATGTTTGGGGTTATTAAATGAACTTTTTTAATTAGTTTTTCTCTTAGTGTTTTAATGGCTCTATCATTTATCAACTTAAATCCACCTTTGGCTACCATCACTGGGTCTAATATTATTTTTTTAGTTTTTACTTTTTTAAGGCATTTTAAAACTGAAAAAATTACTTCTGAAGAGTGGAGCATGCCAATTTTAATTGCATCCGGTTTTATGTCTTTTGAAGTAAATAAAATTTGCTTCTGAATCTCTTTGGGATTTAAAGAAACTACAGAACTTACTCCTGTTGTATTTTGAGCTGTAATCGCAGTAATAGCGGTCATAGCGTAACCACCTAAAGCTGTTACTGTTTTAATATCTGCTTGAATTCCAGCTCCACCAGAAGAGTCTGATCCAGCAATTATTAAAATTTTAGATTTAGGTGTCAATTTTTTTATTTAATTGATTTCTTTATTAATTTTGTGCATTTTAAAATTAAATTCTTATCATAAGATTCTGCCATAATCCTAATTTTTGGTTCTGTACCAGATTTTCTTACCAAAATTCTGCCCTTTTGACCCATAAGCCTATTGGCCTTTTTTATAGCTCTCTTACATTTGGATCTATTAATAATATTCTTATCTTCCACAACTACGTTCTCTAAAACTTGGGGCAATGGTTTAAAAACTTTTAAGAGTTGGCTAGCTTTTTTACCTTTTCTTAAAGAAAATAAAACTTCTAATGCTACCAGCAAACCATCACCTGTTGTAGCAAATTTTCCTAAAATAATATGTCCAGACTGTTCACCGCCTAAATTATAATTTAGCTTTTTCATTTTTTCTTTAACATACCTATCTCCAACTTTAGACCTTGAAAATCTTATTTTTTCATTTTTTAAAAATTTTTCTAAACCATAGTTAGACATTAATGTTCCAACCACTCCACCCTTTAAAATTTTTTTAGATTTCCAACGACGAGCTAACATTGCAATAATTTGATCGCCATCAATTATTTTGCCCTTTTCATCACACATTATAACTCTGTCGGCATCCCCATCGAATGCTAAACCAATATTAGCTTTAAACCTTTTTACAGCAGTCTTAATTTTTGAAGGATACATTGATCCACATTTGTTATTAATATTTAGCCCGTTTGGCTTTACTCCAATAGAAATAACTTTTGCCCCAAGTTCTTTGAGTAATTTAGGTGCAGCTTTGTAACAGGCTCCATTTGCGCAATCTAAAACTATTTTTGTACCTTTAAGGTGAAAATTATTTGGAAAATTATTTTTTAATATATTCACATATTTATCGTTTCCATCTTCTAGTCTTTTAACTCTTCCTAATAACTTTGGATTAGTCAGCTGTCTTGTATTTCTGGCATCTATAAGTTTTTCAATTTTTTTTTCAATTTTATCTGACAGCTTCATACCATCTGGACCAAATAATTTTAGGCCATTATCATAATATGGGTTGTGAGAAGCTGTAATCATTATACCCATGTTAGCTTTCATTGATTTTGTTAACATAGCAAGACCGTTCGTGGGTAAAGGTCCTAAGGTAAAAACATGCATCCCACCAGATACGAGACCGGATACTAAGGCAGGCTCTAAAGTATATCCTGATAATCTTGTATCTTTTGCTATGATTGCAATCTGTTTTGATTTTTTTTGATTTTTAAAATATGTGCCAGAAGCTAACCCAAATTTAAAAAATTTTTCACCGGTAATATTTCCTTGATTTACAGTACCTCTGATCCCATCAGTTCCAAAATATTTATTTCTCATTTATTTTTTCAAATACTAAAATCCCTTGTTTAATTTCTCTAACATTATGTACTCTAAAAATTTGTACTCCTTGAGACAATAAAAATAGAACTGAAGCTAAAGTACCTCCTGTTCTATCCACACTATCATACTCTCCAGATATTTGATTTATAAATCTTTTTCTTGAAGTTCCGACCAAAATAGGAAAGCCAAGACTATGAAACAAAGATATTTTAGAAATTAAAGTCAAATTATGTTTCAAAGTTTTACCGAAACCTATTCCTGGATCCAAAATAATTTTTTTATTATTTGTTATGTTTGTAATCTGTTTTTCAAAAAAATCGTAAATATCTAATAATACATTTTGGTATCTAGGATTTTTTTGCATAGTATTTGGTGTTCCCTGCATATGGTGCAAAACTTTTGGTATATTAAATTTTTTTAGTTTTGAAATCGCATTTGGATCATAATTGAAACCTGATACATCATTAATTAGGTTTGCACCATATTTTATACTTTTAATCATTATGTCAGATTTTCTTGTATCAATTGATAGACAGATTTGTTTATGTTTTTTTTTAAATTTTTTTACAACACCTTCAATTCTTTTCCACTCAGCCCGAGGTTTCACGGTTTTTGATCCTGGTCTTGTTGACTCTCCACCTATATCAATAATTTTTGCTCCAGACTTAACCATATGTGAAATTTGTTTAAGAGCTTTTGTGTTACTATTAAATTTTCCACCATCTGAAAAACTATCTGGCGTAAGGTTCAAGACTCCCATTATAGTTGTACGAGTGAAATTAATATCTTTTAAAAAGTTTTTTCTTTTTGATATGATTTTTTTTAAATCATATTTAATAACTTTTTTTAGGTTTTTGTGGAGTTTATTAATTTCATTGATATGAATATAATAGGTTTTAACTTTATTATTTTTTCTTGAAAAAATTTCTAATTTATCAAAGGCAATATTATTTTTACCATTCAGCGGAAAAGCTTTGTTTGACTTGATTAGAATTTTTGCGGCTTCTCCATGATAAAAATTACACGCCCTAGTGTAATACTTTCTCATGATTTAGATATATTATAATGCTGGTTTAGGTTTTAAACCAATAGAATCTATTGCTGAGGAAACATTATCTTCATCATTTTCCTCTTTTTTTGATAATTTTTCTGGTTTGATATTTTTAAGAATTAAATC
>MDTD01022378.1_pt1 | contig 10705 bp, 8 predicted proteins | sample 811221 | NCBI WGS metagenome assembly MDTD01 (sample SAMN05326646, study PRJNA326480) | marine metagenome | isolation source: seawater | place: Pacific Ocean: South West | collected 2011
AAGGCGTAATTTTCTTTCCCTCTGTTGAGGCAGAAAATACGAAAGTTATTATCTATGCTACAGGTAACTTATCTGTAAAGGAGAAGGATCAACTTGTTGGAAAAGTTGAGAGAAAGATTCTTGATCTTCAAGGCGCAAATAACGAATTTGAGTCTATTTATACTACATCGGGTAATGTTTCAAATAGACAAGAAAGCTCTCCAGATATAATAGGTTTTATTGATATTGAATTCAAAGATTGGGATAAAAGAAGAAAAGCTGACTTATTGATATCTGAAATACGTAAGACATCTTCTTCTATTCCTGGAATAAAAGTTGAGACAAGAACACAGAGGGCTGGCCCTCCAAGAGGTAAACCAATAGAAATTAATCTTACCTCATCTGATCCAAATCTAACTATCTCTGAACTGGAAAGAGTTGCAATCTTCTTAGAAGAAATCTCAGGACTTAAAGACCTTGAAACTTCCCTACCCTCTCCAAGTATTGAATATCAACTTTATGTTGATAGAGAAGAAGCGGCTAAATATGGAGCAAGTATTGCTATTATAGGTAATACAATAAAATTGATAACAGGTGGTTTAAAATTAAGTGAATTTAGACCTGATGATAGTGACATCTCAATACCAATATATTTGAGGCTACCAGAAAACCAAAGAACAATAGATCAATTAAATAGTATAAAAATTCCAACCTCTGCAGGCTATGTACCCATATCAAACTTTACCGATATTCAAACTGATCAAGAGACTAGTAATCTTACTAGAGTAGATCAAAATAGAATTGAAACAATTAAATCAGATGTTGAAAGATTTTATCAAACAGACGCTTATGTAAGATTAATTAAACATTGGCTAGGAATACAGAAATTTGATATTCCGAATAATTTTGGTTTGAAAATTCCAGAATTTAATTCAGCAAATATAGATCCTCGAGTAGAAGTTACATTTAAAGGTGAAGACGAAAGCCAAAATGAATCCAAAGCATTTCTCCAAAAGGCTTTTATGATAGCAGTATTTTTAATGGGCTTAATTTTACTAACACAATTTAATAGTTTTAGTAGTACTTTACTAATTTTGTTTGCTGTAATTATGTCAACAGTTGGTGTTGTTTTGGGCCTTATTATTACTCAACAGCCTTTTGGTATAGTCATGAGTGGCATTGGGGTTATCTCTTTAGCAGGGATTGTGGTTAATAATAATATTGTATTAATCGATACTTTTGATCGTCTAGTCTTAAAAACGAAGGATGCCAAAGAAGCTATCCTAATGACTGGAGCACAAAGATTAAGGCCTGTTTTGCTTACAACAACTACTACAGTACTAGGTTTAATGCCTATGGCTCTTAAATTGAACATTGATTTTATAAATTTGGAATATACTTACAATTCACCAGATACTCAATGGTGGGTCGATTTATCCAGAGCTATTGTTTTTGGGTTACTTTTTTCTACTCTGCTAACGTTACTACTAACTCCGTCTGCATTAATGTTAAAATCAAAGTATTTAAGTGGTAATTTTAAAAATTCTAAAAAAATAAAAAAATAAATTTACTATTGCCATTAATAAATATGAAATAGCCAATAAAAGAGTAGTGTACCAAAAATAAGTTATTAAAAAAATTAGAATAACCACAACTAAGATAGTTAATAATCTCATGTAAATAGGTTTTAATTTAATATTTTTTACTGAGGGTGTTGGAACTCTGCTTATCATCATAGCTCCAGAGAAAATAATTAATGACGAACTTAAAACTAATTGGTTAATTTGAATTAATTCTAAATCAATAAAGCTAATAAAAAATGGTATCATTACTATCCCTGCAGCTGCTGGAGAGGGAATTCCAAAAAATGTTTTACTTTGCTCGCGCATGTTTTCGATATTGAACCGTGCAAGTCTTAATGCGGCACAAATTATAAAAAAAAGGCTGAAAATCCATCCTATCCTGCCCAATTGGTTAGTGATAGCAAGATTTACTAGTAAAGCAGGGGCTAGACCAAAACTTATAAAATCAGACAGAGAGTCCAACTCAGCTCCAAATTGAGATGACTTTTTGAGCTTCCGAGCCATCCAACCATCAAAAAAATCAAAAAATGCTGCTAGCATTATCATTAAAACTGAAAGCTTCCAACTACCTTGAATAGAAAACTTTATTGAAGACAATCCAGCTATCAGTGACATCAGTGTTATGGAATTTGGAATAAATCTAGTAAATGAGTATTCTCGCATGATTTAAGCTATATCTTTTTAAAGGCTCTAACTTTTTTCAAATTTTTTTTATCTTGAGCTATTAATGTTTCACCACCCAAGCACTGTTGTCCCTCACTTACTAAAATTTCAAAATTATTTGGGAATTCTATATCTACCCTACTTCCAAATTTAATGATTCCATATCTGTGACCTTGGTTAACTATATCTTTTTGTTTAACTTCACAAATTATGCGTCTAGCTATTAAACCAGCTATCTGAGTAACATAAATAAGATTACTGCCAGATTTAATGCTTAATTTAAGTCTCTCATTTTCATCACTGGCTTTATCTAGAGTAGCATTGATAAACTTACCCTCTTGATATTCTAATTTTATAATTTCACCAGAAATTGGTAATCTTTGAATATGGACATTAAAAATACTCAAAAAAATTGACACTTTCGTATAATTTTTTTTTCCAGCTTTTATCTCTGTAATTTTTGTTATGAGTCCATCTGCAGGACTTACTAAAATATCATCACCAAGAGGAACTACTCTTTCTGGATCTCTAAAAAAATAAAAAGTGAATATCAGAAGTATCAAAAAAACCATAAATAGTGGCTTATAAATAAAATAAAAAAAAATTACCAATAGAGATAAAATGATAAGAGCAGCAGATATTTCTTTGTGAAATCGAAAGTACATATTTTGCCATTAATATCTGAAATGCATAATTTGATCAATAAAATAGATTTTTTTTTAAGTATTTTTGCTATATCAATGAATCTCAAATATATGTCAAAAATTATAGTAAAAAATCCAGTTGTTGAATTAGATGGAGATGAAATGACGCGTATTATTTGGGATTTTATTAAAAATAAGCTAATTCTTCCCTATCTCGATATAGATCTGAAGTATTATGATTTATCAATCCAAAAAAGAGATGAAACTAATGATCAAATCACAGTTAGTGCTGCAAATGCCATAAAAGAACATGGGGTTGGTATAAAGTGTGCAACTATAACTCCCGATGATAGTCGTATGACTGAGTTTAACCTCAAAGAAATGTGGAAATCGCCAAATGGGACTATAAGAAATATTTTAGATGGAACTGTATTTAGACAACCAATTATTTGCAAAAATATACCTAGAATAGTAAGAACTTGGAGTCACCCAATTGTTGTAGGGCGTCATGCATTTGGTGACCAGTATATGGCTACAGAGATGAGAATAAAAAAACCTGGAAAGCTTTTTATGAAATTTATTAGTTTAGATGGAAATATTCAAGAAAAAGAGGTTTTCGAATTTAAGAAAAGTGGTGTAGCTCTATCAATGTATAATCTAGATGAGTCAATAAAAGGCTTTGCCAGAGCTTGTTTTAATTATGGATTAAAACTTAATTGGCCGGTATATCTCTCAACCAAAGATACTATTTTAAAAAAATATGATGGAAGATTTAAAGAAGTATTCCAATTAATTTATAAAGCAGAATTTGAAGATAAGTTTAAAGAAAAAAATATATCTTATGAACATAGATTGATTGATGACTTAGTTGCTTCAGCTATGAAATGGGATGGTAAGTTTATTTGGGCATGTAAGAACTATGACGGAGATGTACAATCTGACTCTGTGGCTCAAGGGTTTGGATCATTGGGTATGATGTCTAGTGTGCTAATGACACCAGATGGTAATACAGTTGAGTCAGAGGCAGCACATGGAACTGTTACTAGACATTACCGTCAGCATCAAAAGGGAGAAAAAACATCAACCAATCCAATTGCTTCAATCTTTGCTTGGACCAGAGGTTTAAATTTTAGGGGTGAATTTGATAAGAACGAAAATCTTATTAAATTCGCTAAAACTTTAGAGGAAACTTGTATTAATACTATTGAGTCTGGAAATATGACAAAAGATTTAGCCTTACTTGTTAATAAAGAAACTAAATGGATGAATACAGAAGATTTTCTTAATTGTATTGATAAAAATTTACAAAAAGAACTAAATTAATTTTTTTAATTCTAAAAAAGCTTGATTTATATTATCTTTTTTGTCACCACCAGCTTGGGCAAAATCAGCCCTACCACCACCACCTTTAGAACCTAAACACTCAAAAGTAGATTTTATTAGATTTCTTGCATCATATTTTTCAGTAAGGTCTTTAGTCAAACCTACAATAATGGATACTTTCTCATCATTGATGGTTATACAAACTAAAATTGAATTATTTTTGTTATTTTTAAAATTATCATAAATTGCTCTCAATTCTTTTGGAGGTAGGCCATCAATTTTTTGAGTAATAAAGGTAATACCTTTAACTTCCTCCTCTAAGGTAATATTATTTTCCTTATTTGAAAGTATTGATTTATTTTTCAGAACCTCTAAGTAATTTTCTAATTTTTTTATATAAAGAAATTTATTTTCATCAGAAAAATTTATTTTTCCATTAAGGTCTTTAATTTGCTTAATTAACGATATAATTTTATTATCCTGTTGAGTATCAATTTCTTGTTGTTCTTTAATTTGATTTTGTATGAAATCATCAACTTTGTTATCAGTACATGCTTCAATTCTTCTTACACCAGATGATACCGACTCCTCATTAGTAATCATAAATTTATTTATTTTTTTCACATTCTCTACATGAGTGCCACCGCATAATTCAACAGAGTAAGGTTTATTATTTTTTTTTCCAAGTGTAACAACTCGTACTTCATCACCATACTTTTCTCCAAATAATGCTATCGCTCCTTGTCTTATCGCTTCTTCTTGTGATTTTATTTCAATAATGGTTTGAATTGAGTCATTTAATACTGTATTGACCTCATTTTCTATTTTCTCTATTTGTTCTTTTGAAATTTGCTTATTATGACTAAAATCAAATCTTAATTTTTCACTATTTACCAATGAACCCCGTTGGGCAACGTGATTTCCCAATTGATTTCTAAGCGCTGCATGCAAAAGATGTGTTGCAGAATGATTTTTTTTAATTGAGTTTCTATTGTCTTCGTTGATATTCAGCATAACAATTTCATTTACTCTCATTTTTCCCGAGTGAAGTATGCCAATGTGAATAAATATTCCTTGAGGGGTTTTCTTAGTGTCAGTAACCTCAAAATTGAAATTTTCATTTGAGATAATACCTATGTCTCCGACCTGCCCCCCTGACTCAGCATAAAAGCAAGTATTATCAACAATAATAGCATATTCTTTAGATATTTCATCAGCGTAGTCCAATTCTAATGATTTATCTAGTATTGTACTTATTAATGTTTTTGTTGAATTTTTTTCATAACCCTCAAAGTTGGTAGATTTTATTTTTTTTGCTAAATCAAACCAAATTTTTTGTGTTGTGTCATCACCACTTCCTTTCCATGAGGAGCGAGCTTCTTTTTTTTGCGCCTCCATATGTTCATTAAATGAATGAACATCTACTTTTATGTTTTTTGATTTCAAATAATCTTGTGTTAAATCTAATGGAAATCCAAAGGTATCATATAGTTTGAAGGCAATCTTACCGTCAAGTGTATCATTTTTTATTTTAGGTAATTCATCACCTAAAATATCTAAACCTTTAGATAGAGTTTCTCTAAATTTTTCCTCTTCGGTTGATAAGGTTTCTTCAATTAGATCTGATCTTGTATTTAATTCATCAAAAAAATCACCCATCAAAAATTTAAGATCTTTGAATATTTTATTGAATAAAAGATCTCTAGAGCCTAAAGTATAAGCATGTCTTATTCCCCTTCTAAGAATTCTTCTTAAGACGTATCCCCTGCCCTCATTTGAAGGAATTACTCCATCTGCAATCAAAAAAGCAGATGCTCTTAAATGATCGGCTATTACTCTAAAACTTCCCTTATTATTGTCATTAATTTTTTTATTAATCGCATCTTGAGTTGAGTTAATTATATATGTAAACAAATCTGATGAATAATTATCATTGCTTCCATTTAATAATGCAGTAATTCTTTCAAGGCCCATACCTGTATCTACACATGGTTTTGGGAGATTAATTCTATTTTTTGAGTCTAGTTGCTCATATTGCATAAAAACTAAATTCCATATTTCGATAAATCTATCTCCATCTTCATCTTGAGAACCAGGAGGACCTCCAAAATATTTATCTCCATGATCAAAAAATATTTCAGAACAAGGACCACAGGGTCCGGTATCCCCCATTGACCAAAAATTGTCAGATGATTTTATTTTAATAATCTTATCATCACTAAAATTAGCAATTTTTTTCCAAAATTTTTCAGCATCTTCATCGTTATGATAAATTGTTACTAAAAGCCTCTCAGGATTAATACCAAACTCTTTAGTTATTAAATTCCAAGCATAAAAAATAGCCTCTTCTTTGAAATAATCACCAAATGAGAAATTGCCGAGCATTTCAAAAAATGTGTGGTGTCGAGTAGTGAAACCTACATTTTCTAAATCATTATGTTTTCCTCCTGCCCTGACACATTTTTGAGATGTTGTGGCTCTTTTGAATTCTCTTTCCTCTAAACCGGTAAATACATTTTTAAATTGAACCATACCTGAATTAGCAAACATTAACGTGGGGTCATTGTCGGGTAATAATGAGCTAGAATTTACATGTTTGTGGTCATTGCTCTTAAAATAGTTAATGAATGATTTTCTTACTTGGTTAGAATTCATAACCTAGGAATATAAATCAATTTATTTATATTTTAATATTATTCTTTTGCGTTTTTTTCAGAAATTTCTTCAGTAGGTGGAGGGGGGTCAATCATTAATTCTTCAACAGTATTAGAGTTAGATCTAATTTTTGACTCGATTTCTTCTAACATTTCAGGGTTATCTTTGAGGAATTGTTTGGTATTTTCTCTTCCTTGACCAATTTTTTCATCTTTGTATGAGTACCAAGCACCTGATTTATCAATAATATCTGCTTGTACACCCAAATCAATTATTTCACCAATCTTTGATATTCCTTCTCCATACATAATATCAAATTCAACCTGTTTGAAAGGTGGGGCCATTTTATTTTTTACTACCTTGACTCTTGTCTGATTGCCAATAATACTATCTTTATCTTTTATAGCCCCAATTCTTCTTATATCTAATCTCACAGAGGAATAAAATTTTAAAGCATTTCCTCCGGTAGTAGTTTCAGGACTTCCAAACATTACACCAATTTTCATTCTTAGTTGGTTTATGAATACGACCATTGTATTCGTTTTTGAAATTGAGCTTGTCAATTTTCTGAGAGCTTGGCTCATAAGTCTTGCCTGCAATCCTGGCAGAGAGTCACCCATTTCTCCTTCGAGCTCAGCTCTAGGCACTAAAGCAGCTACTGAGTCTATGACTAGTAAATCGATACCTTCAGATTTGACTAGGGTATCAGAAATTTCAAGAGCTTGCTCACCTGTGTCAGGCTGAGAAATTAGAAGTTCATCAATGTTAACACCTAATTTTTTCGCATAACCTGGATCAAGAGCATGTTCTGCATCAATAAATGCACAAGTACCTCCCATTTTTTGAGCCTCAGCTATAACATGCAATGTAAGAGTGGTTTTACCAGAACTTTCAGGGCCATAGATTTCAACAACCCTTCCTTTGGGTAAACCGCCAATACCTAGGGCTATATCTAAACCCAAAGAACCAGTTGAGTAAACATCTACATTTACGTCATTATCTTTCTTTCCCAACATCATAATGGAGCCTTTTCCATATGATTTCTCAATATTAGAAATTACTGATTTTAATTTGTTTAAATTATCTTTTTTATCCATATGATTCTTATATAGATAGTAAATAATTGTATCTACTTAACAAGAATAATTATGCAAAATAACATTATAATTAGCGATTTTATACCTGGGACATTAGTTAGATGCCCCAGTCAACCAGATTGGGGCGTTGGTCAAATTCAATCATGTATCAGAAATAAGGCTACAATTAACTTTGAGAACTCTGGAAAAAAAGTTATAGATTTAACAATCATACATATAGAAATTTTAGAAAATGCTGACTGATAATTTTAAAAGAAAAATTGATTATTTAAGAGTATCGGTCACTGATAGATGTGATTTAAGGTGCACGTACTGCATGGCAGAGGATGTTACATTTTTATCACGACAAGAAGTGCTTTCAATTGAAGAGATAATACGTTTAGTAGATATTTTTAATGAACTTGGAGTCAAGAAATTTAGATTAACAGGAGGAGAGCCTTTAGTTAGAAAGAATATTGTTACTTTGATTGAGCATTTAAATAAACTTAACAAGGAAGGTAAAATATTAGAGCACACTCTCACAACTAATGGAACAAATTTGTCTAAATATGCAGTTCTTTTAAAAAAAAATGGAATTAAAAGAATTAATGTTTCTCTGGATAGCCTAAATCATGAGAAGTATAGAGAAATTACAAAACATGGAAACTTAAATAAAGTCATTGATGGCATCAACGCATCTTTAGATGAAGGAATTAAGGTAAAAATTAATACCGTTCTTACTCAAAATTTTAATGATGAAGAAGTCTTTGAAATTATAGAATGGTGTAAAAAAAAACATTGTGATATATCTTTAATTGAAGTAATGCCGATTGGATCTATTGGCGAAAAAAGATTTAATCAATACCTTTCGATGAAAGATTTTGAAAATAAGCTTGTATCTAAATTAAATTTATCTCCTTCCACGTATAAAACTAATGGTCCTTCTAGATATTTTACTGATAAGTTTAATGACATGAAAATAGGTATCATATCAGCGATATCTCATAATTTCTGTGACACTTGTAATAGAATTAGATTAACATGCACTGGAAAACTATATATGTGCCTTGGTCAAAATGATTTTGTAGATTTAAAGTATGCACTAAGAAATTTATCAAAAATTGATATAATTAAACAAATTGAATATGCTATGAGTATAAAACCACAAAAACATAATTTCGAGATACTTGGCAATAATTATGATGGATATATTGATAGATATATGAATGAAACAGGTGGTTAAAAAATGAAAATATGTTTTGTATCATTTCCTCTTGAAAAAAACTTGAAAGCTCAAAAAGAATTGTCAGATATTTATGGTAATTGTGAACCTGAAGAGGCAGATTATATCGTTGCATTAGGTGGTGACGGATTTGTTTTAAAATCTCTACATAATTATTTAAAAATAAATAAACCCATTTTTGGTATGAATTTTGGCTCAGTTGGTTTTTTAATGAATGAATACAGCAGAGACAATTTACAGGATAGGTTAAAAAATGCACAATTAACCAAATTGAAACCATTAGTAATGAAAACAATTTCTCCAACTGGAAATGAAATAAAGGCAATAGCCATAAATGAAATCAGTATTAGAAGGGAGAAATACCAAGCTGCAAAGTTACAAGTTCTAGTTGATGAAGAGGTAAGAATGGAGGAGCTTGTTTGTGATGGAATTATTGTCTCCTCAGCTGCAGGTAGTACAGGATATAATTATTCTGCTTCAGGACCAATCATACCTCTAGGTAGTAATGTAATAGCACTAACCGCTGTAAGTGCTTATAGTCCTCGTCATTGGAAAGGAGGCCTTTTAAAAGAAAATGCTAAAATAAAAATTACTAATAATAGTCCATCAAAAAGACCAATTGTTGCTCATGCAGATCACATTGAGTCTAAAGACGTAATTTCTGTTGAAATTGAAATGTCTGAAGGGTTAGAAATTCCTCTGCTTTTTGATAATGATCATAAAATTGAGGAAAGAGTTTACAAAGAGATGTTTAAATCAAAGTAAAGTTTTGAAAAAAGCAGTACTATTTTATCTAAAATTATCATTCATCATTTATTTTTTATGTAATTTAAGCTCAAAAGCTTATTCATGCGAAAAAGGTAAAGATATTTTAAGAGTCGCTCTCATAAACGATGATAGTCACAACTATGAACATTATATGTATTATATGTTAGGGGAATATGCCTCTTTAAATTCTATTGAATTTAAGCTTGGGTCATTTGATAATAATCCAGAAAACTTTGATATAATTTTTGGTGATTATGATCATTTAAAAAAATTTAGTAAAAATCAAATAAAAATACCTGAAACACTTGAGATTTTTTATCAAAATAATGGCATTGAAATAAAAAATAATTTATTCCCACTAGATCTAGATACATTTATTCTAATTAGTAAAGAGGAGCAGAGTGTTTCTAATTTAGAGGAATTAATAAATAAGGAAGATCCATTTAAATATACTATTGGAACTAGTTTCTTATCTAAAAAAAATTTTCTTAATTTGATCAAATATAATCTAGGTAAAAAAAATATAAATATCAATAATCATTCTGAGGAAAACATATTAAATTTATTAACAAAAGGATTTACTAATTTTAATAAAAATATTTTAAATTCAAATTATCAAGATGTATATCAAAGTTATGAAAATTCTGAAAATATTTTTACAATATTTAGTGATGGGGTCTTGCTTTATAAAAATTTAGATTATAAGTCATTCCAATTATTTCCGAAAAGTAAATTCCATTGGGATGAAGAAAATGGGATATTTGAATTAAT
>MDTD01071240.1_pt1 | contig 10705 bp, 11 predicted proteins | sample 811221 | NCBI WGS metagenome assembly MDTD01 (sample SAMN05326646, study PRJNA326480) | marine metagenome | isolation source: seawater | place: Pacific Ocean: South West | collected 2011
GCAGAATTAAGAACTTTATTTCGTATGGTCACCAAATTCATTTTATTTAAAAGATTAGTAACAAAATATATGGTCTCTGGATCTAGCTGATAAGGTTCATCTTCACCAATAATTTCAACAATTTTTAATGCCAAAAATGCTCTTTGGTCATTATCAATTAACTGTAATAAATTTTTCGGCACATCAAATTTTGATGAAAGATCATTGTATTTAAAATTTTGAGGCAATGAAAAACCGTCAGTGATCAATGTGTCTGCAAGCGCTAAATCTTTTGCGGAAACAAAATATTTTTTATTTTTAGTTATTTTTTTAAATATTCTATCAATATCTTTTTGGATTTTATTTTTGTCCTCACCATCTACGAAATATTTTATAATTTTGGATTGATGTAAAATTTTATCGTTATATTTTATTTTCCCTAAGAGCACATCCTCTCCTGTGACAATTTTAGATGATGCGACTTCTTGGTATTTTTCTGGCAAATTTTCTATTCCGATCTCCTCTATTTTGTCGCTCAAAAATTTTGAATATATATTGATCAAGTTTGCTTTTTTAAATAGATCCTCTAGTAATAAAAGGTATTCAATCTTAGACTCGATATCTTCCGATAATAAATATTTTTGATATATTAATGCTCTTGCATCACTCTCATTTAAAGTTTGATAATTATTTTTGGCACTTATCAAAATATTCAAATTAAAAGGAACTTGTTTATAAATATCAAAAATTTTATTCTTGTCTAATTGATTGGCGTTAGCTGCTAATTCTAATTCTCTAAGTTTCTCTTTATCTGATGAGTCCTCAAGATTAATTAGATTTGCAGCATTTAAATATTTCCATATCTCCGGTTTTGTTTTTTTAGATGGCTCGTACTTAAAATCAGAAATAGTGATGCTTGAGAGATAAAAATTTAGAAGATTTTTTTCGTTTATCTTATTGCTAGTTTTTTCAGTAACTTTTAAAAGAAAATTAATCTTATCATCATAAAATTTGCTTGATTGATTTTGTTCACGCAAAAGATCTAATAACAACTGTGCTTCTGATTTTTTGTTATTAAAAATTAAACAATATATTTTGAATTTTTCCAAATATGCATCTTTAATCTTTGCATCGATAAATTTAATTTTCTCACACCCTTCCTTTATATTTGCGCTTGCAATATTTTTATCAACTAAATATTGAACAGCTTTACTTTTACTTTCAAATTGTTCATTTTGCTTTAAAAAACTTTCTATCAAATCAACTCGATCATTTTTAATTAACCAATTAATTTTTATGTCAGCAAATTCTTTTTCGGTCATACCCACTGGAGGATATGAGAAAGAAAATAAGATTCCCTCTAGAATTTCCTCAGATGATTTTGAAAGATTTATTTTTTCTATTCTTTTTAAACTAGACCTTAAATCTTCAGCCTTTGTTGTTGACCACATATTTAAGTTAAAATTAAAGTTCGCTGGATCAAAAATCCCATAAACTTTTTGTGTTTCTGATTTAAGTTCAGATCCCTCTTGAATTTGTATTTTTTCGATGGCTTCTATTGTTTGACTTGGTGCAATGCTTAATTTTTTTTGATCGCTCTTTTCTTCCTGTATGTTCGTTTCTTTTTGAGCCTCTGTTTTATTTTTATTATTCCAAATATCAATTTTTTCCTCACTGACCACAGGTGAATTTAGAAAAATAATTAATAAGCCAACTAGATAATTAAAGCTTTTTAATTTCATTTGTTACATCGATTTGATATTTTTTTTCTGGATTAGGGAAGCTAATTTTTTCTATTAAAAAGATTGCAATAATAAAAACTATGATCACCAATAATATTTTGAATAAAATTTTTATTATTGAACTTCCTAAACTTGGTTGTCTGTTGTATTTAAGTTGCATACAATTAGAATTAATTTAAACTCAATAAATAAGACATATTTATGAAAATTCAAAATCAAAAAAGAAGCTAAAGTGGGAAAAAGCCTTACTTTGACCGGAATGATGGGAGTAGGAAAAACTACTATCGGTAAATATTTGGCTAAAAAGCTTCAATATAATTTTATTGATGTTGATAAAACGATAGAAGCTAAAGAAGGCACATCAATTAACCTTATATTTAAAAATAAAGGCGAAAACTATTTTAGAAAAATTGAAAATGAAATTACTTTGAGTGAATTAAAAAAGAATAATTCAGTAATATCTTTAGGTGGAGGAGCTTTTTTAAATAATGCTATTAGAAAAAGTGCAAAAAAATTGTCGATTAGTTTTTGGTTAGATGTACCGGTTGATGTATTAATAAAAAGATTGAGAAAAAGTAAGCACAGGCCTTTACTAAATAAAAAAAACTTAAATGAAGCATTAAAAAAAATTTATTTTGATAGAAAAAAAATTTATAATGAGGCAGATTTTAGAATCAGATGTCATTCTTTTAAATCTGAGGAGATAGTTGAAGAAATATTAAAAATTTATGAAAAATCAAGAAATTAAATTTAAAAATAAAAATCATAATTATTCAATAATCATTGGTAAAAATTCACTTAATATTTTACCAAAGAAAATAAGAGTATTATGTCCAAAAACAAAAAAGATTGCGCTTATTGCTGATAGAAACGTACCTGCCAAATTTAAAAAAAATTTAAGGAAATTACTTAAAAATTATAAACTGATATTTTTGCAATTTGCTGCGGCCGAAAAAAGTAAATCTATAAATTCTGTAAATTATTATTTAAATGTACTCCTCTCAAAAAACTTTAATAGATCAGATTTAGTAATTGGATTAGGGGGTGGAATTACAGGTGATGTTTCTGGTTTCATCGCTAGTATATTTAAAAGAGGTATTAATTTTATAAATATTCCCACAACTTTATTAGCCCAAGCTGACTCGGCTATAGGAGGAAAAACTGGCGTTAACTCTAAGTTTGGTAAAAATTTAATAGGCTCATTTTATCAACCAAAATTAGTTATTAGCGATACAGCGTTTATTAAATCTTTAAACAAAAGAGATATAATATGTGGTTACGCTGAAATTTTAAAACACGCACTTATTTATGATAAAAAATTTTTTAATTGGTTAGAAAAGAATACAAAATTTATTCTTAGAAAAAATAGTAAAGAGTTAATTTACGCAATAAAAAAAAGTTGTGAAATTAAAATGCATTTTGTAACCCAAGATGTGAATGAAAAAAATTTAAGAATGATTTTAAATTTTGGTCATACATTTGCACATGCTATAGAAATAAAAAATAATTATTCAAAAAAAATTACCCACGGTGAAGCAGTATTAACTGGGATGATATTAGCAATTAAACTTTCTGTTATTAAAAGATACTGTAAAATAAAAACACTGAAACAAATCAAGAATTTTTATGATAAAAATAATCTAACTTACACTCTGAAAAATATTTCTAACTCAAAATGGATAAAAAGTCTTCTTCCATTTTTAAAACAGGATAAAAAAAATGACGATGAAAAAATAAATTTTCTTCTTTTAAATAAAGTTGGAAAAACTAGCCTGCCAAATAAATTCAAAATTTCAGTAAAACAACTAGAAAAATATTGTACTATTATTTCTCGATACTAATTTCTAATGCATGAATTTTTGTTTTGAGATCTTCTTTTAAAACATTCATTATTAACTTTTGTGCATGTATTCTTGGTAATGAATTTAAATGTGTTGATTTTATTTTTAAATGTAAATGGAATTTTTCTGGTGAAAAAGATTTATGACTCTTATGTTTGTAAGAATTATCAACAATTTTAATATCATTAATTTTAAATTCTTTATTTAATTTATCGATTATTTCTCGTAAATAATTATTCATTAATTCGATTTTACTATATAGAATTATCCAATGAAAATTATTTGTGATTGGGAAAATTGTAATGAAATTGGGGCTCATAAAGCACCCATAGAGAAGGACAATAGTAAAAAATATAGATTACTTTGTCTAAATCACATCAAAATTTTTAATAAAAATTGGAATTATTTTGAAAACATGAATGATCAAGAAATTGAGTTTTTTATAAAGTCTGATCTCGTCTGGCACAAATCAACTAAAACTTTTGGCTCCTCTGATAATTTTTTTAATATTTTATGGAATAATGCACTTGACGATAAATTAAACATCTTTAAAAGTTCAAATTTTAGAGATTTTAAAAAAGCAAAAGTCTCACAGCAGGATAAGGATGCTTTACAAGTAATGGACTTAAACGAAGATGTAAAATGGGAGCAAATTCACTCAAAATTCAAAGAGCTTGTAAAAAAATATCATCCTGATAAAAACCAAGGTAATAAAAAATTTGAAGATAGATTAAAAAAAATTACTTTGGCATATAGTCAGCTGAAAAAAACTTTAGGAAAAAAATGAGTACAGAACAACTTTTGCAAAAAACTGACATTAAACTTTCAGTAAAGCAAACTTTTGGATTTGAAAGTGATATGGAAGTTGGTGCGTTCTCAAAAAAAAATGAGTATGTTCCTAAATTGGATCCCGACTATAAATTTGATAAAGATACAACTTTAGCAATCTTAGCTGGTTTCTCTTTTAATAAAAGAGTGCTTATTCAAGGATACCATGGAACTGGCAAGTCTACCCACATCGAACAAGTTGCTGCAAGACTTAATTGGCCATGTGTTCGTGTTAACTTAGATAGTCATATTAGTAGAATAGATTTAATTGGTAAGGATGCAATTGTATTAAAAGATGGTAAACAAATTACAGAATTTAAAGAGGGAATTTTACCATGGTCAATTCAAAACCCAGTTGCACTAGTTTTTGATGAGTATGATGCCGGAAGACCCGACGTAATGTTTGTGATTCAAAGAGTTTTGGAAAGTGAGGGAAATTTTACGTTGTTGGATAAAAATAAAGTTTTGCAACAACACGATTTATTTAGAATATTTGCCACAACAAACACTGTTGGATTAGGTGATACAACTGGTTTATACCATGGCACGCAACAAATTAACCAAGGTCAGATGGATAGATGGAATATTGTTTCAACTTTAAATTATTTGCCATTTGAAAAAGAATTAGAAATAATTTTAGCAAAAAATAAAGACTATAATAACAAAGAGGGAAAGGAACTATTATCAAATATGGTAAAAGTTGCTGATCTAACAAGAAAAGGTTTTGTTAATGGAGACATCTCAACAGTTATGAGCCCTCGTACAGTTTTACATTGGGCTGAAAATACAAGCATATTCAAAGACCAAGGATACGCTTTTAGAATTACCTTCTTAAACAAATGTGATGAACTAGAAAAAAAAATCATTTCTGAATACTACCAAAGATGTTTTGGGGAAGACCTGCCCGAATCATCTATTAATATCACTTTATAAAGTGGAAAATAAAAAAGAGAAAATAGCTGATTTTAAAACCGCAATAAGCTCAACAGTTAGGTCATTATCAAATTCCGAAAAAATTGAAGTATCGTTTGGAAATGACATTGCAAAACCTGGAAAAAACTCCATAAGACTTCCAGAATTAAGTCCAATTAATAATAAACTAAACTACAATCAAATAAGAGCAATAGCAGATTCTAAATCTCTTAGGCATAGATTTTCAAATTCAAAAACATTTAAACAATATGAACCAGAAGGAAATATATCTAAACAATTATATAGAATTTCAGAAAAAATAAGATGTGAAAAAATTGGAACTACTTATTTCAAAGGAGTGAAAAATAATATTGAAACCTTCTATCAAGAAAGAGTATCTGGCTTAGATTTAAAAAGTAGCGAAGATAAAATTGTCGAATCTTTTGAAAATTACTTGAGAACAAAATTTCTTGATTTTAAAAATAATAGTGAAATTGATAAAAAGTTAAAATCTTACAAACGAGACCTGAATGAGAAGTTCAAAGACAAGATTAATCAACTAAATGATTTTACTTTAGATCAAGAAAAATTTAATTCTTTAATTTCTGAGCTTATCGCAGACATGAATCTTGACGAAAATTTAGATGAAGAAGAGAAAAAGGATGATAATCAAAATAACGATGATAAGCAAAACAAACCAGATAACCAAGAAAAACAGGCAAAAGAAAAAGAAGATAAGCAAGAAGAGATGTCAATAGACTCTGGAATGCCAGACCTTGAAAGTGAGGCAAAAGAGTCGGATAAGGCTGAAGAAGAAGTAGAAATAGAGGATAGTTCTCAGCCAGATTTAAGAAAGAAGGGCAAAAGTACCTTTGGAGACCTAAATTATAAAACCTACACTGAGGAGTTTGATGAAATAATAAAAGCAGAGGAGTTAGAGAGTGCTGAAGAATTAACGAGACTCAGAAAGAATTTAGATCAACAATTATTACAATTGAAAAACTTTATTTCTAAACTAGCAAATAAATTACAAAGAAAACTTTTAGCAAAACAGAATAGATCATGGAATTTTGACTTAGAGGAAGGATTGTTAGATACATCAAAATTACCAAGGATAATTATGGATCCGTTTAATTCTCTTTCTTTTAAAAAAGAGAAAGATATTGAATTTAAAGATACTTTAGTAAGTATATTAATTGACAATTCAGGTTCTATGAGAGGAAAACCTATTTCCGTTGCAGCAATTTGTGCTGATATTCTCTCAAGAACGTTGGAAAGATGTGCCGTTAAAGTTGAAATACTTGGTTTCACTACAAAACACTGGAAGGGAGGATCTTCTAGAGAAAAATGGATGAAGAATGAAAAGCCAACTTTTCCAGGTAGATTAAATGATCTTAGACATATTATTTATAAATCTGCTGACACACCTTGGAGACAAGCCAAAAATAATATGGGTCTAATGCTTAAAGAGGGTTTGTTAAAAGAAAATATAGATGGTGAAGCACTAAAATGGGCTTACAACAAAATGAACAGAAGAAAAGAAGAAAGAAAAATCTTAATGGTTATTTCTGATGGGGCTCCAGTTGATGACTCTACTCTTTCTACAAACACCAGTGATTATTTAGAGTCTAATCTAAAAAAGACAGTTAAGTGGATTGAAAATAAGTCAAATATTGAGTTGCTTGCAATTGGAATTGGTCATGATGTTACAAGATATTATAATCAAGCTGTTAAAATTACGGATGTTCAAGATTTAGGGGATGTCATGATTAATCAATTAACTGATTTATTTGTAGAAAAGAATAAAAAAACAATTCACTGATTTTTTGCTTCTGTAATCGTGTTTTTTGAAAAATCTCCAATTCTATTAATAAATATTCTAAATGGAATTAACATTACTAAAGCTATAAATAATTTAACCGCTAAATCACCAAAAGCTAATGTTAACCAGGGTATACCTGTTGCATAAAAGGCGATTGAAAAAAATAGAAAAGTGTCGGTCACAGATCCTATTACTGAAGATACAAGAGGCGCGACATACCATATTTTTTTTCTTAAAAAATCAAATATTAGAACATCTAAGTTTTGAGCAATAAAAAATGCGATACCCGAACCAATTGCAATTCTTATTGAAATAACATCTGAAAAATTTGTTGATACAAATAATGTTAAAAATATTCCAATCGAAAAGCCAAAATATACAATTTTTCTTGCTACTGTTTTTCCATAGGCTCTATTAGCTAAATCTGTAATTAAAAATGTTATTGGGTAGCTAAAAGCTCCATAAGTTAAAACTTCTTTTAATCCGAAATATTGAATAGGAAATTGTACTAAGTAGTTAGATAAAACTACAATTAAACCCATTAAAATAGAGAGTTTATAAAATAAATTCATTTTTAAATTATGATTTCGCTGAAATAGATGCCTTAAGTTTTTTTACTTTTTTCGACAGTTTTGCTTTTTTTGCAGATATTAAAAACTTATCCAGACCGCCTTTAAAATCAACAGTTCTTAACGCTGCGTTGGCTACATTCAATTTAATATCTTTCTTTAAGATATCGCTTCTAAAAGTAACTTTTTTTAGATTTGGTAAAAATCTTCTTTTAGTTTTATTTTTAGCGTGGCTAACGTTGTGACCTTTTAAAGGTGATATCCCTGTTAATTCACATCTTTTAGTCATAATTTTTTCCTGGTGTTATATAATTCTTGTATCAAGTATGGTCAAGCGTTAATTCCAACCGCTTCACTTACATTTTTAAGATTTTCTTTTTTTAATATTGATATTAGGTCTTTTTTAATTTTTTTCACAATGCCAGGACCTTTGTAAACCATACCTGTATATAATTGAACAGCATCAGCTCCAGCTGTTATTTTTTCAAAAGCGCTTTTTCCAGAATCTATCCCACCTACACCTATTATTTTAATTTTTCCTTTAGTTTCTTTATAAAATTTTTTTATTAAATTTGTTGAAATATCTTTTAGTGGCTTTCCTGACAGCCCTCCAACTTCGTGTTTTTTAACATCAGAAAGATTATCTCGATTACTGTCTGTCGTATTAGAAACTATTATTCCGTGTATTTGATGACTGCTCACTAATTTAACGATATTTTCAATCTCTTTGTCATTTATATCAGGTGAGATTTTTATTGCTATTGGACAATTAATCTTTTTTTCTTTTGTGATTTTGTTGATCCCAGATAAAAGTTTTTTCATTTCTTCTTGATCATGAAAATTTCTTAAACCCTCAGTATTTGGGGAAGATATATTAATTGTCAAATATCCTGCATACATTCCAAGTTTTGATAAACAAATGTAATAATCCTCCTCTTTATTCTTTGTATCTTTATTTGGACCAATATTAATACCCAGAAAACCATCTGGATGATTATTTGATATTCTTTTTGAGACAGTCTCTGAACCATGATTATTAAATCCCAGACGATTGATTAAGGCTTGATCTTTTTCTAATCTAAATATTCTTGGCTTGGGATTTCCTAATTGCTGTTTTGGAGTTACTGTACCTACCTCAATGAAACCAAAACCAAATTTAAAAAGAGAATTATAAACTTCAGCACTTTTATCAAATCCTGCTGCTAAACCAATTGGATTTGGAATTATTTTTCCTAATAGATTTGTTTCAAGCATTTCCTCATTTTCTACGCTAAAAAAACTTTTTGGAATAATATTAGCTTTCAAAGATTTAATGGCTAAATCATGCGCTACTTCTGGGTCTAACGAGAATATATATGGTCTTAAAATTGAAAACATTAGTTATTATTTATTTTATCTTTCATTAATTCAATTGTCTCATTCAATCCAAAAAAACTGACAAAATATCCCATTCTAGGTCCATTTTCTTCACCAAATACTACTTGATAAATTAATTTAAACCAATCTCTCAAGTTTTGTTCATATCCATTTTCTTTACCAGTTGAGTAAACAATAGTTTGGATTTCCTCTGGTTTTAAATTGGTTTTAATTTCAGATAATTTTAAAACAAGATTTTCTAAGGCTTTCTTTTCATTAGCTGAGGGTTTCTTAAATTTTTTATTCGGTTCAACTTTATCTTTGAAATAATTAATTGCAAATTCAGTTAAGCCATCTAAAATTGGATGATTTTCTGGTTTAATGTCTTGATGAAATCTATTAATAAACTTCCAAAGAATTTCTTTATTTTCTGCATTACTAGATCCAACTAAATTTAACAACATTGAAAATGGCATCACAATTTTTTCAGACGGAGGTTTTCCATTGTGTACATGCCAAGCTGGATTTAAAATTTGATCTTTCTTACTTTGACTTGGGTATTTTTCAATACTAGTTAAATATTCATCTACTGTTTTAGGTACAACTTCAGCGTAAAGTTTTTTGGCTCTTTTTGGATTAGGATACATATAAAGAGATAAACTTTCTGGCGACGCATATCTTAGCCATTGTTCAATTGAGATTCCATTGCCTTTTGACTTAGATATTTTTTCTCCTTTTTCGTCTAAAAAAAGTTCGTAAGCAAAACCATTAGGAGGTTTTTTTCCAAGAGTTTTACAAATTTTATTAGATAAGATTGCACTTTCAGTTAAATCTTTACCATACATTTCAAAGTCAACATCAAAAGTAAACCATCTCATTGCCCAGTCAACTTTCCATTGTAATTTACAGTTACCGTCTAAAAGGCTTGTTTCTATTTTTTTTCCATCATTATCAAAAATAGCTCTTCCAGTTTTCTGGTCTACTTCTAAAAGAGGTATTTCTAATACTTTTCCTGTTTTTGGGCAAATTGGTAAAAATGGGCAATATGTTTTTCTTCGTTCTTCTCTCAGTGTTGGAAGGATAATATTCATTACATCTTCATATTTTTCTGCAACTCTTAATAATGATTTGTTAAAAACACCTTTCTTATAATTTTCTGTTGAGCTTTTAAATATAAACTTAAAATTAAATTTTGTTAGAAATTTTTTCAGCATCTCGTTGTTATGTTGACCAAAGCTTTTATATTTTTTAAATGGATCTGGAATATCTGTAAGAGGTTTTCCCAAATTATCTTTTAATACTTTATCGTTAGGGATGTTGTCAGGCACTTTTCTTAAGCCGTCCATATCATCAGAAAACGTAATCAATTCATGATTAATTTTTTTTATGTGATTTAACGCATTTATCATCATAGTAGTCCTGGCTACCTCACCAAAAGTTCCTATATGTGGTAAACCACTTGGTCCATATCCAGTTTGAAAAGTAATTTTATTTTTTTTTTTAATTATTTCTTTTCTGTCGCTTAAAAGCTTTCTTATTTCGACAAAAGGCCATGAGGAAGTTGATTGAATTAAGTTATTATCCAGCATAGTAATGGTTTATTAAATTTTATATGCAAAATACAGATATAATTACGTCATATTAAGTTGAATTTTA
>MDTD01048979.1_pt1 | contig 10703 bp, 4 predicted proteins | sample 811221 | NCBI WGS metagenome assembly MDTD01 (sample SAMN05326646, study PRJNA326480) | marine metagenome | isolation source: seawater | place: Pacific Ocean: South West | collected 2011
AAAATATAAATATTATTCTTTTCATTTTTTTAAGTTAATTAACTAAAATATAAAATTAATATGGAATACCTCGAGAAATTATCTGATTAATGTGAATGCACCATTTTTTTCAATCAAATTTCCTGTGTAAGTAGTAGCAGAGACTTGATAAAAGAAGTTTCCATTTTCAGCTTTTTTCCCATTAATTGTTCCGTCCCAACCTATCATTTCATTTTGTGTTGAATCCTCGTAATAAATTAGTGTTCCCCAGGTATCATATACAGTTAGTCTAATACTGGTAATTCCATAATATACAGGTCGAAATGTTTCATTAATGTTATCAAGATTAGGGGTAAAAGCATTTGGTATAACCATTTCATAATCATCTCCAATGTATAAGGTTTTTGTAATTGAGTAGGAACAACCCAAGATAAACTCAACCGTTAATGTTACATCGTACCAACCTCTTTCTGTATATGTATGGGTTGGATTTTCTTCTGTTGATGTATTTCCATCTCCAAAATTCCAAAGCACAGAAAAATACTGTTGGGTTGATTGATTGGTAAATGTTATTGGATCGTTAGTTGATAATCCACCATAAGTTGTGAAATAAAATGAAGTATAATCAAATTCAGGATAACCAATTTCTGGTAAATTGACATTAAAAATTAATGATTCAGAACAACCCAAAAAGTCAGTCACAGTAACTTCATATGAACCATCAACATTTGTATTCATTATTTCTCCATTTAACCCAGATACTACTCCATTTGACCATACAATCGTATAAGGTGCAACTCCCCCAGAAACTGAAACAATATTATTTTGGTATACATCCCTGGTTTCACAAATCGCACCCAGTTCAGTATCTAAAATAATTTCCAGATCATCCTGCCTGGATACAATAAATTCTTTTTGAGATGAACACCCATTAGAGTCTGTGACAGTCACCAAATAATTATTTGCCGGTAAGTTTATAAGATCTTCTGTTGTTTCACCATTTGACCAAAGAAAAGTGTAAGGTGGATTACCGCCAGAAACTTGTAAATCAATTGAACCACTATTGGGGTTATCACAATCTTCTGCATTTGTGATAATTCCAGATATTTCAATTTCCTGTGGTTCAATAATTGTAAATTCTTCATCGATAACACATCCGGATTCATCAGTTATTATCACTGAGTAGACACCAGGTGATAAATTATTTCTGTTCAAACCAGCCGAAGGATCATCTGACCATGATATAGAAACATTACCAATTCCACCCAATAATGTCAAATTAATAGCACCGTCATTTGCTCCAAAACAAGATATATTTGTTACTTGAGTTTCAATGTCAAACAAAGGTGCGTTTTCAATTTCTACTTCTATTTCTTTAATACACTGGTTTGAGTCTGTTATGATGACTTTATAAACACCTGCACTTAAATTCGATCTTTGCTCTCCATTTCCAAGGTCAGACCAACTGTATGTATATGGTGATACACCGCCAGTGACGGTGAGATCAATTGTTCCATCATTGGCATCATAACAACTTAAATTAGATTTTTCTATATCAACAATAATTTCGTCTGGTTCATCAAGTGTTACTTCAAAGGTGGTGACACATTGATTCGCATCTGTGACTTGTAAAGTGTATTTACCAGCAGGAATATTTGTTAAATCTCCATTATTAAAAACATTTCCAACATTTCGATCGTAAGTATTTCCAAACTCATCTTGCCATACGTAATCGAAAGGTTGGGTTCCACCGATTGCAGTTATGAAGATTTCACCAGTACTATCTCCATAACACAAAATATCTGTTTTACTATCAAGTTGAACTTCAAATAAACCAGGTGTTGAAATTGTATATACTTTCTGAATGGTAGTACAAGAGTCAGACAATATTAACTGATATACACCTGGAGCTAAACCATTTTGATCTTCTTGTCCTTGTACCAATCCACTATCTGCAAAAGCAACTCCACTAACAGACCATTCATATGTGTAATTTCCTGTACCTCCGCTTACACTAATATTAATAGAACCATCCTTATCACCAAAACAGGTTATATCACTTTTTTCATCCAATATATAAACTAGTGGGTCTGGTTCAGTCAATGTAAATGACTCTGAGATTGTACATCCGTTTTCATCAGTCACAACTAAGGTATATGTGCCAGCTGTTAAACCTGACTGATCCTCATCTCCTTGCACAAGTCCACTTCCATTCGTTGTTGACCACGAATAAGAATACAAATTGTTTCCAGTTAAAGTTCCACCACTAACTGTTACATCAATTTCACCATCATTACCCCCCGAACATCCAACATCTTGAATTGAGGAAGCTATAGATAAAGGGTTTTCAGGTTGAGTTATTGTCTTGGTTAATGTTGTTTTTGAATTACCATTGGCGTCGGTCACAGTTACAGAATATGTACCCGCAACCAAATTATTAAACGTGTATGTTAAATCAGAAATATTTTGCACAGAATCAGTGTAATTCGTGCCCAAGTAGGTTGTTCCATTAATCTCAAAAGTAAATGGTGCAATTGAGGCTTGAGTGATATCAACTTTTAACGAGGCTGTTGAATCACCATAACATAAAATACTTGATATTACTGTATTATCAATTTCTATTTGTAAAGAAAGTGGCTCTGTAAGTGTATAAGTTTCAGTTTCTGAACATCCATTAGAATCTGTGACAGTCACAGTATAAGTTCCAGCAGAAAGCCCCGATTGATCTTCAGAGGTTGGATTAACTCCATTTCCTTGCCATAGGAATGTATAATCATTTGTCCCGCCTGAAATTGTCAAATCAATCGAACCATCGCTTCCACCAGAAACACTAATTTCAAATCCAGAATAATCTGAAATTTGTTCATCAATGACAATAATCTCAGGTTCTGTAATAATAAATTCCTTGCTTTCTGTACAGTTATTAGAATCTGTTACAGTTAACTTATATGTTCCAGCAGAAAGCCCTGTTTGATTAATAACACTGTTATCTACTCCAACACCTTCCCAAAAATATGTATAATTCGAATTGTCATTCAAATTTCCTCCGGAAACTTGAACATCGATTTCTCCATCTGATAAACCATTACAACTAATGCCAAATCCATTGTAATCTTTAATTATTCCAGAGATGTTAATAGGATCTGGTTCCTCAATTGTGAAATTGAAAATGGCACTACAATTATTTGAATCCTTTATCTCAACCGAGTATTGACCAGCGGAAAGATTATTTAAATCTTGAGTTGATTCTCCGTTTGACCAATTGTATGTAAACACGCCGGTACCACCAGATGGGGATATATCAATACTTCCGTCTTGAGCTCCATTACATGAAACTTCATAACCATTATAATCAGAAATAATTGATGAAATGCTTATTAGTTCAGGTTCAGAAATAGTAAATGAAGTCGTGGTTTCACATAAATTAGCATCTGTTACTGTAAGTTCATATGTTCCTGGTGAGAGATTACTTAAATTAGGTGTAGTTTCATTATTAGACCATGAATAAGTGTATGGTTTAGTACCACCTTGTACATCAATTATCACATATCCATCATCTAAACCATTACATGAAATTTCAAAACCATTAAAGTCTGATTTTTCTCCACTAACTACTAATTGATCTGGCTCTGTAATTGTATATTGTTCGTTTATAGAACATCCATTTGCATCTGTTATTGTTACAGAATAATCCCCGGGTGATAAATTTAATATATCCTGAGTAGTTTCTCCATTTGACCATGAGTATGTATATAATCCAGTTCCACCAGAAATGTCAATATTAATTGAACCATCGTCGAATCCATTACAGGTCACATTATTTACTAATTCTGAATTAATACTGATTCCTGCTTGGGGTTGAGTTAATGTTACATTGCCCAATTCCTTTTCACATAAATTAGCATCAACAACTCTAACTGAATATGTTCCAGCTTTTAAATTGTTGAATGTATGAGTAATAGAGTTACTATTAACCTGGTTAATATTTACATTATTGTTTAAATAATCAATTCCTGTTAATCTATATGTGAATGGTCCAACAGAAACTTGTGTAATATCAACTTTTACTGATCCCGTACCATCATAACAATCAATGGAATTTGAAAATATACCATACTCAATAAGTAACTCATCAGGTTCAGTAATAATATATTTTTGACTAGTAATTTCACATCCATTATTATCCGTTACTACTACTTTGTAATCACCTGGTGATAAGTTTGAAATATCTTCATCTGTTGAAAAAGGTTGATTACCCTTAGTCCAAGAATAACTGTAATTTGGAGTCCCTCCAGCTACCGTAATATCAATATTACTGTCACTTGCCCCTTTACAGGAAACTTGATTAACTTGCGCAGATAACTGCAATATATCAGGCTCTGTTATTTCAAAACTTTCAATAATTTGACAATTATTCGAATCCGTAACGGTTAGAGTGTATGTTCCGGGGGCCAGGTCAGAAATATCTTTAGTAGTTTCTCCATTAGACCAAGAGTATGAGTACAGACCATTATCATCTTTCGTTCCACCAGTGACTTCAATATCAATAGCACCATCTGCTGCACCATTACAACTAATGTTAGTAATTGTTTTATCTATATCTAACGGTGCTTCCGGCTGTATTAAAGTTAGGTTTGATATTTCTTTTTCACATTCATTAGCATCCATAACATTAACTGTATAATTTCCAGCTTTTAATCCGGAAAATGTATAACTAGAATTAGAAGTAGTGTTTGATAAATTAATAACTTGATTCAAATAATTATTTCCTGAAATTGAGTATGTGTATGCAGATACAGAAGTTTGTGTTATGTTTACTTGAATTGATGTAGTTCCATCATAACAATCAATGGCAGTCAAAGTTGCGTTTTCAATTGATAATTCGTTAGGTTCCTCAATTAAAAATTCTTGGGATGAAATTTCACAATCATTGGCATCTTTAACAACAACCTTATATGAACCTGGTGATAAATTTGAAATATCTTCATTTGTTGAAAAAGATTGATTATCCTTAGTCCACGCATAAGTATAGTCCGTAGTTCCACCTGAAACAGTAATGTCAATTGTCCCATCACTCGCCCCATTACACGAAATTTCGAAACCATTGAAATTAGAAATATTTGCGGAAATACTTAATGCATCAGGCTCTGTAATTGAGAATGTTTTAATTAATTGACAATTTTTTTCATCACTAACAGTCAAAGTATAATCACCTGGTACCAAAGAAGAAATATCCTTGGTGTTTTCTCCGTTAGACCATGAATAGGTGTAAGATCCTGTACCACCCGATACAGATATACTTAGCGACCCATCCCCAGCGCCATTACAACTTACGTTAGTTATTGTTTCAGAATCAAAAACAAGCTCTGGTGGTTGGGTTAATTGTATTGTATCCGTAATTTTTTCACAATCATTAGAGTCAGTTACTGTTACTGTGTAAGTTCCAGCTTTTACATTGCTAAAAGTGGTAGATAAATCTATGACATCCGCCACTCCAATACTAATATTATTTCCCAAATAATCCGTACCGTTTAAGGTAAAAGTATAGGGTGCAGTAGAACCTTGTGTTATGTTAATTTTAATAATTCCCTCACCTCCGTAACAATCAATACTAGTAGTGGAATCAATTTCAATCAAAAGTTCATCGGGCTCAGTAATTTCAAATGACTTTGTCAACTTACAATCATTTGCGTCTGTTATACTTACACTATAAGTTCCTGCAGAAAGATTGCTTAAATTTTGATCATTTGATGTAAATGATGAATCACCTACCTTTGACCACGCATATGTGTAACCTGGTGTTCCTCCTGCAATTCCAATATTAATAGAACCGTCATTGGCACCAGCACAAGAAATATCGTTTTTAGTTTCACTATTGAAAGAAAGTGGTTCTAATGGCTGTGTAATTACAATTTCTGGAAACTCCTGTGTACATTCGTAATTAACCTCATTGGTGTAGGGATTAGAAGCCACAGTTTCACTCAAACCTAATTGGTAAGTCCCAGCAGATAGCCCTTCGAAGCATAATTTATATCCGATTTGCTTTGCTTGTCCATTTTCAACAATGTAAGCAGGCTCTCCAGTTCCAGTTAGTAATTCACCTGTATTTACGTTACGTAATTTAAATGTATATGAAACCCCCCAGTTTTCTGGATTCACTTCATTACCATCCCATGGCTCAGTCCATCCACCTGAAGCCAAATAACACAATTTTCCATTTGTATCACCATGACAGGCAAGGTCGGTTAATGAATCTTGTTGCAATTCAGCTTGCATTGCTTCTCCTTTATTAACAGTAAAAACTTTCTCAATGATACATCCATTTGCATCTTCAAAATAAACCTTGTAAGTTCCTGTGGATAATCCTAGGATTTCAACGGTAAAGTTTACATTACCGTAATTGAAAAGTGTTGAACTTCCGGTTAAAAAATCATTAGACTGATATGAAACCCCGTCTGTTGAGTTATTGTCTTTAATTACATCTCCAATATTTTCTTGATTTACTGGATCCCACCTAAATAATTCCCACTTAATTTGTTGATCGTAAGGTCCTCCGTTAAAAACACGTGCTCCAGTAACCTCAAGAACGACTGATCCTGAATCATCATTATAGCATGTAAATCCTTTAAATATAACATCTGCAACAAAAGAATATGCTTCAACAATTGATATTTTATAACTATCTACTTTTTGATCACAACTATTTGTAATGTCAATTTCATAATCTCCAACATCAAGATTTAACTTGAACGTGTTTGGTTCCGAAATACCATCACCATCCACACCTTGTGTTAAATCTAAAACAAGTTCTGTTCTTACGGTAACTGTTTGCCCAGCAATTACTTGCTTTTCTGTCTTGTAAACCTTCATATTATATGGTCTACATGCAGGGTTATTATTTCCATCAAATATTTCATTCACAGATATAACATAAACTTTTTCACATGCATTCCAATAACCATTCGCCACAGTAAAGTTACTTCTGAGATAAAACCTAAGTTGAACTGAGGATAGACTATTAATTGTTTGTCCACTGGTTGTGTCAAAAACTCTGATCTTGATGTCGTGGTATATGTTTGTATTTCCAACATGATTAAATGACTTAGCATCAATAACTGTCACGTCAGCCGCAGTACCATAGTCAATAATTTCAAAATCCCAATTTGAAGGAATTGATTGATATGTTTTTCCGTCCCCGAGATCATAACCATAATAATCATCGGTCTCCAGTTTATTAAATGTAATCATCTCCAACTTTGGAGATATTTGTACTGATTGATTATTGGATTTGAAAAAAACCACATTTGTATTTGCATCATCAGTGAAACTTCTATTTTGATTTGATTTAACATAAATATCTTGGGAAAAGATGTTAAATGATAACATCAAGAAGATTGATGAAAAAATAACTAGTATGTTGTTTTTAACGCTCATCTATTTACATACATTCACATGGGTTAGGTCCTCTATTTCCAAAAAATGAATCAAACTTATAAGATATGGAAATTTCAAATACTCCTTTTGTATTTCTTAACTCACTAACATTCAAATCATATGAATAACCAAATCTAAATCTATTGAAATCCATATTCCCAACAATATTAAATGAAGTTAACTTATGTGATTTTCCTGTAACATCAGTGGGTGCTACAACACCAAAAACACCAAGACTAAAATCATTGTATTTTACTCTTGTTCCAACATCAAATCGGTCATAATTGCCTTGACGCATATAATTTAAGTCTAGGTTCAAATCTAAATCTTCTCGAATATTCCTATTACTTAAATCCCATTTATAACCCCCGTGAACAGATAAAAAATTGTCTAATTTAACCGTTCCATCTCCGCTGAAAGATATTTTTGGATTCGTCAGATGCTTAAGGCTTGCTCCAATCCAAAAATTTTCGGTATAAAAAAGTAATCCAGCAGACATGTCAAAAAACGACAAACTATCATTCAGAAGAACGGGATCATTGGAATTTGCATTTATTATTCCTTGAAAAATTAAAATCTGATCCTCCAGTAGATAATCAAAAGAGTAGTCTTTCACCCCAATTCCAACAGTTAAACTTGGATTGAAATACCACTCATTTGAAATTTTCAAATGATGTGCATAATTTAAATTTATCTGAGTGAAATTATACCTAGTGACACTTTCGTGGTGATTCATTACATTAAGACCTAGAGCAATTCCAGTCTCAGCATCATTACCAAAATAATTGTCAATAAAGAAAAATTGCGAGTTTAAACCGTAGTTTAATCCAAACCATTGAGTTCTATTAATTATTCCAACCTTAGTTCCCTTTGAGAAGCCTGTAAAAGATGGATTAAGGTAATCTGGTATATTATAAAATTGGGTGAAAACCGGGTCCTGCCCAAGAGATTTTGCAGAAAAAAATATTATTATGAGAAAAAAAAATCTTTTCATTTACTTATAAAATCTCATTAGGTTAGAATTTAAAGACCACAAGACTTCTTTAAATTTTTTTAGAAAATCTACACCAATTAACATATCATTAATATCTTCTCTTAGAGGAACTATGGCGACAACGTTATTAATCTCATAATCAGCTAGTTTAATCTTCTTAATCATTATATATTTAGTATCAAATTCTGAGCCAACGCCTCCTGAAATACCTTTTACATTAAGATCGGTGATATCAGCAGATTTCTTAAGTGCTTGATATAAATTATGTCCAATGAAAAATGAGGTTGCGCCAGAATCAAATTGAATAGGGACCTGAATTTCTTCTCCATTTTTTGTAGGAAAAACTATATTTATTCTGTATTGATTATTCTTCTCTATCAATGTTACATCAGTGTATTCTTTATCTCCAATTATATCATCTGGATTTCTGTTATTATCAGTATTTCGAATTGTAACTGGATTTTTTCCTTTTTCGTAATAGGTGGTCTCAACTAGACCACTTCTATCACCGGGTCCGTAGGTTTTTAACTCTTTAGATTTATAACCATTTTGATAAATAGTTAATTTTTTATCAAGATTTTTCCAAATGTATAATTCATCAGATATTAATTCTTGAGGATAATTTAAATAATTAATTATTCTTTTTTCTCCGTCAAGAAAATCTACCAATAATTCTCCAGAAAAAAATTCTCCATCCTTAAAATTTCCGTATTGAGTCTGAATCTGATTATCAAAATTTAACTCTAACCTACCTTCTCCATGGGGAACGCCTTCAAAGTTTAAACATCCAACATAAATTGAATTTTCGTATTCAATGGTTTGATTACACTGAGAAATAATCCATAACGGTAGAAAGAAAAGGTGTAGAAAAAAATGGTATTTGCAATTCATGTGGATTCATTTTAATATCCCCACATATCTATTTCAAAGTCTAGAATTTCTTTCTTAATCCTTTCAGATTCCATAACAATTCTAGTTTGCCATTGAGCATACGACTCATTATCTCTTTGTCTGATATATTCCCTAATCTCTCTATCTCCATATACATTATCATATTTATATATATATGAGCTAAATCTTCTATTTATTAAAAGTTCATCAAAAGAGACTCTGTTGTTGTTATTTTTATCATTAAAAACTAAATGGTCATCTAAAATTTCTCGGATGGATGGATACCATATCCAAAAATATCCTGTTTCTGTTTCCTCACCATCAACAGATGTCTTAAGATCTTTTCCATATGGTTGAATTGCCAACAGTCTGTACCTGAGTTCAGCATGAATTTTGTCAAAATACCACATACCTTTTATTACATAACCAAAAATATCAGCAGATGATGCTACCTCTCTAGGGACAAATGATTCTGGTACATATTTAGATTTGTAAATGTCACTAATATTATAGTTTTTGTAAATGTTGGCCTCTAAGTCAGTACTGTCTTTACCAACTATTCTTGAAGCTTCAGTGAAATTATCGTTGTTAGAGTCATAAACCTCACTAATTTTTCCATTTTCAATATTTTCTTTGATAATTCTCCAAAGCGATTTTCTTGTATTGTCATATTTTGTATCGTTTACCGGAAAAAGTAAAGGAAAATTTAATCTTTCGTTAAGGTCTATAAACTCATAGACAACTTTTGACCAAAGAATATCTTTGTCGTCGACATATTCATAATCTACAAATTCAGTGATTGCTTCACTTGATGCTGAAGAATCACCAATTTCAGATGGATTCTTAGCATTTAAAAGATTTGCTTGACTAAAACCTTGATTAGTAAAGAAAATCGATAAAATAAGTAGAAATATTTTTTTCATTTTATCTCAAAGTTAAAACAAATGGTTCAACTACAGTTGGGGATTTAAAATCACCATCTATTTTTTCTGCATCTAATATAGTTATTACAACACTTGTGCCAGAGCCTGCAGCATCAATGTCCGCTAGTGCTGAAGCATTGGTATTTACTCTATCCCCAACAATATCTCTTGTGTTGAAGTTTCCAACTTTAATTTGAAATCTCTTCACATTAATTGCATAATCATAAAGGAAAGACGGTGGTTTTTCTCCTCGAATCTGACCAAACTTTAAATTATTCTTTGAAATACCATCTGTATTTACAAAACTTTCCACGCCAGTAAATACAGAACCTCTACCTGGTGGAGCCTCAGCAACATCAAAGGGTACTACACTTCTGACAGTTTCGTCATTCGCTTTTCCAGAAACTACAACATCCATACTAGTAACCCCTGCGTCAGGAGCAGCATAGTATTTTCCGTTTTGTCTAATTACTTGTCCATTA
>MDTD01027800.1_pt1 | contig 10700 bp, 10 predicted proteins | sample 811221 | NCBI WGS metagenome assembly MDTD01 (sample SAMN05326646, study PRJNA326480) | marine metagenome | isolation source: seawater | place: Pacific Ocean: South West | collected 2011
ATATACTACTTTTATCCTCATTCTCTGCTTTGTTTTTACTTCTGTCTAGGGGTGCATTTATTGCAATGACAGTATCTGTGTTGCTATTTATGTTAATTTATTTTAATAGAAGATATTTATCAAAGGCTATAATCCTAGTATCTATTATAATATTCAGCAGTATAAGTGTTCAAAATATTTTTTTAACAGAAAATAAAAATCAAATCATAGACAGAATTTCTTCAATTTCAGCTGATAGATCAGATGATTCAGTAAACGAAAGACTTAGCTATTATAGCCATGCATTACAGAGTATCAAAAAAAACCCAATTCTTGGAGTTGGGCTTGGAAACTGGAAAATTGAATCAATTGATTATGCAAGTAATATTATAAAAGCTTATACTGTTCCATACCATGTTCATAATGATTTTCTTCAAATAGGAGCTGAAATCGGTCTGCTTGGTCTAATTTTTTATGCCTTTGTAGTGATATACCCTATGTTAATTAGTCTAAACAAAATATTAAAAAAAGAACATAATGATTTTTATATAATTGTTTTACTTGTTTTAATTTCTTATTTCATTGATTCCATGCTTAATTTTCCTATGTCCAGATCAATAACTCACATGCAATTAATCTTTATTATAACTCTATTTAATCATATTAACGAATCCATAAAATATAGATGAGAAAGCTAATAACAATTTTTTTAGTAGTTATTGTTTCAACAACAATTTATATAAACTATAATATGGTTATATCATCTCATTACTCTGGATTTTTATTAAATGATTATAATACAAATAGTCTTAGATTGCCGTTTAAAGTAGTCGTTGATATCAAAGATGATTTTCCTAATTTGTCAACAACTACTATACCTATAAAGAGTCTTAAAGCAAGATATTATCAAGAAAATGATTCTATAAAAAAGGCAATTGATTTATATCATTTGGCAATGAAAGAAAACCCGTTTATAAGACAGCCTGAGGCAGAATTAGCTAAATTATATTTTAAGGAAGAATTGTATGACAGCTCTTATTATTATGCATTAAAATCATTTAAAGCTCTTCCAAATAATAATGTCCATAGAGACATCTATTTTAAAAATTTAGTTTACAGAAAGGATACAATAGAATTGAAAAATGCATTTAAAAATCTCCAACAATATGATAATTCAAGTCATTGGATAGATTACATTATCTCCAGATTTAATATTATTGGACCAAACGATAAAGAAACTATTTCTTTGATGGAAGAATTTTTAGATGAATATCCAGTTTACAAGGACGACCCTCGTTATAATAGTTTATTTAATATTCTAAATATAGGACAGAGAAATATAAGCGCATCAGTTAATATGAATCAAGCTGGAATGAACTTTTACAATGAAAAAAATTATACTGCTGCAATAGATCACTTTGAATTTGCAATCAATTATGATAATTCTGATTACATTTTTTATTTAAATTTAGCTATGGCTCATAATATGCAAACAAATTATAAAGATGCAATAACTAATTTCGATAAGGTTATCTATGACTTTAAACAAGGTAATGGAAGAGCTGAATATTTAAAGGGGCTAATGTTAATTAAACTAGATAGCCTAGTTAAGGGATGTAAATATCTAAAAACAGCCTCTGATTTAAAATTTCAAGGAGAATCATCTAAAATAGTCTATGAAAGATTTTGTAATTAATCTTTGGGATGCCCCATAACCCATCTTTGTCTTGTTATTAATTTCCCTTCTTCAGAATAAACTTTCCATAACCCATTCTTTACCCCGTCTTTGTATTTAGATATTTGACTTGTCTGTCCGTTTTCAAAGTAATATTTCCATGTACCAACTCTTCTGCCCATTTCAAAATTTCCTTGAGCTTCAATTTGTCCATTAATATGATAAAATATCCATTTACCATGATCTTTACCATTTATATATTGTTGAATGCTAGCTAATTCTCCAGTCTCATAATAAACAGAACATCTGCCAGAATATTTTAGACCATCTTTATAGGTAACATTCTCCTCTTTTATGTTTTCGCTAGGTATTTCGTAGGTCAAATAAAACTCTAAATTGCTGCATCCTTCTGGGATATCAGGAATAATATCACAAGAAAACACAAATAATGATAGAAATATAAAGATTTTCTTTAAGGGCATATTATTAAAAAATTAATTGCATCAAAATAGTAAAAACAAATGATAAAATTAAAATCATTAAGGATGTATATAAATGGTTACCTAATTTTTTTAAAATAATGTGATGAATATGGTTTTTATCTGCAACAAAAGGTGACTTTCCATTAAGAACTCGAATTGAAGACACTCTTATAATATCAAAAATTGGATAAGACAAGATTGAAAGTATAAATAGTATCTTATTAATATCAAATTGAGGCTTAATTAAATAGTCTTGAGAAAGTACATATAAAACTAATATACTTACAACACCACCCAAGAAATGTGACCCAGCATCACCAAGAAAAATTTTCTCCTTTTTTTTAAAATTAAAATATAACAGTGGTAAGGTTGAAAACAGAACTATTAGTGACAAATAAGTTACTCCTAAATCAGAATTAGCAAAAAGCTCAACTAATATTATAAATTTTGCAACTATTAAAATTGCAAGTCCATCAATTCCATCAATAAAGTTTATAGAATTTATAATAGCAACAATTATAAAAATTGTTAAAACTTGAGCAACTATTCTATTTAATTCATATACCCCAATGATTCCATGCATATTATCAATAATAAGTCCACTATCAATTATTATTTTTGCGGCAATAATTTGAAAAATAAACTTAAGTTTAAAGTCAACTTCATATAAGTCATCATAAAACCCTACAAATAAAAGTATAGCTAAAGGTATTAACAAAGAATAATCATATAGCTCAACTCCTTTTACATAATAAAAAACTGACAATAGAAATACACTAGTAAATATAGAAATCCCACCAATCCTATAGGCAACAGTGTTATGAGAAGACCTGTCATTTATTTTATCTACAATACTTTTTTTTGAAAAAAACCTACCAACAAAATAAACAGATAATAAAGAGAGGAATATTGAACTAATAATTATAGTATTTATCATATTATTTTATTTTGTTTTGCTTTTAAATAATAGCCATATGTATCAAAAAAATTAAATCCACATATATTAGCAATATCCAGAATTGTATTTGAACCATCACAGTAAGAGATAAAGTGTTTGATGTTCCTGTAGCTTAAATCATTTTCATCAATCTTCATTTTTGGATGTAATCCTCTTTTTCCAAGGTTTGGCTCACATAAAATATTCGTAATTGGTTTTATGTCTTGGTTTAATTCAAAGACTTGAAAACATTTTTTAAAAATTCTAAAACTATCATTTAACCCTTTGGCAGTTACAAAATCAAAATTATCTAGAGATGTATGATATTCAGGATATTCATTCCATTTAGTTCTTGTAATGCAGCAAATCGGAAGATCAATTCCAGGAGCACAATACTGTCTTTCATCACTTCCCCTATCTAGCCATGAAAATTTATTATATTCTTCTACATAATGATTTAAGACATGCTGACTAATTTTATCTGAAATATTATCTCCGTATCTAGAAGGAATATATCCCCATGATTTTTCATCACCAACACAAGTTATATTAAATCCACCAATCACATTTTTTTTTAAAGTTTTAAAATTCTTACTTAAATATGCTATTGATCCAATTGTTTCAGGAACAAACACAAAACGATAAGTATAATAATTGTTTTCATTAATAATACTCGCAGCTAGACCAGTAGCTATTGAAGGTCCTGAAAGTTCATTGTTTGCCATTTGTGGATGACAGATGTATGTAGATATAAAAATCTCTTTGCTTGATTTGCCTTTTATAATTAATTCACCATAGTTTAAAACACCTTCTTGATCATGAGATGAATCAATTACGACTTTAAATCTAGAGTTTCTATTTATTGACTTAAACTTGTTATATGACAAACAAAAGCCCCATCTCTCTTCATAATATGATGTTTTATATGGAATAGCTTCAGGCAAATCCTTAAGATAATATAGGTGGCTCTCTAGTTCTTCAAACCCCATTTCTTTGTTAACTGAAGTTGAGTAACCTAAAACATGTAAAGTGTTATCATTAAAATCAATGACCTTTTTATCATTATTGATATCATGAACATAGGCTGAGTTTATATTCCATTCAGGTGGTATTTCCCAATCAAAAACTTTTTCACCTGAATCTATTTTCTTTATTTCAATTGGAATATAATCTTTTATATATTTTAATGTATCTCGGACTCCTTGGCCAGAAATACTTCTCGGAAACTTGAATATATCCTTACAAAATTTTAGTAAATCTATCTCTTGTTGTGCCATGTTGAAATCAATATCAAATTAGTGAATATTTTCTAAAATTGATTAAAATACATTTTATTTAAAGGCAGGTTGTAAATATACATAATTTTAAGTACTTTTGTTACTTGAAACATAATTTTAATGTTAAATAAATTAATTACTTCTAAAACAAGATTGAGATTATTGATCAAATTTTTTATATCCCAGACTAATAGTGGATATTTAAATGGTCTTGCTAATGAGATGGGAGAGTCTACTAATTCAATTAGAAAAGAGCTTAACCATCTTTATGAAGCTGGTTATATTGAAAAAATAAAAAATGTTAATAAAATTGAATATAAAGTTAATTCAAATCACCCATTGTATGAAACCCTAAAAAAGGTAGTATACAAACATCTTGGTTTAGAAGATTTAGTAGAAACTGTAATTGATAGAATGGGTAATGTTGAGCAAATAATTTTAATTGAAGATTATGCCAAAGGTCAAGACTCAGGAAACATTGAAGTTGTTCTTATAGGTAAAAATTTAAATTTTAATTATATAAATCAATTAGAAGATAAGATAGAAAATTTGATTAGCAGAAAAGTTACATTCTATCTAGCGTCTAAATTTTCTTCTGAAAAAAATCATATAGTACTTTATAATAAAGAATAATTATGAAATATATAAGTAAAGAAGAAAGACCTTGGGGTAGATTTTATATTTTAAATGAAAGTAAAAAATTTAAAATTAAAAAAATTGAAGTTGACCCCAACCAAAGATTATCTTATCAATTTCATAAAAAAAGATCAGAGATATGGGTAATCATTGAAGGTACAGCACATATAACTTTAGATGGTAAAACTTTTATTAAGGAAAAAGAAGATATCATTGAAATACCAAAAAACATAAAACATAGGGTTCAAAATCAGTGTTCACAAAAATTAGTTTTTATTGAAATTCAAACTGGAAATTATTTTGGAGAGGATGATATAGTTAGAATCGAAGATGACTATAATAGAAAATAAAATGAAAAAAAAATTAATTATTGTTTCAGGCTATTTTAATCCTCTTCATAGAGGGCATATTGAGTATTTTCATAATGCAAAAAAATTAGGAGATATACTTGTAGTGATTGTAAACAATGATTATCAAAGAAGTCTTAAAAAGTCAAAAGAATTTATGAATGAAGAAGAGAGATCGATTATATTGAAAGAATTGAAGGTTGTTGACGATGTAATTATATCTATAGATACGGACAGAACTGTAATCAAATCTATCAAATATATTTTTGAAAATTATAGTAATAAGTATGAAATAATTTTTGCTAATGGTGGAGACCAAAACAATAATAAAATTCCAGAAAAAAAAATATGTAAGGATCTTGGAATAAAATTAATTGATGGTTTGGGTAATAAAATTCAATCATCATCATGGATATTAAAAAAAAGATGAAAATAAAAAATATTTGTTGTATAGGTGCTGGATTTGTTGGAGGTCCAACAATGGCCGTTATAGCATTAAAATGTCCAGAAATAAAAATTACTGTTGTAGATAAAAATCATAATAGAATTAATCAATGGAATGGAGATATAGATAATTTACCAGTTTATGAACCTGGTCTTTCAGAAATAATATCAAAAGTGAGAGATGTAAACTTATTCTTTTCAGATAATATTGAAAAAAGTATTGAAGAATCGGAAATGATATTCATGGCAGTTAATACACCTACCAAAAGTTCTGGTGCTGGAAAAGGTTATGCAGCTGATCTTAAACATATTGAAGAATCTGCAAGAATAATTGCAAGATCATCAAAATCTGATAAAATAGTAATTGAGAAATCAACTTTACCAGTTAGAACTGCTGAAAAAATTAGAGAAATATTAGAAAAAGAAAAAAAATCTAAAATTAATTTTGAAGTTATTTCTAATCCAGAATTTTTAGCTGAAGGTACTGCTATAAATGATCTATTTAAATCAGATAGAGTTTTGATTGGTGGAGAAAACACAACCTCTGGAAAAAAAGCTGTTGATAGTTTAAAAGAAATATACCTAAGATGGATTCCTAATAAAAAAATATTACTCACAAATGTATGGTCAGCAGAACTGTCAAAATTAGTATCTAACGCAATGTTAGCTCAAAGAATTTCCTCAATTAATAGCATTTCTGCTATTTGTGAAAAAACAGGTGCTGACATAATAGAAATTTCAAAAGCTGTAGGAATGGATAGTAGAATTGGAAAAAATTTCTTAACCCCATCTATAGGCTTTGGAGGAAGTTGTTTTAAAAAAGATATTTTGAACTTAGTTTATATAGCTAGATCATACAATCTTAATGAGGTTGCAGATTATTGGGAAAGTGTTGTTTCAATAAATTCGTACCAAACAAACAGGATATTACCAAAGGTTAAAGAACTAGTTCAGTCAGACCTTAGAAAAATGACTTTAACTATCCTAGGGTGGGCTTTTAAAAAGAATACTAATGACTCTCGAGAATCAGCTTCTATATACACTGCATGTAACTTTTTAAGAGAAGGTGTGAAATTGAACATCTATGATCCAATGATTAAAAAGGAAAAAATACTTAATGATATAACCAATGAATTTAAAGAAAAGAATATTCCAAATAGTAAAATAGATGAATTTATTAAACGAGTAACCGTTTTCAATAATGAATATGAATCAATGGAGGGTTCAAATATTATATTAGTATCAACGGAGTGGGATAGATTTACAAAAATAAATTGGGGATTAATTCATAAAAAAATGAATATGCCAAAACTAGTTGTAGATGGAAGAAATATTCTAAATAAACAAGAACTAGAAGAGCTAGGTTATAAGGTTTATATAATAGGTAAAGTATGAAAAAAGTAAAAATTGCTGTTGTAGGATTAGGGTATGTTGGGCTCCCAGTTGCTATAGTATTTTCAAAAAAATATAATGTTATAGGTTATGATATTAACCAACCTAGAGTTAAAGAACTTAATGAATTTAATGACGGCACTCTAGAAGTTTCAAGTGATTTATTAAAAAAATCACTTTCTAAAAATTTAACAATAACTGAAATGATAAATGATATTAAAGACTGTAATGTATATATAGTAACTGTTCCAACCCCTATTAAAAAAGATAAATCTCCAGATCTAGAGTCATTGATTTCTGCAACAAAATCCATTGGAGACATATTAAGTCCTGGTGATATAGTCATATATGAAAGTACAGTTTATCCCGGATGTACTGAAGAAATATGTGCTCCACTATTAGAAGAAAGTAGTGGTTTAAAATTTAATAAAGACTTTTATTGTGGATACTCACCAGAAAGAATAAATCCTGGTGACAAAGAACATTCAATTGAAAAAATAATAAAAGTTACATCAGGTTCTACTCCTGAAATTGCTAAGCGAATTGATTCTTTATACTCATCAGTTATTGATGCGGGTACACATTTGGCTCAGTCTATAAAAGTAGCGGAAGCAGCAAAAGTTATTGAGAATGCACAAAGAGATATCAATATTGCTTTTGTCAACGAGTTAGCAAAAATATTTAACCTTATTCAAGTAGATACTACAGATGTTCTAAGAGCAGCCTCTACAAAATGGAACTTCTTAAATTTTAAGCCCGGTTTGGTTGGCGGACATTGTATTGGTGTTGACCCATATTACCTTGCTGACAAGTCATTAAAGATGGGGTATAATCCAAAGATAATTTTATCTGGTAGAGAAGTGAACGATGGAATGGGTGTCTATGTTGCAAAAGAGTTAATTAAACTAATTAATGATAACAGATTAGAAAACAAAAAAGTTTTAATAATGGGTGTAACATTTAAGGAAAACTGCCCTGATTTCAGAAACACAAGGGTTATCGATATAATTGAGTTTTTAAAAAAACATGAATATGAAGTAGATGCATTTGATCCATGGGTATGTAATAAAGAATTTAAAAAAGAATATAGTCAACATGTTTATTCTGAACTCCCTAATAAAAAATATGATGCAATAGTGCTTGCTGTTGCCCATGATATTTTTCATGAGATAGATTTATCACAAATTAAAATAGATAAAGAATCTGTAGTTTATGATATTAAATCATTTTTTAGTAAAAATAAAATTTCAAAAAGGTTATGATAGATTTAAAAAAATTAAAAAATAAAAAAATTCTAGTAACCGGAGGTGCAGGTTTTATTGGCAGTAATCTGTGTGATAAGCTCCTAGAATTAGATTCAGACGTAGTATGTCTTGATAATTTTTTTACTGGAGACAGAAGCAACTTGAAGAATTCATTATTAAACGATAGATTTAAACTTATCGATGGTGATATTAGAGATTTTAGTACTTGCCTTGAGGCAACTAATGGAATCGATTATGTTCTTCATCACGCAGCTCTTGGATCTGTTCCAAGGTCCATCGATGATCCCTTAACCTCTGACCAAATTAATATTGGAGGTTTTGTAAATATTCTTTATGCATCTGTAAAGAATAATGTTCAAAGATTTATTTATGCAGCAAGCTCATCTACATATGGTGATTCTAAAATATTACCTAAAGTTGAAAATAAAATTGGTAAACCCTTATCCCCTTATGCTTTAACAAAGTATGTAAATGAATTATATGCCTCATTGTTTAACAGTACATATGGAATTGATGTAATTGGTTTAAGATATTTTAACGTTTATGGAAGAAGACAAAGTGTTAACGGTCCTTATGCTGCAGTTATACCAAAATTTATAGATAAGTTAATAAGATTAGAGTCTCCAACAATTAATGGTGATGGGTCTTTTTCAAGAGACTTTACTCATGTTGATAATGTAATACAAATGAATTTACTTGCAATCTTAACTGATAACAAAAAAGCATTAAACCAAATATATAATACTGCAGTTGGAGAGAGAACAACTATACTAGAACTTTTTCAGCTTATAAGAAAATTTTTGTCAAAGTATGATAAAAGAATAAGTGAAATAGAAGTGCTTTTCAGTAACAAAATTGAAGGTGATGTTCCACATTCATTAGCATCAATAGACAAAGCAAAAAAATTATTGAAATATAATCCTGAAGTTAAAACAATTGAAGGGTTACAGGAGACGGTTAAATGGTTTATTGAAAATAAAAAATAATGATGTTCAAGCCAATTAAAGACATATTCACTTACATTAAAATTTTTCAAATTTATCTTGGATTAAGAATGTATTTGATATATGCATTAGGAATAATTGCATCTGTGCTTGAAGGGATTGGTATTCTTATGTTACTTCCATTACTTCAGACGATTGACGCCGGTTCAGAAATTGATAAAAATGATGGACTAATAAATAACATATTATATAGTTTAATAAATAGTCTTGGTCTTTCAGAGTCTGTAACTTCCATATTAATACTTATTTCAATTGCATTTATACTGAAGGCAATAATTACATTCTTGTCTTTAGGATTTACAGCATTCTTACTAGGTGATTTATTGAAAAAAATAAAAATGAGATTATTTTCTCATTACTCGAATATGAGTTTTGGATATTTTTCATCCAAAAATTCGGGAGATTTAATTAATCTTATTAATGAGCAGCCAACAAAAGCTTTAGAATCATTTAAACAATTATCACTACTTGGATCACACTTTATAAATACTATAATTTTAATGTCACTTGCATTTTTGATGACATTTAGCTTTGGAGTAATGGCACTATTGCTTGGAATATTCTTATTATTCATTTTTCTAAAAATGAATACTTATGTGCAAAAATTATCTCGTATTGCAGCTAAAGAAAATGGAATATTAACTAAATGGTTAATCCAAACTTTACATGGGTTTAAGTATTTGATCTCTACCAATCAAATAAAATCATTAAAAAACTATGTAAACAAGTCAATAAATATTTTAACTAATACTCAAATAAAATCAGGAATTGCAGCTGCTTTCACACAATCAGTTAGAGAACCAATTGCAGTTTTATTTATAATGGCTATTGTCTTTGTTCAAATTTTTGTTTTTGAACTAAGACTTGAACCAATACTTGTTTCAATTGCTCTATTCTATAGAGCTCTGAATTCAACTTTAGCAGTTCAAAGTGCTTTTCAAGGCACGTTCCAAACAATTGGTAGTATGGAGCTAGTTCACAAAGAATTTATGAATCAAAATCTTAACAAGCAAGAAGATGGTGAAATAGAATTAGGAAAATTTGAATCAGAAATTTTATTTGACAACATTAATTTCACATATCCGAATTCAGATAAACCAGCATTAAGTTCGCTATCATTAAAAATTCCATGCAGGAGTTCAATTGCAATAGTTGGAACATCTGGATCTGGAAAAACAACACTAGTTGATCTTGTTACACTCACTAACACTCCCGATAAAGGAGATTTATTTATTGATGGGGTTAATTACTCTAAAATAAAA
>MDTD01115584.1_pt1 | contig 10700 bp, 8 predicted proteins | sample 811221 | NCBI WGS metagenome assembly MDTD01 (sample SAMN05326646, study PRJNA326480) | marine metagenome | isolation source: seawater | place: Pacific Ocean: South West | collected 2011
GTCTATGGCTGGTGACACCATCCAGTCATTGTACGCAGGAAAGGCACCAGATGCTCCTGCCCACCAATCATGGTAAGCGGAATAACTTCCCGTATGTGCAGTTGCCCCAAAATTCCAGGAACCTGCAGGAGGAGTTATTGAGGCGCCAGTCGCAGGGTCTAAACTTTGAAAGCTCCAACCTTGCGTTGTTAACGGCCAATTTTCAAAATCTTCCGTTAACAGAGTGGTTTGTGCATTTGTAGAAAACGCACAGAAGACAAACACCATTAAGGCATTCATCCACATAGTAAACCTGTTACTCATAACACTTGTTTTTGGTTAATAAAAATTTTAATCTTCTAAAAAAACTTCGAAAACAAAAGAAACGGAAAACACGCAAACCAAGTCAAAAGACTGATTTTCAGCATGTTATTTCATAGCACTTTCGCCTTGAGGCGGTTTTAGAGTTGATAAATTTATGATTATTTTTTAACAATCCAAAAAAAAATCTTGATTTTTCATGAGTAGACCGCTGTGTTAATTTCTTTTACCTTTGTGTTTATGAGAAATGTCTTTATTGCTGCTTTTAGTTATCTTTTTTTGTGTCAATGTGCCAACATTGTACCGCCAAATGGTGGGCTAAAAGATAGTTCTCCGCCATTACTTTTATACGTTGAAGAGGAAAATCAATTTATTAAACTTGTTTTTGACGAAAATATTCAACTGAAAAATCAATCTAACTTTTACTGCTCCCCTCCTCTTTCTTCAATTCCTAAACTAAAAACACATAGAAACCAAGTTGTAATTGAAGGGAATTGGGAAGAAGGCACAAGTTATTCTTTACACTTCTCTTCAGTGATCGCAGATTATAACGAAGGAAACCTGATTGAAAAATTAAACATCAATTTTCCAAATATTACGACAGATACACTTAGCGTGTCTGGCAACATCAAAAATGCTTTACAAAACGAAACTTCAAAAGATGTATGGGCAGTCCTATATACATATAGTTTGTCAAGCCCTGATTCTATATTGTTTTTAAAAACACCTGATTATATAGCAAAATCAGATGAAAATGGATGCTTTTCTTTTCCTAATTTAATCGACACTACCTATTGGTTGTTTGCCTTGAGCGATGAAGATCGAAATTTAAAATATAATTTACCAGAAGAAAATGTAGGCTTTTATCCACAAGCTATAAAGCCTTGCAAATCAGGATTGGAAATAATACTATTTAATGAGAATGCTAGTTTAGACAGTTTGTCTCTTCAGAAAATTGACAGTTCTTCAGTATTTGGAACGCTTAGCATTGACTCCTTACCTGAAAATCACATAGTTGAATTACTACAAAATGATAAGGTTGTAAAAAGAAGCATAAGCAAAGCACCCCTAATTATGGACTCACTTCTTGTAGGCATTTACGAGATTCGAATTATTAATGATGAAAACCGGAATGGCATTTGGGATACTGGGGTTTTTCTTGAGCGCAAACAAGCAGAAGCTATTTCTTACTACCAAGAGAAAATTCAACTTAGAGAGAATTGGGATTTAGAAATTAACTGGAAAGATTAAACCTATCCATATCTTTCAAAAAAGGTAATCTCTCTCTCGTTTCTGTTAGTAAACCCTTGTCAAGAGTTGCGACCTCTACTTTTTCTTCCCCAGCTATAAAAACAAGTGTTTCCCCTAAAGCATCATAAACAGCGCTATGGCCAGGAAAAGAAATATTATTGATATCTTCTCCAACCCTATTCACTCCAACAACATAGGATTGATTTTCAATTGCTCGGGCTTGCAGTAATTTATCCCACGCCACGATTCTACGAGCAGGCCAATTAGCAACATACAAAAGCACATCATAACCCAAATCGTTCCTGCTATAAACAGGAAATCGTAAGTCATAACAGATTTGCGGACAAATTTTCCAACCTTTATAGTTAATGAGCTTACGCTCAACACCGACTGCAAACTGATCCCCCTCTCCCATTAAAGAAAATAAATGCCTCTTATCATAATACTCAACTTCTCCATTTGGAGTAACCCATACAAATCGATTGTATCGCTGATTGTCTTCTTGAATAATCAGCGAACCACATACAGCAGCATTCAACGATTTTGCCTTTTGTAACATCCATTGTACACTTGCTCCATTCATTGTCTCTGTGTTGCCATTAATGCAGAAGGCAGTGGTGAACATTTCTGGTAATACAATTAAATCTAGGTCATACAAACTTGTCAATAAAGCATCAAAATGATTTTTATTAGCAAGGGGGTTGTTCCAAAACAAATCGGACTGAACCAAACCAATATGCAATTGGTCACTCATTAAAAGCTGTAAGTTATTTTGTAATTTATTAACTCTCCGACTTAATACTTGCAGTCATGTATTCTCTATTCATGCGTGCAATATTCTCTAAAGAAATTTCTTTTGGACATTCCACCTCACAAGCCCCTGTGTTCGTGCAGTTTCCAAAACCTTCTGCATCCATTTGTCCAACCATGTTTAGAACACGCTCTTCTCTTTCAACTTGACCTTGTGGTAACAAAGCCAATTGAGATACCTTAGCTGAAACAAAAAGCATAGCAGACGAATTTTTACAAGTAGCTACACAAGCGCCACAACCAATACATGTAGCAGCGTCAAAGGCTTTATCGGCATCTGCTTTTGGCACTGGCAATGCATTTGCGTCTTGTGTGTTTCCTGAAGTGTTTACAGAAACATAGCCGCCTGCCTGAATCACTCTGTCAAACGCAGAGCGATCTACTACTAAATCTTTTACAACCGGGAATGCTTTAGCTCTCCATGGCTCAATGTAAATAGTTTCTCCATCCCTAAACTCTCGCATATGTAACTGACAAGTAGTAACGGCTCTACCAGGTCCGTGCGCCTCTCCATTGATGTATAAGGAGCATGACCCACAAATTCCTTCACGACAATCATGATCGAATGCAACAGGCGCATCGCCTTTATTGATTAAGTCTTCGTTCAAAATATCCATCATTTCTAAAAAAGACATGTCTGGATAAATATTTGTCACCTTGTACTCAACAATTTTTCCTTTGTGATCGGCGCTTTTTTGTCGCCATATTTTAAGCGTTAAATTCATCTTGAATTATTTATAGCTTCGTTGTTTAAGTTCTATATTTTCAAAAATTAACTCTTCCTTGTGTAAGTTTGCTTCCGAAGGAATGCCAGTGTACTCCCAAGCTGACACAAAATTAAACTCGTCATCTTTACGCATAGCTTCTCCTTCTTCAGTCTGTGACTCCTCTCGAAAGTGTCCGCCACAAGATTCTGTTCGAACCAATGCATCTTTACACATCAACTCTCCAAGCTCAATAAAATCAGCTACTCTACCAGCTTTTTCGAGTTCCTGATTAAGCTCATTTAAACTTCCAGGTACACGAACCTCTTTCCAAAACTCTTCTCTTAGAGCTGAGATCTCTTGTATAGCCTTCTTAAGTCCTTGTTCATTACGAGCCATACCGCAGTTTTCCCACATAATTTTTCCTAATTGTTTATGGAAATGATCTACTGGCTTAGAACCCTTGTTATTAATTAGCTTATTTAGTCTTTCTTTTACTTCTTTTTCTGCAATATCAAATTCTGGCAAATCAGTTGGAATTGCTCCCGTTAGAATATCATCGGCTAAATAATCTCCAATTGTATATGGTAATACAAAATAGCCATCAGCTAACCCTTGCATCAAGGCAGAAGCCCCTAACCTGTTTGCTCCATGATCTGAAAAATTAGCCTCTCCACAAGCGTACAATCCTGGGATAGTAGTCATCAAATTATAATCCACCCAAATTCCACCCATAGTATAGTGTACTGCGGGGAATATTTTCATTGGTGTTTCATATGGATTGTCATCAGTAATCTTTTCATACATCTGAAACAGATTGCCATACTTTGCCTTGACAACTTCCTTACCAAGCTTTGTTATTAGTTTTGAATCATTTTCATCTAAACCTTTGATGTTTATTTGCTCTTTTCCGTAACGCTGAATAGCTGAAGCAAAATCCAAATACACTGCCTCACCTGTTGCGTTAACGCCATAACCAGCATCGCATCTTTCTTTAGCAGCTCGACTAGCTACATCTCTAGGTGTCAAATTACCGAAAGCTGGATATCTTCTCTCAAGGTAGTAATCTCGATCTTCTTCTGGAATTTGAGTTGGCTTAAGTTTGCCAGATCTTATAGATACGACATCTTCCATTTTCTTTGGCACCCAAATACGACCATCATTTCGTAATGATTCTGACATTAATGTTAATTTTGACTGGTAGTCTCCAGAAACAGGAATACATGTCGGGTGAATCTGTGTGTAGCAAGGGTTTGCAAAGAAGGCTCCTTTCTTATGAATTTTCCATGCCGCAGTAGTGTTTGAACCCATTGCATTAGTGGATAAGAAAAAGACATTACCATATCCACCTGAAGCAATTACAACAGCATGTGCTGAGTGGCGTTCAATTTCTCCAGTTAGTAAATTTCTTGCGATAATTCCTCTTGCTTTTCCATCTACAATTACTAACTCTAACATTTCATGTCGATTGAACATTTCAATCTTTCCTTTATTGATTTGACGTGACATTGCAGAGTAGGCTCCTAGCAATAATTGCTGTCCCGTTTGCCCCTTTGCATAGAATGTTCTAGAAACCTGAACACCGCCAAATGAACGATTGTCTAACAGACCTCCATACTCTCGAGCAAAGGGAACTCCTTGCGCAACACATTGATCAATGATATTTGTAGATACCTCAGCTAAACGGTAAACATTAGCTTCACGAGAACGGTAATCACCACCCTTTATAGTATCGTAAAATAATCGATATGTAGAGTCACCATCATTTTGGTAATTTTTTGCTGCATTGATTCCACCTTGAGCAGCAATGGAATGTGCTCTTCTTGGAGAGTCTTGGAAGCAGAATGCTTTGACATTGTAACCCATTTCTGCCAAAGAAGCCGCTGCAGAACCTCCGGCCAAACCGGTTCCAACAACGATGACATCAATCAGTCTTTTGTTGGATGGATTGACAATATTGATGTTGTTTTTGTGATTAGTCCACTTTTTATCAATGGATCCCTCAGGTATTTTAGCATCTAATTTACTCATCTTTTTGATTTATCTCAAGTAAAGTACTATCGGAATAATTGCAAATGCCAACGGAATTAGAATCCCAAAGGCAGCGCCAACTTTTTTGACAACTGGAGAATATTTTGCATGATTGGCACCAATTGATTGAAATGCGCTAGCAAATCCGTGCGATAAGTGAAAAGCAATTGCTATCATACACAATACATACATGACTACGTACCACAGCTCTTGGAAGGCTGCTACGGTTATCGTGTATAAATCTTTATTTCCATTAACATCAGATGCAATGCCTCCAAAATGCATCTCATACCAAAAAGAACGCATGTGTACTATTATAAAAAACAGCACTACCGCTCCCAAAAGGCCCATGTTGCGGGATGCCCAGCTAGAATTTACGTTAGGCTTATTGTATGCATATTGGACCGGTCTTGCCTTCTTATTTTGCACGACCAATATAATTCCATCAACAGCATGAAAAAGTATACTGAAATAAGTCAAATACGACAATACTTTCACAAAAGGATTAGTTGTCATAAACTTAGCATACTCATTAAATGTAAGCAAGGCTTCCTCAGCAGGCAACAAGAGTTGTAAGTTTCCTGCAAGGTGACCTATCAAGAAAAGGCAAAGAAAAAGTCCGGTAGCAGACATCCAGTATTTTTTTGCTAGGGACGATTTTATCAAAGCTGATTTGCTCATGTTATTAATTTGTTTTTAGTGACTACAAATTTAACACTTATTACTGATTTACAACCGTTAAAAGGAATAAAGATTCATTCTATATAAATATGATTTTATATTTAGAAATTCTACCTTTGGAATTGCTTAAAACTTAGGAGATGAAATACCGTAGGATTAGTAACGATTTATTTATTAGAAATAGAGCATTATTTACAGCAAAAATTAAGCCAAAATCATTAGCTGTTTTTTGTTCTAACGATATTATGCCAACTAGCGCCGATGGCACAATGCCTTTTAGGCAAGATAGCGATATGTTGTGGATGAGTGGTGTAGATCAAGAAGAAAGCAGATTAATTATTTTTCCCGAAGCATCAGAAGCAAAACATAAAGAAATTCTATTCTTGAAAGAAACAAGTGAGCTGATTGCTGTTTGGGAAGGTGCAAAACTCACAAAAGAAGAAGCTTTTGAGGTTTCTGGGATAAAAACAGTTTATTGGATTAACCAATTTGAAACCATTTTTGAACAACTCATGCAAGAAGCTGATACTGTTTACCTTAATAGTAACGAACACGCTAGAGCTACTATTAATGTAGAAACAAGAACTGCACGCTTTAATAAATGGTGTCAAGAAAAATACAATGCATATCATTACGAAAAAGCAGCTCATATAATGCATGAGCTAAGAGCTATCAAGCATCCACTAGAAGTTGATTTGTTACAACACGCCTGTAATATCACCGAAAAAGGATTTAGGCGTGTATTAGATTTCGTAAAACCTGGGGTAATGGAATATGAAATTGAAGCAGAGTATATACATGAGTTTATAAGAAACCGTTCAAAGGGCTTTGCATACGAACCTATTATTGCTTCTGGCTTCAATGCTTGTGTTTTGCATTATATTGACAATAATCAAGAATGCAAAGACGGTGATGTTATTTTGATGGATGTAGGAGCGGAGTATGCTAACTATGCATCTGATATGACGCGTTGTATACCGGTAAGTGGTCGATTTACAGACAGGCAAAAAGAAGTTTACAATGCGGTACTTAGAGTGATGAAAGCTGCTACAGAAATGCTTCGGCCAGGAACAATGTTGGCAGAGTATCACAAAGAAGTAGGTTTAATTATGCAATCGGAATTAATCGGACTTGGTCTTATTAACCAGCATGAGATTGATAAACAAGATCCAAAGAATCCTGTCTACAAAAAATACTTTATGCATGGCACGAGTCATTACTTAGGTTTAGACGTACATGATGTAGGTCTCTGGGACAAACCAATAGAAAAGGGAATGGTCTTCACTTGCGAGCCGGGAATCTATATTCGCGAAGAGAATCTTGGAATTCGGTTGGAAAATGACATTTTAGTTACAGACAATAAGCCATTTGATTTGATGCAAAAAATTCCGTTAGAAGTGGAGGAAATAGAAAGTTTAATGAACTGATTTTGTCTTACGTGTTAAAAATAAAAAAAGCCGGCGCAGATTGCACAGGCTTTTTTGGTATTAACCATTTTATTTAAGTACTATTCTTGTGCTATGAGCGCTATTTTCTTTAGATAAAACTGTGACTACATACGTCCCCGGAATCCAATCCTCCACCATAATTGATTTAGTTTTACTAACATGTGTCAACTTCCCGTCAATAGAATATACTTGAATTTCATTAAAATCACTTGTCTCTACTAGGATTTCACTGCCAATTAGCTTTACTTCATTTGGTAATTCTTGCAGCCCACATTCTTGAGCTGTACTAGAATTTAATACATGTAAATTGTTATAGAAATATTGAGTAGATTGAGATATAGGTGCATCAGCCTTAGGCCAAATCACTACAATATTATCTCCCGGTCCATACGCATTTTGAGGGGTTACATTATCATAAATAACACCTAAAGTAAAATGAAACGTATCTGTAGGATTTAAAGTAATGTTAGAAACACCTCCCAGCCACCTCGGAGTTTGTGACACGCCTGAGACAGTATCATTTACTACAGTAAAAATATCAATCGGATCGCTTATAGATGTAGAGCCATTATTAACGATAGAAAACTTCATGTCATAAGAATGATATAAAGTAGCTGTATCAGTCATTTCTACCCCGGAAGGAGTGAAGCCTAACTCGCACATCACTTGCGCATTTGTAACTCCGAAAAACGAAACTAAAAGTAGTATTAACAATTTTCTTTTCATAACAACACAAATTTAAATTAATATCTGGCCTTTCCTGTTTATCTTTTTTTATATCTTACGCGTCCAAATATTGGGTTTATGAATTTGTTACAAGAAGTAATATTGAGTTTAAATAAAGAAGAAAGTCGATTCTTTAAACTATATGCTGGAAGAACAAATATTAAAGAAGAACGAAAAGATCTTCTGCTTTTCGATTTCATTAAAAAAGGTGATTCAAATGATGAAGATAAAGTAGCTGCTAAATTATACGGCGAAAACAAAAATGCGTTCTATCGATTAAAAAATAGGCTTTTAACTGACCTCAACAAAAGCCTGTTGCTTCAACACTTGAATTATGAGGAGGACCTCTCAATCTTGCAAAACCTGCTGTTATCAAGAGTGTTTAGACAAAAGCAGAAAAATAAAATAGCAGAAGTTTATTTAAAAAAAGCGGAGCAAAAAGCGGAAAAAATAGAGGCGTATGAGTTACTTAATTTAATCTACAACGAACTAATTAAGCTTTCTCACGATATGATTTCGATTGATGTAGAAGATTACATTGAAAAAAAGAAAGAAAACAATGAACGTTTAAGAAGAATACATGAAATAGATGATGTCCTTGCAGCCGTAATGTTTAGAATTCGATCTGCGCAAAACTTTTCAGGAAAAAATGCTGCTATTATCGACTTACTGGAAAAAACAGTAAAAGAATACACGCAAACTGAAAATCTGGAAATAAACGACAAGTTACGCATCAAAATATATCAAGCAGTAAGTCGTGTTTTACTACAAAAACACGACTATGTTGCTCTAGAGGAATACTTAGTTCATATGCTTGATGTGTTTAAAAAGAAAAAAGTGTTTAATAAAGGTACGCACGAGATAAAACTTCAAATGTATACTTATCTTATAAACAGTTTATTTAAAAACAAAAAACTAGAAGACTCATTGGCTTACACAGAGAAACTAAATGTTGCAATGAATGAATTTGATGGATATTTAAGAGATAAGTTCTTATTTTATTATTATAACTCACTCGTTATTAACTACTCTGTATTAAATAAGGAAAAAGCAATCGATATATTGGAAGAAGCCAAGAAAAATGATTACATCAAGCAGCTTCCAACATATACAGTATTTATCTATCTCAACTTGTGTTTACTCCTGTTTGACACTGGTAAAATCAAAAAAGCCGCAAAACATTTATCTAGATTATGTTTGCATGAAGACTTTTTAAAAATTGGTCGATCCTTTCAAGCTAAAATCATGATGGCCGAAGTGATTATTCGTTATGAATTGGGAGATTTTGATCTATTAGAAAAGCGCATCAAACAAATAAAAAAAGATTACGCTGAGCTTTTTTCGAAAGAGCAATTTACCAGAGAGGTCTTATTGATGGACATTATATCAGAATTAATCTACACTTCTTCCATTAAATCTAATCAAGAACTAACCAAAAAAACAATACAATTAATTGACAGTATGAGCGCTGACGATGCCGATGACGCTGATGTTATCAATTATCACACCTGGGCAAAAAGCAAACTATTAAAAAGTTAGTTTCGATTACTTTTATTATTTTATAACTAGCTATTGATTCTACTCAATAATTCATTCACTGTGTTAATTGATGAATAAATTCATTTTAATATTTATGCTAAACTCAACTTAACCGCGTCGTGTGTTGCTTACACATTATTTCGAGTAGATAATCAATTGTTTAATCATGCATTGAAATAGCACTCCAGCCTTGCGCAATAAGCTCTTCAATAGTGCCATCTTTAGCTACAAAATTAGCACCCATGCTTTTATCCGTGATGTGCCCGATTACTGTAAAATCGGGGTCGTCTTTCAGTTTGTCGTAATCAAATTGTTTAATAGTAAATAATAGCTCGTAATCTTCTCCCCCGTTTAGAGCGCATGTAGCCGCAGAAAGGTTGAGTTCATCAGCAGTTGAAATAGCTGTAAAATCAATTGGAAGTTTGTCTTCGTAAACAGTACACCCAACATCAGATTTTTTACATATGTGCAATACTTCAGATGACAGCCCGTCCGAAACATCAATCATAGAAGTGGGCTTGATATTATTTTCTTTTAGAATCTTAATAACATCCCTTCTAGCCTCAGGCTTTAGTTGTCTTTCTAAGATATAATCCTTTCCCTCTAGATCAGGCTGCATGTTTGGATTTGCATCAAAAACTTGCTTTTCTCTAGAAAGCACTTGCAACCCCAAGTAGGCGCTGCCTAAATCTCCAGAAACAATCAACAAGTCGTGCTCTTCTGCTCCTTTTCTATATGTCACATCCTCTTTTTCCACCTCTCCTAAAACAGAAACACTAATTACAAGTCCGGATTGCGAAGAAGTTGTGTCTCCTCCAACTAAATCTACCTGGTATTTAGAACATGCTAAAAGTATGCCTTTATAAAGCTCTTCTACAGCCTCAACAGGGAAACGGTTAGAAACAGCTATAGAGATTGTTATTTGTTTTGCCTCTCCATTCATAGCGCAGATATCAGACACATTAACCGCAACAGCCTTGTATCCTAAATGCTTCAAAGGAGTATAGGTTAGATCAAAATGGATTCCTTCTACCAACATGTCGGTAGAAATAAGCTTATATTTTTCACCCACATCAATTACTGCGGCATCGTCTCCTACACCATAAATAGTACTGCTATTTTTTGATTTAAAATCGGCTGTTAAGTGCTCAATTAAACCAAACTCTCCTAATTCGGATAGAGGTGTTCTTTTCGGTTGTTTGTCTTCTAA
>MDTD01123784.1_pt1 | contig 10700 bp, 10 predicted proteins | sample 811221 | NCBI WGS metagenome assembly MDTD01 (sample SAMN05326646, study PRJNA326480) | marine metagenome | isolation source: seawater | place: Pacific Ocean: South West | collected 2011
ACGTTGCGGATCTCACCCGAGGGCAGACGAAGCTGCGCGTACGGGCCGTCCTTGGCGACAAGGCGAACCGCTGCTCCTGCCGAGCGGGCCATCTTCGCGCCGCCGCCGGGGCGCAGCTCGATGGCGTGCACGACGGTACCGGTCGGGATGTTGCGCAGGGGCAGGTTGTTGCCGGGCTTGATGTCGGCCGAGGCGCCCGACTCCACGATGTCACCCTGCTGCAGCTTGTTCGGAGCGAGGATGTAACGCTTCTCGCCGTCGACGTAGTGCAGCAGCGCGATGCGCGCGGTGCGGTTGGGGTCGTACTCGATGTGGGCGACCTTGGCGTCGATGCCGTCCTTGTCATTGCGACGGAAGTCGATGACGCGGTACTGACGCTTGTGTCCGCCACCGATGTGACGCGTGGTGATGCGGCCCTGGTTGTTGCGGCCACCGGTCTTGGCGATGGGACGAAGGAGCGACTTCTCGGGCGTCGATCGGGTGATCTCAGCGAAGTCCGCCACCGACGAGCCGCGGCGACCGGGGGTCGTGGGCTTGTACTTGCGAATTGCCATGTCTCTAGTCCTCTATCCCGACTGTCAGCCGACTGCCGTGAAGATGTCGATGGAGCCCGACTTCAGCGTGACGATGGCGCGCTTGGTGTCCTTGCGCTTGCCCATGCCGAAACGGGTGCGACGGGCCTTGCCGACGCGGTTGATCGTGTTGACCGACGCCACCTTGACGCCGAAGATCTTCTCGATCGCGAGCTTGATCTCGGTCTTGGTCGCACGCGGGTCCACGAGGAACGTGTACTTGCCCTCGTCGATGAGCGAGTAGCTCTTCTCGGAGACGACCGGCTTCAGGATGATGTCGCGCGGGTCCTTGTTGACAGCGGTCATGCGGAGACCTCCTGGGTGGAGACGGTCTTCGACGCGACGAACGCGTCGTAGGCGGCCTTGGTGAAGACGATGTCGTCCGAGACGAGCACGTCGTAGGCGTTGAGCTGGTCGACGTAGAGCACGTGCACGTACGCGAGGTTGCGGACGCTCAGGATGCTGGTCTCGTCGTCGCGCGTGACGACCACGAGCACGTTCTTCGCCGGGGCGAGATTGCCGAGGACCGCGACAGCAGCCTTCGTGGACGGAGCGCCTTCGATGCCGAACGAGTCGACGATGTGCAGGCGGTCACCGCGAGCGCGATCGCTCAGCGCACCGAGGAGCGCGGCGGCGATCATCTTCTTGGGCGTGCGCTGGCCGTAGTCGCGGGGCTTGGGGCCGTGGACGATGCCACCACCGGTCATGTGCGGCGCGCGGATCGAACCCTGACGGGCGTTACCCGTGCCCTTCTGCTTGAAGGGCTTGCGACCGGCACCCGAGACCTCACCGCGACGCTTGGTCGAGTGTGTTCCCTGGCGAGCCGCGGCGCGCTGCGCAACGACGACCTGGTGGATGAGCGGAATGTTCGTCTTGACGTCGAACAGGGCGGCGGGCAGCTCAACCGAGCCGGCCTTCTTGCCGTCAGCCTTGTGGACGTCGAGCGCGAGAGTCGAGTCAGCCATGATCAGGCACCCTTCACTGCGTTGCGGACGTAGACGATGCGACCACGCGCACCGGGGACAGCGCCCTTGACGAGCAGCAGACCCTTCTCGGCGTCGACTGCGTGGACGGTGAGGTTGAGCACGGTGACACGCTCGCCACCCATGCGACCTGCCATCCGCATGCCCTTGAACACGCGGCTGGGGGTCGAGGAGGCGCCGATCGAACCGGGCTTGCGGTGGTTACGGTGCGCACCGTGCGAGGCCGAAACACCCTGGAAGTTGTGGCGCTTCATGACACCTGCGGTGCCCTTGCCCTTGCTGGTGCCGACGACGTCGACCAGCTGACCGGCCTCGAACACGCCGTCGACGGTGAGCTCCTGGCCGAGTGAGTAGTCAGCAGCATCCGCCGTGCGCACCTCGGTGAGGTGGCGGCGCGGGGTGACGCCCGCGGCCTCGAAGTGGGCCGAGAGGGGCTTGTTCACCTTGCGGGGGTCGATCTGGCCGTACGCGATCTGCACGGCGTTGTAGCCGTCCTTCTCGGGAGTGCGGACCTGGGTGACCACGTTGGGGGCCACCTCGATCACGGTGACGGGAACGAGCTTGCCGTTCTCGTCCCAAACCTGGGTCATGCCGAGCTTGGTGCCCAGCAGTCCCTTCGAAATCTTTGAGTTGATGTCAGCCATGTCGAACCTCAGAGCTTGATCTCGATGTTGACGTCGGCCGGCAGGTCAAGGCGCATCAGCGAGTCGACGGCCTTGGGCGTCGGATCGATGATGTCGATCAGACGCTTGTGGGTGCGCATCTCGAAGTGCTCGCGGCTGTCCTTGTACTTGTGGGGCGACCGGATGACGCACACGACGTTCTTTTCGGTCGGAAGCGGCACGGGTCCAACGACCGTCGCGCCCGCTCGGGTCACGGTGTCGACGATCTTGCGCGCCGAGCTGTCGAGCCCGGCGTGGTCGTACGACTTCAGGCGAATGCGGATCTTCTGTCCCGCCATTGTCTGCTCACTCTCTTTCTCGCGTCTTACCTCTGAACCCCGATCGGTTCGGGGCACGGGCATTGGACGCACCGTGGCGCTTGCACGCCGTGGCACTTCACTCCGCTGCATGGGGATGCATGTTGCGGATGCTGCACCGCTGTTCTGATGTCAACCCGGACGCTCGCGCATCCGGTCCCGCACGACACGCACGCGTGTCACCCTGGCAAGCAGGGATGCTGTGTGGGAAACGTGTTCTGCTGCCCGCGGCCTAGACTCTGCGCTTCCGCGCGTTCTATGCACTGCCCTGGCAGTGATCCAGGCGCACAGCAGTGCGCACCGGAATGTGGAACCTGAACAGTCTACGTGCATCCCGGGCGTGTCGCAAACTCGCGCCGGATTCGATCCGTGAGCTCGAAACCTTCCCAGCCGAGTTGTCCCTCCCCCGGCCGAGTTGTCCCTCCCCCAGCCGAGTTGTCCTTCGCTCAGCCGAGTTGTCACTCACCCAGGCGAGTTGTCCTTGAGTCAGCCGCGCTGTCACTCTGCGCGAAGTGCCGGGTAGAGCCGGATCTCCCGCAGATACTCCACGAACTCGTCGAAGCACTGCATCTGTTCGAAGCCCCACCGGTACGGCTGCCATCCGGTCGCCGCTCGAATCTTGCGCTCACGCTCCGCCTGCGCAGCAAGAACGTCGTCGCGGTGACGGCCCCGCAGGATGTCGCCATCGCTGTACTTCACCTCACCGTCGAACTCGCACCAGAGCCCGGCATCCGGCCACGCGAAGTCGAGCAACGCGTACTTCCCACCGCCCAGTGCCACCCGGTATTGCAGTTCGGGTTTGCGGATGCCGAGCTGAGCCATCCAGAGCCTGCTCACGCTCTCGCCCGGAAGTTGGGCACGTCCGTCCGCAAAGCGCGTGACGAATCGCGCCTGGATGATGCCGCGGGCGCCCGGGTTGGCGAAGACACGAGCGCGGACGAGGGCGCGGCATTCCTCGGCGGCGGCGTTGTCATACTCGTTCGTTGTCTCATCCCACCCGGCCATCCGGAGCGCCGCATCGAAGCAAGCCACGGCGGTTTCTAACGACTCCGTGCGGATGACGTCATAGACAGTTCGATCGAGACTCGTGACGCGCATCCCCTCCCGCTCAACGATCTCGCTCTCGTCGAGCGGCGCGAAGTGCCACGTCACGTCGGATCCGTTCCGGCGCGGATGTTCACCGAACAGGGTCATCGAAACGCGATTCGTGCCGGTCCGGTAGAGCGGAAGCCCGTGAAGAGCAGCAGCGGTGGCGTGTGACCAAGCTCCCGATCGCGTACGTCGACGGCCGTCGACGGCCAGCGCGCGCAAACGAAGGCGCTCTTCCGCGTAGACGGCATCCCAATCGGAAGCCAGGACGAGCGCGCCAGGACGCAGGGAAGCGAGGCGCTTCCCTGCCACCCCGCGACGCGGCAGCCCGATGTCCGTATCCGAGAGGCTGAACAGCTGCGCTGGTGGACGGCGACGAGTCATGGCATCCACGGTGCACCGTCGTTACCCACTCGCGCGGGAGTGCGCCACGCGCGAGAAGTATTGCCGCTGGGGCTGCAGGTGGGGAGGAGCTGATCGGGGACGGCTCGTCGACCTACTCGGGCCGGTCAGCCAGGGACAACTCGCGTCAGCAAAGGACAACTCGCGTCGGCCAGGGACAACTCGCGTCAGCGAAGGACAACTCGCGTGAGCAAGGGACAACTCGCGTCAGCGAAGGACAACTCGCGGGAAAGGGATGGGGATGCAGGAAGCCCCCACACCGAAGTGCGGGGGCTTCCGACGTAGCGCTAAGGCTTAGGCGTCCTGACGCTCGCGGCGAGCCGCGAAGACCGTGACGAGCACACCGCCGAGCAGCAGTACGCCGCCACCGATCCAGACGCCGAGCATCGAGCTCGCGTCGAAACCTGTAGTGGCGATCGTCGCGTTGATCGTGAGGGTGATCTCTTCGGCCCCGCCGTCACGCACGCCCACCAGCGTGTACTGCCCAGTCGCGTTCGTGGGCAGAGTGACGGTGACGGTTTCGCCCGTTGCCTTGGTCACCTGGGTAGAGGGCGGCGCAGCCTTCACCATGGCGAGGCTGCCCGGCCCGACGCCCTCACCGGTCAGGGTGTAGGTGACGGTGCCGGTGCCGCTGAAGTCGAACAGGAACGTCGCCGACCCGCCGGCCGGAATCGTTGTCGTGGTTCCGCTCGGCGGAACGGGCGTGTAGGCCATCGCCGCCGTAGGGGCGGCAACGAGAGCGACGATAGCGATTGCGACCGCCGCGATCTTGGTACGTAGGCTCTTCATAGTGTCTCCCCGACGTAGAAAAAGTCTGTTTGGTTTATTGCCGACATGCGGCGTGGGGGGCGTTTCGCGCGGAGGCCATCGCTGCCTGGAACAGCCCTCGTCCTCCCCGAGTTGTTCCCAGGCTACCCACAGTTTCGCGAATACCACAATCGGAGCCGTGAAACGGGACGCAATGTTCACCGGTTCGAAACAAAGTGCTCCCCGAGACACAACCCCCGAAGCAGGGGGTTTCCAGTATGACGACAGGGGCCGCCCGCATGACGCGAGCGACCCCTGTCGAGAGATTCCGAAGATTACTTCAGGATCTTCGTGACCGTGCCGGCGCCGACGGTGCGGCCACCCTCACGGATCGCGAATCCGAGGCCCTCTTCCATGGCGATGGGCTGGATCAGCTCGACCGTCATGTCGGTGGTGTCACCGGGCATGACCATCTCGGTGCCCTCGGGCAGCGTGATGACGCCGGTCACGTCGGTGGTGCGGAAGTAGAACTGCGGGCGGTAGTTCGTGAAGAACGGGTTGTGACGGCCACCCTCGTCCTTGGACAGGATGTACGCCGTGCCCTCGAAGTTGGTGTGAGGGGTAACCGAACCGGGCTTCACGACGACCTGGCCGCGCTCCACGTCCTCGCGCTTGGTGCCGCGAAGAAGCAGACCACAGTTCTCGCCGGCCCACGCCTCGTCGAGCTGCTTGTGGAACATCTCGATACCGGTAACCGTGGTCTTCTGCGTCGGGCGGATGCCGACGATCTCGACCTCGGAGTTGATCGCGAGAGTGCCACGCTCGGCGCGGCCCGTGACGACGGTGCCACGACCGGTGATGGTGAAGACGTCCTCGATGGGCATGAGGAACGGCTTGTCCTTGTCACGCACCGGGTCGGGGATGGACTCGTCGACGGCCTCCATGAGCTCGACGATCGAGTTGACCCACTGCTCGTCACCCTCGAGAGCCTTCAGGCCCGAGACACGGATGACGGGAGCGTTGTCACCGTCGAAGTCCTGGCTCGAGAGCAGCTCGCGGACCTCGAGCTCGACGAGCTCCAGGATCTCCTCGTCGTCGACCATGTCAGCCTTGTTCAGCGCAACGAGCAGGTAGGGAACACCGACCTGCTTGGCGAGCAGAACGTGCTCACGGGTCTGAGCCATCGGGCCGTCGGTGGCGGCGACCACGAGGATCGCGCCGTCCATCTGGGCAGCACCGGTGATCATGTTCTTGATGTAGTCAGCGTGACCCGGGGCGTCAACGTGTGCGTAGTGACGCTTCGGGGTCTCGTACTCGACGTGCGAGATGTTGATCGTGATACCGCGCTGACGCTCCTCGGGAGCCGAGTCGATCGACGCGAAGTCACGCTGCACGTTGGTGGCCGACGGGTACTTGTCGGCGAGCACCTTCGAGATCGCCGCGGTGAGCGTCGTCTTGCCGTGGTCAACGTGACCGATCGTTCCGATGTTCACGTGCGGCTTGGTCCGCTCGAACTTGGCCTTAGCCACTGGGTCCTCCTCAGGACGGTCATGTAGAAGCTCCGGGCGCTGGATTGCGACCGGCACTCTACGGGGATGTCTCTCAGTCTAGGCGAGAGGGTGTGTGTGTTTCTGGTGTGAAGTTGTAACCCCGAAGAACCGGATGCCGCGGGCGCGGCATCCGTGGGCGATCACTCGCCCTTGTTCTTCTGGACGATTTCGTCGGCGACGGCCTTGGGGACCTCCGCGTAGCTGTCGAACTCCATCGAGTAGACCGCGCGGCCCGAGGTCTTCGAGCGCAGGTCGCCGATGTAGCCGAACATCTCCGACAGGGGAACCAGGGCACGGACCACCTTGACGCCCGCGGCATCCTCCATCGACTGGATCTGGCCGCGACGCGAGTTCAGGTCACCGATGACGTCACCCATGTACTCCTCGGGAGTACGCACCTCGACCGCCATGAGCGGTTCGAGGATGACGGGGTTCGCCTTGCGGACGGCCTCCTTGAAGCCCATCGAACCGGCGATCTTGAACGCCATTTCCGACGAGTCGACGTCGTGCGACGCGCCGTCGTTCAGGATCGCCTTGATGCCGACCATGGGGTAGCCGGCCAGGACACCGACGTTCATCGCGTCCTGGAAGCCCTGGTTGGTGGGCTCGATGTACTCGCGCGGGATGCGGCCACCGGTGACCTTGTTCTCGAACTCGTAGATCTTCTCGGCAGTGACCTCGAGGGGCTCGAGCGCGAACTGAATCTTCGCGAACTGACCCGATCCACCGGTCTGCTTCTTGTGCGTGTAGTCGTGACGCTCGACGGCCTTGCGGATCGTCTCGCGGTAGGCCACCTGCGGCTTGCCGACGTTGGCCTCGACCTTGAACTCGCGCTTCATGCGGTCAACGAGGATGTCGAGGTGAAGCTCGCCCATCCCCTTGATGACGGTCTGACCCGTCTCCGAGTTCTGCTCGACACGGAAGGTGGGGTCCTCTTCGGCGAGCTTCTGGATCGCGAGACCCAGCTTCTCCTGGTCGGCCTTCGTCTTGGGCTCGATGGCGACCTCGATAACCGGCTCCGGGAACGTCATCGACTCGAGGACGACCTGGTTGTCGGCATCCGACAGGGTGTCACCGGTCGTCGTGTCCTTCAGACCGATGACCGCGTAGATGTGACCAGCGGTGACCGACTCGACCGGGTTCTCCTTGTTCGCGTGCATCTGGAAGATCTTCCCGACGCGCTCCTTCTTGCCCTTCGTCGAGTTGACGACGGCAGAACCGGAGTCGAGGTGACCGGAGTACACGCGGATGTAGGTCAGGCGACCGAAGAACGGGTGCGAAACGACCTTGAACGCGAGAGCAGCGAACGGCTCCTCGCGGTCGGCGTGACGCTCGATGATCTTCTCTTCGTCCTTGGGGTCGTGAGCCTCGATCGAGGGAACGTCCAGGGGCGAGGGCAGGTAGTCCACGACGGCGTCGAGCATCGGCTGCACACCGCGGTTCTTGAACGCCGAACCACACAGCACCGGGTAGGCCTCACCGGCGATCGTGAGCTTGCGAACAGCACCCTTGATCTCTTCGGGGGTGAGCTCCTCGCCACCGAAGTACTTCTCGAGCAGCTCGTCGTCGGTCTCGGCGACGGCCTCGAGCAGCTTCGCGCGGTACTCCTCGGCCTTCTCGACGAGGTCGGCCGGGATCTCCTGGATCTCGTACTTCGCGCCCATCGTCACGTCACCCTTGGCGTCACCGGGCCAAACCAGCGCACGCTTGTAGATGAGGTCGATGACGCCGACGAAGTCGTTCTCGACCCCGATCGGGATCTGCAGCACGAGCGGCTTGGCCTTGAGGCGGCTGACGATCGTGTCGACGGTGAAGTAGAAGTCCGCGCCGAGCTTGTCCATCTTGTTGACGAAGCAGATGCGGGGGACGTTGTACTTGTCGGCCTGACGCCACACCGTCTCGGACTGGGGCTCAACGCCCTCCTTGCCGTCGAAGACGGCGACTGCGCCATCGAGGACGCGCAGCGAGCGCTCCACCTCGACGGTGAAGTCGACGTGACCCGGCGTGTCGATGATGTTGATCTGGTTGCCCTCCCAGAAGCAGGTGACTGCCGCGGAGGTGATCGTGATCCCGCGCTCCTGCTCCTGCTCCATCCAGTCGGTGGTGGCAGCGCCGTCGTGAGTTTCACCGATCTTGTGGTTGACACCCGTGTAGAAGAGGATGCGCTCGGTCGTCGTCGTCTTGCCGGCGTCGATGTGAGCCATGATGCCGATGTTGCGGACCTTGTTCAGGTCGGTGAGCACTTCTTGTGCCACGGGATGTCCTTACGTGTGGTGAGGGATGTCGCGGACTCTGCCGTTCCCGCAGGTTCGTGGCCTGCGGGAACGGCGGAGGGGTGTTACCAGCGGTAGTGGGCGAATGCGCGGTTCGACTCGGCCATCTTGTGGGTGTCTTCGCGGCGCTTGACCGCGGCACCGAGGCCGTTCGAGGCATCCAGGATTTCGTTCTGCAGGCGCTCGGTCATCGTCTTCTCACGACGACCCTTCGCGTAGCTGACAAGCCAGCGCAGCGCGAGGGTGTTCGCACGGTGCGGCTTGACCTCAACGGGAACCTGGTAGGTGGAACCACCGACGCGGCGGCTCTTGACCTCGAGGGTGGGGCGCACGTTGTCGAGCGCCTTCTTGAGGGTGGCAACAGCGTCCTGGCCGTTCTTGGACTCGACACCCGACAGGGCGCCGTACACGATCGACTCGGCGAGCGACTTCTTGCCGTCGACGAGGATCTTGTTGACCAGCTGGGTGACGATCGGAGCGCCGTAGACCGGGTCGTTGACGACGGGGCGCTTGGGGGCGGGACCCTTACGAGGCATTTTTCTCAGCCCTTCTTCGCGCCGTAGCGACTACGGGCCTGCTTGCGGTTCTTGACAGCCTGGGTGTCCAGGGCGCCGCGGACGATCTTGTAGCGAACACCGGGAAGGTCCTTCACACGGCCGCCGCGCACCAGCACGAGCGAGTGCTCCTGCAGGTTGTGGCCCTCGCCGGGGATGTAGGCGGTCACCTCGGTGCCGTTACGCAGCTTCACGCGAGCGACCTTGCGCATCGCCGAGTTCGGCTTCTTGGGGGTGGTGGTGTAGACGCGGGTGCAGACCCCGGCCTGCTGCGGGTTCGACTTCAGCGCGGGGGCCTTGGTCTTGCTGACCTTGGGCGACCGTCCCTTTCGAACCAACTGCTGAATGGTTGGCACGTTTTCTCCTTGGTTGTGCTGCACGGTGACAGCTCGTGGTTTCACCACAGATCCACCGGCGCGCCAGAAGTCTGTCGCGAGTCGTGTGGTGGATATGCCGTGGGGGTGGCCTGTTCGCAGGCCGTTCCCTGATGTGCGGACCGCGCTTGCCTTGCGACACACCGAGGCGCAGCACAAGTGGCGCGCAGGCGCACACCCGATCAATGATACGCGGGTTTTCGGAGGTCGGTCAAACGCAGACCATTCTCGACCCTGCTGTCAACGCGACGCGCGGACCAGTCGCAACTCGAGGTCGCCGAGCAGCATCCGTTCCCCGGCCGGAGCTTCCCCTCCGGGAGCGAGTTCGAGCTCGCTCCCCGTGACCGAAATCACAACGACGCCGTTCGTGGACCCGAGATCGACGACGTGCCACTGTTCGCCGCGCAACTCCAACCGAGCGTGTGTCTTGGAGACCGTGACGTCATCGAGTGCCACGAGCTGCGCGCCCGAGTGAGCAGGGTCGGGTGACGGGCGCCGCCCGAGGATGACGACCTGCGCGCGCAACTCGAACTCGTCGCCCGCCGCCGTCACGAGCGACCACCGCTGACGATTGCGGTGGGCCAGGAGCGTTGCGTCGAAGTCGCCCTCAACATCAGCGGATGCCGACACCGCCGATCGCGCCATTCGCGGCGATCCCGCCACCGGGGAACCAACGATCGCCGAAACTGCCCCCGAAGTCTCGGGGAAGGGCTCTGCATCCGGCCCCGTCGCCCAGTGTTCGCCGTCGGCAACCGGCGGGAACAGGGGCGCGTCCTCATAGGGCGACCGACCGCTGACCGCCGAAACCGGCGCCGGTGCGCCGGGAACGGCATCCGTCACGTCATCGATCGGCTCACCCGCCGGCACGCGGCCGGGGGCATCCGCGTCGGCCGCCGGCGCCAGGCCCGTAGCACCGGTCTCGGGAGGTCGTGCAGCACGCGCGGGCGGCGCGAACGGTTCGGGGGCAGCGGCGGGTTCAGGGGCAGCAGCGGGTTCGTCCCGTGCTGCCGGCTCGTCGGGAGCGGATGGCGCCGGCTCCCGCGTATTGGATGCCGGCACCTGCCGTGCCTCCTCGGGCACCTCTGCCGACGGCGACGCAGCCGGCGCGACGGGAGGCACCAATGCCGGCGGACTCTGCTCGGCCTCGGTGAACGCGGAAAGCAGGTCCCATCCGTCG